>Ga0247820_10001163_pt1 | contig 14792 bp, 14 predicted proteins | sample 13C_Glucose_Day1_2_FD_192480 | JGI IMG/M metagenome (GOLD analysis project Ga0247820, IMG submission 192480) | Soil microbial communities from agricultural site in Penn Yan, New York, United States - 13C_Glucose_Day14 | ecosystem: Environmental > Terrestrial > Soil > Agricultural land | place...
CGCGGACCAGGTCGAGGCTGCGTTCGGCCAGACGGCCGGATTTCTGGACGGCGATGCGTAGCCGCCCCTGCACGGTGCTCATGATCTCAACTCAGGCTTTCAGTCTGTCCAGCACCAGGCGATAGCCTTGGTGCGGCATGTCCTTCAGGGAACGCGCGACGCGCACCACGGTGGTCGGGCTGGCCGAGGCCTCCACAGCGATCTCGCGATAGGTCTTGTCCCCCCCGTCCAGCAGCCGCGCCACCTGCCAGCGCTCGCCAAAGGCGCGCAGTTCGGCGGGGGTGCACAGGTCGGACAGAAAGGCGTCGGCCTCCGCCCGCGTCTGCAGCGAAAGCAGGGCGTCCAGCAGGGCGGTCTTGGCGGCGTCGGTGCTCATGGCGCGTTCCATTATGCTGTAACAATGGAACGGTCAAGCGCGACTCCCTCTTTCCTCCCCACGCGAGTGGGGAGGGGGACCGCGAAGCGGTGGAGGGGCTGCTACCGCCCCGTCACGCGCTGAAGGATCAGGGTCAAAACCCCGTCGAGATGATCGCGCACATCGGTCGAGCGCACCCGCAATACCTCGACGCCACGCGAGGTCAGCCACAGCGTCCGTCGCTCGTCATGCGCGATCTGCTCCGGATCATCATGACCCGCGCCATCGACCTCGACCGCCAGACGCGCGGCATGACAGTAGAAGTCGAGGATGTAGGGGCCGACCGGATGCTGACGTCTGAACTTCAGGCCCTCCAGTCCGCCGCCCTTGATCTGCGTCCACAGCCTGGCTTCCGGAGGCGTCAGGGCGCGGCGCATCCCGGCGGCGCGGCGATAGGTTTCAGCGGTCGGCGGCATGGCCCCTCCACCACTTCGTGGTCCCCATCCCCACAAGTGGGGAGGAGAGAGTAGCCGCTACGCTCGATCCGTCCTATCTCCCCACCCATGACCAAGGTTCTGATTATCGGCGCGGGACACGCGGGGGGCTCGGCGGCGGCGTTGCTGAGACAATATGGCTTCGAGGACGAGATCGTCCTGGCGGGCGAGGAGGCGGCGGCGCCCTATCAGCGGCCGCCCCTGTCCAAGGCCTGGCTGAAGGGGGAGGCGGGTCTGGAGGACCTGCTGCTGCGCCCCGAGAGTTTCTATGTCGAACAGAAGATCGACCTGCGCACCGGCGTCACGGCGACCGCCATCGACGCAGCGGCCAAGGTCGTGACCTTCGCCGATGGGGCGGTCGAGTCCTACGACGTGCTGATCCTGGCCACCGGCTCGACCGCGCGTCGTCTGGCCATTCCCGGCGCCGACCGGCCCGATCTGCTGGAGTTGCGCACCCTGGAGCACGCCGAGCGGCTGAAGGCCGTGCTGGCCCCCGGCAAGCGGCTGGCTGTGGTCGGCGGCGGTTATGTCGGGCTGGAGGCGGCGGCTTCGGCCCGCGCCCTCGGCGCCGAAGCCGTCGTCATCGAGCGCATGGACCGGGTGCTGGCCCGCGTGGCGTCCGAGCCTCTGTCAGCCTTCTTCACCGACCTGCACCGGCGCCACGGCGTCGAGATCCTGACCGGGGCCGAGGTCTCGGGCTTCGAGGACGACGGCGTGCGTCTGGCGGACGGGACACTGATCACGGCCGACGCCATCCTGGTCGGCGTCGGCGCCCTGGCGCGCGAGGCCTTGGCGCGAACGGCGGGCCTGGCCTGCGAGAACGGCGTCGTCGTGGACGAAACCGCCCGCACCAGCGACCCTTCCATCTACGCCATCGGCGACGTGACCCACCGCCCCATCCCGGTTCACGGCGGACGGATGCACCGTCTGGAAAGCGTGCCCAACGCCCTGGAACAGGCCAAGCAGGCCGCCGCCGCCCTCGTCGGCCGCGCGGCGCCCGCACCCGAGGTGCCCTGGTTCTGGTCTGACCAGTACGACGTCAAGCTGCAGATCGCCGGCCTGCCTTTCGACGCGGACCGACAGGTGGTGCGCGGCGATCCGGCCAGCGGCGCCTTTTCCGTCTTCCACCTGAACGGCGACCGCATCCTCTGCGTCGAGGCGGTCAACGCCCCGGCCGACTTCATGGGCGGACGCCTGCTGATCGGCAAGGCGACGCCGGTGGACGCAGACCTCCTGGCCGACCCGGCAACCTCGATCAAGGCGGTGGCGAAACCGGCCTGAGGGCGCGGTCGTGACGCCAGTGTGACATCTCTGCCGCAACTGCGATTTAGTCGCAGGAGTCAGATTGTCGCACCCTCAAAAGGTGATATTGCGAGCCGGTCTCAAAATTAACCGACTGGCTCCCCCATGTCCGACGCTCGTTCCACCGCCCTCAAGGCGCTCCTGTTCGCTTCCAGCGCCGCCGGCATGCTCTGCGCCGCGCCCGCCATGGCCGCTGATGAAGCCCCGATCGCCACGGCGGACATCACCCAGGACGCCACCACCCTGAGCGCCGTCGACGTGCACGGCCAGCGCATCAAGCGCGAGCCCAAGGACCCGACCTTCGTCGCCCCCCTGGTCGACACGCCGCGCTCGGTCACGGTCATCCCGCAACAGATCATCGAACAGACCGCCGCCACCTCGCTGCAGGACATCCTGCGCACCTCGCCGGGCATCACCTTCGGCGCCGGCGAAGGCGGCCAGCCTCTGGCCGACCGTCCCTTCATCCGCGGTCAGGCCTCGGGCAACAACATCTTCGTCGACGGCATCCGCGACACCGGCGGCCAGCAGCGCGAAGTCTTCAACCTGGAACAGGTCGAGGTCATCAAGGGGCCGGACTCGGTCTATTCGGGGCGCGGCTCGGGCGGCGGCAGCATCAACCTGGGTTCCAAGGCCCCGCGCCTGCAGAACTTCGTCAACGGCTCGGTCGGCGCCGGCACTGACAACTATGTGCGCGGCACGGTGGACGCCAACTGGCAGGTCAGCTCGACCGCAGCCATGCGCCTGAATCTCATGGTCGGACAGGGCGACGTCGCCGGTCGCGACTCGGTCGATTTCGACAAGTGGGGCGTGGGCGCGGCCATCGCCGCCGGCCTCGGCACGCCGACGACCTTGACCGCCAGCTACTACCACCTCGACAGCGATCAGATGCCCGACTACGGCATCCCGCTCTACACCAAGCTGGGCGGGGCCACGGCGCCGCGCCCCGACGCTTCGGGCATCCTCGACGTGCCCTATGACAGCTTCTACGGCCTCAAGGCGCGCGACTATCTGAACAATACGGTCGACACCCTGACCCTGGATATCGAGCACCGCTTCAGCGACACGCTCGCCCTGCGCAACGTCACCCGCTATTCGCAGACGGTGAACGACTACATCGTCACCAACCCCGGCGACGGCGGCGCGGCCCAGAACATCGGCGGCGTCTGGTGGATGAAGCGTGGTCTGAAGTCGCGCTGGAACCCCACCGAAACCCTGGCCAATGTCACCGACCTGCACGGGTCCTTCCTGACCGGCTCCATCAAGCACAATTTTGACATCGGTCTGGAGCTGTCGCGCGAGAAGAACCGCAACGCTTCCTATGTGGTGACGACCCTGACCGGCACGGCCTGCCCGGCGCCGCTGACGGGTCTGGATTGCACCCAGGTCTACAACCCGAACCCGAACGACCCCTGGACCGGCACGGTCACGCGCGGCAACGTCAACCGCAACACCACCGACACCATCGGGGTCTACGCCTTCGACTCGATGGTGTTCGGCGAGAAGTGGATCCTGAACCTCGGCCTGCGCTGGGACGACTACTCGGTCGAAGGCGCGGACTGGGTGAACGTGGGCACGCCCGCCGTTCCGACCCTGACGCCCCGCAGCGGCGACTGGGACTTCGTCAACTATCAGATCGGCCTGGTCTACAAGCCGACGTCGAACAGCAGCATCTACGCCTCCTACGCCACCTCCTCGACCCCGCCGACCATCTCGGCTGGCGACCAGAACAACGGCAGCGGCCTGGGCTCGGGCAATCTGGCCACGGAACTTCTGGATCCGGAAGAGACGCAGAGCTTCGAAATCGGCGCCAAGGCCAACCTGTTCGGTGACCGCCTGGCGGTCAGCGGCGCCCTGTTCAAGACGGTTCGCGAGAACGCCCTGATCCAGATTTCGTCCGGCTTCTACGAACAGGCCGGCGAGGCCGAGGTCCAAGGTCTGGAACTCGGCGTCTCGGGCAATGTCACCAGCAAGTGGCAGGTCTTCGGCGGCTACACCTGGATGGACTCGGAACTGGTCAAGGGCGCCTACAACAACGCCAACGTCGGCGATCCCCTGGCCAATACGCCGGAGCACACGGCCAGCCTGTTCACCACCTATCGCGTCATGCCCAAGCTGAGCCTGGGCGGCGGCGTCTACTATGTCGGCAAGTCGTTCGGCGGCAACCAGGGCGGCGCCGGCGGCGGCGGCAACCGCATCTACGCTCCGGAGTACACGCGACTGGACCTGTTCGCCTCCTACGACATCAGCGACCGGGCCTCGCTGCAGCTGAACGTCCAGAATGCGGGCGATGAGGAATACATCATCCGCACTAACGGCGTGCACCACGCCGACGTGGCCCCGGCCCGTTCGGCCATCCTGACGCTGAACGTCCGCTACTAAGCGACCGCGTTTCGCGCCATCATGTCGGCCCCGTCGTTCACCTGAGCGGCGGGGCCGATGCGTTTCCCACGGTGAGAGAGCCATGCTGCTGCACATCCCCGACGTCTTCACCAAGGCCGAGGTCGCCGCCCTGCGCCGGACCCTGGACGCCGGGCCCTGGGCCGACGGCAACATGACCTCGGGCCATCAGTCGGCGACCGCCAAGAAGAACCAGCAACTGCCCGAGGACAGCGCGGCGGCGAAGGAGGTCTCGGCCCTGATCGTCCAGGCTCTGAACGCCAACCCCATGTTCGTTTCGGCCGCCCTGCCGCACACGATCTTTCCGCCCCTGTTCAATCGTTACGAGGGCGGCGGCGAGTTCGGCGTCCACGTCGATAACGCCATCCGCCAGCGCGGGGATGTGCGTATCCGCAGCGACCTCTCGGCCACCCTCTTCCTGTCCGAGCCCGAGGACTATGACGGCGGCGAACTGATCATCGAGGAGCTTTACGGCGCCCAGTCGGTCAAGCTGCCGGCCGGCGACCTGGTCCTCTATCCGTCCAAGAGCCTGCACCGGGTCACGCCCGTCACCCGCGGCGCCCGCGTCTCCAGCTTCATGTGGCTGCAGAGCCTGGTCCGCGACGACGCCGACCGCGAAAGCCTGGTCCGCCTCGACGTGGCCACCCAGCGGGTCAACCTGGACAAGGGGCCGAAGGATCAGGCCGTCATCGAGCTGACCGGCCTCTATCACAACCTGCTGCGACGCTGGTCGGAGGTGTAGCCGCTGCTTTCCTCCCCACTTTGTGGGGAGGGGGACCGCGTAGCGGTGGAGGGGCTGCTTGGCCCCACCGCGCCCCTCCGTCTCGCCGCCTTCGGCGTCGATCCACCTCCCCATTTCATGGGGAGGAGAAAGCTCAGTAAACGTCCCGCCGATACCGCCCGCTTTCGGTCAGCCAGGTCAGCCGCTCCTCGCCCAGCGCCGCCTCCAGGGCCGCGTGAACGCCCTTGGACATGCCCTCCAGACTGCCGCAGACATAGACATAGGCCCCGCGATCGACCCAGTCGGCCATGGGCCGGGCGTGTTCCGCCACCAGCGACTGGACGTACCGGTTCTCGCCGCCGTCGCGCGAGAAGGCGCGGTCCAGCCGGGTCAGGGCGCCCGACGCCAGCCAGGCCTGCAGATCGGCGTCATAGAGGGCGTCGTGCGCCCGCGTCCGCTCGCCGAACAGCAGCCAGGCGCCGCCGGTCGTCTCATGCTGCGCCCGGGCCTTCAGATGCCCCCGCAGGCCCGCGATGCCCGTGCCGTTGCCGATCAGGATGATGGGGGCTTCCGGCGGCGGGGCGTGGAAGCTGCGGTTGGCGCGCACCCGCATGGCCACTTCGTCGCCGATCTTGGCGTCCTGCGTGAGCCAGCCCGAGGCCAGGCCCGGCGTCGCGTCCGGGCGGGTCATCAAGCGGATGCAGAACTCGACCCGCCCGTCCGAGGGCAACGAGGCGACCGAATACTCACGGCTGGCCGGCTGCTCGTCGTCGCGGACGGGCAGGCCGATCTCGGCGATGTCGCCGGCCGCCCAGTCGGGCGCGTGGTCGATGGGCTCGAAGGCCAGATGCCAGGCCTCGCCGCCGGGGCTGCCCGCGTTCAGCAGGGTCCGCTCGACCAGACGCCAGCGGTCATAGGCGGGCGGGGTCCAGTCGGGGACGGCGGTCGAGCCCGTTATCTGGTTCAGCTGGTGCTGCCAGTGGCGGATGGCGCCCGCGTCGCCATTGTCCACCTCGACCCGGTCGAACAGGGTCTGGGCGCCGCAGCCGTCCAGCCAGTCGCCGACCGCGTGGCCGAAGCCGCAATAGGCGTCATAGGACCGGTCGCCCAGGGCCAGCAGGCCATAGGACAGGTGCGACAGGTCGGCCTCGGCCTTCATCGCCTGCCGCACGAAGCGGGCGGCGCCGTCAGGCGCATCGCCCTCGCCGGTGGTGGAGGCGATCACCAGCAGGCGACGCGCCCCCTTCAAGGTCTCCAGATCCAGATCGGCGAACGACAAGGGCCGCGCGCCCACGCCGCCGTCGCCCAGCGCCCGGGCCGTCATCCAGGCCAGTTCCTCGCCAAACCCGGTCTGGCTGGCGAAGGCGATCAGCACGGCGTCCTCGCCCGCCGCCTCGGCCAGGGCGCGGGCCTGCTCGGCGGCCTTCCTGGCGGCGGCGCGCATGCGCCACACGGTCAGGCCGATCAGGGCCAGCCACAGGATCAGAGCGACGCCGGCCCACAGCCAGCGGGACAGGTCGGCGGTCACGGTCAGGCTTCTTCTTCGTCCATCATGGCGGCGAAGGCGGGCGTCATGCGTTCGACCAGGCCGCGCGGGGTGCGCTCGACAAAGCAGGCCGCGATCTGCATGGCCTCGGCCAACTCCGGCCCGTCATAGGGGCCCAGCACGGTCAGGGCCGTGGCCCATGCGTCGGCGCGCATGGCCGAGGCGTCGAACACCGTCACCTGCGCCAGGCCGTTGTCCACCGGTCGTCCGGTCGAGCCGTCGATCGTGTGCGGATAGAGGCGCTCTTCATGCACGAAGGCGCGGCGCCAGTCGCCGGACGTCGCCACCGCCACGTCGAACAGGGCCGCGACCGTATGCGGCGCGGGCGACCCCGGCACGGCCTCGATCTCGACCCACCAGGGCTGGGCGTCCGGCTTGACCCCGCGCCCCAGAAGCTCGCCGCCGACCTCGACCAGATGCGAGGTCGCGCCCATCTCGGTCAGGCGCGCGGACACCCGGTCCACCGCGTGACCCTTGGCGATGCCGGAAAAGTCCAGCTTCATCCCACCGGCTTGCACCGCCGCCTGGGCGTCGCGGTTCAGCCGCAGCTTCTGCCAGCCGGACACGGCCAGCGCCGCCCCGACCTCTTCGGCGGAGGGCAGGGGATTGAGCGGATCGCGCGGTCCCGGCGGGCCGAAGCCCCACAGATCGACCAGCGCCCCCAGCGTCGGATCGACCGCGCCGTTGACGTCGTCGGCCAGATCCAGCGAAGCGTTCAGCAGGCTCCAGAAGTCGTCCGACAGCTTCCACGTCCCGGCCGGCGCGGTGTTGAAGCGGCTGATCTCGCTGCCGGGCGTCCACGGACTGAACAGGGCGATGATGCGCGCCAGCTCCTCCTCGATCGCCGACTGAAACGCGTCCTGTGTCACGCCCATCGGCGGGACCAGACGCACCGACCAGGTGGTGCCCATGCTTTCCCCCGTCAGAGACCAGATCAGGTCGCTGGGCGGCCGCTCGGGCGCCTGGGCGCTCGGCGGGATCAGGACGCGCGTGTCCTGACGGCCTTCAACCGCCGCTCCGATCTGGAGCGGCGGCGGGGCCGAACTGGATTTCTTGACGGTCAGGGCAGGACTTCCAGCGCGCCGTTCCACGAGGCGTTGGAGCCGGGCTGGCCGTTGACGCCCGCCGTGCGCACCGAGGCGCCCAGCCAGTAGAGGCCGGCCTCAGGCCAGGTCACGCTAAAGGCGCCGTCCGCGCCCGTCTTGACCGTGATCTCTTCGGGATTGTTGCGATAGCGGGTGCCGCCGCGCGCGATGGTCACCTCGACATCGGCGGCGGGTTGGCCGTCCTTCAGCAGCTTGAAGGTCGCGGCTTCGCCGACGGCCAGATCGTTCGGGTGGGTGACCGGGGCCAGTTCCAGACCCTTGCCGATGACGGCCAGATCGGTCGGCTCGCCCAGGGTCACGAAGGTCTCGGTGCGGCTGTCGGTGCGCGTGGCCTGAACCTCGGTGGCGTCAGCCGGGATGGCGGTGGCGAAGTCGGCCTCGGCGCCGCGCCAGCGCTTCTGCTCGCCGCCCTGCTTGTAGCTGGCCATGAAGCCCGAACCGACATTGGCGATGCGATAGGTGCCCGGCTGCGACAGGTGCAGGTCGAAGCTGGAGCGGTACTTGGCCTGATTGACGTTCTCGGCCTGGGCGGTCGAACCGTCCGGGGCCGTGATGGTCAGACCGGCCAGGCGCATGGCGGCGTGGTCGGGGATGAAGACCCCGTTCGACATGCCGGCGTCGAAACCGACCCAGGCGTCGTTGCCCGACAGCACGGTCGAGGTCGGGGCCAGCCAGGCGCGGTGCGCCTGGGCCGAGAGCGGGGCGGCCAGAACGGCGGCCAGCGACAGGAAGGCGAGGGTCTTTTTCATGATCTCAGATCCTTAGCGGGTCACGGCGACGCGAACGGCGCCCAGTTCGGTGGCGCCGGTTCCGGCGGCGGTGTTGGCGGCGCCCCAGCGGAAGGGCACGCGAACGACCTCGCGGCCGCCCAGTTCACGGGCCGCCTCGACGACGATGTTGTACTGGCCGGCGGGCAGGTTGCGCAGGCGGGCGCCGGGCACGGTCACCGAATGACGGCCGGGGGCCTTGGTCGGGCCGGACACGCCGTCGGCGGGCATGGCCATGGCGCGGCCGCCCTTGCGCCACCAGGTGCGCAGGTCCTTCAGCCAGTCCTTGCCGTCGCCCTCGTTGTTGCGGGTCTGCTGGTACCAGACGGCCAGGGTCTGGGCCGTGGTCTGGTCCGGCTTCTCGATCCACACGGCCACATAGGGGCGGTGATAGGAGGCGCTGGAAATGCGCGGCAGCTCGACGTTCACCGTCAGATCGGCGGCGACGGCGGGTGCGGCTGCGGCGGTCAGGCCGGCGGCGGTCAGGACGAGGGGAAGCTTGCGCATGAGGGGGAGCTCGCCAGTGAAAGGGTCAGTGGATGAAGAGAAGGGCGATAACGACAGGAACCAGCAGACCCAGGGCCACGATGGGCCAGGTCGAGGGACGGCCGCGGGCGTGCAGCCACAGCAGGGCCAGACCGGTGACGGAGAAGATCACGCAGGCTGCGGCGAAGACGTCGATGAACCAGTACCAGACCTTTCCGGCGTTCCGACCTTTGTGCAGGTCATTCAGGTAGGCGATCGCGCCGCGCGTGGTCTTCTCGTGCACGGCCTCCCCGGTTGAACGGTCGATGGTCAGCCATCCGTCGCCGCCGGGCGTGGCCAGGGCGACATAGATCTCGTCCGCCGTGGTCTCGGTCGGCTTGCCGTCCACCTGCACCTTGAAGGCCTCCGCCGCCCAGCGCGCGACGGGGGCGGGAACAGGGTCGGTGGTGTCCTCGGGGAAGTCCGCCAGACGCACCAGCAGGGGGGCGGGCAGGGTCGCCGTCGCCTCCTTGGTCACCGGCTCGGCCGGGATCTGGGCGGCGTGGTTCAGGGTGATGCCGGTGATCGCAAACAGGATCATGCCGACCAGGCTGACCGCCGCCGAGATCCAGTGCCAGCTGTGCAATTGCTTCAGCCAGAACGATCGCCTGGCGTTCAGCGCCGCCTTGGGTTTCGCGGGGGTCTTGGCGGGATTTGCAGCGGCTTCGGTCACAAGATGGCTCTGCCACACTGTGCGAACGATTAGCAATGCCATTCACCGACCGGAATGTCGCGGTTCGGCGGAAACAGAAGCCCCTAGGCCGCCACCGCCACCGCATGCCGCGACAGGGCCAGCCGGATGGCGTTCAGCAAGGCGTCGGGCTGGATCGGCTTCTGCGCCACCCCGTCCATGCCCGCCGCCAGATACTCGGCCTCGTCGCGCGGGTCGGCGTTGGCGGTCAGGGCCAGGATGGGCACAGCCGAGGCCGCGCCGGGCAGGGCGCGAATGGCCCGCGTCGCCGCCACCCCGTCCATCACCGGCATCTTCACGTCCATCAGGATCAGGTCGAAGGGCGCGATGGCCGCCCGCTCCACCGCCTGCCGCCCGTCCTCGGCGGTCTCATGGGTGCAGCCGAACAGCTCCAGCACCTTGCCGGCGACGAAGCGGTTGGCGGCGTTGTCGTCCACCACCAGGACATGCAGGGTCTCGTGCGCCGTCGGGGCGGCGGCGCGGTCCTCATGGCTGCGCGCGTCGGCCTCGGCCAGCGGCAGGTGCAGGTCGAAGCGGAAGCGCGCCCCGCCGGCGGGCGAGCGCTCCAAGGCCAGCGTCCCCTCCATCCGCTCGACGATCTGGCGGCATATGGCCAGGCCCAGGCCCGCGCCCGCGCCCTGACGCCCCGCCTCGCCGGTGTTGAAGGGCTCGAAGATGGCGGTCGCCGCCTCCTCGCTGACGCCGGGGCCGCTGTCATCCACCACGGCGTCCAGCCGCACCCGCCCGTCGTCCAGCCGCGTCGTCAGGCTGACCTCGACCGCGCCGGCTTGCGTGAACTTCAGCGCATTGCCGATCAGGTTGTTCAACAGCTGCTTCAGCCGCATCTCGTCGCCGACGACCCAGCGTGCGGCGGCCGTGTCCGTCGTCACCGTCAGGCGCAGAGCCTTCTCCTCCGCGCGCGGCCGCCAAAGGGCCGACAGGTCGGCGGCGACGGCGTCGAGATCCAGCGGCGCCGGCTCCAGCGTCAGGATGCCCGCCTCGGCGCGCGACATGTCCAGGGCGTCGGTCAGCAGCCGCAGCAGGCTGTTCCCCGAATCCAGAATGGTGCGGACATAGGGGCGCAGCGAGCCTTGAGTCAGTTCGCGCTCCATCAGGGCGGCCACCCCCAGCACCCCGTTCAGCGGCGTGCGGATCTCGTGGCTCATCACCGCCAGAAACTCGGACTTGGCCCGGCTGGAGGCGCGGGCCTCGGCCTCGGCGCGGACCAGGTTCTGGGCCAGCTGGCTCATGGCCTCGGCCCGGCGCTTGTGGATGGCCACCCCGGCCTGCAGGACGTGCAGCCCCGCCCCCACTCCGACATAGCGGCCGCGCGACACGACGATGAAGCCCTTCAGCAGGGCCCCCAGCCCCGCCGCGTCCATGTTCTGGAACAGGACGTCGGCCGAGGCGTCGGCCTCGACCAGCAGCGGCTTGGGCTCCATCAGGGCCGAGACCGGGCGGCGGGCATAGAGGGCGCGACCGAACTCGGCGGCCATCTTCAGGGTGAAGGCGTTGCGCTCGATCAGGCCTATGGGGCGACCGTCCTCGTCCACCACGGCGATGACCAGGGTGTCGGGCTCGGCCTGAAACCGGTCGAAGGCCTCGGCGCCGAACGCCTCGGGCGCCATGGGCGGCGCCGTCTCGACGAAGTCTCCGATCCTGGCCATCCTGACGCCCCTTCCGCGTTTTGCGTGAGCGCAGTTAGGCGGGCGGCGCTTAACAGCCGATTTTCCGAAAGTGAATGTTTTACAAGAGCAATTTGACGATTGCTCCGGGCGCGGAGCTTAAAGTCGGGCCAGCAGCTCCGCCGCGAAGCTGGACAGGCTGTCGTCGCGCGCCCCCATGACCACCACCCGGTCGCCGGGCCGGGCCATCTCCACGATCCGGTCGCCGCAGTCGGCGCGAGTCGCCAGCGCCTCGGCCCGACGCCCCTCGGCGCGCACGCCTGCGGCGATGTCCTCGCTGGCCACGCTGCGATCGGTGGTGCCGCCGTAATAGACCGGCTCGGGCATCAGCAGGACGTCGTGCTCGCGCATCAGGCCGGCGAAGCCCTCGATGAACTCCCGCTTCATCAGCTTCAGCGGGCCGAAGCCGTGCGGCTGGAACAGGATCAGCAGCCGCCCGTCGAAGGCGTGCAGGGTCTTCAGGGTGGCGGCGATCTTGTCGGGGTTGTGGGCGAAGTCGTCGATGACGGTGACGCTGTTTCGCGTGCCCACCACCTCGAGGCGCCGCCGGATGCCGGCGAAGCTCTCCAGCGCCGCGACGGCCTGATCGACCGGCACGCCCAGCGCCTTGACCGCGCCCAGCGCCGCCAGGGCGTTGGCGACATTGTGCGCGCCGGGGACGTTCAGCACGACCGGACGCGGGGCCTCGCCGCGCACCCGCAGCTCGAAGCTCATGCCGGTCGGCAGGGGCTTGAGGTCATGCGCCGACAGGTCGGCCTCCTCCTCGCCCAGCGCGAAGGTGATGGCCTTGCCGGGTTCGAGCGTCTGCGCCAGCGCCGCCGTCTCGGGGTTGTCGAGGTTCAGCACCGCCGTGGTCGCCCGGCCGACGAAGCCGCCGAACAGGTCGCGCAACTCCTCCATCGACTTGTGGTCCAGCGAGATGTTGGAGACGACCGCCACGGTGGCGTCATAGCGGGCGATGGAGCCGTCGCTCTCGTCCACCTCGGCCACGAACAGGTCCGGACCGCCGATCAGGGCGCTGGCGAAGGGATGATCCGCGTCGGCGAAATTCTTCATCACCGCGCCGTTGACCACGGTGGGCTTGCGTCCCGCCTGATCCAGAATCCAGGCGATCATGCCGGTGATGGTCGACTTGCCGCTGGTCCCGGCCACGCCGATCGAGGTCGGGGCGGCGTTGAACAGTTCGCTCAGCAGTTGGGGCCGGATCTTGATGGTCGCGCCGACACGTCTGGCCGCCCCGATGTCCGGCACCGTGTCCTCGACGGCGCCGGTGGCGACGACGATCTGATCGGGGCTGGTCACGCCCGATCCGTCCTGCGGCGACAGGGTGACGCCGTGGGCGCGCAGCCAGTCGAACTTGTCCGGCGTCCGGCCCTGATCCAGCGCCCGGTCCGAGCCCGCGATGCGGTTGCCCTGCGCCTGAACGATCATGGCCAGGGGCAGCATGCCGGACCCGCCGACGCCGCAGAAGAAATAGTCTTTGTTCATCGGCTTGATTTTGACGCGCGAAACCGGGGAATGTCCGGCGGCCTGACTAGCACGGGCGACGCCGGAGGCCAGCCCCATCCCTACGTCCACTCCCTTCAAGATCGGCGTCGTCAACGCCAGCTCGCGCCTCGACCCCGCCCGCGGCGAGGCCATTCAGGCGTGGATGGATCAGGCCTGGCCCGGCGGCGAGGTCCAGCTGGTCTTTCATCCGATGGCGTTCGAGAAACACGGCCACTTCGGCGGCGACGACGCCGTCCGCGCCGCCGCCTTCGTCGAGTTCGCCAATGATCCGCGTCTCGGCGCCGTCTGGTTCGCGCGCGGCGGTTACGGCGCGTGCCGCATCGCCGAGGCGGTCCTGCCGCAACTGACCGATGTGGCGAGGAAGAAGCGCTACCTCGGCTATTCCGACGCCGGCAGTCTGCTGGCTCTGCTCTACAAGGCGGGCTTCCCTCATGTCGCCCACGGGCCGATGGCCTCGGACGGGGCGCGGCATGACGCGACGGGCCGCCGCGCGGTGGACTGGCTGGTCGGCGGCGATCGCGCCTCGCTGGAGCCGTCCCTGCTGGACGACCCGCGTCCGGCCGTCGCCTTCAATCTGACCATCCTCAATGAACTGGTCGGCACGGCGCTGGAACCGGACCTGACCGGCCACGTCGTCATGCTGGAAGAGGTGTCAGAGGCCCTCTATCGCGTCGACCGGATGATGTTCCACCTGACGGGTCAGGCCTCGATCCGACGGGCGGCGGGCATCCGCCTGGGCCGGGTCTCGGACGTCACGCCCAATGATCCGGACTTCGGCCTGACGGCGGAGGAGATAGTCCGCTACTGGTGCGAGCGTTCCGGCATCCCCTACCTCGGGACCGCCGACATCGGCCACGACGCGGACAACAAGGTGGTGCCCTTCGGGGCTAACCGCTGACGTCGCAATCCTCCCCTGCGCAGCGGGGGAGGATCGAGCGCGGTTCTAGCCCTTGAAGGTCAAACCCTCGGGTCGGGCCTCGAAGCCCGACAGCCGGCCCAGGTAGCTCATGCCCAGCAGGGAGGCGGGCATGTCGCCATCGACGACCAGGGCCTCGACCGAAGTCAGTCGCACCCCCGCCACCGCCAGCGACGGCAGGACCACGGGCGCGGCCTTCACGGGACCGGAGGCGGTGTTGAGCGTCCGCGTGAAGTCATGGGCGTCCACGCTGAGGCCGGCCTTTTCCGCGTCGGCGCGGGTCAGGGTCACGACGCTGGCGCCGGTGTCGACCAGCATCCGCATGGGACGCCCGTCGATGACCGCCTCGGCCCAGTAGTGACCGTCCGCCGAACGCACGACCGAGGGCGCGGCGATGGCGGCCTGGGCTTCACCTGCGCCGTCCATCCAGCGCAGGGCGCCCGCGCAGGCCAGGGAGGTGGCCAGGGCGGCGGCGAAGACGACAGCAGAGCGCGGGTCGATGCGGATCATGACGTCACTGTGCCGCAAGGGTCTTGGCAGGCGATGAAGCGATACGGCGAACGAAAGGTTGACGGTCGAACGGCGTTAGCCGCCGCTTCGATCCTCCCCTGCGTAGCGGGGGAGGGGGACCATGCGCAGCATGGTGGAGGGGGCGAGGTCAGACGCGGCCGTTCTGAGATCAGTCGCCAGTGCGGCGTGAAATTGGCTGGAAGTCCGGCGCATATCCGCCCCCTCCACCGCCTGCGGCGGTCCCCCTCCCCCGTGAACGGGGGAGGAT
>Ga0247820_10001164_pt1 | contig 14781 bp, 15 predicted proteins | sample 13C_Glucose_Day1_2_FD_192480 | JGI IMG/M metagenome (GOLD analysis project Ga0247820, IMG submission 192480) | Soil microbial communities from agricultural site in Penn Yan, New York, United States - 13C_Glucose_Day14 | ecosystem: Environmental > Terrestrial > Soil > Agricultural land | place...
TTCGCCACGCTGGTCGCCGCCGTCCTCGGCGCTGCAACACTCGGTGCTGTCGCGCCCGCCGCCGCACAAGGCTACCCGGCCCGCCCGATCACGCTGATCGTTCCATGGGGTGCCGGCGGCGGCACCGATGCCACCGCCCGGATCGTCGGCAGCCTGCTCGAGAAAGAACTCGGCCAGCCGGTGACGGTCGTGAACCGCACCGGCGGCAGCGGCGTGGTGGGCCACGCGGCGATCGCTTCGGCGGCACCCGACGGCTACACCATCGGCCTTGCCACGGTCGAGATCGGCATGATGCACTGGCAAGGGTTGACCGAGCTCACGGGCGCTTCGTACACGCCGATCGGCCTGGTCAACGCCGATCCGGCCGGCGTGCAGGTGCGTGCCGACGCGCCCTACAAGAACGTCAACGAGCTGCTGGCTGCGATCAAGGCCAGCCCCGGAAAGTTGAAGGCATCGGGCACCGGGCAGGGCGGCATCTGGCACCTGGCCATCGCGGGCCTGCTGCGCGACCAGAAGATCGACCCGGCGGCCGTGCCCTGGGTGCCGAGCAACGGCGCCGCGCCCGGCCTCCAGGACATGGTCGCAGGCGGCGTCGACATCGCGCCGGTCTCGCTGCCCGAGGCGCGCTCGCTGATCGATGCCGGCAAGGTCAGGAGCCTCGCGATCATGGCCGACAAGCCTTCGGCCCTGTATCCCGACATCCCGACGCTGAAGGCCGCCACCGGCAGCGACTGGACGATGGCGGCGTGGCGCGGCATCGTCGCGCCCAAGGGCATCCCCAACGACGTCCGCGACAAGCTCAGCGCCGCCGTCAAGAAGGTCGCCGCCAGCAAGGACTACACCGACTTCATGGCCTCGCGCGGCTTCGGCGTGACCTATGCCGGCCCCGAGGACTTCGGCAAGTTCATGGCCAAGTCGGACGCCGAGCTGGGCGCCACGATGAAGGCGGTAGGCATCGCGAAGTAGCCCGCTGCTCTCGAGGCCACGGGCGCTTAGCGGATGAAGTTCAACGACGCGGTCTTCGGCCTGGTCCTGCTCGCGCTCGGCATCGCGGTGCTGGTCGTGGTGCAGGGCTTTCCGAGGATTCCGGGCCAGCAGGTCGGCCCGGCGCTCTTTCCCGGCCTGATCGCGGTCGGCCTGTGCGTGTGCGGCGTGCTGCTGCTGCTGCGCGGCTGGCGCGATCGCGGCGCGGTGCCGTGGCTGCGGGCCGGCGCGTGGACCGGCTCCTCGCGGCATGTGCTGGCCTTCGCCACGGTGATCGCGGGCGTGCTTTTCTACATGTGGTTCTCCGAGCGGGTCGGTTTCCTGCTCACCTCCACGTTGGTGCTGGCGGCATCGATGTGGGCGCTGCGCGTGTCGCCGGGCCGCGCGCTGCTGATCGCGGTCGTCGCCAGTTTCGTCATCCATTTCGCCTTCTACAAGCTGCTGCGGGTGCCGCTGCCCTGGGGCGTGCTGACGCCCTTCGCCTGGTAGGCCCGCACAACACACAACCATGTCGACCGCACTTGCCCAGGCCTTCGCCATGGTGTTCGATCCGTACACCTTGATGGTGATGGTCATCGCGTCGCTGTACGGCCTGTTCGTCGGCGCGGTGCCGGGCCTGTCGGCCACCATGGCGGTGGCGCTGCTGGTGCCGGTGACCTTCTTCATGGCCCCGATCCCGGCCATCGCGGCGATGGTGACCGCCACCGCGATGGCGATCTTCTCGGGCGACATCCCGGGCTGCCTGCTGCGCATTCCGGGCACGCCCGCCTCGGCCGCCTACACCGACGAGGCCTTCGCGATGACGCGCAAGGGACTGGCCGAACAGGCTCTGGGCGCCGGCCTCGTGTTCTCGGCGGTGGGCGGCTTGTTCGGCACCGCGGTGCTGATCGTCGCGTCGCCGGCGCTGGCCGATTTCGCGCTCAACTTCAGCTCCTTCGAATACTTCTGGCTGGTCCTGCTGGGGCTGACCTGCGCGGTCTTCATCACGTCCGACCAGCCGCTCAAGGGCGTGGTCACGCTGCTGCTCGGCTTGCTGGTGGCCTGCGTCGGGCTAGGCAATCCGGCGGGCTTCCCGCGCTTCACCTTCGGCAGCACCGAGATGACCGGCGGCATCGGGATGATCCCGATGATGATCGGCATGTTCGCGATCTCGGAGGTCATCCGCTTCGCGGTCGACACCCTGCCTCCGGCCGAGCTGGTGGTCGAGAAGGTCGGCAGCGTGCTCAAGGGACAGTGGGCGCTGGCGAAGAAGTACCCGCTGCAGATCCTGCGCGGCAGCGCGCTCGGCACGGCGGTCGGCGCGCTGCCCGGCGCCGGCGCGGACATCGCGGCCTGGATGTCGTACGCGATGAGCAAGAAGTTCTCGAAGGAGCCCGAGAAGTTCGGCACCGGGCACGTGGAAGGCATCGTCGAATCGGGATCGGCCAACAACAGCGCACTGGCCGGCGCGTGGATTCCGGCGCTGGTCTTCGGCATTCCGGGGGATTCGATCACGGCGATCGTGATCGGCGTGCTCTACATGAAGAACCTGAACCCCGGCCCGACCCTGTTCACGACCAACCCGCAGAACATCTACGCGGTGTTCATGCTTTTCATCATCGCCAACATCATCATGATCCCGCTGGGGATCCTGTGCATCAAGGTCGCCAAGCGCATCCTGCGCGTGCCGCGCAACGTGCTGATGCCGCTGATCCTGATCTTCTGCATCGTCGGCACCTTCGCGATCAACAACTCGCTGTTCGACGTCGGCGTGATGCTGGTGGCGGGGCTGGTGGCCTACCTGCTCGAGGAGAACCGCTTCCCGATCGCGCCGGCGATCCTCGGCGTGGTGCTGGGGGGCATGCTGGAGGAGAACTTCATCACCTCGATGATCAAGTCCGACGGCAACCTCCTGGGCTTCGTGTCGCGGCCGATCGCTGCGGGGCTGGCGCTGCTCGCGCTCCTGGTGTGGCTGTGGCCGGTGGCGCGGTGGGCGCTGCGGGGCAGGTCGCGGGCCGCGGCCTGAGCGCCGAAGCGTCACCCCGGCCCCTCCCTGCGCAAACTGTTTCCCAGCGCCGTCTTGCGCAGGATCACCGCGAAGGACTGCACCGCCGCCGGCTTGCTCTGGCCCAGCCGCCACAGGATGCCGGGCGTGCGCACCGGCGTCGGGCTCTCGAGCGGAATCACCTTGAGGCCCGGCATGCCCTCGGGCACCGCGTTGATGGCGACGATCGAGCCGATCTTCGTGCGCGCCACCAGCGCGAGCATCGGCGCCACGGTCGACATCTCGGCCACCACGGTCGGCTCGGCGCCGCAGGCCCGGAAGCACTCGTCGAGCATGGTGCGGGTCGAGAAGGCCGTCGACACCAGCACCAGGTCCTGCCGGTGCAGCTCCACCATGCGGATGCGCTTGCGGCCCGCCAGCGGATGGTCCGGCGCGACGACGAGCACCATCTCCTCGTTGTAGAGCGGCTCGAACCACAGGTCGCTCGGATCCTCGGGGCGGTAGGCGATGCCCAGGTCCAGCTCGCCGGCCGCGAGCCGGGCGACGATCACCTCCGCCGCGAGCTCCTCGACGCTGATGCGCACCGTCGGATGGCGCGCCAGGAACAGTGCCACGCATTCGGGGATCAGCCCGATGTTGAAGGTGTGGGTCGCGCCGATGCGCACCTGGCCCGTCAGGTTGCCGGCGCCCGGCTTGAGCAGCGCCACGCCCTGGTCGACCTCGCGCAGCGCGCGCGCGGCGAAGCCCCTGAACAGTTCCCCGGCCTCGGTCGTCACCACCTTCTTGCCGATGCGCTCGAACAGCGGCTGGCCGACCTCATCCTCGAGCTGCTTGATCTGGTGCGAAAGCGTCGACTGGGTGACGTGGACCCGCTCGGCCGCCCGCGTGAAGCTCAGGCAATCGGCCAGTGCGACGAAGTAGCGCAGATGCCTCATCTCCATGAAAACCCCTGCTAATGATCGATGCCATCGATCATATCGATGGAAAGTAATCATTTGTCAGCACTTGTATGGGAGCCTATCGTCCGGCCCATTAGGAGACAACAGCATGGCGGACTACAACCAGGACAGCATCACGCAGGATGTGCTCGAAGCCTTCGGCAAGACGCCCGACCTCCGTCTGCGCCAGCTGATGAGCGCGCTCGTCAGGCACATCCACGCCTTCGCGCGCGAAGTCGACCTGAAGCCCGAGGAATGGCTCGCGGGCATGAAGTTCCTCGAGGCCACGGGGCGGATCTCGACCGACAAGCGGCCCGAGTTCATCCTGCTGTCGGACACGATCGGGCTGTCGATGATGGTGGTGGCGCTGGCCCAGGCGCGCGCCAGTGGCGCATCGAAGGGCGCGACCGAGGCCACCGAGGCCACGGTCGAGGGCCCGTTCTACTGGGCCGGCGCGCCCGAGCTGGCGCTGGGCGCCGATATCGCCGAGGGCGTGCTCGGCGAGCCCACGCTCTACATGGGCCGCGTGACCGACGTGCGCGGCGAGCCGCTGGCCGGCGCGCTGCTCGACGTCTGGTCGGGCGATGGCAACGGCAAGTACGACGTGCAGCTCAGCAGCGAGCCGACGATGGGCGCGCGCGGGCGTTTCCACACCGATGCCCAGGGCCGCTACTGGTTCTGGTCGATCCGCCCCGCCTACTACCCGATCCCCGACGACGGCCCGGTGGGCGAGATGATGCGCGCCACCGATCGCAGCATCTTCCGCCCCGGCCACATCCACCTGCAGGTGTCGGCGCCGGGCCATGTGATGCTGACGACCCAGCTGTTCGTCGGCGGCAGCCCGTACATCGATGCCGACGCCGTCTTCGGCAAGCGCGACAGCCTGGTCGTCGACTTCGAGACCCATCCTCCCGGCAGGGCCGTGGATGGCCGCGAGATGCGCGTGCCCTACCACTCGGCGAGCTTCGACGTCCGCCTCGCGCCCGAGCCGGCCTGAACGCGCCCACGCCACACATGACCCCACAGGAACTCCCATGAAGATCGGCAAGGCCACCGTACCCCGCACGTCCATCAGCACCTCGGACGCCCACAGCATCGTCATCCGCGGCCACGACCTGTCGAAGGAGCTGATCGGCAAGGTGTCGTTCGTCGACCACTTCTTCCTGCTTCTCACCGGCCATTGGCCCAGCGAAGGGCAATCCGCCGTGCTCAATGCCACGCTGGTGGCGATCGCCGAGCACGGCCTGGTGCCGAGCGTGCAGGCCGCCCGCATGACCTTCGCCGCCGCGCCCGATGCGATGCAGGGGGCGGTGGCGGCGGGCATCCTCGGCTGTGGCTCGGTGGTGCTCGGCTCCTCCGAGACGGCTGGGCGCATGTTCAGCGAGATCGATGCCCAGGTGCAGGCCGGCGCGGCCATCGATGACGCCGCGCTCGAGGTGATGAAGGCCTGGCGCGCGGCGGGGCGCTCCCTTCCGGGCTACGGCCATCCGCTGCACAAGGAGCGTGACGAGCGCGTCGGGGCGCTGTTCGACGCCGCGCGCGCGGCCGGCACCGACCTGCGCTTCGTCGCCATCGCCGAGGCGGCCGAAGCCCTGCTGCCCGAAGTTCTGGGCAAGCCGCTCAAGCTCAACGTCTCGGGCGCGATCCCGGCCGTGCTGCTCGGCGCCGGCTTCCCGGTCGAAGGGCTCAAGGGCGTGCCGATGCTCGCGCGCACCGCGGGCCTGATCGCCCACATGGTCGAGGAGATCCGCCAGCCGATCGGTTTCGCGCTGTCCTACCAGGCGACGCGCGAAGCGCAGTACGACGGCGAAGTGCCCGAGGGTTTCGGAGGGCACGCTGCATGATCCCGGTGCTGAAGGGCCTGAAGGTGGTCGAGCAGGGCACCTTCATCACCGGTCCGGCGGCCGGCATGCTGCTCGGCGACCTGGGCGCGGACGTGATCAAGGTGGAGCAGCCGGTCACGGGCGACCCGTTCCGGGCCTTCAAGAACGGGCTCTACAGCCCGCACTACCAGACCTACAACCGCAACAAGCGCAGCATCACGCTCGACACCAAGACCGACGCCGACCGCGAGGTGCTCGACGCGCTGATCGCCGAGGCGGATGTCTATATCCAGAACTTCCGCCCCGGCGTGGCGGAAAAGCTCGGTGTCGGCGCCGAGCGCCTGCAGGCGCTGAATCCGAAGCTGGTCTACGTCGCGATCAGCGGCTTCGGCGCCACCGGACCGGCCGCCAACCGGCCCGCCTACGACACCGTGGCCCAGGCCGCGAGCGGCTTCCTGCACCTGCTCGTGAACCCCGAGAACCCGCGCGTGGTCGGCCCGGCCATCGCCGATTCGCTGACCGGCTTCTATGCCGCCTACGGTGCGCTCGGCGCGCTGCTCGAGCGCAGCCGGACCGGCGTCGGGCGCAAGGTCGAGGTGTCGATGCTCGAGGCCATGGCGCACTTCAACCTCGATGCCTTCACGCACTTCTTCCAGGTCGACGAAGTGATGGGCCCCTACAGCCGGCCCAGCGTCTCGCAATCCTACGTGCTGCGCTGTGCGGACGACAAGTGGATCGCGCTGCACATGTCGTCGCCCGAGAAGTTCTGGCGCGGGCTGGCGGTCGCGATCGAGCAGCCGGACATCTTCGAGGACGAGCGCTTCGCGAGCCGCGATGCGCGCATCGACAACCAGGAGACCCTGATCCGCCTGCTGGGCGAACGCTTTCGCACGCAGCCGCGCGATGAATGGTGCCGCCGCCTGCAGCGCGAGGACGTGCCGAACGCGCCGATGTACGACACCAGCGAGGCGCTGGAAGACCCGCAGGCCAAGCATCTGCAACTGATGACCTCGGCCGAGCATCCGGTGATGGGGCTCTTTCGCACGGTCCGCTCGCCGGTCAGCTTCGATGGCGAGCGCGCGCTCGAGGTGCGCCCGCCGCCGATGCTCGGCGAGCACAGCGACGAGATCCGCGCCGCGCTCAAGCGGCGATGGAAATAGAAGAAGAACGACGGGACGGAGACAGGACATGGCCTTGAAGACAACGATTCGGTTTCTCGGTGCGGCGGCGCTCGCGGCGGGCGCGCTGCTGGCGGGCTCGGCGGCAATGGCGCAGGACGGCAAGGGGCCGGTCCGGATGGTCGTGCCCTTCGGCGCCGGCACCACCACCGACACCATCGGCCGCATCGTCGGCGACGGGCTGGCCAGGAACCTGCAGCAGACGCTGGTGGTCGACAACCGCCCGGGCGCGGGCGGATCGACCGGCACCGACCTGGTCGCCAAGTCGCCGCCCGACGGCCGCACGCTGGTGATGGGGACCGTGGGCACGCATGCGATCAACGCGGCGCTGTTCAGCAAGCTGCCCTACGACCCGGTGCGCGACTTCGCGCCCATCGCCTTCATCGGCTACACGCCGACATTGCTGGTGGTGGCGGCCGACTCGCCGATCCAGTCGCTCAAGGACCTGGCCGAGGTGGCGGCCCGGCCGGCCGGCGTGAGCTTTGCCTCGGCCGGCAACGGCACCTCCGGCCACCTCGCCGGCGAACTACTGGCGCAGCGGCTGGGCGGCAGGATGCTGCACGTGCCCTACAAGGAAGGCGCGATGGCGCTGACCAGCGTGATGTCTTCGCAGGTCGACTTCATGTTCTATCACCCGGCCGCCGTGATGCCGCAGATCAAGGCCGGCAAGCTGCGTGCGCTGGGGTCCAGCGGCGCGGTGCGCAGCGCCGCGGCGAGCCAGGTGCCGACGCTGATGGAGCAGGGCATCGCGGACTTCGACCTGGTCGCCTGGTTCATGCTCTACGCGCCGGCGGCCACCCCGGCCGCCACCCTGGCGCAGCTGCGCACGGCCGGTGCCGCGGTGCTCGCCCAGCCCGAGCTCATGACCCGGCTGCGCGAGCAGGGCGTGGAGCCGGGCCAGATGCGCGCCGAGGACTTGCAGCCCTTCAACCAGAAAGAGTTGGTCAAGTGGGCCGGCCTCGTGAAGCGCTCCGGCGCCCAGGTCGATTGACCTGCTTGGTCCCCACTCTCATCGCTTCGCTCACAAGAACCTACAGGAGACAGCCATCATGAAGACCGGAAAACTCTCAGGACTCGATCGGCGCGCGGCGGTGGCCGCGATTGCCTTCGCGGCGAGCGGATTTGCCTTCGCGCAGCAGCCCTCGGGCCCGCCGATCCGCATCGGCAGCACGCTGGCTTTGACCGGTCCGCTGTCGGCGACGGCGCAGATCCACAAGCTGGTGGGCGAGATCTACGTCGAGCAGCTCAACAAGCGCGGCGGCCTGCTCGGCCGGCCGGTCGAGTGGGTGGTCAAGGACGACCAGTCGAAGCCCGACCTCGCGCGCACGCTGTACGAGCAGCTGGTCACGGCCGACAAGGTCGACCTGCTGATGGGGCCGTACGCGACCGGCGCGATCCTGTCGGCCATGGGCGTGGCGCAGCGCTACAACAAGGTGCTGGTGCACCACACGCTGGGCATCCCGTCCCTGGCCAAGTACGACATGCAGTTCCCGGCCTGGTCGATCGGCTCGGACCCGGCCACCACGGTGCCGAACACTCTGTTCGACGCCCTGGCGGCCTCGCCCAAGCCGCCGAAGACGGTGGCCGTGGTGACCAGCAAGTTCCCCTCGATCCAGTTCATGAGCGCGGGCGCGCGCGAGGTGCTCAAGAAGCGCGGCCTGACCGAGGTGCTCTTTCTGGAGTGGGATTTCGGCAACCGCGACTTCGGCCCGATCGCCAATCGCGTGAAGGATGCCAAGCCCGACTTCGTCTGGGTCGGCGCCATCGGGCTGGAGGGCAACCTGCTGCTCGACGCCATGAAGAAGATCGACTATCTGCCGCCGCAGCACTTCTATCTCTATCCGGCGCCGGGCCCGCTGCTGGCCTCGCCGGACGCCAGGAACGCACTCTCGGCCACGATCTTCGAAGGTCAGCCGCCCTTCACCTCCAACCTCGGCGCCGCCGAGTTCGTGAAGATCTACGGCGAGCGCGCGGCCAGGGCCGGCTTCACCGACACCTCGGTCGAGACCCAGGCCGCCGCCTCCTACACCGCCTGGCAGATCCTCGAGGCCGGCGTGGTCGGCACCAAGAGCCTGGACGACAAGGCGATCGCCAACTACCTCAAGACCCACAAGGTCGACACCCTGCAGGGCAAGCTGCGCTTCGACGGCACCGGCAATTTCGGCGACGACCTGATGCGCATCAAGCAGATCCAGGACGGCAAGTGGGTCGTGGTGTGGCCCAAGGAAGTCACCGCCGGTGGCGCCAAGCTGCTCGCGCCGTGAACTTCACGCTGCCCAGCCTCTCGCTGCTGTCCCAGTCCATCCTGTCGGGCATCTTCGTCGGTGCGCTGTACGGCCTGATGGGGCTGGGCCTCAGCCTGAGCTGGGGCCTGCTGCGGCTCATCAACCTGGCGCATTTCGCGTTCGCCTTCCTGGCGGCCTACCTCTGCTACCAGCTCTCGACCATGGGCATGGACCCGCTGCTGACGATGGTCGTCATCGTGCCGGCCTTCTTCGCGCTCGGCGCGGGCCTGCACTGGGTCATGGTCCGCTTCCGGGTGATGCCCTTCAATTCGCTGCTGCTGACCTTCGGCCTCACCGGCATCGCCGAGAGCGTGATCCAGTCGATCTGGACCGCCGACTTCCGCAAGCTCGAATCGAGCTACGCGCAGCAGAAGTTCAAGCTGGCCGGGCTGTTCGTGCCGGTGCCCGAACTCATCACGCTGGTGCTGGCGGTCGGCCTCACCTTCGCGGTCTGGGCGGTGCTGCGCTACACCGACCTCGGGCGGGCGATGCGCGCCGCCGCGCAGGACGCCCCGGTGGCCGCGGCCTTCGGCGTCAACCAGAAGGCGCTCGGCCTGGCGCTGGCCGGCACCTGCGCTGCGCTCGCCAGCGTCGCCGGCGTTTGCCTGGCGCTGAGCTTCACGCTGGCGCCGTCGCAGATGTATGCCTGGGTCGGCGTCGTCTTCGCGGCCGTGATGCTGGGCGGGCTGGGCAGCGCGCTCGGGCCGCTGGTCGCGGGCACCGTGATCGGCATCAGCGAGGCGATCACCATGGCGGTGACCGCGCCCTCGTGGGCGCCGATCGTCTCGTTCACGCTGCTGATCGTGATCCTCGTGCTGCGACCCGGAAAGACCGCATGAGCTTCAGACGAACCCCGTGGGTCATCGTGCTGGCCGGCGCCGCCCTGGCCTTCGTGCCGCAGCTGGGCCTGCCGGCCTTCTACGACTCGCTGCTTTACCTGATGCTGCACTGGGTGGTGCTGGCGACCTCGTGGAACATCCTGTCGGGCTACTCGGGCTATTTCTCCTTCGGCCATGGCGCCTTCTTCGGCGCCGGCATCTACACCAGCGCCAACCTGATGGCGCGCCACGACTGGCCCTTTCTCTGGACCTTGCCGGCGGCCGCCGGCGTCGCGGCGGTGCTCGGCGTGGCGCTCGGTGCCGTGGTGTTCCGCGTCAAGGGCGTGCGCGGCGAGCTGTTCGCGCTGCTGACCCTGGCGATCACCTTCGTGATCGGCACGATCGTGGTCAACACGCCGCTGGACGGCGGCAATGGCGTCTCGCTGGCCGCGGTGCCGGTGCCGAAGATCGGGCCCACGCCCTCGGCCACCTTCTACCTGCTGGCGCTCGCCGCCGCCGTGGCCACGCTGCTGATCGCCTGGGCCATCCAGGTGTCGAAGTTCGGTGCCGGTCTGTTCGCGATCCACGACGACGAGGACGCTGCCGAGGTGCTGGGCGTGCCGACCTACCGCTACAAGCTCGTCGCGCTGGCGATATCGTGCGCGCTGGCCGGCATGGCCGGCGGCATCCACGCGCTGTTCCTCTCCTACGTGACGGCCGGCGATGTGTTCACGATCACGGTGCCGCTGACGGTGGTGCTGATGAGCGTGCTCGGCGGCACGCGCCACTGGGCCGGGCCGGCCGTGGGCGCGGTCGCCATCACCGGGCTGCTCTACAGCTTCACGGCGGCCGACCATGCCGTGGCCGGCAAGGCGATGATCGGCGTGATCCTGATCGTGGCGATCCTGTTCATGCCCGACGGCATCCTGGAGCGGGTGCGCCGGCTCTGGCAGCGGCGCCGGTGAGGGCGGACGGACCGACGCCGCTGACCGAGGCGCCGCTGCGGGCCGCCACCACCACGGGAGCGCGCGGCGATGTGCTGCTGCGCGTGCAGGGCCTGTCGAAGTCGTTCAAGGGCGTGCGCGCGCTCGGCGGCGTCGATGTCGAGGTGCGGCGCGGCGAGATCCTCGGGCTGCTGGGACCGAACGGATCGGGCAAGTCGACCTTCATCAATGTGGTCAGCGGCCATTTCGCGCCGACCGCCGGCTCGATCTGGTTCGAGGGCCGGTGCCTGAACGGCCTGCCGGCGCACCGCATCGCGGGCAGCGGCATCGCCCGCACCTACCAGATCCCGAGGCCCTTCGGCCACCTGAGCGTGCTGCAGAACGTGGCGGTCGCGACGATGTTCGGCGGCGCGGCCCGCAACCCGGCCGCGGCCTGCAGGCAGGCCATGCGCTGGCTCGAGTTCACCGGCCTGGAGGACAAGGCCGGCGCCCGGCCCGACGACCTGAACCTGCACCAGCGCAAGTTCCTCGAGCTGGCCCGTGCGCTCGCCGCGCGGCCGCGGCTGGTGCTGCTCGACGAGGTTTTGTGCGGCCTGACGCCGAGCGAGATCGACGATGCGGTGGCGCTGATCCGCCGCATCCGCGACCAGGGCTCGACCATCGTCTTCGTCGAGCACGTGATGCGCGCCGTGATGGCGCTGACCGACCGGATCGTGGTGCTGAACCACGGCGAGCTGCTGGCCGAGGGCGCGGTTGGCGACGTGATGAAGCGGCCCGAAGTGATGACCGCCTACCTGGGGAAGGCCCATGCTTGAAGTGCGCGATCTCCAGGTGGCGTATGGCGCCGCGCAGGCGCTGTGGTCGGTCTCGCTCGAGGTCCGGGAGGGCGAACTGCTGTGCGTGGTCGGACCCAACGGCGCCGGCAAGACCACGCTCATCCACACCATCGCCGGCATGCTGCGTGCGCGCAGCGGTCGCATCTGGCTCGACGGCCGCGACATCACGCAGCTGCCGGCGCACCGCTTCTGCGATGCCGGCATCGCGCTGGTGCCCGAGGGCCGGCGCCTGTTCACCGGCATGAGCGTGCTGGAGAACCTCGAGCTCGGCAGCTACCTGCCGAAGGCGAAGGCCGAACGGCGCGAGAGCCTGGCGCAGGTGATCGATCTGTTCCCGGTCATCCAGGAGAAGCTGGCAAGCCCGGCGGGTGAACTGTCGGGCGGCCAGCAGCAGATGGTCGCGATCGCCCGCGCGCTGATGGCGCGGCCGCGGCTGCTGCTGCTCGACGAGCCCTCGCTCGGGCTGTCGCCGCGCATCGTGCACGACATGTTCGCCGCCATCCGGCGCATCAACGCGGGCGGCATGTCGGTGCTGCTGGTCGAGCAGAACGTCGTGATGGCGATGGAGATTTCACAGCGCGCCTACGTGCTCGAGGAGGGCCGCGTGGTGGCCGAAGGTGCGCCGCAGGAGTTGCTGTCGCGGCCCGAGATCCAGCGCGCCTACCTGGGCGTCTGATTGTCCCTTTCACCAGCCTCTGGAGATGAGCATGCTGTTTCCCACCACCATCGTCGGCAGCTTCCCGCAACCCGACTGGCTGATCGACCGTGCCAAGCTCGCGGGCCGCTTCCCGCCGCGCGTGCGGGCGCGCGAACTCTGGCGCATTCCGCCGCAGTACCTGGAGGAAGCGCAGAACGACGCCACGCTGATCGCGATCCGGGCCCAGGAAGAGGCGGGCCTGGACATCGTGAGCGACGGCGAGATCCGGCGCGAGAGCTATTCGAACCGCTTCGCGACCGCGCTCGACGGCGTCGACCTCGACAACCCGGGCTCGGCGCTCGACCGCTCGGGCCATCCGAATCCGGTGCCGCGCATCGTGGGCCGCATCCGTCGCCGGCACGCGGTCGAGGTCGATGACCTGAAGTTCCTGCGCGCCCACACCGACCGCCAGGTGAAGATCACCGTGCCCGGTCCGTTCACGATGCTGCAGCAGGCGCAGAACGACTTCTACGGCAGCGAGGAAGAGGCGGCCATGGACTATGCCGAGGCGGTCAACGCCGAGATCCGCGACCTGTTCGCCGCCGGCGCCGACGTGGTGCAGATCGACGAGCCCTACATGCAGGCGCGGCCCGAGAAGGCGCGGCAGTACGGGCTCCAGGCCCTGAACCGTGCGCTCGACGGCATCACGGGCACCACGGCGGTCCACATCTGCTTCGGCTACGCGGCGATCATCCACGAGCGGCCCAGCGGCTACTCCTTCCTGCCCGAGCTGGCGCAATGCAGCTGCCGGCAGGTGTCGGTCGAGACCGCGCAGTCGCAGCTCGACTGCTCGGCGCTGCAGGCGCTGGACGGCAAGCGGGTGATGGTGGGCTGCATCGACCTGTCGACGCCCGAGGTCGAGTCGGTCGACACCATCGTCGGGCGCATCCGCCGTGCGCTGCCTTACGTGAAGGCCGAGAACGTGATCCTCGCGCCCGATTGCGGCATGAAGTACCTGGCGCGCGACGTCGCCACGGCCAAGCTGCGCGCGATGGTCGCGGCGGCGAAGGTGCTGCGCGCGGCGCACGCCTGAACCCGCCCTTCTCGACTTCTAGAAGGTGTGGCGAATTCCGAAGTCGTAGCCGGTGGCCGACTTCGGCAGCGTGCCCGTGCCGAAGCCGGGCGTGTCGCTGTCGTAGCCCGTGGTGATCGCCGAACTCAGTCCGCCCGTGTAGTCGGCGTCGTTGCGGTTGTTCACGCGCGCCACGGTGGCATAGAGCGCGGTGCGCTTCGACAGGTTGTGGACGTAGCCCAGCGCGAATTTCTGCGCCCGCGGGTCGCTGCCCGTCACGCCCGCCGCGCCGTCGCCGAACCGGACGGACGAGTACGAGGCGCGGATCAGCCCCGCACCCACGGGGACCGTGGCGCCGAGCAGGTAGCCGTCGTACTTATCGTCGACCGAGGCCAGGCCGGTGTCGGACTGGTTGACCACGCGCGAGAGTTCGCCGAAGAGCTTGACCGCGCCGAGGTCGTAGCTGGCGCCGAGATTCGCGCTCTGGACCTGGCGGCTGGCGGAGACCGTGTCGGCGATGGTGCTCAGGCCGTACGAGGCCGCGACGTCGAGCGGCCCCCTCGCATAGCCGAAGCGGCCGCCCGCGTAGCGCCCGGCGTTGCCGCGTTCGAGATGTCGACGTTCTCGCTGAGTCCGTACGAGACCTGGCCGTAGAAGCCGCGCAGGTCGGATGGCAGGAAATAGGCCACCGCGTTGCTGCTGCGCATGTAGTTCGGGTTGGCCAGCCCGCTGCCGTTGCTCACGGAGTAGATCACGCTGGCGCCCGATCCGCTGGTGCCGAAGGGATCGAAGACCGTGTCGTTCCAGTAGGTCGGCGTGTAGTCGCGGCCCAGGCGCAGTTCGCCGAAGCCGCCCGCCAGGCTCAGGGTCGAGCGGCGCTGCCAGTTCAAGCCGCCGCCGGTGGCGGTGCCGGTGCCGTCGTCGTTGTTGAGCGCGCCTTCGAGCCAGAAGCTGGCGGATAGGCCCCCGCCCAGGTCCTCCGTGCCGCGCAGTCCCAGGCGGCTCGCGTTGTAGCCGGAGTTGCGCAGGGCCGTCTGGCTCTGGGTCACGGTCGCGCCGGTCGCGAGCTCGCGGGCGCCCGTCGTCTGGTAGCTGACGGCGGCATCCACGACGCCGAACAGCGTGACGCTGGATTGCGCCGAGGAGGAGGCAGGCGACGGCCATGCCCGTCACGGTGAGGGCGGCGATCGCGCCAAGGGTTCGTTTCATTCATTGCTTCCGAGTTGAGAAGCGATGGATGCTGCGCCGCAATCGGGGAGCGATCGGGGACGCCCTGCGGCTT
>Ga0247820_10001167_pt1 | contig 14766 bp, 14 predicted proteins | sample 13C_Glucose_Day1_2_FD_192480 | JGI IMG/M metagenome (GOLD analysis project Ga0247820, IMG submission 192480) | Soil microbial communities from agricultural site in Penn Yan, New York, United States - 13C_Glucose_Day14 | ecosystem: Environmental > Terrestrial > Soil > Agricultural land | place...
GAGCGCGACGTAGCGCTTGTGCGGGCTGCGGCTGGGCGGGGGTGGGTTTCACTTGCCCGCGTTGGCGGGGTGCCGCTGCGCCCACCCGTGCCGCCCCAGCGGCACGACTGCCCGCAGCTAGGGCTGCTGGGCGGGGAGGTGGTTGGTGGCGAAGGTCAGTTCGAGGCGGACCTGTTTGATGCGTTCGTCGACGACCAGGGAGCCGTGGCCGGCTTCGTAGCGGTAGACCTCGTGGACGGCGCCGCGGGACTCCAGGCGCTTGACGTAGTTCTCGATCTGCTGGATCGGGCAGCGTGGGTCGTTGACGCCCGCCGAGATGTAGACCGGCGCCTTCACCTTGTCCACGTAGGTGAGAGGGGACGACGCCTCGAAGCGGTCGGGAACCTCCTCCGGGGTGCCGCCCAGCAGCGTGCGGTCCATCGCCTTCAGCGCTTCCATCTCGTCGTGGTACGCCGTGACGTAGTCGGCGACCGGAACCGCCGCGATGCCCAGCGCCCACGCCTCGGGCTGGGTGCCGAGCCCGAGCAGGGTGAGATAGCCGCCCCAGGAGCCGCCGGTGAGGATCAGCCGGGCGGGGTCCGCGAGGCCGGAGGCGACCGCCCACTCCCGTACCGCCGCGATGTCCTCCAGCTCGATCAGGCCCACCCGGTGCTTCAGCGCGTCGGTCCAGGCCCGTCCGTAGCCGGTGGAGCCGCGGTAGTTGACGCGGACCACCGCGTACCCGTGGTCGACCCAGGCGGCCGGGCCGGCCGCGAAGGAGTCGCTGTCGTGCCAGGTGGGGCCGCCGTGGATGTCGAAGACCGTCGGCAGCGGACCGGTCGCCCCGGCCGGCTTCTGGACCAGCGCGTGGATACGGCCGCCCGGCCCCTCCACCCACACGTCCTCCACCGGCACCGACCCGGGCGACTTCATCCCGGGCGGCTCCAGCACCACACCGCCCGCCGTGGACCGCACCGCCGGCGGTACGGCGGCCGACGACCACAGGTACTCCACGCTGCCGTCGGGGCGGACCGTGGCGCCCGAGACCGCGCCGGGCGGGGTCGGCACCTTCTCCAGCCGGCCCTCGGCGAGGTCGTAGCGGAAGATCTCGCCGCGGGCCTCGAAGCCGTGCACGATCAGCAGGCCGCTGCCGTCCGGATACCACTCGGCGCTCACGTCACCGGGCAGGTCGAGGGCGAGGTCCGTCTCCTCCCCCGTCGCCACGTCCCACACCAGGGGCTCCCAGCGTCCGCGCCGCTGGTGCCCGATGAGCAGCCGGGTGTCGCCCTCCACCGGCGCGAAACCGAGGACCTCCAGGCCCAGCTCCCGCGTCCCGCCGTCGGTGTCGTCGAGCTCGGCGACCGTCGTGCCGTCCGGGCGCAGCACGCGCAGCGCGGAGTGCATCGCGTCACCGTGCTCGGTGTGCTCCACGGCGATCAGCGCGCCGTCGTGGGAGAGGTCGCCGACGCCCGCCGACTCGCGGTGCCGGTAGATCTCCGCCGGACCCTCGCCCGTGCGGACCAGGTGGATCGTCGTGCCGTCCTCGTCCGTGGAGCGGCCCACGACCGCCGTGCGGCCGTCCCTGCCCAGGGCGAGACCGGCGGGGTAGGAGGGGTCCAGGCCCGGGGCCGCGAGTTCGTCCTCGCCGCCCGAGAACCGCTGCCGGCGCCAGACGCCGAACTCGTCGCCGTCCTTGTCGTCGAACCACCAGATCCACTCGCCGTCCGGCGAGAGCACGCCGTCCGTCGTGCCGTTGGCCCGGTCCGTGACCTGGCGCCGGTCCCCCGTCGACCGGTCCCAGGCGTACAGCTCGTACGTCCCCGTCGCGTTCGACACGAACAGGGAACGGTCGGGGGCGTCCTCGGCCCAGTCGGGAAGGGACACCCGGGGCGCCCGGAAGCGCTTCTCCCAGTCGGGCATGTCCGGCGCGTCGGACGCGTTGCTCTCAGTCATGACCCCATACTGCCTGTCCCGGCGGGCATCGCGCCGCCGAGGTCCCCAGGCTGTGGACAACTTCTTCCCGATCCTTCACCGGCCCGTCGTCGGGACCGCCGCGGCACGGTGACCCCGCGGGACGGGAACCGCCCGCGGACCCGTACCGTTGAGGGCGTGTACCGGTTTCTGCTGACACCCCGCTGGTGGGGGATCAACGTCTTCGTCCTGCTGTCCATCCCCTTCTGCATCTTCATGGGGTCCTGGCAGCTGGGCCGGTTCGAGGCCCGGGTGGACGACCACCGCGACGCCGAGGCGCGGGTCGTCTCGGACAAGCGCGAGGAGGCCAGGCCGCTGGACGGGCTGCTGCCCGTCACCAAGGCGACCTCCGGCAAGCAGACCACCGCGACCGGCCGGTACGACACCCAGCTGCTGGTGCCCGACCGCAAGCTGGACGACAAGGACGGCTACTACGTCCTGACGCTGCTGCGCACCGACACCGGCCGGGCGCTGCCCGTCGTCCGGGGCTGGCTGCCCGGCACGCCCGACCCGGCCGAGGTGCCCGCGGCGCCCACCGGTGAGGTCACCGTCACCGGCGCGCTGCAGGCCTCCGAGACACCGGGCAACAACGGCGTCAGCGCCCGCGGCGGACTGCCCCGGGGGCAGACGGCGGCGATCAGCTCGGCGTCCCTGGTGAACCTCGTGGAGTACGACGTGTACGACGCCTGGGTCACGCTCAACCGCGGCGACTCGGGGATGAAGGCGGTGCCGGCGACCGCGCCCGGCGGCACCGGACTGGACCTGAAGGCGTTCCAGAACCTCGGCTACACCGCCGAGTGGTTCGCCTTCGTCGGCTTCGTGATCTTCATGTGGTTCCGGCTGCTCCGCCGCGAGCTGGAGTTCGCCCGCGACGCGGAACTGGGCCTGGCCCCCGAGCCGGACACGGCCGGGGAGCGGGAGCCGGAGCGGCCGAGCCCGTCGGCGGTCTGACGCCGGGGGCGGGGGCCGGGCGGCGAGCCCGGACGCACGGCCGGAGGCCGTCCGTCACCCCGCCGCCAGCAGCCCCGTCCAGTAGACGGTGCCCGCGCACGCGTTGCCGACCGTCGCGGTGGCCGAGCCCGAGGACGCGGTGTACGTCACCGCCACGCTGCCCTCCACCGTGCCGTCGTCCATGACCAGTTGCGTGGTCGTGCCGCTGTCGGTGCCCGTGGACGTGCCGGCCGTCGTGGTCGGGTTGCCGGTGGGAGACGGGTCGGGCGAGGGTCCGCCGGTGCCGCCGCCGGTGGTGTCGCCCGGCGTGGTGCAGGGCCCCGAGGGGACCCAGGCGAACTTCACCTCGTACGCCGCACCCGGCTCGAGCTCCAGCTGCGCGGCCTCCAGGGAGGGGTCCGGCAGGCCGGCCGCCGCGTCACCCGCCACATGTCGCGCCGCGGTCACCTTGGTGGCGTCGGCCGCGCCCTGCGCGGTCACGCCCACCAGACCGACGGCGTCGACGGTGCAGCCGGCGGTGGAGACGTTGGTGACCCGGAAGGAGCCGTAGACCGCGCCCGTGGAGTCGGGGGCGGCACTCGACGCGATCGCCGGGCCGAGCTGGGCGGCGGTGCAGGAGGGCGTCCCGGCCGCGGTGCTGGACGAGGGGTCGGCCCCCTCCGTCGTGCCCGTTCCGGAGCCGCTGCTCGCGCCGTGCTCGTCCTCGTCCTTCTGGTGGCCCTTGTCGGTCCCCTCGACCTGGCCGGAGGAGCTGCCCGCGGTGCTCTCGCCGCCGTCCGGACCCTTGCCCGAGCTCGTACCGCCCTGCGCCTGCGAGGCGTGGCCGACGGCGGAGGGGTTGGCGTCGGAGCCGGTGACGCCGGAGACGTGCACCAGGGCGGGGACGGCGGTGCCGAGGAAGAGGGCGGCCGCCGCCGCGCCGACGAGGGCCTGGCGCTTGCGGGCCCGGCGGGCGGGCACGGCCCGGCGCAGGTAGTCCAGCGTGCCGTCGCTCGGCTCCACCTCGCGCACCGCCTGCCGCAGCAGGCTGCGCAGGCCCAGCTCGTCCGGGTCGAGCCCTTCGGAGGTCTGTCCGTCCAGGCCGTCGTTCACAGTTCCGTTCCCAGCGTGCGTGTGCTCCGGTGCGTGCCCGTCGCCGGATTCCCGTACGTCCTCGGGCGCGGTCACGCCCTCGGAGTCCTGCCCGGAGCGGGACGGACCCGCTCCCTCGGGGCTCTCCGGGGCGGGGGCGTCCGGCCCGCGCTCGTCGCGCCGCGCGTCCTTGCCGTCGCTCATACCGGCGTCTCCATGGCCACCCGCAGCGCGGCGATGCCGCGTGAGCCGTACGCCTTCACCGAACCCAGCGAGACACCGAGGGTCTCGGCGACCTGCGCCTCGGTCATGTCCGCGAAGTAACGCAGCACCAGGACCTCGCGCTGGCGGCGCTGCAGGCCCTTCATCGCCTTGATGAGGGAGTCGCGCTCCAGCTGGTCGTAGGCGCCCTCCTCCGCGCTCGCCATGTCGGGCATGGGCTTGGAGAGCAGCTTGAGGCCGAGTATGCGGCGGCGCAGCGCGGAGCGGGACAGGTTGACGACCGTCTGGCGCAGATAGGCCAGCGTCTTCTCCGGGTCCCGGACGCGTTTGCGGGCCGAGTGGACCCGGATGAAGGCCTCCTGGACGACGTCCTCGCAGGAGGCGGTGTCGTCGAGGAGGAGGGCCGCGAGACCGAGCAGCGAGCGGTAGTGCGCGCGGTACGTCTCGGTGAGATGGTCGACGGTGGTGCCTGCCGCGACGGCGTCGTCGGCTCCGTCACGCTGACCGGGTATGCGGGCGGGGCGCGCTGCGGGCATGGGCGCGATCACCGGCATGCCACCGGACGCGCCGGCCCTGCGGGGTCGGAGGGCCTGGCGGGGCGGCCGTAGGGCCGTGCCGCGCGGCGCTGTGAAGTCGAGTACCTCAGCCACGCCAGTTGGACACGCTTCCCCCCGCAAGGGTTGTACGCGCCGGGCGTCACTTTTGTGACGGCCCGTGACACCGGCCGCCCGTCCGCGTCGGGCAGCGCCACCGACAGCACGTCAGATGCCCTCATGTGTCCCGCTCTTCCCCTGTGTCCCATATGAACGGACGTCCCCACGCCCGGTTCCGGGCGTCCCCACGTCCGGAAGGCAGCGTCCCCACGCCCCGGCAGGGGTGACCGCAAAGACGCTCCCCGCCCTCCGCGCGGTTGCGGAGAACGGGGAGATGAATCCTGGTGCAATCCTCGGTTGCCGGACCGCTCCGATCAAGTGGCCCGGGCCGGGTGTCCGGCCGACAGGGCTTACAGGGATCCTACGCAGGAACGCCGTGTGATCCAGAACTTTTTACCGTTCGACGGCCACCAGCTCGGCGATCTGTGCGGTGTTGAGCGCGGCGCCCTTGCGGAGATTGTCGCCGCACACGAAAAGCTCCAGCGCGGTGGGGTCGTCGAGGGCCCTGCGGACCCGCCCGACCCAGGTCGGATCGGTGCCGACGACATCGGCGGGGGTGGGGAACTCCCCCGCGGCCGGGTTGTCGAACAGGACGACGCCGGGCGCCGTCGCGAGGATCTCGCGGGCCCGGTCGACGGTGACCTCGTTCTCGAAGCGGGCGTGCACGGTGAGGGAGTGCGTGGTGACCACCGGGACGCGTACACAGGTGACCGCCACGGGGAGCGTGGGCAGGCCCAGGATCTTGCGGGACTCGTCGCGGACCTTCATCTCCTCCGAGGACCAGCCGTCCTCGCGCAGCGACCCGGCCCACGGGACGACGTTCAGCGCGACCGGCTCCGGGAACGGCCCCGTGTTGTCCCCGACGGCCCGCCGCACGTCGCCGGGGCTGGTCCCCAGCTCCGTGCCGGCCACCAGGGACAGCTGCTCGCGCAGGGTCCGCACGCCGGCGTGCCCGGCGCCGCTGACCGCCTGGTACGAGGAGACGACCAGCTCGCGCAGGCCGAACCCGGCGTGCAGCGCGCCCAGCGCGACGATCATCGACAGGGTGGTGCAGTTCGGGTTGGCGACGATCCCGCGCGGGCGGGTGCGCACGGCGTGCGGGTTGACCTCGGGCACGACGAGCGGCACGTCCGGGTCCATGCGGAAGGCGCCCGAGTTGTCGACGACCACCGCGCCCCGCGCGGCGGCGACCGGCGCCCACCGCCCGGCGACCTCGTCGGGTACGTCGAACAGCGCGACGTCGACCCCGTCGAAGGCCTCCTCGGTGAGCGCCAGGACCTCGATCTCCTCACCGCGCACGGCCAGCTTGCGGCCGGCCGAGCGCGGGGAGGCGATCAGCCGGATCTCGCCCCAGACGTCGGCCCGCTGGGACAGGATCTGGAGCATGACCGTGCCGACGGCCCCGGTCGCTCCGACGACCGCGAGCGTCGGCCGCCCGGAGCGCCCGGGTCCCGCGGGTCCGGTCATCAGCGGCCGGTGCCTCCGTAGACCACGGCCTCGTCGCTGTCGGAGTCCAGTCCGAACGCGGAGTGCACGGCGCGGACGGCCTCCGGCACGTCGTCCTTGCGGGTGACGACCGAGATGCGGATCTCGGAGGTCGAGATCAGCTCGATGTTCACACCCGCGTCGCTGAGCGCCGTGAAGAAGTCGGCCGTGACCCCGGGGTTGGTCTTCATGCCCGCGCCGACCAGGGAGATCTTGCCGATCTGGTCGTCGTAGCGCAGGGAGTCGAAGCCGATGGTGCCCTTGTTCTTCTCCAGGGCGTCGATGGCCTTGCGGCCCTCGGTCTTCGGGAGGGTGAAGGAGATGTCCGTCAGACCCGTGGAGGCGGCGGACACGTTCTGCACGACCATGTCGATGTTGATCTCGGCATTGGCGATCGTGCGGAAGATCGAGGCGGCCTCGCCGGGCTTGTCCGGCACGCCGACGACCGTCACCTTGGCCTCGGAGGTGTCGTGCGCGACACCGGAGATGAGAGCCTGCTCCACCTGCTTTTCCCCTCGCTTCGTCTGCGCGCTGCTGACCCACGTGCCCTGCAGTCCGCTGAAGGACGAGCGGACGTGGATCGGGATGTTGTACCGGCGGGCGTACTCCACACAGCGGTGGAGCAGCACCTTCGACCCGGAGGCCGCGAGCTCGAGCATGTCCTCGAACGCGATCCAGTCGATCTTCCGGGCCTTGCTCACCACGCGCGGGTCGGCGGTGAACACGCCGTCGACATCCGTGTAGATCTCGCACACCTCGGCGTCGAGCGCCGCGGCGAGGGCGACGGCGGTGGTGTCGGAACCGCCGCGGCCCAGCGTGGTGATGTCCTTGGAGTCCTGGCTGACGCCCTGGAAACCGGCGACGATGGCGATGTTGCCCTCGTCGACCGAGGTCTTGATCCGGCCCGGCGTGACATCGATGATGCGGGCTTTGTTGTGGACCGAGTCGGTGATGACACCTGCCTGGCTGCCGGTGAAGCTCTGGGCGTTGTGGCCCAGGTTTTTGATCGCCATGGCCAGCAGGGCCATGGAGATCCGCTCCCCCGCGGTCAGCAGCATGTCGAGCTCGCGCCCGGCAGGGATCGGGGAAACCTGCTCCGCGAGATCGATCAGCTCGTCCGTCGTGTCGCCCATCGCGGAAACCACGGCGACCACCTGGTGGCCGTTCTTCTTGGCTTCCACGATCCGCTTGGCGACGCGCTTGATGCCTTCGGCATCGGCTACGGAGGAGCCTCCGTACTTCTGCACGACAAGGCCCACGTGCGCTCCTCGCTCAGTCCGTCGTTTTCCACAGTCCGCACACATATGTGTGCGCCGCGGTCGGCTCAGTCTATCGAGCGTCCGAAAAACCCCTCCGCGATATCGCATGATGAGACGTCCGGCCGCCCGTGCAGGGGGCTCCTGCCCATCCGGGCGCGGACCACTCGGAAAAGCGACCCGCGTCACAGTTCCCGCGCCTCCGTGCCGGTCGCCCGGCCAAACCCCCGCGTGCCTAATGCGGCAGCAGCCCGGACCACTGCCCCGGAAAGCCATGACCATGACACTCCGGCTTTCTTCCTTCCGAGAGGGGTCATGCGGTGAACGGAACGAGAACGGGTCGGCGCCGGCTCGCCGCCCTGGCGGGCGCGATGCTGATGGCCGCCGGCATCATGCTGTCCGGCGCCTCCCCCGCCGCGGCGGCGGACTCCTACTACAAGCTTCCCTACCCGGCGGGCGAGTCCTACATGGTCACCCAGGGTCCGGAGGGCACCTACTCGCACACGGGCCCGTACAACGAGTACGCCTGGGACTTCGGGCTCCCCGCGAACTACGAGGTCTCCGCCGCGCAGGGCGGCACCATCGTGTACTCCGACTGGTCACCGTACTGGCAGAACGGCATCGAGGTGATCATCCGGCACCCCAACGGCCAGTGCACCCACTACGCCCACCTGAACCAGTCGTTCTACTGGCCCGGTGACTGGGTCCCCCAGGGCCGGATCGTCGGCTACACAGGGTCCACGGGCGCGTCGACCGCACCGCACCTGCACTTCCAGGTGATCGACTGCAACACCCGGGTCGGCATCCCCGCCAGCCTGCAGGGCTGGGTGCCGTGGACCGGCACCTGGCCGGTCAGCACCAACAACTACGCCTGAGCGACGGCAGGGACCGGTAGCGCGCATCGTGTGCACGGCCCAACCGAGTGCGGCACCGGACACCGGTGCCGCATGATCAGCCCACGGCGCTGCGTGCCCCGGTCAGGCCGCGCCCGCCGTCGGGCCGCCGTACTCGATCGTCACGGTGATCCTGGCCCCGAGCGCCTCCGCGTACGCACGCATGGTCTCCAGGTTGTGGATCTCTCCCCGCTCGATCTGGGAGACCCTCGCCTGGGAGATTCCCACCGACGCGGCCACCTGGCCCTGCGTCAGCCCCTGCTCCTCACGGATCTCACGCAGATGGTGTCCGACCACATAGGCATCGGTTGCCGTACGCGCGGCCTGCTTGCGGGACTCCCACTCGGCGTCGGGCACCTCGGGCTGGTTCTCGCGGATCCGACGCTTGACCTCGGCCCAGCTGCTGTACTGACTCATCAGGCGTTCCCGTCCGTTCCTGCCTCGTCGGCCGCGGCCAGATACTCGTGATAGCGCGCCTCGGCGAGCGGGACCGATTCGCGGTACCAGTCCCTCCAGCGGCCGGCCTTGTCTCCGGCTACGAGAAGAATCGCCTCCCGCCGGGGGTCGAAGACGAACAGGATCCGCACCTCGGTACGCCCTGAACTGCCCGGCCGCAGCTCCTTGAGGTTGTGGGTGCGACAGCCGGACAACCGGTCGACAAGCGGACGCCCCAGCGAAGGTCCGCTGACCGCGAGCATGTCGATCGCCGTTTCGATGAGGTCAGCGGCCGCCGGATCCTCTTCCGCCAGCTTGAGCAGCCACGACTCCACCGCGGGATGGAGGTTGATCTCCCAGTTCATGCTTCGCATCCGAGCATAGGACCCGGATCGACATAAGCGAATCCTTATACCCTCAGCTGAAGGAGTGAAATCCCGCTTCCGGGTGTGGTGCGGTGCTCGCCGCTACTGGACCGGGCGGACGCCCAGGGGGGCGGCGATTTCCTCTGCCATTACTCTGCCCGCCTCGAATTCCAGGGTGTCGTCGCCCACGCCCTGGTCGGTGTCGAGGCCGTCGAGTTCGGCGAGGGGCTGGTTCAGGCGGACGTGGGCGACCACCGACTGCAGCGCGCGCAGGGTCGCGGACGCCGTGGAGCCCCAGTTGGAGAAGTAGGAGAACTGCCACCACCACAGGGCCTCCGTGGTGCGGCCGGCGCGGTAGTGGGCCATGCCGTGGCGGAGGTCGGTGATGACGTCGGTGAGGTCGTCGGAGATACGGGCCGGGACCGGGGCCTTGCGGGGCTCGTAGGGGTCGAAGACCTCCGAGTAGACGTCGACCGGGTCGAGCATCCGGGCGAGGTTCTCGCGGAGCTCGTCCACGTCGGCCTCGGGGCCCAGGTCGGGCTCGTAGCGCTCGTCCGGGACGATGTCCTCGTGCGCGCCCAGGCGGCCGCCGGCCAGGAGGAGCTGGGAGACCTCCAGGAGGAGGAAGGGAACCGCCGAGTCCGGCTCGTCGCCCTTCGCCACCTCCGTGACGGCGACCAGGAAACTCTCGATCTGATCCGCGATCTGGACCGCGAAGTCGTCCGGGTTCTGGTCCGTCGCGTGCAGCGTGGCATCAGACATCTAGGAGTCGTCTCCCCTCGAAGGCGCGTCCGAGGGTGACCTCGTCCGCGTATTCCAGGTCGCCGCCCACCGGGAGGCCGCTGGCCAGGCGGGTGACCTTCAGGCCCATGGGCTTGATCATGCGAGCGAGGTACGTCGCCGTGGCCTCGCCCTCGAGATTGGGGTCCGTGGCCAGGATGAGCTCCGTGACCGTGCCGTCGGCCAGCCGGGCCAGCAGCTCCCGTATCCGCAGGTCGTCCGGGCCCACGCCGTCGATGGGGCTGATCGCGCCGCCGAGGACGTGGTAGCGGCCGCGGAACTCGCGGGTGCGCTCGATCGCCACGACGTCCTTGGGTTCCTCCACGACACAGATGACGGCCGGGTCGCGGCGCGGATCGCGGCAGATGTTGCACTGCTCCTCCTGCGCCACGTTTCCGCAGGTGGCGCAGAAGCGGACCTTCGCCTTGACCTCCATCAGCGCGTGCGCGAGGCGGCGTACGTCCGTGGGTTCGGCCTGGAGGATGTGGAAGGCGATCCGCTGCGCGCTCTTGGGACCGACGCCGGGCAGCCGCCCCAGCTCGTCGATGAGGTCCTGGACCACGCCTTCGTACAACGGACTGCCGTCCTTCCTGGTGTTCCTTCAGTACGTACCGTAGAGGCCCGCGGGCCTTCTTAGAAAGGCCGGAAAGGTCAGAAGGGCAGACCCGGGATGCCCCCGCCGCCGCCCAGGCCCTGGGCCAGCGGGCCGAGCTTCTGCTGCTGGAGGTTCTGCGCGTTCTCGTTGGCCGCCTGGACCGCCGCGACGACCAGGTCGGCGAGGGTCTCGGTGTCCTCCGGGTCCACCGCCTTCGGGTCGATCACGAGGGCCCGCAGCTCGCCGGAGCCGGTGACGGTGGCCTTCACCAGGCCGCCGCCCGACTGCCCGTCGACCTCGGTCCTCGCCAGCTCCTCCTGAGCCTTGGCCAGGTCCTGCTGCATCTTCTGGGCCTGCTGGAGCAGCTGCTGCATGTTCGGCTGGCCACCACCGGGGATCACGATTGGGCTCCTTGGTCGGTCCGTCGGTAAGGGATTTACCGTTCGGCACGAGCCTACGTGGTCGCAGTGGCCGTTGCCCCGGCACTCTTTCGAGTGAGTCACGGCGGGGCCCTATACCTGATCACGGCCATCTTCCGGGCGACAAGGAGCCCGAACCCCCGGCGCCGCCACCCATTGGGCGGTAGGAAGGGCCGGGCGGGCGAGCACGTGCCGTCACACTTCACGCACGGAACGTACGCGGAGTCAGCAGGGGCACCAGTAGGGAGAGACCGGGTGGGTCAGCCGGAGATGCAGCCCGAGGGCCGGCCTCAGGAGCGGCGGGGCGAGGGGGCGGCCGGGCCCCGGCCGGGCGACCCGGCCGGGCGGGAGTTCCCGCTCGGGGACTGGGGCGATCCGGCGACCCGGCTGGACGAGCTGTACCGGTGGGTGGAGCGCGGGGCGCTGGACACGGCCGCCTGGTACCTCGCCGACCGGGTGTGGAAGCGGCGGTGCGGCTGGGCGCTGCGGGCCGGTACGGCCGCGGGCGCGCTGACCGGGGCCGCGCTGCCGCTGCTCGACCTGACCGGGGTGGCCGACGGGTCCGCGCCCTGGGGGTATCTGGCGCTGCTGCTCGGCGTGGCGTGCGCGGCCGGTGACCGGTTCTTCGGGGTGACCTCCGGCTGGATGCGGGACGTGGCGACCGCTCAGGCGGTGCAGCGGCGGCTCCAGGCGTTCCAGTTCGACTGGGCGTCGGAGTGCATCCGCGAGGTGCTCGGCCCGGCGGACGGCACGGCGAGCGAGGCGGCCGAGCGGTGCCTGACGGTGCTGCGGAGGTTCTCGGAGGACGTCACGGAGCTGGTGCGGGTCGAGACGGCCGACTGGATGGTGGCGTTCCGCACGGGCGGCGCGCCGCTGGGCGTCCAGACGGCGTCGGCGGGCGGCGCGGGCCGCCCGGAGGGCGCCCTGCCGCACGGCCGGTTCCCTTCCCCGCCGGGAGCGGCCCGGCCCAACATGCCCCGGCAGCGTCCGCCCGAGCCGAGGTGAGGCGAGGCGGGCCGCGGGCACGTCACGGCGCGGCCCGCGCACACAGCTCCATGCCCTCCGGGGTCCAGCACGGCAGATGGCCGTGGGTGCGGATCACGTCCTGGCCGTTGCCGCGCGTGAGGTACGTCAGGAAGCTCGACGCCAGCGAGTCCGCCGGGGGCTGCCCGTAGGTGTAGGCGTACTCGATCTCCCGGTACGGGTAGGAGCTCGTCCCGTGCTCGATGGCGTCGACGGAGGCGGGGTGGCCGTCGAGGTCCAGCCGGAGCAGTCCCTTCGCGCGGGCGGCGAGGTTGAGTTCGCTGTAGCCGATCGCGCCGGGCAGCTCGGCGACGGTCGCCAGCACCTGTTCGGTGGAGCCGAGTTCGCAGCGGAGCACGGGGGCGGCCGGGTCGTCCTTGTGCACGCAGTCGACGGAGGAGTTGGCGATCTCGCCCCGGCCCAGCACACGGCGCTGGAACACCTGTCTCGTGCCCGAGTTGGCGTCCCGGCTGACCAGGTGGACCGGCAGGTCGGGGCCGCCGAGCTCGCTCCAGTTGGCTATCTCGCCCCGGTACAGGCGCCGTACGTCCGCCGTCGACAGGTCGCGCAGGCCCACGTCCTCGTGGACGACCAGCGCGAACACGGACACCGCCACCCGGTTCTCGCGCAGTTCGGGCATCCCGCCGGGCTTGGGGCCGTCCGACAGGGCCACCAGCGGCGGCGAACCGTGCTCCGCCTTCTCCCCGGCCGCCGCCAGCTCCCTTATCCCGGACGTGGATCCGCGCGGGTCCACCTCGACGCGGGTGTCGTCGTCCGCGCAGTCCCGCTCGTACTTCTCCGCGACCTCCCGCAGCACCGGCGCGAACGCGGTCGAACCGGTGAGGGTCAGGGTGCCGCTCTCGCAGCCGATGGGCGGCGGGCTGTCGTCCTGCGCCACGACGATCACCGCGAGGGCGACCACGCACAGCGTCAGCGTGATGGTGATCAGCCGGGCCGCCCGGCTGAACAGCGGGGCCTTCTCGTCCGGGGTGGCACTGCGGTTGCGGTGCACGTCCCCGTCCTTCAGGTCGCCGCTCACCTGGATGTCGTCGCCCACCTGACCGCCGGAGAGCAGCACCAGGAGCTTGTAGTAGGCGCCCCGGTTGAGCGGGACCCGCGGGATGCTGAGGGTGCTGCCCCGGTAGCCGAAGCCGAGCCGCTCCGTGAAGTTGCCGAGGACGTGACTGGTCTCCGACGGCTGGGTGACCGCGACCCCGAGGACGGTGCGCCGCCCGAACTCCACGGTCAGGCCGTGGATTCCGGGGCTCTCGTAGTCGTCGCGGGTGATGCTCTGCGAGCCGTCGTTCTCGATGCGCAGCAGCACCATGCTGGCGTGGTTCATCCCCGTCTCCGTGCTGAACCAGCCCACCCGGCGGTTGGTGTGACGGGACCGGCCGTCGTCGCCGATCGGGGTGTCCAGCTGCACGCGGTAGCCGATGCGTTTGCGGCGCGGCACCCTGCGCTCGTACCAGACCATCACCGCCGAGGCGACGATGCCGAGGATCGCCGTCGCCACGGCCACCAGGTTCTCCGCGCTCAGCCACTCCATCTGCCGCCCCCGCCAGTGCCCGCCCGTTGCGACCGGGTGGCCACCGTACGGCGGTCCGGCGGGGCAGGCGGTGTTCGTTCGCGGGAGTTCGCCGAACGTTCAACGACGTTGGCCGGGCGCGGAGTCGGCTCGGCGGTGTCAGTCCCGTGTGTAGGTGAGGTGTTCGCCGTCGCCGGTGTTCACGCGCTGCAGGGAGCCGCCGGACAGCAGGGTGAGCTCGCTGGCGGAGCCGGGGGTGCAGGCGCCGCTGGGCTGCCCGACCGTCACGGCGGACGGGCCGAGCTCCAGCCGGTCGCCGGAGGCGCCGGTGAGGCGGGCCTCGAAGACGCAGTGGTAGGTGCCGTCGCTGGTGGGCCCGTCGGCGACGAGCGACATGACGGTGTCGCCGACGTCGCCCTGCTGGAGCGTCAGGCGGCGGGTGTGCTGCCCGCTCGCGTTGTCGATGGTGGTGGACCAGCTGCCCAGGTAGCCGGCCGGGACGGTCCCGTCCGCGGGCGCGGAGGTGCTGGGCCCCGGTGTGTCGCCGGAGGTGGCGGCGGTGGGCGACGGAGGTGCGGTCGGGTCGCCGCCGGTGCGGTGGTCGGCGTCGCCGCCGCTCATCAGGGCGTACACGGAGCCGCCCGCGCCGAGCGCGACGACCAGCGCGATCACCACGAGCAGCACGGTGGAACGGCCGTCCCGGCGCGGCTCGGGGGCCGGTGGCGCCTGGCCGGCGCCGTAGCCGTCGTAGGGGTAGCCGTACGCGGGCTGCTGGGGATGCCCGTACGGACCCGGGTGCGGGACGGGGGCGCCCTGGCCGGCCACCAGGGTCGGCGGATGATGCACCCGCGGCGGCACGACGGAGTCGTCGGCGGCACGGGCGTGCTCGGGCGTGCCGGCGGGGTCCGCGAAACCCCCCGTCCCGGCCGTCCCCGGCACACCACCCGGCTGACCACCGGCCCCCGGAGACCCCGCGCCGGACGCCACCGACCCGCCGGAACCGGCCGCCACATCGGCAACACCGGAACCGCCCGAACCGGCCGGTGCCTGGTGTCCGGCGGGCGGTGCCTGCGCGGGGGCGCTACCGGGCTGCCCGGCCACGGGCCCGCCGGAGGCAGCCGCCTCCGGGTCGGCCGGACC
>Ga0247820_10001169_pt1 | contig 14749 bp, 14 predicted proteins | sample 13C_Glucose_Day1_2_FD_192480 | JGI IMG/M metagenome (GOLD analysis project Ga0247820, IMG submission 192480) | Soil microbial communities from agricultural site in Penn Yan, New York, United States - 13C_Glucose_Day14 | ecosystem: Environmental > Terrestrial > Soil > Agricultural land | place...
GCGCTCCAGCCCGTAGGTGATCTCGCCGGTGATCGGCTTGCAGTCGATGCCGCCGACCTGCTGGAAGTAGGTGAACTGCGTCACCTCCATGCCGTTGAGCCAGACCTCCCAGCCCAGGCCCCAGGCGCCCAGCGTGGGGTTCTCCCAATCGTCCTCGACGAAGCGGATGTCGTTCTTCTTCAGGTCGAAGCCCAGCGCCTGCAGCGAGCCCAGGTACAGCTCCAGGATGTCGGCGGGCGCCGGCTTGAGCACCACCTGGTACTGGTAGTAGTGCTGCAGCCGGTTGGGGTTCTCGCCGTAGCGGCCGTCCTTGGGACGGCGGCTGGGCTGCACGTAGCCCGCCTTCCACGGCTCCGGGCCGAGGGCGCGCAGGAAGGTGGCGGTGTGCGAGGTGCCGGCGCCGACTTCCATGTCGTACGGCTGCAGCAGCGCGCAGCCCTGGGCGTCCCAGTACGACTGCAGCTTCAGGATGATTTGCTGGAAAGTGAGCATTGGCTCGATTTTAAGTGCCCGCTCTCCTGCGAAGCCGCGGCAGCGCTCCCAAAACAGGAGCAAGCGCCAGCAGCCACAGAGGTGCGAGTCCGAAGCGCGAAGCCCACCACGCGAACGGCGTCGTGCCCTCGCGGCCGGCCACCTGGCCTTCGAGGGCGCCGCGGGTGTGCGGCGCCAGCGACTGCGTCACTCGGGCGCGGTGGTCGATGATGGCCGTGGCGCCGGTGTTGGTGGCGCGGATCACCGGTCGCGCGAACTCCAGGGCCCGCATGCGGCTGATGTGCAGGTGCTGGTCGATGGCGATGCTGTCGCCGAACCAGCCGATGTTGCTGACGTTCACGAAGATCGTCGGCGCGCGGGCGGGGTCGGCGAAGCGCGCCGCCAACTCCTCGCCGAACAGGTCCTCGTAGCAGACGTTGGGCGCCAGCCGCTGGCCGCGCCACTCGAACGAGGGCTGGCCCACCGAGCCCCGGTTGAAGTCGCCCAGCGGGATGTGCATCAGGTCGGTGAACCAGCGGAACAGCGGCGGGATGAACTCGCCGAACGGCACCAGGTGGTGCTTGTCAAAGCGGTAGGCGTCGGCGCCGGGCTTGAAGCCCACGACGGAGTTGGTGTAGCCCTGCTCGAAGCTGCCCAGCGGCATGCCGACCAGCGCGGCCTGGTCGCCTCGGCCGAAGCGTTCGGCCAGGTCCTGCAGGTAGCCTTCGGGCAACTGCTGCGGCAGCAATGGGATGGCCGTCTCGGGCGCGACGACCAGGGGCGTGCGGCTGGCCTTGAGCTGCTCGGCGTACCAGGCCAGCGCCAGCGGCACGCCGGTGCGGCCCTCGAACTTCTCGTCCTGCGGGATGTTTCCCTGCAGGAGGGTGACGGGCAGCGGCTCGCCGGCCGCGCGGTCGTGCGTGGGCGCCACTTGCGTGCAAGCCGCCAGCAGCAGCGCCGAGGCGCCCGCCGCGGCCCAGTAGCGGCGCGAGCGCCACGCCTGGGGCAGCCGGCCCAGCCCCGCCGCGATGGCCGCCGCGACAGCACCGATGCCGTAGACGCCGATCCAGGGTGCGAGGAAGGCCAGCGGCCCGTCGACATGCGCGTAGCCGCCGGCGCCCCAGGGAAAGCCGGTGAACCAGCGGCCGCGCATCAGCTCGGCGCCAAGCCACAACGTGGCAAAGGCCAGCGCACCGCGCACCGGGCCCCGCGGCGCCAGCCAGCGCCAGAACCCTGCTGCGAGCGCGTAGTAGCTGCCAAGGAAGGCGGCCAGCGCGAGCACCGCGATGGCCGCGAGCACCGACGGCAGCCCGCCGTAGGTGTGCATGGAAATGAAGAGCCACCAGAACGTACCGGTGAGCCAGGCGGTGGCGAAGGCCCACCCGCGCAGCGCGGCCGATCGAGCCGACGGCGCCAGCGCGACGCACCAGGCCAGCACCGCCAGCGAGGCGATCTGCAGCCACCACAGCGGTTGGCCCCAGCCGGGCACGGCGATGGAAACCGCCTGCGCCAGCCCGGCGGCCGGCGCCAGCACCCAGGGCAGCGCCGCGGAGCGCGCCGCGCGGATCACCCGGTGTCGTCGTCGCTGCGCGCGGGCGCCACCTTGAACCAGCGCACGGCGCCGCCCTTGGTGTGCAGCACGACGAAGTCCAGTCCGGCGACGTGGTGCAGCTCGCCGCGCTTGGGCACGTGGCCCATCGCGTGGGCGATCAGCCCGCCGATGGTCTCGAAGCGGTGGTCGTCCTCGTCGCGGTCCTGCGGAGGCACGAGGTCGACGCCGAAGAACTCGTCCACCTTCTCGACCGGCGTGTCGCCGCTGACGCGGTAGGTGCGGTCGGCGAGGGCGAAGATGTCGCCCTCTTCCTCGGCGATGTCGAACTCGTCCTCGATCTCGCCGACGATCTGCTCGAGCACGTCCTCGATGGTGATCAGGCCGGCGACGCGGCCGAACTCGTCGATCACCACCGCCAGGTGGTTGCGGTTGCCGCGGAACTCGCGCAGCAGGTCGTTCAGGCCCTTGCTCTCGGGCACGAACACCGCCGGCCGCAGCAGCGCCCGGATGTTCAGCTCGGGCGCGCGTTGCAGCTTGAGCAGGTCCTTGGCGAGCAGGATGCCGATGATGTTCTCGCGGTCGCCCTCGTACACGGGGAAGCGCGAGTGCGCCGTGTCGATCACGAGGTGCAGGAGGTCGTCGTACGGCGAATCGATGTCGACCAGGTCCATCCTCGGGGCGGCGACCATGACGTCGCCGGCCGTGAGATCGGCCATCTTGATGACGCCCTCGAGCATCACGCGCGACTCGGCGTCGATGACCTCGTTGTCTTCGGCGTCGGCCAGGGTTTCGATCAGTTCATCGCGCGAATCCGGGCCCGGATGGATGAACTCGGCGACCTTCTGCAGGAACGTGCGCCGGTCCTCTTTCTCGTGGGACCGCGCAGGGTGGGGGTCGGACACAGTCTCTGTGTGCAGGACGTGCGGTAGTTGGGGGACAACTAGGATAGCGCAATCGCCTGCCGGTTCCGTGACGCGGCACCCGCGCCACGGTTCAGCTGCCGGAGCGGTGCCGCGCGTCGCGAACGCCCTGGCGCGTCTCCTGCACGCCGGCCAGGAAATCCCAGAAGGTCTTGACCTGCTGCTTGAGTCGATAGTCGGTCTGGGCGAACTGCTCGTCCACCAGCTCGCTCATCCGCGTGTCCAGCGTCGCGGGCGGCAGGCGCAGGTGGGCCTCTGTCTCGGTGCCGAAGCGTTCCAGCGAGGCGCCGGCGGAGCGCGCGATCTTCAGCATCGCCACGTTCTCGCTCAGCGCATGGATGAAAAGCAGTTCCACCCCTTCATTGCGGGCGTGCAGCACGGCGCGCTCGAAGAGCCGACGGCCGTACCCGCGGCCCCGTGCCTTGGCGAGGACCGAGACGCCGAACTCGGCGCAGTTGGCCGACTGCGGATCGCGCGAGTACGCCAGGTGCGCCATCGCGATGAGCTCCAGGCGGCGGTTGTAGACGCCGAAGATGTCGTCGTTGACGAAGTCCAGCCGCTCCACGTAGTTCCGGATGTGCTCATCCGTCGCGACATAGCCGAACCGCAGGTAGCGGTCGTCGGGCGTTAGCGCCAGCAGGTGCGCCGCGATGCGCTCACGGTGCTCAGGCCCCAGCGAACGGATCGGAACGACCACGGGCGCGGGCCGGGTTTGTTCGGAAACCATGGACCCAATTTAAGGGCTTCCACCGGCCAACCAAGCCCGTCCGGAGGTGGAGAGGTAGTTCTACCTAATCGCCGCCGTGCGGTATTTCGCCACGGCTGTGGTTGGCACGCCAACGCTCAGACCGGCATGGCGGTCGTGGCCTTCACGCTGTCGAGCACGAAGCTCGTCTTGCAGTCCTGCACGCTCGGGTGCTTGAGCAGCGTGTCCATGATGAAGCGGCTGTAGTGCGCCATGTCCTGCACCACCACGCGCAGCAGGAAGTCCATGTCGCCGGTGAGTGCCGCGCATTCGACCACCTCGGGCCAGCCCTGCACGCTGGCGCGGAACACGTCCATCGGGTTGCGCTTGTGGGTCTCGGTGTGCTTTTCCAGCCGAACGTTGATGTAGGCCGTCAGACCCAGGCCCACGGCTTCGGGCCGCACCAGGGCGACATAGCGGTCGATCACGCCGCCGTCCTCCAGGCGCTTGACCCGGCGCAGCACCGCGCTGGGCGACAGGCCGACCTGCTCGCCGATGACGTCGTAGGTTTCGCGACCGTTCAGCTGCAACGCGCGCAGGATGGCTTTGTCGAGCTTGTCGAGTGCGGACGATTCGGTCATGACGCAATTTTCCTGCGGCAGCATAGCGTTTCAAGCCGCAATCCGGCGAAAAACTGATTGCGTCCGCGCCTAGAGTTCCGGGTTCGACAAGCAAGCAAGGAGATCTCATGGACGCCGCACCGGCCGCCCGCACTTTCACCGCTTGGGACAACCCCATGGGCACCGACGGATTCGAATTCATCGAATACGCCGCGCCCGATCCGAAGGCCATGGGCGCGCTGTTCGAGCGCATGGGCTTCCGCCCGATAGCGCGCCACCGCCACAAGGACGTGCTGCTGTACCGCCAGGGCGGGATCAACTTCATCGTGAACGCGGAGCCCGATTCGTTCGCGCAGCGGTTCGCGCGGCTGCACGGCCCCAGCATCTGCGCCATCGCCTTCCGCGTGAAGGACGCCAAGGCCGCCTATGAACGCGCCGTCGCGCTGGGCGCGTGGGGCTACGCGGGCCAGGCCGGCCCGGGCGAGCTGAACATCCCGGCGATCAAGGGCATCGGCGACAGCCTGATCTACCTGGTGGACCGCTGGCGCGGCAAGAACGATGCGAAGGAAGGCGACATCGGCAACATCGGCTTCTACGACGTGGACTTCGAGCCGCTGCCCGGCATCGATGCGCAGGAAGCGCTGGACCCGCACGGCTTCGGCCTCACCTACATCGACCACCTCACGCACAACGTGCATCGCGGCCGCATGGCCGAGTGGTCGGAGTTCTACGAGCGTCTATTCAACTTCCGCGAAATCCGCTACTTCGACATCGAGGGCCAGGCCACCGGCGTCAAGAGCAAGGCCATGACCAGCCCCTGCGGAAAGATCCGCATCCCGATCAACGAGGAAGGCAACGAGAAGGCCGGCCAGATCCAGGAGTACCTGGACAAGTACCGCGGCGAAGGCATCCAGCACATCGCGCTGGGCTCCAAGAATCTCTACGACACGGTGGACTCGCTGCAGATGGCGGGTGTGAAGCTGCTGAACACCAGCGAGACCTACTACGAGCTGCTGCCCAGGCGCATCCCGGACCTGGCCGAGGACATCGGGGCGCTCCAGCAGCGCAACATCCTCGTGGACGGCCAGCCGGGCGAGCTGCTGCTGCAGATCTTCAGCGAGAACCAGCTCGGGCCGATCTTCTTCGAGTTCATCCAGCGCAAGGGCAACGAAGGCTTCGGCGAAGGCAACTTCAAGGCGCTGTTCGAAACCATGGAACTCGATCAGATGCGCCGCGGCGTGCTGGCGAACCAGAAGTAGAACCTGTCAGGTTTGACAGCCGCTCGCGCGGGCGGCCTTGCGTGGGCAGGGGCGAGCTCGACAATTCCTTGTCATGGAATCGCCCCGCCCTTACGTGACGCAAGCCGGCGAACAGCGCACGCGCGTCATCGTGGTGCTGGATGTCGTCGAGTCGGTTCGACTGATGGAACGCGACGAGCAGGGCTTCATCCGGCGCTGGCAGGCGTTCGTGCGGGACGTCCGCGACGAGGTGGTGCCGGCCTCCAGCGGTCGCATCCACAAGAGCACCGGCGATGGGCTGATGCTGGAGTTCGCGAATGCGTCCGGTGCGATCGAGGCGGCTTTCGAGCTCCTGCGCCTGGCGGACGTCGGCAATGAAGGACGCGCGTCGCACGAGCGGATCGAATTGCGCATCGCGGCCCACGTCGCCCGGTTCGTCGAGGATGAATTCGACATCTACGGCTGCGGCGTCAACCTCGCTGCCCGGCTGCTCGGTGTCGCGCGGCCCGGCGAGGTCTGCATTTCGGCCGCGTTGCGCGACCTGCTCGAGGACGACGCCGCGCGCATGGAGGACACCGGGACGCATCGGCTGCGCCACCTGAGCGAGCCGGTGCAGGTCTATCGGGTGACGCCGCCGGCCGCGGTCACCAACGGGCCGGAAGCTTGCGCTTGAGCACGATGCGGCGCAGGCCGAGCTCCACGTAGCCGCCGCGTTCCAGTTCCTTCAGGATGCGGCTGACCATCTCGCGCGAAGAGCCGACACGACTGGCGATGGCCTGGTGCGTGAGGGCCGTCAGCGCCACGGGACGCGCGGCGGAGCCCGGACCATGCGCGCCTTCGAGCACGCGCACCACCCTTTCGTAGACGTTCTTCAGCGCCAGCAGGCGCGCCGTTTCGGTGGCCGCGCGGACCCGGCCGATCATGCGGGCGAGCAGGTGCCGGGCGAATTCCGGCGAGCGGTCCAGGTGCTCGATCATCGCCACGCGTGCGACCACGGCGCACACGCAGGGCTCCAGTGTGACGACCGACGCGGAGCGCGGTCCGCCATCGAGCCACATGTCGGCGAAGTAGTCGCCGGCGTGCACCACGTCGTAGGTGATCTCGCGGCCGTCCACGTCGGTGGAGAAGACCTTCACCCGGCCTTGCAGCAGCACGAAGGTGCTGTCGCCGATCTCGCCCTCATGCACGATCACCGTGTTCTTGGGATAGCTGCGCAGCGCGCCGCGTGAGGCGAAAGCCCGGACGATGGGGCTGAGCGAGGAAAGCAGGCGGTCTTGCGCCGCCGCATCGGGCGTGATCATCGGGCTCCCTGCGCGGGCACTCTAGCGGCAGCCCGCAGGCCGCCAAGGCCTTGCGGCCTGTTCAATGAAGGGTCTCGTGCAGCAGCGGCGCCGGCGCGAGCGGCGGCAGCATGGCGACCCGGTTGACCAGCTCGCGCACGCCGCTGGAACGCGTCTTGGCGCACAGGCTGCGGACATGGCTGCGCACCGTGGACACGGCCACTTCCAGCTGCCGCGCAATCTCCGGCGCCGAGTGGCCCTGGCACAGGATGGCCAGCACGTTCTCCTCGGCGGCGGTGAGCGAATGGTTGCGCGCGAAGAAGCACAGCATCAGCGAGCCGCACACCGACGGGCGCGAGAACATGAGCGCCGCATGGGGCACCCCGCCCTCCTGCAGCCGGCGCATCGGCAGCACGGCCAGGCTGAGGCGCACATCGGCGGCGCCCAGCGTGATGAGGCTGCGCCGGCCCGTGGCCGCCTTGGCCAGCGCCTGCTGCAGCACCTGCTGGTCCTGCGGCGAGCGCACCCGCAGCCGGCCGTTGTGCAGCCACAGTGCCTGCTGGCGACCGAGCTCGTTGCGCGCCGCGTGGTTGGCGTGCACCAGGTCCCCGGCGCCGGTGGTGACGGCCACGCCGTAGGCGAGCTCGTCCAGCACGAGTTCAAGCGACGTCGGCACGCCGCGGTTGGTTGCGCCGTCGCGGACGGCCTGCGATGGAGTTGTTCCCGGCATTCGTTCCCCCTGCTCATGGATGTGGCGCCAGCATAGGAAAACGGGCAGGCATTGAGCGGTGAATAGCGCCACCGCGGGCTGTGAAATGCGTCACCGACCCTGGCCGCAGGCCGGCGAAGGTCAGGCCGCCAGGCCGGTGATCTCCGCGACGTCCATCGGCTCTCCGCGGCCGGGCAGCTTGACCTGCGCCCGGCGCCCGACGACCACGGCACCGGTGAGCTGGCGCAGGGCGGCCACGCTGGCGACCATCGGCCAGCCGAGCGCGCGGCCCTGGTGCTGCAGCAGCATGGTGGCACTGACGGCGTCGCCCACGGGAAGCGTCTGCGGCACGGGCGAATGCAGCGGATCGTGCAGCACCGTCAGCGTGACGGGGCCCGCGTGCAGCGCCACGTGGGCTTCGAAGCGGGGCAGCTGGCGGTCGGCGTAGGTGACGGCCAGGTGCTGCTGGATGCCGCGCGCGGCTTCGACCAGCCCCTGCGCCGCCCGCAGCGCGCGCTGGCCATGGTTGACGGTCTGGGTGTCGCTGGCGTCGACGAACACCGCGAGCACGCCCTCCCCGACGAACTGGATGTGGCGCGCGCCGAACAGGTGGGCGGTGTCGTTGGCGCTGCCGTAGAAGCGCCGCACCAGGTCGGCCAGCTCGGCCGCGTTCAAGCGGCTGGCCACGCCTGCGTACTGCGGGACGTCGACGAACAGGACGGTGGCGGACGGAAACCGCTCGTCGCCTTCGCCGCCCTCGGGGGTCGGCCACCGGCCGCTGAGCTCATTGGCCAGCCGCTGCTCGTACAGCTTGGCCAGGTGGTGGCGCTGCTCCTCGAGCGCGACTTCCACCGCCCGGTCCACGGCCATGTTGTGCAGGTTGGCGTAGACGGCGCGCTTGTTCAGTTGCGCCTGCACCGCTTCGCGCAGTTCGCCCGGGCGCAGCGGCTTGGTCAGGTAGTCGTCGGCCCCGGCCGTCATGCCGATGCGCATGTGGGCCCGCTCGGGCAGGGAGGTGAGCAGGATGACCGGCGTGCGGCCGATCTGCGGATGCCGGCGCACCGCCGCCAGCATGTCGAAGCCGTTGAGCCGCGGCATCTGGACGTCACTGATGACCAGGTCGGGCCGCCTGGACTCGACCAGTGACAGCCCCTGCTCGCCGTCCTCGGCCAGGAGCACTTCGTGGTCGTCCTTCTTCAGCACGGTGGCGACCAGCGTGCGGGTGAAGGCGTCGTCTTCGACTACGACGATCAAGGCCATGGATCGGTGCGTCTCCGTCGTCTGCGGCTGCAAGGCCGCGTCAGCCGATCTTACAGGCGCGCCGCGAGGGCGAATGTGTGCTCAACCACGGCGGACCGGAACGCCAGGTCCACGTGGGCCGCGCCCTCGAAAAAACGGTTGTCCGCGGCTGGCAGCGTGGCGGCGGAAGCCGGGAACACGACGTTGTCGCAGTTGGAATACCAGCAGGTGAACAGGCGCGCGGCGTCGGGGTCGGCGCCCGGCAGGGCGTTGAGCCAGTCGCAGCCGACGCGCATCTGCCGGCCGTTGGGCAGTCGGCTGAAGCGCGCGAGCCAGGTGCCGCGGTGGGGCGTGCCGATCGTGACCACGTGTGCCACCGGCGTGCGGCCGCCGTCATGCCGCAGCCAGGCGCGCGCGGCCAGCCCGCCCATGCTGTGGCACACGAGCAGCGGCGGGCGGCCCGTCGCGCGGGTCACGGTCTGCACCGCTTCGTCGATGGTCCGGCAGTAGTCGTCGATGGAGCAGAACACCGGCTCCAGGTTGACCGCCATGAAGGCATGGCCGCGGGCGCGGGCCTGCCGGAGCCAGGGCGTCCAGAAGCCGCGATTGCAGACGAAGCCGTGGATGAAGACGATGCCCGTGGTCCCGGGCGTGCCTTCCAGGCAGTCCGGCTCCCGCCTCCAGTCGAACGGCTGGCGCCAACCGAAGACCACCGCATCGTCGACGACCTCGCGCGCCCAGGCGGACACGAGCTGCCGCGCGGAAGGCTCCGGCGTGGGGTCGCCCCGGGTGGCCAGGCGCAGCAGGAGGAATTCGAGGGCGAGCACGCCCGCATGCAGGAACGCGATGAGCAAGGCCACGACCACGGCCCCGATCGGCGACCGAGGCCACAGCAGCACCGCGCTGGCGACTGCGGCGGCCAGCAGGCCGAGGAGCGCCCACCGCTGCAGGCGGGCGAGCTTGGAACTCGCGGGCATCAGGCGAGTATGGCTTCGCCCGCACCTAGCCGCCGGGCCAGACCCTGGGCGAGCCGGTTGGCGATGCCGTAGATCGACAATTGCGGATTGGCCCCGATGCTGGTGGGAAACAGCGAGCCGTCATGGATCGACAGGTTGTCCAGCTGCCAGTGGACGCCGTCCGGCCGGGTGACACCCAGCTCGGGGCGGCCCGCCAGCCCGCAGCCACCCATGACGTGAGCGCTGACCACCTTGGTCAGCAGCGGCTTCATGGGGAAGGCGGCAATCGCGTCGCGGGCTTCGTCCCAGTTGCCGTACGGGCGTGCCATCTCGTGCACCGGCACCACCTGCCGCGCGCCGGCCGCGAACTGGATCTCCGCCATGCTCAGGAGCGCCCGCCGGGCGCCTTCCATGACGAAGCCTGTGAGCGGGTAATCCAGTTCGGGCGTGCCGTCGCCTCGCAGCCGCACGATGCCGCCGGGCGATTCCTCATGGAAGCCGTCGCGCAACAGGGCCAGCAGGACGTGGGTGCTGGGGAACTGCCGCAGCAGGTCGGACTGCTCCTGCCCATGGCCGGACACCGTGGACGCGAAGATCACTGGATGCAGCGGCGGGGCCTCGAGCTTGTAGCCGATTGCCCCGTCGATCGGGTGCGTCTCCAGGAAATGGTCGGTGTAGATCGACTGGGGCGCCCCCTGCCAGCCTTCCACCTTGCCTGGCATCTGTGCAGCGGACATCACCACTGGATGCAGGAAGGTCCGCACGCCCAGGCGGCCATGCGGGTCGGGCGCCTGGGAGCGCAGCAGGACGGCGGGCGAATTGATCGCGCCGCCGGCCAGGATGAAGTGCCTGGCCACGATGCGGATCGTGGGCCCCGCCTGCCCCGCAGGCGCACAGAGCAGCGCCTTGACCCGGCCGTTGGCCAGCTCGAATCGCTCGGCCCGGGTCTGCACCAGCAGCGTGGCGCCCTGCTCCAGCGCCGCCGGCACCGTGGTCACCAGCATGGACTGCTTGGCGTTCGTGGGGCAGCCCAGCCCGCAGGAGCCGAGGTTCCAGCAGCCCTTGACGTTGCGCTGGATGGAAGCGGCCGCGATGCCGAGGCGGGCGGCGCCGCGCCGCAGCAGGTCGTTGTTCTCGTTGGGCGGCGTGAGCCAGGGACCGATGGACAGCCGCCGCTCCGCCTGCTCGAAGTACGGCGCGAGCGTGTCGTTGCCGAATTCGGCCAGCCCGAAATGCTGCCGCCAGTAGTCCAGCGTGGCGACGGGCGTGCGGAACGAACTGGTCCAGTTGACGGTGGTGGAGCCGCCCACGCAGCGGCCTTGCAGGATGTTGATGGCCTTGTCGCGGGTCTTGCGCGCGGCGCTCTCCTGGTAGAGCGTGGGGTAGGCGTCGGACTCGAGCTGGCGGAAGTCGCTGCTGCTCTTGAGAGGGCCTTCTTCGACGATCACGACGTGAAGGCCTGCCTTGGCCAGCAGTTCGGCGGTGATGCCGCCACCGGCGCCGGAGCCGACGATCGCGACGTCGCACGCCACCTTCGCCGGCAGCGGGGCGTGCGATCCTCCCGCGACCTTCCAGCCGCGGCGCAGTCCGTCCGCGATGGGATCGGTCGGCTTGCTCATGCCGGCAGCGGCGCCGGGCCGGGATAGCCCAGCACCGACCAGGTGGCCGGATCGGCGAAGTAGGCGCTGCCTGTGATGTCGTGCAAGGCTTGGTAGGCCTGCTGCCGCAGGGTGAGTGCCGAGAGGCGCATCGCCTGCAAGGCCCGGCGGATCTCGGCAACCGTGGCGTCGTCCCACTCCGGCGCCAATCCTGCGAGAGTCCGGCGGCCGGGCGTGGTGGCTAGCAGTGACAGAAGTTGCGAGAGCTCGCGTTGCGCGTGAGTCGGCAAGGCGGCGATCAGCGCCTCGGTGCGATCCAGGAGGCCGGCGAGGGCTTGGGTGCGCTGCGCGTTGTCGATTGGGAGCGATCCGTCGAGGAACGCGCGCCCGGTGTGCATGAACACCCGGCGACCGGCGGCCGTCAGGCGGCCCTCGCGCCACGCGGGTTCGATCAAGGCCACCGCGCCGCCCCCGACCGCGAGCACCACGGCCGCGCCAAGGCTGAGCTTGAGCCAGCTTCTCCTGTGCATGCGGGCGACTATCGCAGGGCACCAACGCGGTCGGTAGAGCCCATCGCCTAGTTAGACTGCGGGTTTGCATGGAAGCCGCCCGTGCCATCCGCGACGCTGTTGCCGCCGTCAGCCGACTGCGGCAGAGCGCCGCCGACGACGCCCCGCTGCGCGATGCACTGCTGGAGATCAAGCGGCTGCAGTCGCAGCGGTTCTCCGGCACCTACGCCGACCTGCTGGCCGGCGGGCCGTTCGCGCCGGCCGCCCGTTTCTTCCTCGAGGAGCTGTACGGCGACAAGGACTACGCGCGGCGCGACGAGCAGTTCGCGCGGATCGCGGGCGCGATCGAGAAGCTGTTTCCGGCGCATGTGGCCGACACTGCGGCTTCGCTGGCGCAGCTGCATGCGATGACGGAGGACCTCGACATGCAGATGGCGCGGTTGTGGCTGCTGCAACCGGCGGGCGGTCTGACTCGATCAAGTCGGTACGCCATGGCGTGGCAGGAACTCGGTCGACGGGACGCGCGCGAGCGGCAGCTGGACTCGGTGCTGGCGCTGGGGCATGAGTTGGCGCGGCTCACGCGGCTGCCCGGCCTGCGCACCATGTTGCGGATGATGCGCGGCCCCGCTAACGCCGCGGGCCTGGCCGACTTGCAAAGATTCCTGGAAGAGGGCTTCGACACCTTCGCCGGCATGGCGCGCCGGCGCGGCGCCGTCGAAGAGTTCCTGCGCACGGTGCAGGAGCGGGAGCGGCAACTGTTCTCGCTGTTGTACGACCAGGATCTTGTCGCCTGCGAGACCGAGCTCGATCGCCTCCTAGGACAAGCCCCGTAGCCCCGTTTCGCCCCCTGGTGACAATCGCGCGCAAGGAGACACGGATGGACAAGTACTGGTTGCGCAGCTATCCCGAAGGGGTTCCGCATGACATCGATCCTGGGCAGTACGCATCACTGACGCAGCTGCTGGAGGAGTCCTTCCGCAAGAACGCCTCGCGGCCGTTCTCCGTCTGCATGGAGCAGTGGATGACGTATGGGCAGCTCGACCAGCTGTCCCGCGCCTTGGGCGCGTGGCTGCAGGCGCAGGGACTGGAGCCCGGTGCCCGCGTCGCGCTGATGTTGCCCAACGTCCCCCAGTTCGCGGTGACGATGGCGGCCATCCTGCGCGCCGGCTACACCTGCGTGAACGTGAACCCGCTCTACACGGCACGCGAGCTCGAGCATCAGCTGAAGGACTCGGGTTCGACGGCCATCGTCATTCTGGAGAACTTCGCCAACACGCTGTCTGAAGTGGTGAACCGCACGCCGGTGCGCCATGTCGTCGTGACCTCCATGGGCGATCTGCTGGGCTTCTGGTACGGGCACTGGATCACGTTCGCGGTCCGGCATCTGGCCAAGATGGTTCCGGCGTACAAGCTGCCGCTATCGGGCGGTCGCAAAGTGACCCCGTTCGCGCGCGCACTGGCCCAAGGCCAATCGATGCAACTGAAGCCGACGGCGCAGTCGCTGGATTCAGTCGCGTTCCTCCAGTACACCGGCGGGACGACGGGTCTGTCCAAAGGTGCGGTGCTGACGCACGGCAATATCGTTGCGGCCATCCTTCAAGCCGAAGCCTGGTTCACGCCGGCGCTGGGCAAGGTCGGGGACGTGAGCCGCAGCAACAGCATCATGGCGCTGCCGCTGTATCACATCTTCGCCCTGACGCTTTGCCTGCTGTCGATCCGCTGGGGCTCGCACCTGACGCTCATTCCCAATCCGCGAGACATCCCGCGGTTCATCGAGGTGCTGAAGCGGCGTCCGTTCCACCTGCTTCCCGCGGTGAACACCTTGTTCAACGCGCTGCTGCAGCATCCCCAGTTCCGGAGCATCGATTTTTCGCAGTTGTGCGTCAGCCAGGCAGGGGGGATGGCTGCGTCGGAAGGTACCGCGCGTGCTTGGCAGAAGGCCACGGGGTGCGTGATGGTGGAAGGCTGGGGCATGAGCGAGACCTGCGCCATCGGCACAAACAACCCGGTGCTCAGCCGCGAGTTCTCAGGGACCATTGGTTTGCCACTGCCCGGCATCGAGATCGCGATCAAGGACGACGAAGGCCGCAGCTTGGCTCAGGGCGACTCCGGCGAGATCTGCATCAAGGGGCCGAACGTCATGCGCGGCTACTACCAGCAGCCGGGTGAGACGGAGAAAGCGTTCACGCCTGACGGGTTCATGCGCACCGGCGACGTCGGGATCATGGACGAGCGCGGCTTTACCCGGATCATCGATCGCAAGAAGGACATGATCCTGGTAAGCGGCTTCAACGTCTTTCCGAATGAGCTGGAAAACGTCATTTCGATGTGCCCCGGCGTCGTCGAATGCGCTGCCATCGGCGTGGCGGACGAAAAGCAAGGGGAAGCGATCAAGGTCTTCGTGGTGAAGAACGATCCAATCCTGACCGAGGAAGACGTGGCCAAGTATTGCAGGCAAAACCTGACGGGCTACAAGCTTCCGAAATACATCGAATTCCGCGAGGACCTGCCAAAAACGAACGTGGGCAAGATCCTCCGGCGGGAATTGCGCACTGGCAGGTAGCGCGAATTGGGATTCGCAAAAGCAAAAACCCCAGCATTGCTGCTGGGGTTTTTGGGGCTGTAAGAGCCTGACGATGTCCTACTTTCACACGGGAATCCGCACTATCATCGGCGCAGAGGCGTTTCACTGTCCTGTTCGGGATGGGAAGGAGTGGTACCACCTCGCTATGGTCATCAGGCATAACTTTTTGCCGGCTTGCACGGGGTGCAAGACGACCAATTCATAGAGCAAATCAGCTTTTGTTTTGATTGCGCCGACCGGGCATAACTTCCTTGATCAAACGATCAAAGTTATAGGGTCAAGCCGCACGAGCAATTAGTATCGGTTAGCTTAACGCATTGCTACGCTTCCACACCCGACCTATCAACGTCCTGGTCTTGAACGACTCTTCAGGGGGCTCAAGGCCCCG
>Ga0247820_10001170_pt1 | contig 14742 bp, 9 predicted proteins | sample 13C_Glucose_Day1_2_FD_192480 | JGI IMG/M metagenome (GOLD analysis project Ga0247820, IMG submission 192480) | Soil microbial communities from agricultural site in Penn Yan, New York, United States - 13C_Glucose_Day14 | ecosystem: Environmental > Terrestrial > Soil > Agricultural land | place...
GGCCAGCGCGCCGACCACCGGGCCCGGTGCCAGGATCCAGAACGCCCACCGCCAGCCGACGGCGTCGGCCACAACCGGCACCAATTCGATGCTGACCACGGTCAGCGCGAAGCCGATCGCCGTCTGCGCGGTCAGTGCCGTCCCGACATATCGTTGATCGGCAACCTCGCTCAGCAAGGTGCTGAAGACGCCTGAGTCGGCGATCACCGAGGCGCCCCAGACGACCCCGAGCAGCACGACCCAGCCCGGAGCGGCGCCGAAGAACATCGGGGAGGCCAGGCAACAGCTGCCGCTGACCATCAGCGCGGTGCTGGCCGTGACCGGCCGACCGTAACGATCCGCGGCCCAGCCACCGACGAGACAGCCGATCGTCCCGGCGACGCCGACCGACCCGAAGGCGATCACGCCGACGCCACCGTCCGGACCGCCCCGGGATCCGACACCGGCCAGCAGGAACGCCGGAAACCACGTCCACAGTGCGTACAGCTCCCACATGTGTCCGAGGTAGCCGACATTGACCAACCGGGGACGGCGGTCACCGAACATGGCCGGCGCGGGCCGCGGCTCCGGTCGGGCGGGCGGCCCGGGCACCTCGGGACCGGTTCGCACCCCGACCATGGCGACGCCGGCGCCGACCAGCGCACCGCCCGCCGCGATCAGCATGACCGTCCGCCACGGCAGGGCGGCGAGCCCGCCCACCAGGTGGGGCATGGCCGATCCGAGCGTCAGCGCGCCGATCAGGATCCCGAAGGACCGGCCGCGGACCGCCGGTGGCGACCATGACGCGGTCAGCTTCATGCCCACCGGGTACACCCCGGCCAGCAGCATTCCGGTGAGAAAGCGCAGCGGCACCGCCACCGGCAGCGAACCCGCGGCGACCGCGAACGCGCCGGTGGTCAGAGCGGCCAGCGCCGCACAGGCCGCCATCAACTTGGCCGGGTTCAACCGGTCGGGCAGGCTGAGGATGGCCGAGGTGACGGCGCCGGTGACAAATCCCAGTTGCACCGACGCCGTCAACCAGACTGCGGCCACCTGCGTGATCGCCCATTCGGCGCGCAGCGCAGGCACCACCGCAGAGGCCGAGAACCACACGGCCAGCACGAGCACCTGGACCAGCGCGATCAGTGCCCGTTGCGTCGCCGGAGACACCGACGAGTCGGCCGAAATCTCCCCTGCCGCTGGCCTTTCGGGCCTGGCACGGGTCACGATTCGCATGGGGGTCCTCCGCCCGTCGGTGTTCCCGGATGGTTCGATGGCCGCCGGCTCAGGCGGCGGCCCGAGCGAGCCGAGATCCGGCATCGACGAAATGCTCGGTCCCCCACCAGCGGCGGTAGACCGCAGGGCCGACGTGTTCGATCAACGCGGCCGTCTGGGTGGCGTGCGCAGTGAGCGCGGCGTACTTCCGGTCCAGCAGATCACCCGTGCACCGAACGGTGCAGGCCATCGAACCGGCGGGCTCGCTCGGCGGCACGCCGCCCGGCATCCAGACGCCCATCTCCGAACTCAGGGCCCCCCAGCGCCGATGGAACTCCGGAGTGAGCGAGACGTGCCACAGCCGGCCGGGGTGCCCGGCGGCGGTCCAGGCCCGGTCCACCCAGCCGGACACCGCCCGGTGGTCGGCGTGGCCGGTGAACCCGTCCGGACCGAACGTGACGATCGTGTCCGGACGATAGCGCCGGATCAGTCCTTCGACCGCCGCCGCGCCCAGGGCCGGGGGGACGTCGGGCAGGGTGCCGTCGGCGTAGCCGAGCCAGTGGTGCTCCCCCACGTCCAGGGCGGCCAGGCTGGCGGTGAGCTCGCGCCGCCGGGTGGCGGCCAGCCGGTTCGGTGGCCATCTCTGCGGATCCGACGTGCCCCGTTCGCCGGCCGTCGCGGTCGCGACGACGACCCGGTTGCCGGCCGTGCGGGCCGCGGCCATCAGACCGGCGCTGAGGTAGGCCTCGTCGTCGGGATGGGCCCAGATTCCCAGCAGGGTTCCGACATCGCCGGCGACACGGGCGTTTCGATGGTCGATCTGCCGGGCGGCGGTCGCCCGGCCGGGCATGGGTGCGGTTCTCATGGCCGCAACCCTGCGTCACGGACCTTCCGCGTTCCTTCCCCGCCGACCGGCATCCGGCGGAAGGTCCGGGGAAGGTCCGGATCCTAGCGTTCTCGCCGTCATGGACCACCGAGACGCAAGGAGAACCATCATGACGCACAGCACCCAGGTCCGCTCGGCCCGCAACGGTGTGGACGTACCGGCCCTGTTCGCCACCCTCGACGCCGTCAAGGGCCAACCGGTGATCGCCGACTTCCAGTTCCGGGCCAGCAACGAATGGATCAGCGGCACGCACAACCGCAGCACGATCCAGGGCTTCTACGGCGCCGGTCAGGAGGACACCACCCGCCAGGTGCCGTTTACCTACGACGCCGACCATCCGGCGGTGCTCGTGGGGAACAATCACGGGCCGACACCGGTGGAGTTTCTGCTGCACGCGATCGCCGCCTGTCTCACCTCGGGCCTGGCCAACATCGCATCGGCCCGGGGCATCACGTTGCACCGGGTCCGGTCCACCGTCGAGGGCGACATCGACCTGCTCGGCATCCTTGGCCTGTCGGCCGAGGTGCGGAACGGCTACCGGCAGATCCGGGTGTCGTTCGAGATCGAGGGTGACGCGTCGGCCGAGCAATTGGCGGCCCTGGTCGAACAGTCGCGTCGCCGCTCGGCGGTCTACGACGTGCTGGTGAACGGAACCGAGGTCGTCATCGACGTGGCCACGCCGGCCGCCGCCTGACCCGGTCCGTTCCCTGCCGCTCCGCGGCCGCGGACGCCACGCCGGTGTCCGCGGCCCCGCGTTCATCCCTACCAGTCCGACAGGAGTTCGATCATGAGGCAGACCGAGGTCGTGATCATCGGCGCGGGCCAGGCCGGTCTGGCCGTGAGCCGGTTGCTCACCGATGGCGGCGTCGACCACGTGGTGCTCGAACGCGGTCGGACCGCGCAGCGCTGGCGCTCGCGGAGGTGGAACTCCCTGCGCCTGCTCACCCCGAACTGGATGACCCGGTTGCCGGGATGGCGTTACGGGGGCAAAGAACCCTCGGGATTCATGCCCGCCGCGGACGTCGTCCGTTACCTGGCGAAGTATGCCGAATCGTTCGCCGCACCCGTCCTGCCCGACGCCCGGGTGGACGTCGTGCGCCGCGAGTTCGGGCACTTCGTCGTGGACTCCAACGCGGGTAGCTTCACCGCCCGGGGCGTCGTCATCGCCACCGGAGCCTGCGAGCAGCCGGCCGTTCCCTCCCTGGCCGGCGGCCTGCCCGCAGGCCTCCGGCAGCTGACACCGGACACCTACACCAACCCCGACGACCTGCCGCCGGGCGACGTGCTGGTGGTCGGCGCGTCCGCCGCCGGCACCCAGCTGGCCGACGAAATCCATCGCGCCGGGCGTGATGTCGTCCTGGCCGTGGGCCGGCACACCCGGGCCACCCGCCGCTACCGGGGCCTGGACTACCTGTGGTGGCTGGACGCCATGCACGTGCTGGATCACCCGCTCGACCCGCACCGGCGGCGTCCGGAACCGTCGTGGCAACTTGTCGGTGACGACCGCCGGTCCGTCGACCTGCCGTCGCTGGCCGGTCGTGGGGTCCGGTTGGCCGGCCGGCTGGTCGGATTCGAGGGCGGCCGCATGCTTTTCGACGACAGCCTGCCCGCGACGGCAGCCACGGCCGATGCCAGATTCGAGCGAATGCTCGGCCGCATCGATGCGTTCGCCGCGACGACCGGCCTGGACCGGGAGATCGAAACGACCGATCGGGCACCGATGCGGCGGGTGGACCGTCCGGGTCTCGATCGCGTCCACGCCGGTGATGTCGGCACGGTCATCTGGGCCACCGGCTACCGGCGGCGCTACCCCTGGCTGCAGGTTCCGGTGTGTGATGCCCGGGGCGAGATCATCCAGGTCAACGGCAGCACGCCCGCCCCCGGCCTGTTCGTCGTCGGCCTGCCGAACCAGACCCGGCACGCCTCTACGTTCATCGACGGTGTGCGGTTCGATGCCCGGACCGTCGTCGATGCGCTGATGAACTCCGTCCTGCCGGTGACCGGATGGGGATGGGCATCGTGATCACCCCACAGCAGGCCCGGCCGTGGGACGTGGTGATCGTCGGGGCCCGGGTGGCCGGGTCGGCACTCGCCCTGAAGCTGGCCCGGGCGGGGCGGCGGGTGCTGTGCATCGAGCGTGGGCGCCGGGGCAGTGACACCCTGTCCACGCACGCGCTGATGCGCGGCGGTGTCCTCCTGCTGCAGCGGTGGGGTCTGACCGAGGCTCTGGTCGGCGCGGACACACCACCGATCCGACGCACCGTCTTCGACTACGGCGACGAGCGGGTCGAGGTCTCGATCAGGCCAACAGCGGGAGTGGACGCGCTCTACGCCCCGCGCCGGACCGTGCTCGACGCGGCCCTGGTGGACGCCGCCGAACGGGCCGGCGCGGTGTTCGAGTTCGGCACCGCGGTCACCGGACTGCACCGGGACTCCACCGGTGCGGTGGACGGCGTGTCGGTCCGGCGCGGCGCGCACACCGCGGTGCTGGCCGCCCGGCTGGTGATCGGTGCCGACGGGCGTTCGTCCGTCGTCGCCGCCGAGACCGCCGCCCCCTTCACGGCTCGCGGTCGGCACGCCGGTGCCTACCTGTACGGGTACTGGTCCGGTGCTCCGGCGCAGGCCTACGAGTGGTTCTACCGGCCGGGGTCGAGTGCCGGGGTGATCCCCACGTCGTCCGGTCAGACCTGCGTTTTCGTCGGCGGCCGGCCCGAGCGACTGGCCGCCGCACTGGCCGAGCACGGTTCGCCGGCCGCGACCTACCGGGCCCTGCTCGCCGAGGTCGGGGTCCGGCAGGCACTGTCCGGCGCCGCGCCGGCCGGCTCGGTGCGGTACGTCCGCGGTCTGCCCCACGGCTACCTGCGCCGTCCGTACGGCCCCGGCTGGGCGTTGGTCGGCGATGCCGGCCACTGGCTCGACCCGATGAGCACCCATGGCATGACCTCCGCCCTGCGGGACGTCGAACTGCTGGGCCGGGTCCTGTCCATGCCCACCGGCGACGATCCGGCCGCGCCGGAACGGTGGGCCCGGTATCAGGTCGACCGCGATCGCCTGTCCCTGCCCCTGCTCCGGGCCAGTGACGAGATCGCCTCCCACGAATGGGATCTGACCACGATCCGACGGCTCCTGCGATCCATGGCCAGCGGTATGGCCGACGAGGTGGACGCGCTCGTCGACGACCGGGCGGCGTGACTTCCGACGTCCGGTCGCCGATCCGGCACCCGCAATCGGCGAACCGCATGACCGGAGCGCCCCATCGGTCATTACGATCAGTGGGGACGATCGGCACCGGAGGTCGGTTGATGGACGCACGCGTGACCCTGTTGGGCGGGTTTGCGGTGACCATCGGCGACGTCCCGGTCCCGGCGACACAGTGGCGCCGGCGGCAGGCCGCCGCGATCGTCAAGGTGCTCGCCCTGACGCCGCGGCGAGTCCTGCACCGGGAACAGCTGATCGACCGGATCTGGCCCGATGTGCCCGTGGAGGAGGCCGCGCCCCGGTTGCACAAGGCCGCGCACTACGCGAGAAGGGCCCTCGGCGCGGAGAACGCGATCGTGCTCGCCGACGAGAAGGTCTCGCTCCTACCCGATTTCGCGGTCGAGGTGGATGCGGTCGATTTCGAGGCGCAGGGCCGGGCGGCGCTGGCGGCGGGTGACCCGGTCGCGGCCGGTCGCGAGGCCCGCCGGTACACCGGTGACCTCCTGCCCGACGAACTGTACGAGACCTGGGCCGACCAGCCGCGGGAACGCTTGCGCGAGTTGTACCGCGACCTGCTTCGGTTGTCGGGCCGCTGGGCGGCGCTCACCGAGTCCGATCCGACCGATGAGCGGGCGCATCTGGAACTGATCGCCGCCGCGGCCCGCCGCGGCGACCCGCACGGTGCCCTGCGCCAGTTCGAGCGGCTCGAGCAGGCGCTGCGGGCCGAGCTCGGGGTGGCGCCGAGCCGGACGGCCCAGGACCTGCGTCGCCGGATCGTTGCCCAAGTGGCGGGCCGGCCGGAGACGACCACGAGTCGATCCGGTGCCGTCGGATCAGCCGCCCGGACCGCCGGTCCCGCTTCGCCATCCACGGCGCCGAGGCTGGTGGGCCGCGAACGGGTGCAGGCCCGGCTCGACGAGGTGCTCGCCGAGGTGGCCGCCGGGTCCGGCCGCACGTTGTTGTTGGCCGGTCCGCCCGGGGTGGGCAAGACCGCGCTGGCCGCATGGGTGGAGGAGCGCGCCCGGGGGCGCGGCATGCACGTCGGCAGCGGGGTGGCCGCCCAGATTCCCGGCGCGTGGCCGTTCGCCCCGGTCCTGGAGGCCCTGGCCGCACTGTGCCGGCGGCATCCCGCGTTGCTCGACGGGTTGGACGACGCGTTGCGGACCGAGATCGAGACCGGGCTGTCCGGACGGATGCCACCGGCTCCCACCGTCGCCGCCGGTCACCAGCGCCTGTTCGTGGCCACCGCCGAACTGCTCCGGCTGGCCGCCGGGGCCAATGGTGCGGTGATCGTCATCGACGATGCGCAGGAGGCGGACGAGTCGAGCCTGCGGCTGCTGCACTACCTGGCCCGCGGTTGCGTCACCGAGCGGGTGCTGGTCGTTCTGGCCCACCGGCCCGACCCCGGTCCCGTTCTCGCCCAGGTCCGGCAGGGCCTGCTCGGCCGGGGTGCCGCCGTCACCGTCGATCTCGCGCCGCTGCCCCGCCCCGATGTCGACGCGTTGATCCGCCAGCACGCCGAGGTCTCCGACGATGCCGCGGAAGCGATCTGGATCGCCTCCGCCGGCGTGCCGTTCCGCGTCGTCGAATTGGCCAGGTCCGCCGCCGCCGGCGACCGGCTGCGCACCGCGGCCCCGATCCCACCGGGTCTGTCCCCCGAACTCCGGGACCACATGGTGGCGGCCGCCGTGCTGGGCGCGGCGTTCGACACCGACGAGTTCCTGGCCCTGACCGGCTTGGACGACCAGGCCGGATACGCGTTGCTCACCCGGGCGCTGGACCAGTTGGTGCTGGTCAGAACCGATGTCGGATTCACCTTCCGGCACACGCTGATTCGGGAAGCCCTGCTGGCGACGGTGCCCCCCGGGCGCCGGCGGGAACTGCATCGGCGGTCCGCCGCCGCCCTGCAGACGCTCGGGCGATCGGCGGCCCGGATCGGCCATCATCTGGTCGAGGGCGGTGACCTGGTTGCTGCCGTGCCGTCGATGCTGCAGGCCGCCCGGACCCAGGCCTCGCTCGGTGCGTACCGCGACGCCATCACCACCATCGATTCCGTGCTGCCCGCGGCCACCGGAGGTGATCGGGCCGACCTGCTCGCGATCCGGGCCGACATGTTGATGGCCGCGGCCGACGCGGAGGCGCTCCCCGCCTACCGGTCCGCGCTTGCTGCCGCGGTCGACGAGCCGGCGCGCATCCGGCTGCGGGCGCGGCTGGGCCGGGCGGCGACACTGGCCGGGGATCTGGAGACCGCGGACATCGCGTTGGCCGGGTTGGAACTGACCGGAACCCCGGTCGACGCCGAGGTCCTCACGGCGCGTGGGCATCTGGCCATGCTCCGGGGAGATCTGGCGACCGCGGACGAGGCCGCCGGCCAGGCCCGCCGCCGGGTCGCGCTGGGTGAGCCCGAGGAATGGCAGATGTTCGACCTGGTGGCGTTGCAGGGCCTGGTCGCGCACACCCGTGGTGAATGGTTCGAACGCCTGCGGCACGAGCTCCGGGTCGGGGTGCAGCGGCCGGCGATGGCGGCCCGGATCTTCGACTCACACCTGTGTGTGGCGGAATTTCTGCTCTACGGCCCGACCCCGTACCGCGAGGTGATGACCCTGGCCCGTGAGCTGCGGGAGACCGCGGAGCGCTCCGGGGTGCTCCGAGCGGTCGCCTTCGCCACCGCGCTGCGCGGCGAGACCGCCTACCTGATGGGTGATCTCGAGCTCGCCGTGGCCGAGCTGCAGGATGCTGCGGACCTGCATCGGGACATCGGCTCGACCGCCGGGGAGGCCCACAGCCTGCAGCGACTGGCCGAGGCCGAGATCGAACGCGGCCACCGGGACCAGGCCGGTCGCCACCTGCAACGCGCCCTGATGCTCGCGCGGTTCTCCAACCTCGCCAAGCACCTCATCCAGCGGGTGTACGGGACCATGATCGAGGTGGCTCCCGATCCCCGATCGGCCCGGTCCATGGTCGACCAGGCGGCCGCGGCGATCGGTGTGAGTGACCAGTGCGCGTTCTGCGCGATCATGCTCGCGGTGCCGTCGGCCAAGGCCTGCGCCGATGTCGGCGACATCGACGACGCCCGCCGATATCTGGCCATTGCCGAGCGCTCGGCGCTGCGCTGGCAGGGCACCGCCTGGCAGGCGGCCATCCTCGAGGTGCGGGCGCACCTCGCCGCCGCCGAAGGAGACGTCACCGCCGGGGCCCTGCAGGCGCAGGCCGCCGACCTGTTCGAGGCCTCCGGCCAACCGTTGCATGCCCGGCGGTGCCGGGCATGGCCGCATCGCGGGTGACGATGTCATCGGTTGGTGGCAAGCGTTGTCCGAAAGTGGGTAATTGTCGTATTCTCCTGTCACGGCAGGGAATGGAGCCGAAGCTTCGCTGGGATTGTCGGGTCACGTCGGATCGGGGCAGTGTCGATGCGTCACGAGGTGGAACCGATACTCGACGCTCAGGTTTCGCTGAGCGACGGCCGAAGCCTGGCCTACGCCGTCTGGGGTGATCCGGACGGGCAGACGGTGCTCCTGTTCCATGGCGCACCGGGCTCGAGGATGTTCACGCCCGATCCGGATCTCACCGCGCGAGCCGGAGTTCGCCTGGTGACTGTGGACCGGCCCGGCTACGGCCGGTCCGATGCCGACCCCGGTCGCACCATCCTGGATTGGCCGGCCGACATTCTGCAGCTGGCCGACGCGATCCAGGCGCCCAGATTCGCGATCGCGGCCCACTCGTCCGGCGGGCCTTACGCGTTGGCGTGCGCCGTGCAGTTGAGCAACCGCATCTCGGCCGTCACCCTGGTCAGTTGCCCGGCGCCGTACGACGTCCCGATGACCCAGGTCGCCGATGACGAGGACCGGGCCCTGACGCGTCTGTGTCGGGATGATCCCGACCGGGCAGTTGCCCGGTTCGCCGAATCCATCGCCGTAGTGGTCGATGATCCCGAGGTTTTCCTGACGGTGCCGCGTCCACCCCCCGATTCAGAACTGCTCGCGGATGAGGGCATCCGGAACATGTTCCTGCGCACCATCCACGAGGCTGTCAGGCAGGGCGCGGACGCCTACGGACGGGACTGCGTCCTCGAGCGCCGGCCGTGGGGATTTGCGCTGGGCGATGTCGAACAGAATGTCTCGATCTGGCACGGCGAGCAGGACGGAGTCGTGGATCCGGCTCAGGCGGCTGCGTTGAAAGACGAGTTGCACGTGGCGCATCTTTCCCTCGTACCGGACGACGGTCACGGCCTCATCCTCGCAAGGTGGACCGACATCCTGGACGATCTTCGGGCCCGACTCCACGGCCGTGGGTGATCGAATGGCCACCAACCTCAGCCTGGCCACCATCATCGGCACGGTCACCGCCGCGACGGGGTTCCGCTACGGGGTCCGGGACAGCGTCGGCAACCGGATGGACACCCTCAAGGTGATCGACAACCCGGCCGGCGGCTACCTGGCCGTCTACCACACCAGCGACGAGGTCAAGCTGGCCACCAGCAGTGACCTGCTGACCTGGACATTCCGGTGCACGTTGGATACGCAGGCGACGCAGCCCACGATCGTTGCCCTGCCGAGCGGCGGGTTCCTGACCGCGGTCGAATACAACAACCAGACCGGGTCCGGTGGGCGGATCCGGTTGCGGCACTACCCCACCCTGGCGGCGCTGCTGAACGCAAACCATGATCGGGAAGCCACGCCGGCGCGCACTCTGTCCGCCTGCAACGAAGGCACCCCGACCATCTACTCGGCCTCGCTGACTCCCGACATCGACCACTGCGTCATCGATGTCGGCTTCCACTATCAGCGCGGTTGCGACCTCGACCGCCAGGCCAGGGGCCGGCTCACGAACTTCAGCGGGTGGACCGCGGTCGCCGACACCGCCCTGGACGCCGCGATCACTGCAGCCGTGGCCGCGCAGGGTCAGCAGGTGAACGGCAACATCGGCGACCGGGACACCATCTTCTACGACAACGGGCGCTCGACGGTGCACGAGGTGCAATACCGCAAGGGCGATTTCGGTACGTGGCGGGTGTATCTCAACAACTGGCAAACCCGGTCCATCGACTATCTGCCGATCACCACCCACGGTCGCAGCACCGCATTCGCCAACCCCACCGTGACCGCAATCCGCGCACCGTCCGGGCGACCGGCGGTCGCCGTCTCGCTGTTCCTGCCGTCGGAGGGCGCGGCGCCCGGAGAGGGCGGGCCCCTGATCTACTACCGCGAGTATGCGACGCTGCCCGACCCGGTCGCAGGGGTGGCCGCCACGTACTTCGACAATCGAGATCTGACCGGATCGACCCTGACCCGGATCGAGCCCCGGATCGATGTCGACTTCGGTACCGGTTCGCCGTCACCCCATCTGGGTGCCGACCAGTTCTCCGTACGGTGGACCGGTCGGGTACGGGCGGACCGGTCGGAGACCTACCGGTTCTACACCCAGACCGATGACGGCGCCCGACTCTGGGTGGACGGCATTCGCCTCGTCGACGACTGGACCGACCACGGCGTCGTCGAGAACAGCGGGAGCCTCGCGCTGTCCGCCGGCCAGCACGAGCTCCGAATGGAGTTCTATGACAACGGCGGCGGTGCGCTGGCCCGGCTGTTGTGGTCCAGTCCAACCACTCCGAAAGCAGTGGTACCCGCGGATCACCTGTCGGTGCCGCGCACCGGTCTACGCGGCGAATACTTCGCCGGCATATCCCTGACCGGGCCGCCCCGGACCCGGCCGGACTCGACGGTGAACTTCAACTGGGGCAGCGGGTTCGCCGACCCGAACGTGGGCGCGGAACTGGTCAGCGTGCGGTGGACCGGCCGGGTCACCCCGCGGTACAGCCAGACCTACCGCTTCCATACCAACTGCGACGACGGCTCCCGGTTGTGGGTGAACAACCAGCTGCTCGTGGACAACTGGGTCGATCAAGGCCCCGTCGAACGCAGCGGCACCATCACCCTGACCGCCGGCGTGCCCTACGACCTGCGGATGGAGTACTACAACCGCGGTGGTAGCGCACTCGCCCAACTGCTGTGGAGCAGCCCCTCGCAGAGCAAGGAGATCGTCCCGCCGGACTTGCTCAGCCCACCGACCACCGGTGGCCCGCCCGTGGTGTGAAGCACCGACGCGACCTAACGGCCGGCCAGCTCGGCCACCAACGGAGCGAACCGGTCCGCGTTGTTGGCGCCGAAAACGAAGTAGGAGGCACCGGTCTCCTCGCGGCGCCGGCGCAGCTCGTCGGCCGCCGCGAGCGGGTCGGGCGGCAGGTAGGCCAGGGAATCGGCCGCCTGCAACGCGGCCGTGTCCGTCGTCGGGGGCGCCATGAACGGGGAGACGGCGCTGCCGACCACCGGGATGTGCATCGAGAGCTCGACGTCCCGGGTGGTGTGGAACTCCCGCACCCGTTGCACCACCACATCCCGCGGCTCGGCCGGCGCCATCGCAAACGTGACCGTGTCGGCGATCTCGGCCGCCAACGCCCGCGCTCTCGGCCCGATCACCGCCATCGCAACCGGGGTGTGATTGCCGCCGTCGAGTTCGCGAACTGCGGCAACGGTCTGACGCACCTGGTCCAACCGTTGGCCCGGTGACGGCACGGGCAGGCCCCGCTCGCGCAGCTCGTCCTCGATGCCCGGCCGGCCGACCCCGATGCCCAGCTCGAAGCGGCCCTGCGTCAGCATCGTCAGCGAGTGCGCTTCCCACGCGGTCAGCCACGGTGCGCGCAGCGGCGCGGCATAGACCCAGGCACCCACCCGCACGTCGGCGACCGTTGCGGCGACGGCCAGTGCCGGAGCGGGGGCCGGCTGCAGCTTGGGGAAGTCGGGCATCAGCACCGTCGAATAGCCGTGTCCGGCGATCCGGCGCACCTGGTCGCACCAGGTCGGCAGGTCGGAGAGGAACGGGACCACGATGCCGAAGCGAAACGCGCGGGACGGGCCGGAAGCCGGATCAACCATGTGCTCTGTCCTCTCCATCCGGCCCGGGGTGCCCGGGCCCTCACCCCTACCACGAACGGGGGCGGCCGGATCCGACAACGCCGGACGGTGACCTGTCCACCGGCGCCCGCCGGCTCACCAGGGGCTCTCGGTGCCGGTGGGTTCGATCTGGTGGCCCACGGTCCGGCGGACGAGCCGATCGACCGCGTCCGGGGCCAGCACACTCTCGATCACCATCGCACTGGCCCCGCGCACGCCGGCCCGGGCGCCGGTCTGGCTCGTCGAGATGAGCAGATGCTGGGTCGACAGGGGGGGCGAGCGGCGGTAGACGATCTCCCGGGCACCGGCGAGCAGGTGCTCGCCCGCTTCGGCCAGGGTCCCACCAATGACGATGACGGACGGATTCAGTAGGTTCACGCAGGTGGCCAGGACGGCCCCGATGTCCCGGCCGGCCTGCCGGATCTCCTGGACGGCCGGCAGGTTGCCCTCGCGAGCCAGCCGTACGACATCGGCGGTGGATTCCACCGGCAGGCCGCCGTCCCGCAGCCGCGCCGCGATCGCCGGGCCCGCGGCCACGGCCTCCAGGCAGCCGATGTTGCCGCAGGTGCAGACCGCGCCGGAGTCGCCGAAGGCCCGGACGTGACCCAGGTCCCCGGCCGAACCCTGCGCCCCGCGGTTGAGCCGACCGTCCGACACCAGGCCCGCCCCGATGCCGGTGGCCACCTTGACGAACAGCAGGTGGCCGGTATCCCGCCAGGCGTGCACGAACTCGCCGAGCGCCATGACGTTCACGTCGTTGTCCACCAGCACCGGCGCGTCCAAGTGGTGGGCCAGGTGCGCGGGAATGTCGAATCCGTCCCATCCGGGCATGATCGGCGGGTTGGTCGGCCGGCCGGTGGCGAACTCGACCGGTCCGGGCACGCCGACCCCGACCCCGGCCACCTCGGTGACCTCGCGTCGCGCGTCCGCGAGCATGCTCGACCACACGGCCCAGACATGCTCGAGCACCGCAATCGGTCCGTCGGCGATGGCGATCGCCTCCGTCCGCTCGTCCAGCGGGTTCCCCGCCAGATCGGTGACCGTCACCGTGGCGTGGGTTGCCCCGAGGTCGGCCGCCAGCACGACCCGGGCCCGCGGGTCGAAGGCGAACCTGGTCGGTGGCCGGCCGCCGGACGAACGCGCCTCTCCGGCGGCGGCGACGAGCCCGGTGGCCAGCAGTTCGTCGACCCGGGCGGTGATGGTGGATCGGGCCAGGCCGGTGTGGTCGGCCAGCTCCGCGCGGGTCCGTGCGGCGCCGTCGCGCAGGAGCTGGAACAGGTCCCCGGACGCCATCGCCCCCCACCGCAGGGTCGTCATTGCGTCAGTGAACCACAACCTTGTGCAGGTCGCGGTGACCGCTTTGTTATCCGCAAGTCGCGACTTTTGCTTGACCAACAAACATAAGTGCAACTACGGTCCCCGGGTATGAGCCAGGTCGACGACGACCGTGCGACACCCCCACTCCTGGAGATGCGGGGCATCGTCAAGTCCTTCCCCGGAGTCCGAGCGCTGGACGGCGTCGACCTGCAGATCCGCGCCGGTGAGGTGCACTGCCTGCTGGGTCAGAACGGCGCGGGCAAGTCGACGCTGATCAAGGTGATGGCCGGAGCGCACCAGGTCGACGCCGGAGTGGTGCTGTGGGAGGGTCGACCGGTCCAGTTGGCCTCCCCGGTGGCCGCACTGCGCCAGGGCATCGCGACCATCTACCAGGAACTCGACCTGGTCGACTGGCTGACGGTCGGCGAGAACATCTTCCTGGGCCACGAACTGGCCCGGGCCGGCTTCTCGCAGCGCACGGCGACCCTGCGCCGCTCGCGAGAACTGTTGGACCGGTTGGGTCATCGCGAGATCTCGGCGAGCCGAGAGGTGGGCACGCTGTCCGCGGCCGGCAAGCAGATCGTCTCGATCGCCCGGGCCCTGTCCCGGGACGCCCGGCTCATCGTGATGGACGAACCCTCCGCGGTGCTCGACGGCGAGGAGGTGCAGAACCTCTTCAAGATCGTCGACGACCTGGCCGCCGCCGGGGTGGCCGTCGTGTACATCTCGCACCGGCTCGAGGAGATCCGGCGCATCGGCGACCGGATCACCGTTCTCAAGGACGGTCGCAGCGTGGCGTCCGGGCTGGACGCCCACGCGACCCCGACCGCCGAGCTGATCCGGCTGATGACCGGCCGGTCCATCGAGTACGTGTTCCCGCCCCGGTTACGCAAACCGCCGGCCACCGACACCGAACCGCTGCTGTCCGTGCGCGGACTGACCCGACGGGGTGAGTTCGCGGACATCGACTTCGACGTCCGGCCGGGTGAGATCATCGGCCTGGCCGGTCTGGTCGGGGCCGGCCGCAGCGAGATCGTGGAGACCGTCTTCGGTGCCCGTCGCGCCGACCGCGGACAGGTCACGGTGGCCGGCCGGGCGCTGCCGAACGGGTCGGTGCGCGCCGCCGTCGACGCCGGCGTCGGACTGTGTCCGGAGGAGCGCAAGTTCCAGGGACTGCTGCTGGACCAGCCGGTGTAT
>Ga0247820_10001172_pt1 | contig 14723 bp, 15 predicted proteins | sample 13C_Glucose_Day1_2_FD_192480 | JGI IMG/M metagenome (GOLD analysis project Ga0247820, IMG submission 192480) | Soil microbial communities from agricultural site in Penn Yan, New York, United States - 13C_Glucose_Day14 | ecosystem: Environmental > Terrestrial > Soil > Agricultural land | place...
GATGCTGCCGCTCGCAAGCCCAGTGCGCGAGGCAGGCCCGCGCCTGCGCATCCCAGGCGCGCGCCAGCACCTCGTGCCAGCCAAGGGCGGAGAGATAGGCCAGGCGATGGCGACGCAGCGGAACCATCGCCAGCCTCACGCCGCGTCCAGCACGCGCTGCGCGATGGCCGCCGCCAGCGTGCGGCCGCCGCGCGCGGCGCCGTCCTGCGCGCGTCGATCGTCGGTGCCGGTCTGCGCCGGGGCGCGGCGCAGCGCCGCCGCCAGATCGCCCTGCCACAGCGCGCGCACGCCCCCCATCGCGATGTAGTTGCCGACGCCGGGCGCGAACACCGGGTTCGACTGCGACAGCGCGGTCAGCATCTCCTCGGGCAGCTTGGTGACGCGCGACATCGCCGGGATGCGCATGACGCGGATCTCGGCCTCCGGCAGCGCGTAGCAGGCATCCGCGATCAGGCCCGAGGTGATGAAGCCGCCCGACAGCGCCTGGTCGTAGACCAGCGCGATCACCGCGTGCCCGCGGCGCCGGGCCACATCGATGCTGGCGCCCAGGTGCGCCATGGCGCGGTTGATGCCGAGCAGTTCGTCACGGCGGCGCAGTTGCTGGCCCTGCGTGTCGATCAGCAGCAGGATCGGCTGGCCGGGGCGCTTGGCGACAGTGTCGAGCACCTCGCGGGCCTGCGCCAGCGCCAGCGCGACGCCGATCGGCGCGTGGTGCGTGGTGCCGATGACCGTGACGGGCCGGCCGTCGAAACGCGGCTCGCCGTGCAGGAAGTCGCCCTCGGCCTCGATGCCGTGGCCGGGACCGAAAAGGGCTTGCGCCAGTGCTTTCCATTCCATGGTCTGTCTCCTCAGTCGGGGCGCAGGGCGCGCACCGCCTTGACGTCCAGATCGGGCACCCGATCGGGTTCGGCGACGCCCAGCAGGCCCCACAGGCGAAAGGACTCGTCGTCGCCGCCGGCCACGCCGGACAGGGCGTCGAGGCGGGCCGCGAGCAGGGCGTGCTCGGCCTCCAGCGTCTCGAGCGACAGCGGCCGCGAGGCGTCGGGCGCGCCGATGGCGGCGATCGCCGCGACGCGGAAGGCATGGACGTCGTCCTCGACCAGCGCATCGCAGTCGCCGCACAGGAAACGGTGCTTGCCGCCCGTGGTGCGCCAGACCAGCGCCCGGTCGCGCGAATCGAATTCCTCGACGCCGTGCGACGCCTCGATGACTTCGGGCCCCGACATCGCGAGCCGGCCGACGTCGCTCATCACGACGCGATCGGCGCAGCGCGCCACGATGCCCATGCCGCCGAAGCAGCCGTTGGCGCCGCCGATCAGCACCACCATCGGAATCCCGGCGGCCCGCACGTCGAGCAGCGCACGCATGACCTCCGAGACCGCGATCAGCCCGGCGTTGGCCTCGTGCAGCCGCACGCCGCCCGACTCCGCGAGCAGCAGCACCGCATCGGGCCGGTCGCGCAGCGCGCGGCGCAGCAGGCCGACCAGCTTGGCGCCGTGCACCTCGCCCACGCCGCCGCCCATGAATTCACCCTCCTGCGCGGCCACGAAGACCGGCCGACCGTGCAGCGTGGCGCGGCCGATCGCGACGCCGTCGTCGAAGGCGCAGGCCAGGCCCAGCTGCGCCAGGTGCGGGCTGGTCGCGCGTTCGGCGGGCGGCAGCCACTCGTGGAAGCTGCCGGCATCGAGCAGTTGCGCGATCCGCTCGCGCGCCGAGCATTCGGCGTAGCTGATGAGGGTCGTCACAGGCTCAACTCCGCCGCCGCCTGGTCCAGCCGCAGGCTGACGACCGCGGGCGTGGCGCCCATGTCGTTGATCGAGATGCGCACACCGGCCAGCGGATGGCGCTGGTGGAAGTCGCCCAGCACGGCCTGCCAGATCGGGCCGAAGCCGCGCGCCGAGGTCTCGATGCGCACGCTGCAGTCGCTGCCGGCCGCGGGCTCGAGCAGCACCTCGAGGTTGCCGGAGCCGACCACGCCGACCAGCACCGGGGCGATGGCGCCGGCGGGCCGGCTGCCGGGGAACGTGAACTCCAGGACTTCGAGCCCGGGGGAATGGGATGTGGACACGGTGGCCTCCTACCAGTTTCTGAAACGCTTGGGGGGCTGGTACAGGCCGCCCGACGCGCGCACCAGGTCGCGCATGCTGCGGGCCGCCAGCAGGTTGCGGGTGGCATCGCGCGGATCGATGCCGAGGTCCTGTGGACGCCGGATCACGCCGCGGTCGCGCAGGTTTTCGACCGCGCGCCGGTCGCGCGCCAGCCCGATCGCGGTGTAGCCGGCGACGCCGCGGATCGCCTGTTCGCGCTCTTCGTCGCTGCGGCACAGCAGCAGGTTGGCGATGCCTTCCTCGGTCAGGATGTGCGAGACGTCGTCGCCGTAGATCATGATCGGCGGCAGGTCCATGCCGGCCTGCTCCTGCAGGGTCCAGGCATCGAGGCGGTCGACGAAGGCCGGCTGCATGTGCTCGCGGAAAGTCTCGACCATCTGCACCACCAGCTTCTGGCCGCGCGGCGTGCCCGCGGCGCCGCGGCGGCCCGCGCGCGCCTCGCGGCCGGCCTTGAGCCAGGCCGGGCTCGCATGGCGCCGGCCGCGCGCATCGGCCCCCATGTTCGGCGCGCCGCCGAAGCCGGCGATGCGCCCGAGCGTGGCGGTCGAGCTGTTGCCGTCGAGGTCGATCTGCAGGGTCGAGCCGATGAACAGGTCGCAGGCGTAGTGGCCCGCCGCCTGGCAGAAGGCCCGGTTGCTGCGCAGGCTGCCGTCGGGCCCGGTGAAGAAGACATCGGAGCGCGCCCGGATGTAATCCTCCATGCCGAGTTCGGAACCGAAGGAGTGCACCGACTCGACCCAGCCGGCCTCGATCGCCGGGATCAGGGCCGGATGCGGGTTGAGCGCCCAATGCTTCGCGATCCGGCCCTTGAGCCCGAGCGACTCGGCATAGGTCGGCAGCAGCAGCTCGATCGCCGCGGTGTCGAAGCCGATGCCGTGGTTCAGCCGCTCGACGCCGTACTCGGCGTAGATGCCCTTGATCGCCATCATCGCCATCAGCACCTGGATCTCGCTGATCTGCGCGGGGTCGCGCGTGAACAGCGGCTCGATGAAGTTCGGGCTCGGCGCCTTGACCACGAAGCTCACCCAGTCGGCCGGGATGTCGATGCGCGGCAGCCGCGTCGTCCGGCCGTCGACCAGCTCGTTGACCTGCGCGATCACGATGCCCCCCGAGAAGGCGGTGGCCTCGACGATGGCCGGCGTGTCCTCGGTGTTCGGCCCGGTGTAGAGATTGCCCTCGGCATCGGCGGCGTGGGCCGCCACCAGCGCCACCTTCGGCGTCAGGTCGACGAAGTAGCGCGCGAACAGTTCGAGGTAGGTGTGGATGGCGCCGATCTCGATGCGGCCGGCCGACACCAGCTTCGCGAGCCGCGCGCCCTGCGGCCCCGAGAAGCTGAAGTCGAGCCGCGACGCGACCCCGTTCTCGAAGATGTCGAGGTGTTCGGGCAGCGCCAGCACCGACTGCACCATGTGCAGGCCGTGCACCCGGGCCGGGTCTACCCGGACCAGCGCGCGGGCCAGGAAGTCGGCCTGCTTCTGGTTGTTGCCTTCGAGGCAGACGCGGTCGCCGGGCTCAAGCACCGCTTCGAGCAGGCTGCCGATGGCCTCGCTGTCCACCTGCTTGCCGGCGAGGCGGGCGCCGAGCGCGGCGGCGGCCCGCCCGAGCCGGGCTTCGCGGCCCAGGGCCTTGGAGTTCCAGGTTGCTGAATTCATGTGGGCCTCGATGGGCATATCAGATCACGACGAAAAGCAGCCATACCACCACCGGCGCGGCCAGGGTCACGAGGGCCCCGTAGGCCATCAACTGGCGGAAGAAGACCTCGCGGCTGATGCCCTTCGCATTCGCCAGCACCAGGGCGCCGTTGGTCGAGAAGGGACTGACGTCGACGATGGTCGAGGACACTGCCATCGCCGCGATGAAGCCGACCGCGCCGACACCGCTGTCGCCCTGCAGGAAGGGCACCGCCAGCGGAATCAGCGAGCCCAGCACCGCGGTCGACGAGGCGAAGGCCGACACCACCGCGCCGACGAAGCACAGCAGCAGCGCGGCCATCAGCGGCGACGTGAGTCCGGCCACGCCGTGGCCGACGAAATCGATCGTTCCCATCTTTTCCATCACCCCGACATAGGTGCTGACGCCGACGATCAGCATGATCTCGGGCCAGGACACCTGGCCCAGCGCGCCCTTTTGCAGGTTCGGCGCCATCAGGCTCAGCACCAGCCCAATGGTGATCGAAACGAAGCCAATGTCCAGCTTGAAGAACAGCGTGAGCACCGCCAGCGTCAGCAGGCCGGCCACCGTCGCCATCTGGTAGAGCCGCGACTGGCCTCCGGCCGGGCCTGACGCGGCCGGATCCATCAGCGAGGCCCGCGCGGGGTCGGCGGTGCGCCGCTCCTCGCCGAAGGCCTCGCCCTCCGCATCGCCGTACACCTGCGCACCGCGCTGGCCGTGGGCGACGCGCGGCGTGGCGGGCACACGGCCGCCGAATTCGGCCTTCTGCCGCAGCAGCTTCATGCCGCCCATCAGGAAGAACAGCAGCAGCGCCACCGCCAGGTTGACCGCCAGGCTGGCCATCATGGTCGCGATCTCGTTGAGCGGCAGGCCGGCCCTGGCGACGATCTTGTTGGTGATGCCGCCGTAGATGCTGATCGGCGAGAAGCCGCCGCCCTGGGCGCCGTGGATCACCAGCAGGCCCATCATGAGCGGGTTGATCCCGTACTTGGCGGCGAAGCCGAGCGCGATCGGCGCGATGATGGCCACCGCCGCCGGGCTGACGGCGCCGACCGAGGTCAGCAGCGCCGCGATCAGGAACATGATCCACGGGATCGCCGCGATGCGCCCGCGCACCGCGCGCACGGCGAGGCGCACCAGCCAGTCGATGGTGCCGTTGTTCTGGGCCAGCGCGAACAGGTAGGTGATGCCCACCAGGGTCAGGAACAGGTCGGCCGGAAAGCCGGCCATGATCGCCTTGGCGTTCATGCCCGCGACCAGGGTGCCGACCGCGAAGGCGCCGACGAAGGCGATCACGCCCATGTTGACCGGCAGCACGGTGGCCAGCACGAACATGCCGACCAGCGCGTAGATCGAAATCCAGTGGGAACTCATTCGTCGTCTCCAGGTTGGTGAGCGGCGTCTGATGCGCCTGATTGCCTGGGGACAGAAGGTACGCATCGGTCCGCAGCCGATCAATCAGCCGGCATCGGCGACCGTTACGCGTGATGAAACGATCACGGGTTAACCCGGAACCGCAGAAAAGGCTCAGGAGAGTCCGGCGCGGGCCTTGCGGCATACCGCCAGCAAGGCCAGCAGGTTGGGGTCGCGTTCGCGCGCACGCAGGAAGTTGAGCGCAATGGTCTGGCGCATCAGGTACTTCGGCTGCAGCGCGATCAGCTGCACCTGCTGCGGCATCACGTCACGCACCCGCCCCGGCAGCAGCGTGAAGCCGACGCCGCCGCCGACCAGGTTCATGAGCGAGAAGATGTCGTCGGTCTTCATGACCACCTCGGGCGAGAAACCGGCGACGCGGAACGATTCGAGGAAGCCGCCGTAGGTCACGAAGCCTTCGCTCAGGCTCACGAAGCGCTCGCTGGCGCAGGCGGCAAGGTCGACTTCGGCGAGATCGGCATAGCGCGAGCCGACCGGCGCGGCGAAGAAGATGTCGTCGACGAAGAGCGGCTCGCTCTCGACATCGGAGGCGGCATCGGGAACGGCCATCAGGGCGGCATCGATGCCGCCGTCGCGCAGTTTCTGCAGCAGGTCGGCGTTCGAGCCCAGCACCAATTCGGTCTGCAGTCCGGGCTTGCGGATCTTCATGCCCATGACCACCGCCGGCACCGTGCGGCTGGTGAGCGAATAGAGCGAGCCGATGCGGATCCGGTCGGCCGAGTAGCCGGCCACCTCGCGGGTCGACCGGATGCCCTCGGCCATGGTGCGCAGCACCTCGCGCGCGACTTCGGCCAACGCCTGCGCGGCCTCGGTGGGGTGAAGGTTGCGCCCTTCATGGCGAAACAGCGCGCAGCGCGTGCCGGTCTCCAGGGCGTGCAGGGCGCGGTGCACGGTCACCGCGCTGGTGCCGAGACGCTCGGCGGCACGCGCGAGATTCCCGGTCTCCATGAAGGCGAGCAGGATCTCCAGCCTGCGGAAGGTGATGTCGTCGTCGACGCGCTCGTCCATGAATAGCCTGCGGGGCGGGGTGCGATGCGCGACATCTTACGCAGGCCCCGATCGAGCGCTTCGGCGCTCAGGCCGGCGTCAGCCCTGGAGACGTTCGTGGCGGTCGGCCGCTGCGAACAGGTCGTCGGAGAAGCTGCGATCGGTGCGGGCGAAGGTCCAGGCCCATTCGCGGACCGCGTCGGCCTCGGCCTTGCGCGATGCCGGCGCTGCGGGCGCCGCGGCGTTCCAGCCGGTCATCAGCCGCAGGCCGAAGGCCAGGACATGCGAGAGGGTGCGGGTGGCCGGCGAGTTGCCGGGGGCGTCGACGGAAAGACCGTTCGCGAGGATCGTGGACATGAAGAGGTGCTCCTGGAGCCGCGGCGCCCATGCGTCGCGGATAGCGAATTATAGGGTTAACCCCTAGTTTTCGCTTGGACGCTCATCCTTAGGCGCGGCGCGTCGGCTTGCGCCAGTACTGGAACTCCTCCTCGTGGACGTCGATGTCCAGCTCGGAGATCCTGGCCTGAAGCCGCTCCTGAACTTCGGCCACGGCCCGGTTGTAGATCACCGGCCCGACTTCTTCGAGGAAGAATCCAAGCAGGGCGCCCGCGGCGATATTGCCGATCGGCTCCTCCATGTTTTCCCGGAAGTAGCGCTCGATGGAGGCGATGGCCTCCTTGCGGGCTTCCTTGCTCAGCTCGATGGTCATGGTGCGCCTTCTCCGGATCGTGGTGGTGCAGGTTCTGCATCGACGAATCCTGCCACGCTCCACCCGGCAATCCGCCGCCGGGGATCGCGTAAGCTGCGCCCGTCCCCAAGACCAGGGCCCATGGGATGGACTGCCGGCCCCTTCAAACCGTCATCGCTCGATCGGAAGCTTGCACATGGCTGATTCGAAATTCGACACCGATTCCTTGCCCAGCGTCGTATCGACGGCCGCCTCGGACCTGCAGAACCTGCGGCCCAGCCTGGTCGAGAACGCCCTGGCCCAGGCCCTGCCGCTGCCCGACATCATGTTCGGCGGCGCCGTGCTGGTCTTCGTGGTCATGTTCCATGCCTTCTGGATCCGCGTCATCACGAGCTCGTTCCTCAAGCGATCGGATGGGCTGCGCGGCCGCACTTCGCTGTGGCGCGCCGACCTGCTGTTCACGCTGACCGTGATGATGCTGCTTGCACTGCACCTGGCCGAAGTGGTGGTCTGGTCGGCCGCGCTGATCTTCGGCGGCATCGTTGCCGACTGGTCCGAGGCGGCCTACTTCGCGGCCAACTGCTACACCGCGCTGGGCGAGCCGTTCTCGCTGCCGCGCGCCTGGCGCATCGTGCCGCCGATCATCGGGATCTCGGGCATCTTCGCCTTCGCCTGGACCGCCAGCGTGCTGGTCAATTTCGTGTCGCGCTACAACGAACTGCGCGCCGGCGTCCTGGGCCATGCCAGCGCAGACAAGCCGGCCGAACGGCCGGCACTGCGATAGCCCGGGCCGATACCATCGGCCGCATGATTCCCGAACGCCCCCGCATCTACCTGGCCGGCCCCGATGTCTTCTTTCCGGCGCACGACAGCATCTTCGCTGCGCTCAAGGCGCACTGCGCTCGCCTGCAGATGACTGGCGTCGCGCCGACCGATGCGCCACACACCCCGCAGGCCGCGGCGAACGACGACGAGCAGGCGCAGGCCATCTACGACGGCAACGTGGCGCTGATCCGCGAGGCCGACGGCGTGATCGCCAACCTGATGAGCTTTCGCGGCCAGGAGCCCGACTCCGGCACCGTGTTCGAGGTCGGCTATGCCGTGGCGCTCGGCAAGCCGGTGGTCGGGTACGGGGTGCCGCAGGGCAGCTACGCGCAGCGCGTGCAGGCCGCGATCCCCTGCCGGCGCGATGCCGCCGGCGTGGTCACGGAAACGGCCCGCGGGACCCTGGTCGAAGGGCTCGGGCAGCCGCTGAACCTCATGCTCGCGCGCTCGATCGAGTTCGCGCCCGATGCCCAGGCGGCACTGGAACGCCTGGCCGAGCGCCTCCGCGGCCGGCGGCCGGCGCGTTGAACGAGGCACCGGTCTTCAGGCCGCCTCCGGTTGCAGCCACCGCAGCGCGTGGCCGCGCAGGGTCTCGACCTGCTGCCCGATTAGGCTGAGTTCGGTGCGCACCAGCTGCGTCGCCGGGTCGCCCGCGCCGTCCGGTCCGCTCCGGCTCAGCGCCTGGACCTCGGGGACCCGGGCGCCCATCGCCTCGAGCGCCTGCGCAGAGCCGGCCTCGATGCCCGCCGCGAGTTCCTCCAGTGCCTGCGCGGCGCCGGCCGCCACCGCATGCAGCGCGGCGGCGTGTCCCGGCTCGGGCAGGGCCACGCGGTGCGCGCCCAGCGCCGAGAGATAGCTCAGCAGGGTGTGCGACTGGATCAGGAAGCGCAGCGCCACGCCGGCGCGCGGCCGCACGAGCGCCGGTTCGCGGAACATCTCGGAAACGGCGCTGGCCAGGGCCGCGTCGGCGTTGTGGGCGTTGCGCCGGGCCAGCCGGTAGGCCAGGTCGTCGCCCGCACCGGCACGGTACTGCCCGGCGATCCCGCGCAGATAGAGCCCCTGGTTGCGCATCGCCGCCGCCGCCAGTTCGTTGAAGCGCCGGGCCTGCCAGTGAGGCAGCACCAGCACCATGGCCAGGCCCGCGATCACGCTGCCGATGGCGGTGTCGACCAGCCGCGGCACGATCAGCATGCCGCCGTCGCCCATCTGGTTGAAGCACATCAGCACCAGCACCGTCATGCAGGCCGTCGCCAGCAGGTAGCGCGTGCTGCGGGTGGGGCGAAGAAGAGCACGCCGGCCGCCACGGCCAGCAGCGCCTGGAGCCGGTGATCGGGGAACAGGTCGAGCAGCGCCCAGCCGACCACGACGCCGACCGCGGTGCCCGCGATGCGCTGGCCCATGCGCGAGACGGTGTCGCCCCAGGTCTGCTGGCAGACGAAGAGCGTCGTCAGGAGGATCCAGTAGCCCTGCGCGGGATGGATCACGCGCATCACGCCCCAGCCGGCGACGAGCGCGAGCGCCAGCCGCAGCGCGTGGCGAAACAGCGGCGATCGCGGCGTGAGCTGCCGCCGCACGCGTTCGAGCGCGTCGCGCCAGGAGCGCGGCGAGCGATCGAACAGGCCCATGTCGGTGCGTCCGGCCCGCGCCGACGGTTCGGCGGCGCCTGCCAGCTGTCCTTCGAGCTGCTCGAGATTGCGCGCCAGCGCCTCGACCGATGCCAGCAGCGCCCGCCGCGCCGGCTCGCTCGCATGCGTGCGCTCGTGCGCGATTGCGCTGCGCAGGTCGGCCAGCGCCTGCAGCGTCGCGCCGTCGGCGACGAAGGGCTCGCGCCGCTCGATCGACTGCGCCAGCCGCGCGCAGGCTTCGCCCTGCAGGTGCAGCACGCGCCGGCAGCGGTAGAGCAGGTCGCTGTGGAAAAAGGCGTCGGCGAGCGCGTTGTAGTCGTCGTGCGACGAGCTCGCGCGCTCGTGCACGTCCTGCGCGATCAGATAGAGGCCGCGGTAGCGCGCGATCCGGCCGGCGGGCGCGCGCGCGCCGATGCGCCGGAAGATGCTCTCCTTGGCGGCATCGAGTTCGGCCACCACCTCGGCATTGAGCTGCGACAGCGACAGCCGCTTGCGCTCGATGTCGATGCCGCGCAGCGGCTCGAACAGCGAGGCCTTGAAATGGACATAGTGGCCGAGCACCGAGTAAAGCCGGGCCAGCCGCGCCTGCACCGGCTGGGCCGGGAAGGCCACGCACCAGCCGACCGAGAAGGCGCCGTACCAGGCGGCACCCGCCAGCAGCAGCCACAGATCACGGTGGCGCTCGCCGGGCCCCGCGAGCGGGTGATTGACGATGCCCAGCGTGGCGTACATCGCGAGAATCAGCGTGGCGTAGCCGATCGCCTTGTAGCGCGCCTCGACCGCCCCGAGCATCGTGAGCCAGAAGGCGGCCAGCGCCAGGCAGGCCATGAAGACGGTGGGCCTGTCGATGAGCGCCGACACCGCGAAGGCGGCACCCGCAAAGCAGGCCAGCGTGACCAGCTGGGCGCGATAGCGCCCGCGCGCGCTGTCGTCGGTCTCGGCCAGCGCACTCGCGATGGCACCGAGGAACAACGGCGTCACGGCCTCCATGCGGCCCATGGCGCCGCACAGCGCCAGCAGGCTCCCGAGGGTGAGCAGCACGCGAAACGCCTGGGCCTGGTCCCTGCCCCATCGGTGGAGCCGTTGCGCGAAGGGTTCGATCATGGCAATGAACATGCCATGGCATCGCAGGACGCATGCCATGAGCCTGAATTCGGCGCCGGGAGCGCGCGCCGCGGGCGGTCCTACGTGGTGCTACCCGCGTAGTGCTGCGCCTTGTCCTCGTACATGGCCCGGTCGGCGCGCAGCAGCGCGGCTTCCAGCTGGTCGCCGGAGGCACAGGTGGCCACGCCGATCGCGAGGCTGACGACATGACCGCTCTGCCCGGCATGGAACTGGTTGTTGAGATCGAGCAGCGAGAGGATGCGATCGCGCATCGCGGCGACGCCGCGCTCGTCGGTGGTCGGCAGCAGCATCGCGAACTCGTCGCCGCCGATGCGCGCCGGCCAGCCGGGCGCATCGACCGCCTTGGAAAGCACCTCGCCGACGCGGCGCAGCATGGCGTCGCCGGCCGCGTGGCCGTCCTCGTCGTTGATGCGCTTGAGTCCGTTGAGGTCGATCGCGATGATGGACACCGGCCACGGACCCTTGCGCGACAGCCGGTGCAGTTCCTCGGTGTAGAAGGCACGGTTGCAAAGCTGCGTCAGCACGTCGTGCTTGCCGAGGTATTCGAGATAGGCCTCGGCCTTCTTGCGCGCCGTGATGTCGACCAGCGACACCAGCACCAGGTCCCAGGTCTGCAGGTGGTGCTGCAGCACGGTGAACTGCATGTGGATGTTGATCAGGTCGCCGCTCAGCGAGTAGTTGACGACCTCGCGCTGCTGCGAGGTCTTGTTGTTCCACAGGTCCTGCAGCTGTTCGGCGAACGAATCCTGCATCTCGCCGCGAAACACGCGGGTGATGTTGCGCAGCAGGTCGGGCGTGTCGGCGGCCCCGAACATCCGCAGCGTCTCGCGGTTGACGTCGATCACCCGGATTTCCTGCATGCAGCGGGTGACGAATTCCGGATGCACCTTGAGGAAGGTGGCGAAGTCGGTGATGCCGCGCCGCCGGATGTCGTCGAGCAGCTTCTTGACGGCGCTGAAATCCTCGACCCACAGCGAGACCGGCGAGTGGCCGAACAGGTCGCGCGCATGGCGCTCGGCCTCGGCGCGTTTGCGATACGCGGCGACGCGGGCCGTGATGTCCTCCAGCGAGACCAGCACGCGGTCCCAGCGGGATTCGTGGCCCGGCAGGATGCGCAGGCGCACCTGCACATCGAGCCGGCGGCCGTCGAGCGTGTAGTTGACGGTCTGGTTCTCCGCGCTCAGGGCGCCCTGCCAGAGCTGTTCGAGCTCGTGCAGGACGGAGTCCGCCATGTCGTCGCGGAAGACCCGGTCGAGCGAGGCCAGCAGCGCCTGCTGGCTCGGCGCGCCGAACAGGGTCAGCGTGTGCTGGTTGACCCGCAGCACCTTGAAGCGGGCCATGCAGTCGGATGCGCGCCGGGTCGGCGGCCAGGTGCGCGCCCAGGTCGGTGACGCCGGCCGCCCGCCATTCGTCGAACAGGTCCTTGAGTCCGCTGTAGTCCTCGAGCCAGAGGGAGACGGGCGACAGATCGAACATCGACTCGAGGTCGGTTGACAAGGACATGGGAGCGGCTTCCTGAGGAAGAGGGGCTGGATTTCGCGAAAGCGGGCGGCGTCGGCCGCCTATTGTCCATGCATTGGAATGCGCTCGCCGCCTAGCGGCGGGCCCGCGCCGAGGGACGAACGCTCGACCACGACTGGGACTGGGTCGACTGCTGCATCGCGCTGGCCTTCGCCTTGGCCAGCCCCGGCGCTACCCGCGCGTCTTCCCCGCCACCAGCCGCATGCCCGGCATCAGTTCGGCCGCGAGTTCCGGACGCTCGAGCGCGTATTCGAGATTCATGCGCGCGATCTCCACATGCTCCTCGCCCAGCGCCTGGGCGCGCGAACCCTGGCCGCGCTCGATGGCCTGCACCATCGCGTGGTGCGTGCGATGGGCCTGCTTCATCCATTGGTGCCCCTCCTCCATCGACGACTGCATGGGCAGCATCGCGCTGGGCGAGGCGAAGGGCTGGCCGTCGAGCATGTCCATCACGCGCTTGAGCGCGACGTTGCCGCAACCCTCCATGATCAACGTGTGGAAGCGGTCGTTCATCTCGACGTAGGCCGCATAGTCGTCGAGGTCCATCTCGGCCTTGTTGACCGCCTTGTCGCCGTCGTCGAGGCACTCGTGCAGCTCGCGCAGCAACTGCCGCGACGCGCCATCCTCGGCCAGCAGGCGGGCCGCGAAGCCCTCGATCACGCCGCGCACGCGGATCGCGTCGGCGATCTCCTGCGAGGTGAAGCGGCGCATCTGGTAGCCGCCGCTGGGCGACTGCTCGATCAGCCCTTCGTGTTCGAGGCTGGTCAGCGCCAGCCGCACGGGCGTGCGCGAGGCGCCCAGCTTTTCCGCCAGCGGGATCTCGGCCAGCCGCTCGCCGGGCACGAACTCGCCCTTGAGGATCAGGTCGCGGAGTTGCACCAGTACGCGGGATTGTTGGGAGTCCATCTGGATCGGCGAAGCGAAGGAATGGCGCGATTCTACGACCCTGCACACATCCTTGGTAGTCTGGTCCGTTTGTTGCATACACCACTCTGACAATGCGCTCGCGGAACCTGGACGCACCGCAAAGAGGCATCGAATCATCAGTGTTAACCCTTTATTTCTGTCCTCGAAAGATCGAAAAAAACGAAAAATGATTGACTTGGAACAGAGGCATCTTGAACAATGTATGCCATTGCATGCAATCTAGCTTCCCCACAGTCAACCCTCGATGGAGCACCCATGATCAGCGCTGAACAGAATGATTTCATTACCCGGGTCGGCCGGGGCACTCCCGCGGGCACGCTGCTGCGCCGCTACTGGCAACCCGTGGCCCTGGCCGACGAACTCACGGGCCCGCGCCCGGTCCGGCCGGTGCAACTGATGGGCCAGCACTTCGTGCTGTTCCGCGACGAGAAGGGCCAGCTCGGCATGCTCGACCGCGACTGTCCGCACCGTGGCGCCGACCTGGCCTTCGGACGCCTGGAGGACGGCGGCATCCGCTGCGCCTTCCACGGCTGGCTGTTCGACGCCAAGGGCAACTGCCTCGAGACGCCGGCCGAACCCGTGGGCAGCAAGCTCTGCAGCCGCATCCGGCAATCGGCCTATCCGGTGGTCGAGCGGGCCGGCACCGTGTTCGCCTACATCGGCGACGGCGAGCCGCCGGCCTTCCCCGAGTTCGACTGCTTCGTCGCCCCCGACTCGCACACCTTCGCCTTCAAGGGCCTGTTCGAATGCAACTGGCTGCAGGCGCTCGAGGTCGGCATCGACCCCGCCCATGCCTCCTACCTGCATCGCTTCTTCGAGGACGCGGACACCTCCGAGAGCTACGGCAAGCAGTTCCGGGGCGCCTCGGCCGACTCGGACATGCCGATCACCAAGGTGTTGCGCGAGTTCGACCGCCCGGACATCAGCGTCGAGCCGACCGACTACGGCATGCGCCTGACCGCGCTGCGCCAGCTCTCGCAGACCCAGACCCACGTGCGCGTCACCAACGTGGTGTTCCCGCAGGCCTTCGTGATCCCGATGAGCGCCGAGATGACGATCTCGCAATGGCACGTGCCGGTCGACGACACGCACTGCTACTGGTATGCCATCTTCACCAGCTTCACCGGCCCGGTCGACAAGCAGCAGATGCGCGACCAGCGGCTCAAGCTCTACGAGCTGCCCGACTACACCTCGCGCAAGAACAAGCGCAACAACTACGGCTTCAGCGTCGAGGAGCAGCTGAGCGAGACCTACACCGGCATGGGCGACGACATCAACGTCCATGACCAGTGGGCGATCGAGTCGCAGGGCCCGATCCAGGACCGCACGCGCGAGCATCTGGGCAGCACCGACAAGGGCATCATCACCTACCGCCGCATGCTGGTGAAGGCCATCGAGGCCACGCAGGCCGGCGAAAGCGCACCGATGCTGATTGACGCCGCACAGGCCAGCGCACTCACCGGACCGCCGTCGATCGACGGCATCGGCGAGGCCGGCAACACCGACGGCTACTGGCAGAGCGCCGACCGCGAGCGCCGCCTCAAGTCGGACTGGGCGTCCGCCCGCCTGGCCACCGCCTGAACCCGCCCGCGCCATGAGCTCCTTTGTAGACCGCCACGGCCTCTGGTCCGACGACCAGCTGAAGCAGGCCCGCGAACTGGTGCGCCGCATCGATGCCGGCGAAGTCGATGTCGTGCGCTTCGCCTGGCCCGACCAGCACGGCCTGCTGCGCGGCAAGACCCTGGTCGCCAGCGAAGCCCGCGCCGCGCTGTGGGACGGCGTCAACCTCACTTCCACCCTGCTCGCCAAGGA
>Ga0247820_10001175_pt1 | contig 14700 bp, 12 predicted proteins | sample 13C_Glucose_Day1_2_FD_192480 | JGI IMG/M metagenome (GOLD analysis project Ga0247820, IMG submission 192480) | Soil microbial communities from agricultural site in Penn Yan, New York, United States - 13C_Glucose_Day14 | ecosystem: Environmental > Terrestrial > Soil > Agricultural land | place...
TCTATGTGGTCACCCGCGACGACCGCCCGTCAGCCCCGCCGGCCGCCTCCACCTCCACGCACTCGTCGTCGGCGCCGTCGGCCTCCTCCCCCTCGAGCGAGCCCAGCGGCGCGACGTCCACCAACCCCAGCTCCGTGCCGGCGGGCCAGCCGGCCGTGCTGCCCGTGTACTTCGTCGGGCCAGTCGGCGGCGACCGGCCCGTGTTCCGGCTGTTCCGCGAGTTCCTGCCGGGGACGGTCCCGGCGAACGCCACCGACGACGACAAGGCCAAGGCTGCGCTTGACCTCGCCCTGAACGCACAGCCGTTCAGCAACACGGACGGCTACCTCCAGCCCTGGTCCGGCACGGCGATCGAGGGGGTCACGGTCACCCCGAAGCTCATCACCGTGACGCTGAGCAACGCGGGCTCCCCGGGGGTCAGGGACAAGGAGGTTGCGCGGGTGGCGGTGCAGGAGCTGGTCTGGACCGCCCAGGCCGCCGTGGGCAAGGGCACCATCCCCGTGACCTTCGAGATCGCCGACGGGTCGAGCGCGTTGTTCGGGCAGTACCCCGCGGCCGACCGCTACAACCGGCCCGCGAGCCGCGACGAGTACTACCAGGACCTCGCGCCCATCTGGATCACGGCACCGGCGCGCGACCAGGTGCTGCCCGCTGGCAAGGCTGTCGTGGTCAAGGGCGAGGCCACGGTCTTCGAGGCCAACGTCCGCTGGGAGCTCAAGCGCGGCAGCACCGTGGCCAAGACCGGCTTCGCGACCGCGAGCGTGGGGGGCCCGGGCCGCGGCGACTACTCGTTCAGCCTCGGCGCGCTGGCCCCGGGGAGCTACACGATCCGGGTGTTCGAGATGAGCATGGAGGGCAGCGGCAAGGTCAGCTCCGAGAAGGCGGTCAGCTTCAGCGTGAGGTAGCCGCGCCGCTCAGCGCCAGCGGCCGGCCGCGCTCAGCACCGCGAGCGCGGCCGGCCCCGCGCTGGAGGACCGCAGCACGCTCGATCCCAGCCGGACGGCCTGGGCGCCCGCGGCCTCGAAGGCCGAGAGCTCATCGGGCGTGATCCCGCCCTCGGGGCCCACCACGACGAGCACGTCCCCGGTCGCCGGTATGCCGTGCCCGGCCAGGGGCGCGGGCGCGTCCTCGTGCAGCACGAGAGCCAGAGCGCTGTTCCTGATGCGCTCGACCAGCTCGCGCTGGCCGACAGGCTGCGCCACCAGGGGGACCCGGCTGCGCCGGGACTGCTTGGCGGCGGCGGTCACGACGCTCTCCCACTTGCGCAGCGCCTTGGCCCCCCGCTCGCCGCGCCACACCACGACGCTGCGCGACGCCTGCCACGGCACGACCTCGTCGACGCCCAGCTCGGTCGCGGACTCGATGGCCTGGTCGTCGCGGTCCGCCTTGGCCAGCGCCTGCACGAGCACGAAGCGAACCGCGGGCTCCGGGTCCTCCTCGACCGCAGTGACGACCAGGTCGAGCTCGGCCTTGCCGGCTGAGGCCACCGACGCCGTCACCCGCGTGCCCTGGCCGTCCGAGAGCAGCACCGACTCACCGGGACCGATCCTGCGGACGGTGGCGGCGTGCCGGCCCTCCGCCCCGTCGAGCAGGACGCTGCTGCCGACCCGCACGCCGGCAAGGCGTGCGGGATCCACGAGGAAGAGCGGAAGCGTCACGGCATACCCCTTCGGGGACCGGGTGGGCTACTTGGCCTTGAACGCGTCGCGGAGCTTGCCGAGCAGGCCATGACCTGCGGGAGCCAGGTGCCCCTCCGGGCGCTCCTCCCCGCGCAAGGCCGCCAGCTGCCGCAGCAGCTCCTCCTGCTCGGGGTCCAGGCGGGTCGGGGTCAGCACGTTCGCGTGGACGATGAGGTCGCCGCGCCCGGAGCCGCGCAGGTGGGTGACGCCCTGGCCCCGCAGGGTCATGGCGTCGCCGGCCTGCGTGCCGGGACGGATCTCGAGCTCGGTGACGCCGTCGAAGGTGTCGAGCTTGACCGTGGTGCCCAGGGCGGCGGCCGTCATCGGCAGCTCGACGGTGCAGTGCAGGTCGTCGCCGCGGCGGGTGAACGTGCTGTGCGGGCGGACGTTGATCTCGACGTAGAGGTCACCAGCGGGGCCGCCACCCTGGCCGACCTCGCCCTCCCCCGACAGCTGGATGCGGGTGCCGGTGTCGACCCCGGCGGGAACCCTGATCTTGAGCGTGCGCCGGGTGCGCACCCGGCCGTCGCCAGAGCACTCGAAGCAGGGGCTGACGAGGACCTCGCCGTAGCCGTGGCAGGTCATGCACGGACGGCTGGTCATCACCTGGCCGAGGAAGGAGCGCTGCACCTGCTGGATCTCGCCGCGGCCTCCGCAGACGTCGCACGTGCGGCGGGAGGTGCCGGGCTGGGCCCCGTCACCGTGGCAGGTCCCACACACCACCGCGGTCTCGACCGTGAGCTCGCGCTCGGCGCCGAAGACGGCGTCGGCGAGGTCGATGTCGAGGCGCACCAGGGCGTCCTGGCCGCGGCGCTGGCGTGAGCGCGGGCCCCGCTGGCTGGCCCCGGCGCCGGCCCCGAAGAACGCGTCCATGATGTCGCTGAACGAGAAGCCCTGGCCGAAGCTGGCGGCCCCGCTCGCGTAGGGGTCCGCGCCCATGTCATAGGAGCGGCGCTTCTCCGGGTCACCGAGCACGTCGTAGGCCTGGGAGACCTTCTTGAACTCCTCCTCGGCCTCAGGGCCAGGGTTGACGTCCGGGTGGAGCTTGCGCGCCATCTTGCGGTAGGCGCGCTTGATCTCCTCGGCCGTGGCGTCTCGGGAGACGCCGAGCTCCTGGTAGTAGTCGTTCAAGGGATGTCCTTCTCAGTCTTGCTGGTCTGGGCGCTGGTCAGTGTCATGTGGAGGCCGGCTGAGCCTGGTCTGGCCTCTCGGTCCTTCTCGGGCCTTCTCGGACATGTCGAGGTTGCGCGGTCGGCGGCGGTCACTGGGCGAGGATGCGCGAGACATACGTTGCCACGGCGCGGACGGAGGCCATCGTCGTGGGGTAGTCCATCCGGGTCGGCCCCACGACACCGAGGCCGGCGACGAGGTCCGCACCAGAGCCGTACTCGGTGGAGACCACCGAGGTGGTCTGCAGGCTGGCATACGGGTTCTCGTGGCCGATGCGGACGGCGACGGTGTCCGCCCCGACGTGCGCGCTGCCCAGGAGCTTGAGGAGGATCACGTGCTGCTCGAGCGCCTCGAGCACCGGCCCGATGCTCAGCGGGAAGTCGGTGCCGACGCGCGCCAGGTTGGACGTGCCCGCGAGGACCACCCGCTCCTCACGCTCCTCGACGAGCGCGTCGTCAAGCGAGCGCACCACGGCGCGCACGAGGTCGCGGTCCGCGGGCTCGAACTGCTCGGGCAGCGACTGCAGGGCGGCCGCGGCGTCGACGAGGCGCTTGCCCACCGCCTCCGCGTTGACCTGGCTGCGCACCCGCGCGAGCAGCCCCTCCGCGGCCGCTGAGCCGAGGTCGTGGGGAGTCTCGATGACCCGCTGCTCCACGCGACCCGTGTTGACGATGAGCACGACCATCAGGCGTGCGCGGCCCAGCGGGACCAGCTCGATGTGGCGCACCGACGAGCGGGTCAGCGAGGGGTACTGCATGACCGCCACCTGACGGGTCAGCGAGGAGAGGAGGCGCACCGTGCGGTCGACGACGTCATCGAGGTCGACAGCGCCCTCGAGGAACTCGGAGATCGCCGCGCGCTCCGCGGGGCTGAGCGGCTTGACGGCGCTGAGCCGGTCGACGAAGAGCCGGTACCCGGCGTCGGTGGGCACCCGGCCCGCGCTGGTGTGCGGGGCCGCGATCAGCCCCTCCTCCTCGAGCACCGCCATGTCGTTGCGGACCGTGGCCGCGGAGACGCCGAGGTGGTGTCGTTCGAGCAGCGCCTTGGAGCCCACTGGTTCCGAGGTCTGCACGTAGTCCTGCACGATGGCCCGCAGCACCGCGAGTCGGCGCTCTTCGCTCATGGCACTCCTCCCGTCGTGTCTGGTCTGCCGCAGCCTGCCCGGAGGGCAGGTCCAGCCTGTGGCGGCCGTGCAGGGTGTCCGGCGAGCGCTCCTGCGTGCTGCTGGCACTCCTGCTGTCCGAGTGCCAAGTCTACGTCCTGACCCCCCTCTGCGCCGATTCCCGGCGTGCCCCCTGCGGGCTGGGGCGCCACCGCGCATAGCCTGCCCGGGTGAACGACAGGTATGGCTCCGACGTGCTCTCCGGCGACTGGCGAGCGCCCCGCGGCGGCCGCTCCACGGAGGTCGAGGCCGAGACAGGGCTCGTGGTCGAGGACGTCGAGACCGGCTGGTGCGGCGCGGTGACCCGCGTCGAGAAGGCCGGCGGGATGCAGGTCGTCCACCTCGAGGACCGGCGAGGGCGAAGCAAGGGCTTCCCCCTCGGGCCGGGCTTCCTCCTCGACGGGGCCCCGGTCGTCCTCACCCCTCCCAAGGCCGCGGCCAGGGCGCAGGTCGCCGCAGCCCGCCAGGCCGCCTCGCGCACGGCCAGCGGCTCGCGGGCCGTCCACGGCGCGAAGGCACGGGTGGCCAGCGGGTCGCGGATCTTCGTCGAGGGACGCCACGACGCCGAGCTGGTCGAGCGGGTCTGGGGCCACGACCTGCGGGTCGAGGGCGTGGTGGTCGAGATGCTCGACGGCGTGGACGACCTCGAGGCGGCGATCCGCGACTTCCAGCCCGGCCCCGGCCGGCGCATGGGCGTGCTGGTGGACCACCTCGTCCCCGGCACCAAGGAGCACCGGGTCGTGCAGGCCGCCCAGCGCCTCACGCCGTATGCCGCGCACGTCCGGATCCTGGGCCACCCCTACGTCGACGTGTGGCAGTCGGTGCGCCCGGCCCGGCTGGGGCTGCAGGCGTGGCCGGTCATTCCCAGGGGGCAGTCGTGGAAGCACGGCATCTGCGCCCACCTCGGCTGGGCGCACGACTCCCAGGCCGACATCGCCCGGGCCTGGAAGCAGATCCTCGGCACCGTGCGCAGCTACGCGGACCTCGAGCCGACCCTGCTCGCCAGCGTCGAGGAGCTCATCGACTTCGTGACCGAGCCCGGCGCCTGACGCTCCTCGCGGTCAGCGCGGTCGGGGTCCTCCCTGAGCGGGCCCCCACCCTGACCCTGAGCTCACCCCGAAGTGTGCACCGCGGGCCCACGCAGTGCGTTTGACTGGGGGCAGAACCACTCAACCGGAGGACCCCATGACCGAGTACCCGCAGCGCCCCGCCGATGAGCAGCCGACCGACCAGCCCGCGACTGGCCAGACCGGAGAGGCTCTCGAGCCGGCGTCGTCCACCGAGCCGGGGCAGTCCACCGAGCCGGGCCAGGGCGAGTCGCCGCAGGGCTACGGCGAGCAGCCCTACCAACAGGAGTACGCCCAGGAGTCGCGCGCGGGGCAGCAGTACCCCCCGCAGGACTACCCCCAGCAGGACTACCCGCAGCAGCAGGCGTACCCCCAGCCGGGGTACCCGCAGCAGGCGTACCCAGCGTCCGGCCCGGCCCCGCTGTCGCCGGCTGACGAGCGCACCTGGGCGATCGCGGCGCACCTGTCGCCGTTCCTCGCCTCGTTCGTCGGCCTGCCGTTCCTCGGGCCGCTGGTGATCTACCTGGTCTTCCGCGACCGTGGGCCCTTCGTGCGCCACCACGCGGCGCAGGCGCTGAACTTCCAGATCATCGTCATGATCGCCCTGGTCGTCTTCGGACTCCTGTCGCTCGCGCTCATCGGGATCCCGTTCCTGATCGCCACGGGCGTGGCCGCGATCGTCTTCCAGATCATCGCGGCGGTCGAGGCCAACAACGGCAAGTGGTACCGCTACCCGCTGACGCCCGACTGGGTGAAGTAGGCGCTCAGCGCAGGCCCAGGAGCCGGCGCACGACGGTGTCGGCCAGCAGCCGGCCCTGGCGGGTGAGCACAGCCGCAGAGGCGCGCACCGCGGCCGTGCCCTCCAGGAGCCCGTCGGCGATGAGCCCTGCGACCGCCTGGCGGCCCTCGTCCCGCAGCTCCGCCAGCGGCAGTCCCTCGACGAGGCGCACGCCCAGCAGCACGCGCTCGTCGTAGCGCTGCTCGGCGGTGAGGGCCTCGCGGCCGGCTGCCGGGGACACCCCGGCAGCCAGCCGACCGGCATACGCGTTGGGGTGCTTGACGTTCCACCACCGCACACCGCCGACGTGGCTGTGCGCCCCGGGTCCGACGCCCCACCAGTTGCCGTCAGCCCAGTACCCCTCGTTGTGACGACAGCGCGCGTCCGACGAGCGTGCCCAGTTGCTCACCTCGTACCAGCCGTAGCCGGCGCCGGCGAGCACCTCGTCGGCCAGCTCGTACTTTGCCGCCTCGTCGTCGTCCTCCGGGGCCGGCACCTGGCCCCGGCGCACCTGCGCCGCCAGCTTGGTCCCCTCCTCGACCACCAGGGCGTAGGCGGAGACGTGGTCCGGCTCGAGCGCGATGGCGGACTCGAGGCTGAGCCGCCAGTCCTCGAGGGACTCACCCGGCGTGCCGTAGATGAGGTCGACGCTGGTCTGGAGCCCTGCCGCACGGGCCGCCTCGACGGCGCGCGAGACGTTCTCGGGGCGGTGGGTGCGCTCGAGCACCCTGAGCACGTGGGGCACCGCCGACTGCATGCCTACCGAGACGCGGGTGAAGCCGCCGTCCGCCAGCCGCTGCAGCCCCTCCGGTGTCACCGAGTCGGGGTTGGCCTCGGTCGTGACCTCGGCGCCGGGCGCCAGGCCGAACACCTCGCGCACGCCGTCGAGCATCCGCACCAGGTCGTCGGCCGCCAGCATGGTCGGGGTGCCACCGCCGACGAACACCGTCTCGACAGGCCCGGCATCACCGACGACCCCGCCGGCGAAGCGCAGCTCGCGGACCGCGGCGTCGGCAAAGGTGTCGACGCTCGCGCCGTCCGCGCCCAGCTCCGTCAGCGTGTAGGTGTTGAAGTCGCAGTAGCCACAGCGCACCGAGCAGAACGGCACGTGCAGGTAGACGCCGAAAGGGCGCTCAGCCAGGGTCGCCAGGGCCTGCGCGGGCAGCGTCCCGTCGGCAGGCGCGGGATCGCCCTCGGGCAGCGTGCTCGGCATCTGGCCATTGTCTCAGCCGCCAGAGGCGCCCCGTGCCACGGGAGCCCGCACGGCTGTCGACAGCGCCAGCCACTCGGCGACGGGCGCGTGACCAGCCCGGGAACCATCCGTCGGGACCATTGCCGGCCCGCACACCGACCGATAGAAATGCAGTGCGCACCCGCAGTAGCGGGAGCGCCGACCAGGACCTCGGTTCTGGTCGAGAGGGCCTCGGAAACTCATACTTTCCGAGGCCCTCACCTTGTCGCACTAGGTTCTGCGCGTGCGCTTCCTCGACGACGACGACGTCCGCCTCCTGCTGCCCCCGCCGGTCGAGTGCGTCGACCTCGTGGCCGCGGCGCTGGTCGCCCTGGCAGCGGGGCGCGCGGAGGTGCCGCCCAAACCGGCAGTGCACACCGTCCCGGGCAGCTTTGCCAACGCGATGCCCGCTGCGTGGCCCGAGCGGGGACTTCTCGGCTGCAAGTGGATCAGCGTCTTCCCCGACAACCCGGCGCGGGGCCTGCCCACCGCCTCGGGCCTGATGGTGGTCAACGACGCACAGACCGGTATGCCGGTGTGCATCATGCCTGCCGGCGAGCTCACCGCCGCGCGTACCGCCGCGGTGAGTGGGGCGTGCGTGCGCGCCCTCTCCCCCGCGTCCGTCGGCCACGTCGCCATCACCGGCGCAGGCGTCCAGGCGCGATCCCACCTGCGGGTGCTCGAGGCTCTCGGGCACCTCGACGTCGCGGTCTGGGCGCGCCGCCAGGGCGCCCTCGACGACCTCGCCGAGTGGGCAGCCGCCGAGACGCCGGGGATCCGGCTGCGAACCACGTCCGACCCCGGGCAGGCCGTCGCGGGCGCCGGCGTGGTCATCACCGCCCTCTCGATCGGGTTGTCAGGGGCCGAGCTCGACCCCGCGACGGTCCGGGCGGACGCGCTGGTCCTCCCGCTCGACTACGCCAGCTCGGTGGGGCCTGCCCTCGCCGCCGAGTCGCTCCTCGCCGCGGACGACCTGGCCCAGTTCGAGGCGGTGCGGCGCCAGCGCACGCTCGGCGACTACCCGGCACCGACGCACCGGACAGGGGACCTGCTGCGCGGCGTCCGGACGCCCGGGCGGATCGTCTGCCAGAACCTCGGCAACGGCCTGAGCGACCTCGTCGTCGCCGATGTTGTGGCGCGAGAGGCCCGGACACGCGGGGTTGGTCAGCTCCTGGGGGGCCAGAAGACGTAGGGTCTCGGGGTGAGCATCGGGTGGGTGGACCTCGACGGCGTCGTCAACATGCGAGATGTCGGGGGGCTGCCGACCGCCGACGGACGCAGCGTGCGCACGGGACGGTTGCTGCGCTCGGACAACCTGCAGGACCTCACCGAGCGCGACATCCGACGCCTGATCGACGACTACGGCGTCACCGACATCGTCGACCTGCGCAGCAACGTCGAGTACCACGCCGAGGGGCCCGGCCCGTTGTCCGCGACGCCGCTCACCCACCACCGCCACTCGCTCTTCCGCGACGACGAGGTCGAGGTGACCGTGGAGAGCGCGCTCGTCCTGCCCTGGCAGAACGAGGGCACCAAGGAGCGGCTGCGCAGCCACGACGACGACTACTGGGCCAGCCACTACCTCGGCTACCTCGCCGACCGGCCCGACTCGGTCTCGGGCGCACTGCGTGTGGTTGCCTCCAGCCCGGGCGCGACGGTGGTGCACTGCGCCGCGGGCAAGGACCGCACCGGCACCGTGGTCGGCATGGCCCTGGCCGTCGCGGGCGTTCCCGACGAGGAGATCGTGGCCGACTACGTCGCCACCGCCGAGCGCATCGAGCGCATCATCGAGCGGCTCATCAGCCGGCCGGCCTACGCCGACAACCTGCGCGGCCGCCCCATCGAGGACCACCTCCCCCGGCCCGAGACGATGGCCCGCATCCTGCAGGTGCTCGACGAGCGCTTCGGGGGCGCCGCGGGCTGGCTCGTCGCTCAGGGCTGGACCGAGGAGGAGACGGACGCGCTCCGCCGCCGGCTCGTCGGCTAGGTGCCCTTGGGCGGCTGGGGCCCGTCCGGCCTGTGTGGCCTGTCCGGCCTGTGTGGCCTGTCCGGCCTGTCCGAGATGTGCAGCCGGATGACGCCCTCGACCACGGTCGTGCCGTCCTCGCGCAGTGCCCGAACCCGCACAGCGACCTCGGAGACCTCGGAAGCCTCGGCGTCGCCGCTGCTCCACTGCTGCGGATCCGTCTCGGCGATGCACCGGATGTCGGACGTCGCCTTGGCGGTGTAGTCCACGCTCATGCCCTTGGGGAGCCAGCGGCGCCCGCGCGGGACGGTGGCCTCGGCCAGCGCGCCCATCGCGGCCTCGAGACCGTTGCAGATGGCGATGACGTGGACCGTGCCGAGGTGGTTCCGCACCCGCCGGCGCTTGGCGATCCTCAGCTCGGCGTAGTTCGGGCGCAGCTCGGTGAACCGAGGCCGCGAGGTGCGGAAGTAGGGCGCGGCCTGCTCGAAGACGAGCGAGAAGAGCCGCCTGCCCTGCGGGTAGGCCTCGAGTCGCCGGTAGAGCCCGTACGTGTCCACCATGCGCCCAAGGTTACCGCCCAGTAACCGCACGCCGGCGTACCCACTGCCTCAGGAGCCCCCCGACCTGCCGGCAGGGGACCCGCGGCGCCTACTTCTTGGTCTTGTCGACCGCGCTGGCGTCGTTGGACAGGGCGGCGATGAAGGCCTCCTGGGGCACCTCGACCCGGCCGACCATCTTCATCCGCTTCTTGCCCTCCTTCTGCTTCTCGAGCAGCTTGCGCTTGCGGCTGATGTCGCCGCCGTAGCACTTGGCGAGCACGTCCTTGCGGATGGCGCGGATGGTCTCGCGGGCGATGACCCGCGAGCCGATGGCGGCCTGGATCGGCACCTCGAACTGCTGCCGCGGGATGAGCTCGCGCAGCTTGCCGGCCATCATCACGCCGTACGCGTAGGCCTTGTCCTTGTGCACGATCGAGGAGAACGCGTCGACGGTCTCGCCCTGCAGCAGGATGTCGACCTTGACGAGGTCGGCGTCCTGGTCGCCGTCGGGCTCGTAGTCGAGCGAGGCGTAGCCGCGGGTGCGCGACTTCAGCTGGTCGAAGAAGTCGAAGACGATCTCGGCCAGCGGCAGGGTGTAGCGCATCTCGACGCGCTCCTCGGACAGGTAGTCCATGCCGCGCAGGCTGCCCCGCCGCTGTTGGCACAGCTCCATGACGGCGCCGATGAACTCGCTGGGGCACAGGATCGTCGCCCGCACGATGGGCTCGCGGACCGAGGAGATCTTGCCGTAGGGGAACTCGCTCGGGTTGGTGACGACGATCTCCTTGCCGTCGTCCATCGTCACGTCGTAGACGACGTTGGGCAGCGTCGAGATCAAGTCGAGGTCGAACTCGCGCTCGAGCCGCTCGCGCACGATCTCGAGGTGGAGCATGCCGAGGAAGCCGACCCGGAAGCCGAACCCGAGCGCCGCTGAGGTCTCCGGCTCGTAGACCAGGGCCGCGTCGTTGAGCTTGAGCTTGTCGAGGGCGTCGCGCAGGTCGGGGTAGTCCGAGCCGTCGATCGGGTACAGGCCCGAGAACACCATCGGCTTGGGGTCGCGGTAGCCCCCCAGAGCGTCCGTCGCGGGCTTGCCGGCGTTGGTGACGGTGTCTCCCACGCGAGACTGGCGCACGTCCTTCACGCCGGTGATGAGGTAGCCCACCTCGCCCACGCCGAGGCCCTTGGAGGGGGTCGGCTCGGGTGAGCTGACGCCGATCTCGAGGAGCTCGTGGGTCGCCCGGGTGGACATCATCACGATCTTCTCGCGCGGGTTCAGGTTGCCGTCGATGACCCGCACGTAGGTGACCACGCCGCGGTAGGTGTCGTAGACGGAGTCGAAGATCATGGCGCGCGCGGGGGCGCCGGGGTCGCCGGTGGGCGGAGGGAGGTCTCGGACGATCTTGTCCAGGAGCGGCTCCACGCCGAAGCCGGTCTTACCCGACACCCGCAGGCAGTCCTCGGGCTCGCAGCCGATCAGCTTGGCCAGCTCCTCGGCGAACTTCTCGGGCTGGGCCGCCGGCAGGTCGATCTTGTTGAGCACCGGGATGATCGCGAGCTCGTTCTCCATGGCCAGGTAGAGGTTGGCCAGGGTCTGCGCCTCGATCCCCTGTGCGGCGTCGACGAGCAGCACGGCGCCCTCGCACGCGGCGAGGGAGCGGGAGACCTCGTAGGTGAAGTCGACGTGCCCGGGGGTGTCGATCATGTTCAGGGCGTACGTCGTGCCGTCGAGCTCCCAGGGCATGCGGACGGCCTGGCTCTTGATGGTGATGCCGCGCTCGCGCTCGATGTCCATGCGGTCGAGGTACTGCGCGCGCATCGCCCGGGCGTCGACCACACCGGTGATCTGGAGCATCCGGTCGGCGAGCGTCGACTTGCCGTGGTCGATGTGGGCGATGATGCAGAAGTTCCGGATCAGCTCCGGCGGCGTTGCGTGCGGTTGCAGCGCGGTGCGGGCCATGGGTGACACGGGTGCTTCAAACCTCACGGGACGTCGGGGACGGATCGTCCCATCCTCCCATGCCCGCAGGTATGCCGGTGACGCACGGCGCGCTGTTCGGGGTATTGAGGCGCGCTACGGCACGCGCCAATACCCCGAACCGCGAGATGTCAGAGCCGACTGGTGCCGTCGTAGCCGCCTGAGGGGGCAGGAAGCCCGAAGAGCTCCCCGACCGTCGGCCCGACGTCGACCGTGTGCGCCACGTCGGTGCGCACCTCGCCGAATGCCACGCGCCGCGAGCCGCCCGCGAGGAAGAAGGGGATCGGCTCGGTCACCGGGTGGCCGTGGTTGCCGGGGATCGGGTTCGACCAGACCGCGGGGTCGCTGAACCGCCAGCCCGCCTTGCAGTAGGCCACCACGTCGCCGGCCTCCGGACCGAGCCGCAGGTCGGTCGGCAGGTGGGTCGACAGCACGCCGGTCACTCCGCCGACGACCCCGCGGATCCGGGTGACCGCGGCGGGGCGGTCGGCGGCGTTGCCGGTCCAGTACAGCAGGTCGGCGCCGCCGTTCTGGGCGATCTGCACGCGGCCGGTGAGCAGCGGGTCGGCGTCGAGCGCAGGGGCGAGTGAGACCACCCGGGTGGGCACCGACCAGTCCATCGAGTGGTCGGCGAGGACGACGAGCACGGAGGCCTCCCACCGGCCGGTGTCCTTCAGGTGCTGCACGAACCGTCCGACCTGCTGGTCGGTGGAGGCCAGGGCGGCGGTGCGGGCCACCTCGAGGGTGGTCGAGCCCGTGAGGTCGGAGTGTCCGACCCGGTCGATGTCACCGAGGTTGGTGAACACGAGGTCGGGGTCGACGCTGTCGACCATCGAGATGAGGGCGTCCGTGGTGAAGGCGTCCGGCGCGTGGTTGGTGACCGGCACCAGCGGCGCGGGCTCCCAGCGGTAGGTCGCGCGGGTGCCGAAGATCCCGTGGAGGTACTTTTTCGACAGCACCGTGCCGGTGCGGTAGCCGGCAGCGTTGAGCCTCTCGATCACGGTCGGGAAGCGCAGGTCGGTGGCGCGGTCGAGGTCGCGCACCGCTCCCTCGAGCCGGTCAAAGACCGCGTTGGCCGGCACGCCGCTGCGGTCCGGGCGTACTCCGGTCATCATCATCACGTGGTTCGGGATGGTCTCCATCACCGGCAGCGAACGGGCGTTCGGATACCACGTGCCAGCCCGGCGCAGCGCGTACAGGTTCGGCGTCAGGTCGGCCGTCACCTCGTCGGGGCGGCAGCCGTCCGTGACGAGCACGTACACGCGGGTGCGCGCGCCCGCCGCCGCGGCCAGGGGCACACCGGCCGCCGCCGAGAGCACCACCACGCCGCCGAGGGCTCCGGCGGCCCGCAGGAAGGTGCGGCGCGAGGCGGCGCCGCCGTGCGGCATACCGGTCGTCGGGGTCATCGGGCCTCTCCCGTCGCCGCGGTGAGCTTGCTGCTGCCGGCGGCCACGCGCCAGCCGGTCGACCACGTCGATGTGGCCGCCTGGTCGGCGCGGTCGCTGGTGACGTACCAGTCCATCTGTATCTCCCGAGGGGTGATCGTGAGCACGGAGTAGCCGTGGCTGTCGAAGTCGAGGTACTTCACGTGGCGGTTGCTGGCCTTGATCGCGTCCTCGACGGCGAGCGAGGTGGTGCGCGGCGGCGATCCGGTCAGGTCGTCCAGGTTGTTGGAGGTGACCGAGGTGGCGACCAGCTCGACGCCGACAGTGCGGCTGAGCGGGTAGGTCCCCGGGTCGACCGGCAGCTCGCACGCCCACGCGGAGTGGATGTCGCCGGTGAGGAAGAGGGTGTTGGTGACCCCCCGGTCGGCGAGGAAGTCGACGAGCTCGCGGCGGTCGGCGGTGTAGCCGTCCCACTGGTCGACGTTGTAGGCCACGCCGTCGGGGGGAAGGACACCGGTCATGTCTGCGACTGGCCCGGCGACGTACTGGTCGAGCGGCGGGAAGAGCACCGGGCTGATCATCACCGGGTTGCCGACCAGCTTCCAGACGGCGTCGTTGTCGGCGAGGCGGTCCTTGAGGAACTGCAACTGGGCGGCGCCGGTGATGGTCCGGGCGGAGTCGCCGGCCGAGCCGAGGTCCGTGGTCGCGACCTGCTGGCTGCGGTAGCTGCGCAGGTCGAGCATCGTCAGGTCCGCGAGCCGTCCGAACTGCAGGTGGCGGTAGACCTGCACGCCGTCGCCGAGCGCTGAGGTGCCGGAGAGCCGGACCGGCATCCACTCGTCGTAGGCCGTGCGCGCGACGGCCTTGCGGGTGGCCCAGTCGCCCTCGTCGGGCTGGTGGTTCTCGGCACCGCCGGACCACGCGTCGTTGGCGGTCTCGTGGTCGTCCCAGGTGGTGATCCACGGGACCGCCGCGTGGAGGGCCTGCAGGTCAGGGTCGGTCTTGTACTGCGCGTGGCGCTGCCGGTAGTCAGCCAAGGTCACCATCTCGTGGGCCGGCTCGTGGGGCCGCACCACCGCGTTGGACTGGCCGTAGGCATACTGTCCGGTGCCGTACTCATAGACGTAGTCGCCCATGTGCAGCACCGCGTCGAGGTCGCCACGGGCAGCGAGGTGGCGGTAGGCCGAGAAGTACCCGGCCTCCCAGTTGGAGCACGAGACGAGGGCGAAGCGGAGCCGGTCGGGCGAGGAGGTGGGCGCCGGTGCCGTGCGGGTGCGCCCGACCGGTGAGGTCGTGCGGTCGAAGGTGAAGCGGTAGTAGTAAGCCGTCGCCGGGGTCAGCCCCTTCGCGTCGACCTTGACCGTGTGGTCGCGCTCCGGCCCGGTCACCGTCGACCCGTGCGCGACGACCAAGCGGAAGCCAGGGTCGGTGGCCACCTGCCAGCCGACGGCCACCCTCGGGCCGCAACCCGAGCCCGGCAGCGAGTCGGCGGTGGGGGTCACCCGGGTCCACAGCAGCACGGCGTCCGGCAGCGGGTCGCCGGACGCGATCCCGTGTCGGAAGGCGCCGGCGCTCGTCGAGGTGGCGGCCGCGGGCTGGGCGAGCGCGCCGCCGGGACCGAGGACTGCGGCCGCCGCTGCCGAGCCCGCCAGGAAGGTTCGTCTTTCGATCATGGTCACGCAGCCTCAACGAGGCCGGTTACGGCCGGGTGACGGCCTCGGCAGGAGGGTTCTCGCGGCGTTCACCTG
>Ga0247820_10001178_pt1 | contig 14685 bp, 11 predicted proteins | sample 13C_Glucose_Day1_2_FD_192480 | JGI IMG/M metagenome (GOLD analysis project Ga0247820, IMG submission 192480) | Soil microbial communities from agricultural site in Penn Yan, New York, United States - 13C_Glucose_Day14 | ecosystem: Environmental > Terrestrial > Soil > Agricultural land | place...
GTGCGTGCGCGCCGGTGGCAAGCACAACGACCTGGAAAACGTCGGCTACACCGCCCGCCACCATACGTTCTTCGAGATGCTGGGCAACTTCAGCTTCGGCGACTATTTCAAGCGCGATGCCATCACCTTCGCCTGGACCTTCCTGACTTCGGACAAGTGGCTGAACCTGCCGAAGGAAAAACTGTGGGTCACCGTCTACGCCAGCGACGACGAGGCCTACGACATCTGGACCAGGGAAGTCGGCGTGCCGGCCGAGCGCATGGTGCGCATCGGTGACAACAAGGGCGCCCCGTACGCCTCCGACAACTTCTGGACCATGGGCGACACCGGTCCGTGCGGCCCGTGCACCGAGATCTTCTACGACCACGGCGCCGACATCTGGGGCGGCCCACCCGGCTCGCCGGAAGAAGACGGCGATCGCTACATCGAGATCTGGAACAACGTCTTCATGCAGTTCAACCGCACCGCCGACGGCGTCCTGCACCCGCTGCCGGCGCCGTCGGTGGATACCGGCATGGGCCTGGAGCGCATCAGTGCGGTGATGCAGCACGTGCACTCGAACTACGAGATCGACCTGTTCCAGAGCCTGCTGGCCGCTGCCGCCAATGCCATCGGTTGCGCCAATGACGACCAGCCATCGCTGAAAGTGGTTGCCGACCACATCCGTTCCTGCGGCTTCCTGATCGCCGACGGCGTGCTGCCGTCCAACGAAGGCCGCGGCTACGTGCTGCGCCGCATCATTCGTCGCGCCTGCCGCCACGGCAACAAACTGGGCGCCAAGGGCAGCTTCTTCCACAAGATCGTCGCCGCGCTGGTGGCCGAGATGGGCGAAGCCTTCCCTGAGCTTACGAGCCAGCAGGCGCACATCGAGCGCGTGCTCAAGACCGAGGAAGAGCAGTTCGCCAAGACCCTCGAGCAGGGCCTGCGCATCCTCGAGCAGGACCTGGCCCAACTGCAGGGCCAGGTCGTGCCAGGGGATGTGGTGTTCAAGCTGTACGACACCTATGGCTTCCCCATGGACCTGACCGCCGACATCGCCCGCGAGCGCGAGCTGACCATCGACGAAGCCGGCTTCGAGCGCGAGATGGAAGCCCAGCGTGAGCGTGCCCGCTCCGCCAGCGCCTTCGGCATGGACTACAACAGCCTGGTCAAGGTCGACACCGCCACCGACTTCCTCGGCTATGACGCCACCGAAGGCCAGGGCAAGGTCATCGCCCTGTACAAGGACGGCCAGGCCGTCGAGCAACTGGCTGAAGGCGAGGAGGGCGTCGTGGTCCTCGATCGCACCCCGTTCTACGCCGAGTCCGGCGGCCAGGTCGGTGACTGCGGCTACCTGCAGGCCGGCGCCGCGCGCTTCGACGTGCGCGACACCACCAAGACCGGTGGTGCCTTCCTGCACCACGGCGTGGTCGCCAGCGGCGCCCTGACTGTCGGTGCCGCAGTTGATGCCCGCGTCGATGCCGACGTGCAGCACGCCACCTCGCTGAACCACTCCGCCACCCACCTGCTGCACGAAGCCTTGCGCCAGGTGCTGGGCGAGCACGTGCAGCAGAAGGGCTCGCTGGTCGACAGCCAGCGCCTGCGTTTTGACTTCAGCCACTTCGAGGCGGTCAAGCCAGAACAGATCAAGGCCCTGGAAGACATCGTCAACCGCGAAGTGCGTCGCAACACCGAGGTACAGACCGAGCTGACCGACATCGAGACCGCCAAGGCCAAGGGCGCCATGGCGCTGTTCGGTGAGAAGTACGGCGACACCGTGCGCGTGCTGAGCATGGGCGGTGACTTCTCCGTCGAGCTGTGCGGCGGCATCCATGCCAAGCGCACCGGCGACATCAGTCTGTTCAAGATCATCAGCGAAGGCGGTGTGGCCTCTGGCGTGCGCCGTATCGAAGCGATCACCGGCGCCGCCGCGCTGGCCTACCTGAACACTGCCGAAGAGCAGGTCAAGGAAGCCGCGCAGCTGGTCAAGGGCAATCGCGACAACCTGATCGACAAGTTGTCGGCTGTGCTCGAGCGCAACCGCCAGCTGGAAAAGCAGCTCGAGCAGCTGCAGGCCAAGGCCGCCAGCGCCGCCGGGGATGATCTCTCCAACGCGGCCGTTGAGGTCAAGGGTGCCAAGGTCCTCGCCGCCCGCCTGGATGGGCAGGATGGCAAGGCGCTGCTGGCGCTCGTCGATCAACTGAAGAACAAGCTCGGCCACGCAGTGATCCTGCTGGGCAGCGAGCATGAGGGCAAGGTCGTGCTGGTGGCTGGCGTGACCAAGGACCTCTCCAGCCAACTCAAGGCTGGCGACCTGATGAAACAAGCTGCTGCGGCGGTCGGTGGCAAGGGCGGCGGTCGTCCTGACATGGCCCAGGGCGGTGGCGTCGACGTCGCCGCGCTGGACCAGGCGCTGGCCCTGGCCGTGCCGTTCGCCGAGCAGGGACTTTGAGATGGAGGGGGCGCCGGTCTAGTCGGCGTCCCCGCCATGTTGGATTGTTTTTTGGGGCCCTTGAGGGCTGAGGCACCTTTGAAATGGCGTTGATCGTACAGAAATTTGGCGGTACCTCTGTCGGTTCCATCGAGCGGATCGAGCAGGTTGCCGACAAGGTCAAGAAATTCCGCGAGCAAGGCACCGACCTGGTGGTCGTGCTGTCGGCGATGAGCGGGGAAACCAATCGCCTGATCGACCTGGCGAAGCAGATCACCGACAAGCCCGAACCCCGCGAGCTGGACGTGATCGTCTCGACCGGCGAGCAGGTCACCATCGCCCTGTTGTCCATGGCCCTGATGAAGCGCGGCGTGCCGGCGGTGTCCTACACCGGCAACCAGGTGCGCATCCTCACCGACAGCGCGCACAACAAGGCGCGCATCCTGCAGATCGACGACCAGAAGATCCGCGCCGACCTCAAGGCCGGCCGTGTCGTGGTGGTCGCCGGTTTCCAGGGCGTCGACGAGCACGGCAACATCACCACCCTCGGCCGTGGCGGCTCCGACACCACCGGCGTGGCCCTGGCGGCGGCGCTGAAGGCCGACGAGTGCCAGATCTACACCGATGTCGATGGCGTCTACACCACCGACCCGCGTGTGGTGCCCCAGGCCCAGCGCCTGGAGAAGATCACCTTCGAGGAGATGCTGGAAATGGCCAGCCTCGGCTCCAAGGTGCTGCAGATCCGCTCGGTGGAGTTCGCCGGCAAGTACAACGTCCCGCTGCGCGTGCTGCACAGCTTCAAGGAGGGTCCGGGTACCCTCATTACCATTGATGAAGAGGAATCCATGGAACAGCCGATCATTTCCGGTATCGCCTTCAACCGTGATGAGGCCAAGCTGACCATTCGTGGCGTCCCGGATACCCCAGGCGTTGCCTTCAAGATCCTCGGCCCGATCAGCGCCGCGAACATCGAAGTCGATATGATCGTGCAGAACGTCTCGCACGATAACACCACTGACTTCACCTTCACCGTGCACCGCAACGAGTACGAGAAGGCGCTGAGCGTGCTGGAGAACACCGCCCGCGAAATCGGCGCGCGTGAAGTGATCGGCGACACCAAGATCGCCAAGGTGTCGATCGTCGGCGTCGGCATGCGCTCCCACGCGGGCGTTGCCAGCCGCATGTTCGAGGCCCTGGCCAAGGAGAGCATCAACATCCAGATGATCTCCACTTCCGAGATCAAGGTCTCGGTAGTGATCGAAGAGAAGTACCTGGAGCTGGCCGTACGCGCGCTGCACACCGCGTTCGAACTCGATGCGCCTGCCCGACAGGGTGAGTGACACGCTGCCTGGAGGGGCGCGGCTTGCCGCGCCCTTCGCGTTTCTGGCCACTGCGGCTGTCCCTGTCCAGGCAGCCGTGGTGGTCGATCCGGGCCAGTGCCGTCGTCCCCGGCCAGGCCCTGCTTTTCAAAGACTGTTGTCCCTGAAGATTCATGTGAGGAGAAAACTATGCTGATTCTGACTCGTCGGTGCGCCGAGAGCCTGATCATTGGTGACGGTGAGATCACCGTGACGGTCCTGGGTGTCAAAGGCAACCAGGTGCGTATTGGCGTTAGCGCGCCCAAGGAAGTGGCTGTTCACCGCGAGGAAATCTACCTGCGGATCAAGAAAGAGAAGGACGAGGAGCCAAGCCTTTAATTTTTTTGAAGTTTTTTTCAAAAAAAGGGTTGCAAACGAGGAAGGGTGTGTTTAATATTCGCCTCGTGTTGCGGTGAGGTGGCCGAGTGGCCGAAGGCGCTCCCCTGCTAAGGGAGTATACCTCATAAGGGTATCGGGGGTTCGAATCCCCCCTTCACCGCCATTATTTGCCTGGAGCGCTTAAAGCGTTCCGAATGGCACAGCAAGACACGGACTCATAGCTCAGCTGGATAGAGTACTCGGCTACGAACCGAGCGGTCGGAGGTTCGAATCCTCCTGAGTCCGCCACTTTTGAAGTGGCTTTGCCTGCAAGGCTGCTTCAATCCACCAGTGGTAATCTGGTCTAAAACTACCCCACGGACTCATAGCTCAGCTGGATAGAGTACTCGGCTACGAACCGAGCGGTCGCAGGTTCGAATCCTGCTGAGTCCGCCACTTTTGAAGTGGTTTTGCTTGCAAAGGCACTTCAACAAGCCAGTGGTAATCTGGCCTAAAACTACCACCACGGACTCATAGCTCAGCTGGATAGAGTACTCGGCTACGAACCGAGCGGTCGCAGGTTCGAATCCTGCTGAGTCCGCCACACATCAAGAAGCCCGCTCGTTAGAGCGGGCTTTTTGTTTTTCTGGCGCGCTGAATTGTCACGGATGTCCATCTACGCTGTTCTGTAGATGTTCCCGAAAGGGGCCAGGCGCCGCAAATCGAACCAGCGCAAGACGAATGTGCTTTTCACGCCAGAGCGACCGTCGCACTGATGGCTTCGAGCGTTGTCACAGCTTTAGCGCGCAAACGATTGTTCTGGCCAAAAATTTAAGCGATCCGACAGCTTGCACAGTGTATGATTGCGCCCGTCAGCCCCGCCGGGGCTTGTGGAATCCCACCATGGACTTACCCAGTAGTTACTCGCCAACACGCTTCATACAGCCTGATCTGACCGATTGATTCTCCCGGCGTGCTCCGCTGCTGGGAGTGGAGTTCGCCTATGACCGAAATCGAAGTAAAGAAAGCCCAAGACAGCCTGCAGGATCGCCTGGCCCAGGTGATCGAACTGCTGCAGCGCCAACGGGTGGTCGAGGACCTGACGCACCGTCAGGAAGGTCACCACCATGACCTGGTGGAAAACCTTGTCCACCGCCAGAACCTCGTCGAACTGCAGCGCAAGCTCGACGACCTGCACCCCGCCGACATCGCCTATATCCTCGAAGCCTTGCCGCTGGACGACCGCCTGACGGTCTGGCAGCTGGTGCGCTCGGATCGCGACGGCGACATCCTGCTCGAAGTCTCCGATGCCGTGCGCCAGACCCTGATCGCCGACATGGACGATCACGAGTTGCTGGCCGCCGCCAAGGAAATGGACGCCGACGAACTTGCCGACCTGGCGCCGGAGCTGCCTCGCGACGTCGTGCACGAGCTCATGGAAACCCTTGATGCCCAGCAGCGCGAGCGTGTGCGCTCGGCCCTGAGCTATGACGAAGAGCAGGTCGGTGCGCTGATGGACTTCGAGATGGTCACCATCCGCGAAGACGTCAGTCTCGAGGTGGTATTGCGCTACCTGCGCCGGCTCAAGGAGTTGCCAGGGCATACCGACAAGCTGTTCGTCGTCGATTACGATGGCATTCTCAAGGGCGTGCTGCCGATCAAGCGGTTGCTGGTCAACGACCCGGACAAGAAAGTTGCGGAGGTCATGGCCAATGACCCGGTGACCTTCCACCCCGAGGAAGATGCCTACGACGCCGCCCAGGCCTTCGAGCGCTACGACCTGGTTTCCGCCCCGGTGGTGGACAAGAACGAGCGCCTGATCGGCCGTCTGACCATCGATGAAATGGTCGACTTGATTCGTGAAGAGAGCGAGAGCGAAGTGCTCAACATGGCCGGTCTGCGCGAGGAGGAAGACATCTTCGCCTCGGTCTGGCGCTCGCTGCGCAACCGTTGGGCGTGGTTGGCCATCAACCTGATCACCGCCTTCGTCGCCTCGCGGGTGATCGGCCTGTTCGAAGGCTCCATCGAAAAGCTGGTGGCGCTGGCGGCGCTGATGCCGATCGTGGCGGGTATTGGCGGCAACTCGGGTAACCAGACCATCACCATGATCGTGCGCGCCATGGCCCTCGACCAGGTGTCGCCGGGCAATACCAGCCGCCTGATGCGCAAGGAGCTTGCGGTGTCGCTGCTCAATGGCCTGATCTGGGGTGGCGTGATCGGTGTCGTGGCGTTCTGGCTCTATGGCAGCTGGTCGCTGGGCCTGGTGATGACGGCGGCAATGACCCTGAACCTGTTGCTGGCCGCCTTGATGGGCGTGCTGATCCCGATGACGTTGACGCGCCTGGGGCGTGATCCGGCGATGGGGTCGAGTGTGATGATTACGGCGGTCACCGACAGTGGTGGTTTCTTTATCTTCCTGGGGCTGGCTACGCTGTTCCTGCTGTAAACGTTGGGTTCAGGTCATGCGCACCCCCCCTGTAGGAGCGGCCTTGCGCCGCGAAAGGGTCGCATAGCGACCCCAGGATTTCAGCGTTGATGCAAAGATCGCCGGGGCCGCTTTGCGGCCCTTTCGCGGCACAAGGCCGCTCCTACAGTAGGGGTGTGCGTGACTCGGCAATCAGATGCAAAAAAGCCAGCTTGCGCTGGCTTTTTTGTGTGCGGTGTCGCTGCCTGGATCAGGACGCGTCGGCGGCCATTTCCACATCGTGAGCGATGAGGGCGACCAGGGCATTCTGCTGGCGGTGGGACAGTTGGCGGAAGCGCTGCAGCAGTTCACGTTCGTGGAGGCTGAGCTCTGGGCTGTCCAGGCGCATGCTCAGTTCATCACCCAGGGCGCCTTCCTGGATAAGGCTCTGCTCCAGGCGGGCGATGATCTCGGAGTTCATGCTGCGGTGGTGGTTGCGCGCTACCTCGGCAATGCGCTCACGCATCCCGTCTGGCAGGCGGACGACAAACTTGTCAGCGGTGCGGCTCGAATAGATAGCCTGTTTCATTGGGCGCATATAAATTGACCGGTTGTTCTGGTTCAGGGGGAGCGGTTCGCAAATTGGCCGCACGGTGGAAGTACGACCGCGGCGACGACAAAATGTTCAACCGTGATGTGATTTTGGTTCTTCATCTTGCCTCAGGGTCGCCGTTTCCTTGGCGTCAATTCTGTGACAAATAGTGATCTCGATAAAGGCTTTTTGCCAGTACCAATTATCAGAAATGAGCACTGGTTTGAAAAGTTTCACATTCATCGAATTACACCGGTGTCAGACAAATGCCGTCAAAATCTGGTAAAAGACGGTAAAGGCCTAGGGAAAATCCTGGAATAGGCTGGTTTCCCATACATTGAGCATAGTGGCTATGCAATATGACGCAAGCGGTGGGGCAACCTCAAGGGGGCGCCTTGTATTCCTCATGGGACCGTCGGGTTCGGGAAAAGATTCCCTGATCGATGCGGCGCGTGAGCGATTGTTCACCCTAGGTGTCGAAGTCGCCCGGCGGGTCATCACGCGCTCAGCCGAGGCCAAGGGCGAAGCTGCCCTCGGAGTGAGCGTCGAGCGCTTCGAGGCGATGCGCGAGGCGGGGGCCTTTGCCCTGGACTGGCAGGCTAACGGCTTGAGCTATGGCATTCCTGTTCAGCTGGACGCATGGCTCGCTGCGGGTCGGTCGGTGCTGGTCAATGGTTCGCGTGCCTACCTGGCCAATGCCCGGCAGCGCTATCCCGACCTGGTGGCCGTGGGGCTGACCGTTTCACAGCAGGCGCTGCGCCAGCGTCTGCTGGCCAGGGGGCGGGAGAGCAACGAAGAGATCGAGCAGCGCCTGGCCCGCAACTTCAGGTTGCAGGCGTATGATCCCGGCGTGCATGTCGTGGACAACTCCGCTTCGCTGGCCGGTGCGGTCGAGGCGTTGCTCGCGCTATTGCGCAACGAAGGCGTGATCGCCGACGCGCAGGGGAAAAAGCCGACGTGCAAAACGCCCGATTGATACATGACAAATGCCTGCACGCTGGTTAACATGCTCGCCGTCCCCGCCGCACAGCGTCTGTTGTCGGCTTCAGTGTCTCAGTAGCTCAATTGGATAGAGCATCCCCCTCCTAAGGGGAAGGTTGGCAGTTCGAACCTGCCCTGGGACGCCATATAGATCAAGGCCTGCGGCTAATTCACGAAAACATCAGCTCTCCCGCATGGGTGCACAGTGGGTGCATTCACTGCTCGCCATCAAGGTAACCGCCCGTTGAGATGAGCAGATGATCGGACTCATGTAGCCCGTTGATACGCGCCAAGTATCCCATCAGCTCTGTGAATTGGACCTGGGCTTTCAAGGCCCAAGCTCTATTCAGGGTCGTGAACCACGCCGGCTGAAACCGGCCTCGCAGTGAGTATTCGCGAGCCTCTTCCGCACTATCGAAGACCGGGCCGAGTATCCGCTCGGGCTTGCCGTGGGCCAGCTTGTCTCTCAGCGAAAATAGGGTGGTTGCGAACTGGAGGTTAGAGCTGCCCCAGTCCGGTTTTTTGCCCGCGACTTCGTGCAGAATGTTCACCTTCTTTCGCCAAGGCAATCGCTCCAGATCATCCCAGTAGCTGATGAGCTTTGCTCCGGTGTTATTGAGGTAGGCCTCGACTGCGAAAGCCATGAACACGACAACAGGCATCACGCGAAGAGCGGAGTCAGGGCCCTTTTCAATCTGCGACAGCATCCACATCAGCACATGAACATTCATGCCCTGGGCAGTAAAGTCGCGGTACGGCTGACACGTCATAATCGAACCTCCTGTTTCGTTATTGGGAATCGCGGATGCGCAGAACCGTGGTGGTGGAGCAGTTCGCGTGCCTGGCGGTTGCTCTGATGCCAAGACCGGCGGCCAGTAGCTCCTTGACCCGCTTGTGCAGCTCCTCGTCCACCGGCCGGCCCTGATACTTACCTGCCGCCTTGGCCTTCTGGATACCCTGGGCCTGCCGCTCGCGGCGCTGCTCGTAGTCCTTCCGGGCGATCGCCGCCATCATCTCCACCAGCATTGAGTTGATCGCGGCCAGCATCCGGACAGTGAATTCGTCGCCTTGCGTGTCACGCATACCCTGATGGCTGGTGGGCAGGTCGAGCGCGACGATGCGGAGGCCCTTGGCGTCGATCGCACCCTTGAGCTTGGCCCAGTCGTTGGCGGGGAGGCGGGAAAGGCGGTCGATGGATTCGACCAGCAGCACGTCACCCTTGCGGGCATCCTTGAGCAGGCGCAGCAGCTCCGGCCGATCTGCGGCGGCACCGCTGGCGTTCTCCAGGTACTCACAAGCGATAACCTTGTTGTGGTCGCTGGCGAACTTCTCCAAGGAGGCCCGGGCGCGGCCGGCGTCTTGCTCGTCGGTGGATGCACGGAGGTAGGCGCGGATGAACATAGTGCAACCTGTATCAGTTAGGGTGTTGTCCTAACACTGTTGCATTTTGGGTGGTACTTATCAAGCGAAAAGGCTGATAAAGGCTCAAATTGCCCGTATCAGCCTAGGCATACCCAAACGCGGCTCAGCCTTGCGGCTGCCACGCCTTACTGCCGGGAGCCATCACGGTCTTGAGAACCCAATCCAGTGACGGGGCGGCCTGTATGCGCCCGGCCTCGATGAAGCGCGCCGGCGCCTGCTCGAAACCTGGCAGTAGGGCTGCAGTGGCAAGAGTTGCGGCATCCACCATCTCTTCAAGGATGGCGCGAACGCTCGCCGCGTCGGGCTGCGCCGGAACCATCGCCATGAAGTGATTGGTAATGGTGTTGCTGACCGCCTCTATCAGGCCGGCCCTTTCTTGATCATTCATCTCTATCTCCCGTGGATTGCACGCCAGATTGAGCCGCCTGAACGCAGGCCGGCCGCGATGGCTTTTTCTACTTCTGCCTGGGTGGCAGCCTGGATGTTTCGTCCGATCTGCTCGGAGCCTTGGTCCGACTGAACGTTGGCCGCAGCCTGACCGGAGGAGTCGACTTGAACTGAGATCGGGAAGCTGTAGTTCGACGGACCTGGGGCCTGCTGAGGCGCATTGCCGACCATCCCGCCAGACGCATACCCCTTCTTGTTCAGCCGATCCAGGTGGTCGCGCATACCAGGTTGGCTCACCACCTCCTTGCGAACGACATACTCCCCACCGTGGACAACGCCCTTCGGCTCGAACTTGCCGCCGTCGCCGGTGTAGCCGCCAGTCGCGAAACCGAACTTTGGCGAATACCCCGCAGCGGACGCACCAAGCCTGGACGAGACTTCACCCGCACTGCCAGAGGCCAGCCCGTTCGCGCCGCCGCCGAACCAACTGCCGATCGCGCTGCCGGCAATGCTGGCGAAAATGCCAGTGGCGGCCTGGCGAGTGGCGATGCGCGCCATATCGGCCAGAATCGACTTGGTGAAGTCCGAGAACGAGAGCTTGCCCGAGATGGCGAAGTTCGCCATTGCGTCCTCCATCGACCCGAACATATTGGTGAACAACGTCCTGGACTGGCCGGCAACATCCTTGGCACTGTCCAGATAATCCTGAAAGGCGCCGCGCGCGCCGGATGCCCAATCCGACTGCGCCCGGTCTACTTGAGACCAGCCTTCACGCTGGGCAGCGATGCGCTTCTGCAGGAATTCGCGTTCGATATCGATCTGCGCCTGCAGGTCCTGCCGCTGCTTCTCCCCCTGAGCGTTGGCCAACTCTGTCTGCAGTTGCAGGATGCGGTTGTTGGTCTCTTGCTCGACCTGCAGGCGCTCCTGCATCCGCGCCGCATCTTTCTGGCCCATTCCTACAGCCTGGGCTTGGGCTGCATATTCCATCTGCTGGGTGGCCAGTTGCCGCTGCATCTGGGCGCGGTACTGCTCGGCCTGGGTCAGGCCCTGGGCGCCCTTGATCGCCGCGGCGTAGTTCAACGACGACTGCTCCAGCGCCAAGTTGTACTGCTCCTGGGTGATCTTTCCTTTCGAGAGCAAGAGCTCAAGCTTACCCTGGCGGTCGACATATTCCTGCAGGGCAAACTTCGTCGGCTGTGCTGCCTTGTACAGGTCATCGAATGCGGTCTTGGCCGAGCTGAGCTTGCTGGCCAGCCCATCGCCGCGCGGACCGCGCTTGGTTTTCGCGGTGGTGTTTCCCTCAAGCTGATCAATCGCTTCCTGGGCGAGCTGGGCAAAGCTCTTGCCCGGGGTGGTAACTGCCGGCGGCGGGGATACTCGAGGCTGCCCAAAGGTCAGCAGGTTCTCGCCCTGTCGAGACATTGGGGAGCCTTGAGAGGCGGAGACCATTTGTGACGATGACATCACGGCGAAGTTGGCCGCCTGCTCCAGAGCCGTGATTTGCCGTTTGGCACTGCTCTCGGCGTTATCGGCCATTTGGTTCATGGCCTGCGAATGGGTCTCCAACTGGCTCTTGATTGCTTCGGATGCCGCGATGGATGCGGTCAGTTGCGCCCTCAACCGATCTTGTTCAGCCTTCTTGCCACCCTGGATGGCCTGTTCGTACTTCTTGAGGATGTCGGTTTGCTCGCCGATGCGTCGGGCGTACTCGATCTGCTGGGCGTTGAACCCGGCCTTGGCAGCGGAATACGCCGCCTCTTGAGCAGCGTTAGCCCCTATGAGGTCGCGAGTCTGGGTGAGCTGGTCAATGTACTTCTCCCACTCCTTGGCACCACCGCCCAGCGACGCTGCAGCCGCACCCTGCGCTCGCGACAGTGAGTCGGTGGCGGCAGTGGCGGCGACCGACGCCGACTTGCTACGCCCAAGTAGCTGCTCATACTCGGCGGCCCTGTTGGTGCTGTCGGCGTAGGCGGCGGCGACCTTCTCCAGCTCTGCCTGGTAGATGCCAGAAACCGCCGTGTTAGAGGTGATCCAAGTAGTCAGCGAATCGAGGCTTCGCCGCCCGTCCTTCACCTCCTTGAACATACCGCGGAAGGTGGCCACCGCATCGGCTCCCGACGAGCCGATCGAGGTCAGCCCCTCGAATGCCCGATTAAAGTAAGTGTCCAGAGCCGCGCTGGCTTCTTCAGCAGCGTCTCGCTGGGCCTGCATCCAAGTCGCTGACTGGAAGCGCTTTTGCTCGGCAGTGAGGGTCCTGAATTTGTCGATCGAGTCATCGAGTGTCAGGTTCTGATCAATCAGCGCCTTGGTCGCCGTGTCGGTACCACTCCCGAGGTAAAGCATCCCACCAGCAAGTGCGCTCACAGCGAGCGTGGCCAAGCCGACAGGGCCTCCAAATGCAGCCATCGCTGCGGATCTGGCGGCAGCACCTCGAGTGGCGGCAGCTGTCAGGTTTGCCTCGGCGGCGGTCTGGGCGGCTTTTGCCTGGGTCAGGGCGATAGTCGCTGCGCGGTTTTCGCTTGCCGCTGCCACCTGAGCCTGCAGGGCGATGGTTTCGGCGTTGGTCCCTCTGGCTGCCTGCAACTCGACATTGGCCCTGGCCAGTTTCGCACCTGCTAGCTGTTTCTCAGCGGCGGCACGCCTGGTGCTGATCTGAGCCGCCTGCGCGTCCGCCGTCGCGATCTCGCGCGCAGCAGTGACTTGCTGCATTGAGGCTGACACGTCTGCCAGGCGTGCCTGGGTCGATGAGGTGAGGGAGGCCGTCATGCGAACGCCGACGCTTGCGGCATAAGCGCCGCTGAGTGCGATCAACGCGTCCATGTTGGAGATCAACCCCTCGAAGCCGCGGACGCCGAAATTGGCAACACCGGATAGTGCATTGGAGATCTTCTCGATGCCGGCCACCGTCTCCGGCGATGCAAACACGTCACCCAGCGAAGTCATGGCCTTGATCGCCGGGTCGACGTTGACCTGGCCAATGGCTGCCAGGAAGTTGTTTTTCACAACCTGGGACGCGCGCTCGAACAATGGCGGCATCGACGCCACCTCCTTGTTGAGCGAGGAAAGCGAAGCGAGGAGGGCATTCATCACGACCTCAGAGGTGATCTTGCCCTCGGCCGCCATCGAGCGGATCTGACCGTTGGTGACGCCCAGGTACTCGGACAGCGCCCGGGTGATTCGCGGCGCCTGCTCCATTACAGAGTTCAACTCTTCGCCGCGCAGGGTGCCGGAGGCCATCGCCTGTGACAGCTGGATACTTGCTGCAGTCGCCTCTTCCTGGGTTGCGCTCGACACCAGGAACGCCTTGTTGACCGCATCGGTAGCCTTCAGTAGTTGGGCCTGACTGAAGCCTGCGCCTTTTGTGGCGTTGGACATCCGGGCAAACAGCGTGACGGTGCTTTCGAGGCTAGACCCGGTCTCGTTCGCCATTCCCTTCAACGTCTCGAATGTCCGGGTGGCCTCTGCGGTAGAACTGCTGACCAGGTTGATTTGACCGGTCATTGCTTTCAAACGGTCGGTGGTCTGCAGCAGCGTTCGGGTCAACTGCCCGACGCCGATGCTTGCCATTGCGGCTGCAGCGGCCTTGGCGGCGGCGCCGATACCATAAACGCTCTCGGCCGCGTCATCGCCCCTTTCCTGCAGGTACTTGAGCTTTGAGCTGAGAAAATCCGCCTGCTGGCGAGCGCCTCTCGAGTCGATGGTTACCGCTAAGCGGGATTCTTGTCTCATTCGTTCTCTCCGGTACCGGCGCGACCCTGCCCCAGAGGCGGTACCGCGCTATCGAATAGTTCGTCTAGCTCAGTGGGATGCGTGACTGCGCCGCCTGCCGCTTCGGCTGATAGCTCATCCATAAGCTGGCTGATCGCCGCAACGGTCGCGTCGTGCTCGGTGCGTCGGACCTGCTTCCGAAGGTCCCTGATGCTGCTTTTCACGCTCATGGCCGACCCTCAGAATGGGGGAGTGGTGCGGAGCGGCTTTCGATGACTTGCCGATAGATCTCGGCGGCATACTCCGCTGTGGTGGTGCTCGGTGGTGGCAGGCTGATGCGGCGCGAGCCCACCTGCTCAAGCGTCATATCGAAAATCCCTGCCGGGAACAGCCGCCCAAGGCGCTCAACCTGGCGGGTGTGCAGGATAATGGCGTGGGCGATCGCCTCGGCCTGCTCGCTGGTCATGTCGGTGAAGGGAAAGAAAAATGTCTCGTACTGGCCTTGGATTCGATAGCTGAGCGAGTGGCCAACGATGTCGGGAAAGTCCATCGATTCCGACCCGCTGCTGGCATCTACAACGGCGATCGTAACCATGGAAATCGGCTCTTCATCTGCGCCGATGCGTGAGGTCAACCGCCTGATTTCTGATTTCAGGCCCTTGATGGTCATCGCTGCATCTCCTCTACCTGCTGGCGGAGTTCTTCCACTGCCTTTTCCAGTTCAGCCACCTCGATAACCCTGGCCACGGCGCTCAGCCCTTCGATCAAGTGCCGGCCCTGGTCGGGTGGTAGGTCACCAGCGGCAATCGCTTTGAGGATGGATTTCGCCGCGCTTGGCAGGTCGGTGTCGTCCAGCTCGAACTGGACTGGCTCGGCGGTCGGCTTGATCGGTGGCACCAGGCGCTCCAGGATCAGCCGGCAGGCCTGCATATCGCCCTTCTTGGCAGCAGCCATCACCTTCTTGGCCACAGCCTGAGAACCCTCGGCAAGTTGATCGCGTAGGGCCTGGGTAAGTCCCGAGCGGCCGCCCGGGTTGCCGGAGAAACCAGGGGCGAATCGCCCCTTGTTGTCCCTGGCCTCTTTTGCGGGGCGCTCGGGACTTACC
>Ga0247820_10001179_pt1 | contig 14674 bp, 7 predicted proteins | sample 13C_Glucose_Day1_2_FD_192480 | JGI IMG/M metagenome (GOLD analysis project Ga0247820, IMG submission 192480) | Soil microbial communities from agricultural site in Penn Yan, New York, United States - 13C_Glucose_Day14 | ecosystem: Environmental > Terrestrial > Soil > Agricultural land | place...
CTTCGCCCCCACCGCCACCTCGCGTGACAACCTGCTAAGGGAAGGCATCGACCCGTCGAGCATTTTCACCACTGGCAATACCGTGATCGATGCCCTCCTGGAAGTGGTGCACAAGCTGGAGAGCCCGGCGCTGAGGGCCCAGTTCGAACGCCAATTCGATTACCTGGCTGCCAACCGCCGCATGGTACTGGTAACAGGCCATCGCCGAGAGAACTTTGGCGGTGGCTTCGAACGAATCTGCCAGGCACTGGTACAGACGGCGCGCCAGTTTCCGGAGGTGGATGTGGTGTACCCGGTGCACCTCAATCCCAACGTGCGCGAGCCGGTCAACCGGCTGCTGGCGGATGTGGGGAATATCTACCTGATCGAGCCGCTGGATTACCTGCCGTTCGTTTATCTGATGAGCCGTGCCTATGTGATTTTGACCGACTCGGGGGGCATTCAGGAGGAAGCGCCGGCGCTGGGCAAGCCGGTACTGGTGATGCGTGATACCACAGAGCGGCCAGAGGCAGTGGCGGCGGGGACGGTGAAGCTGGTGGGTACGGAGGTTGGGTTTATTGTCGGGGAGCTGGCCAGGTTGCTGACAGATGAGGGGGCGTATCGGGAGATGAGCGTGGCGCATAATCCGTATGGCGATGGGAAGGCGTGTGGACGGATAGTGGGGGCGCTTGCTGATTTTGCCGTTGCACTGGATGGTTAGAACGCGCCCAACGCGACGCAAGCCATCCATATACCCCAGCTACCGTCTTATGGGGATCAGACGAGATTGACATCTCTGTGGCTGCTGCCCCTCACGGCCTCGAGCAGACTGTAAATTTGAGCGCAGGCAGTGGTGTCCTTGGGCGTGTCACTGAACAGACAGTTCTCCCTGCCGATAACTAACGGGCGAATGGTACGTTCCCGCTCTCTGCTGGGCGAGTCGCACAGCAAGCGCTACCACTTGTGTAATTAGCCGGGACAACTTAAGCGGCCTGGCAACGGAGCAGGGCAGGGCTTTGGGCGATCTGACCCTGGCGGCAAGTGAACGGCAGACCAGTGTGAATCTCGATTACGCCGCAGCAAACCGCCTACAGAAGGAGCGTACCGATGGTGACCAATGTGCGGCTACCACATTGATCATCGAAAAAGAGCTTGGCCTATGAGGCAGGTTTCTGCGGATGCGTGTTGGCGTTGGTCGGCTGTGCAGGGAGGTCAGTGCCTGAGATCCGTTATGTACGCGTGGAAGTTCCGGTGCAGATGCCGTTCTCCGGAGGTGGCTGTGTCGCCTTGGTCCGATATCGGGCTGCGAAAGACGAACAGCCTGGTGGTAAAAGTGCGCGCTGTTGTCCGAGCGCCCTCAGCGGATAGGGTACGAGAAGCAGCTTGATGCAGCAGTAAGGGCATGTTGCCGACCAATGATTAGAATTAGTGCCAAATCCTGCAGTCCTCTATAGAATAGCTCCCTGTATTTGTATGGAGTCGCTATAGATATCCCGATATTTGCGTTATTCACGGCCGAGGGAGCTTATTTTCTGATCAAGCGGGTCGGTTTCCCGGACGTATTAGCGCTGAATTAAATCAATTAAGCATTAACAACAAGGACTAACTGGCTTAATGCGGACGAGATCAAAAACCTCACAACTCCCTATATTCCTTATAGCCTTTTTATGGCTTTTCTGCACCCCATCAAATGCGCAAGACTCCTATCTATCTAAATTTTACACTGACTCCATGCCAAACTACTCATGGGCATTTGGAACTAGCAAAGAGTGCAACCCTATAGTAGGAATGTCTAGCAGGACGAAAAACTTTAGATCCCCAAGCAAGCTGGCCATCCGGGGACTTGAAGCTGCTCTCTCAGGTGACATTAGAAGCGCACTAGAGTGTGAAAAGCAGTTAAATGCCTTTGAGAGAGAAATAGAAAGCGGCCTGTTTTACACCTTCCTAGATGACTATAAAGATGCCTGGCCTTTTCATCTTAAAGCCCCTTGGGTTTCAGCCTTCACTCAAGGAGTTACTCTCGAATTCTACATGGAACTGGCTAAAAAAACCGGTGACCCCCATTACAAAAATAAAGCTGATAAAATTTTCCTGTCGTACCTTGTACCCATAGAGAAGGGCGGGTTCTCCAGATACACAAAAGAGCAAGTGTTATTTGAGGAGTACCCAGTCAACCAAGAAATCGCCGTACTCAACGGGAATCTTATCGCAACTATCGCTCTTTACGATTACGCCAACTTTTCTCAACGAGTAGTACCAAAGCAGTTGGCTCAGCGCTCGGTAAACTGGCTTCAGAACAACGTACATCGTTATGTGATCAATCATCCGGATCACCCGAACCCGATTTCTGCCTATTCCCTTGCGCCATCAAGACTTGATCTCCTTTTTCGCTTCTATTTGACCAATAACAGCCTAGATATCTTCTCTATCGAGTTTATTGGAGATAATGTTACACGATTCATCATGGTTGGCAGCAAAAAAGATGATGACATCTCCAATGCCGCTAGCCTCATCGTATCACCAGACATGAATTGGTCTGCCGCATATACAGACCCGCAAGCAAAGACGCACGGCCAGTTTAGAAAAATCATTCAAGGCCTGGGTGGATTTAATCACGCACCATTCAGAATGGAAATAAACTCCGCTAGCGAGCTGGCTAACTTAAGCAACACAGCCAAAATAAAAATCACATACAGAGCCCAGGGAAGCTCAGACATTCAAATATCCGACGGAAGAACATTTTACAAAGTAGGCACACTCTCACCTACAGATGGGAGGGTTGTGGCTTTAACACTTGATATCCCCCAGGCAGCAATCGCTAACATCCAGTTCCCCGACAAACTGAAGCACAATGCACTGTATTTTGAGCATAATCAGAAACTGCTAGGGATCGTCGCCGAAATAGCTAACTCCGATATCTTGAAAAAATACTCCGATCTGCTTAAGCACTGAGTGCCAAAGTTTCAGGGTCGCGGTAGGAATGGCAGTCGCCAGCCATCTCCGAACAGATCCGTATATACAAATTGCCGTATACTGCCGCTGTCTTTAGCTTGATACCAAACCGGATTATAGGCCAAGAATGCTAAGATAATTTAATAATCGATCCATGCCCCTACCGCAAGGTAGGGGCATGGTTTATCTTGGCATATCTGGCAGTGTCAGCGATACCATTCCAAAATCATGCAAAAATATAAATCGGAGTCCTGCCCTACCCTATCCCGCACGGCTAAGCAACTTCTCGCTCAGCACGCTGACCGGCAACATCAAGAAGTAAGTTCTCCATAGCCTCACGACTTTTACGAGCTTCGAAATTCTTCAATATGTAGGCAGCTCCATTCGCTCCCATCCGTAACCGGCGAGACTCATCAGCCATCAACTCCTGAATCAGTGCAGCCAATTGTGCCCCATCATTGGGGGCAAAGATCACACCTGCGTCGGCTTCCTCAACGATCTGTGCAGCTTCGCCACGCACGCCGCATAATACAGGCTTACCGCACGCCATATAGTCAAGTAGTTTGGTCGGAATCGCACCTTGAAACAGTGGGATATCCTGTAATGAAACCACACAGAGATCCGCTGCACTGATGCACTGCCTAACCTCACTCTTTGCCACAGGTTCCCAGCACTGCACATTACTCATACCGGAATCTGCAATGCGCTGCTTTATAGCGGCTCGCTTCATGCCGTCCCCTACTAGGAGAAAGAGCAGATTACTATCTTGACTCATTGATGCCGCATTCAGAATGACATCTATATTATTTGCCTCGCCCATTGCACCCATGTAAAGCACAATCTGGCGCCCCTCAAGATCGTACTTGCGACGTAAGGCCTTACCAGCATCAGCATCGGGATACAACATATCACTTTCAATACCACAGGTGATAACTTCAAGTCGACTGGCAGGCCAACCACGGCGCTGAATGTCATCTTTTATACCGTGAGTCAACGTGACGATTCGCTGTGCTTGGTTATAAAGCAGGCGCTCCATCCACATCATGATAGAAATCAGCGACTTATTGCGGAGAATTCCCATCTGGACAGCAGACTCTGGCCACAAATCGCGCACTTCCAGAACCATGGGTATCTTGCGAATCTTACAAACCAGCCACACCGAGAACATCGGAAAAATAGGCGGTGAGGACGCAAGCACGACATCTGGCTTGCTGATTTTCAGCAGGCCAAAGGGTGCTGTAACGGTGAACGAAAGAAAACTGATCAAACGACCAATGTAACTACGATGCAGCTGAGTATAAGTGAAGGTTCGAATTACGGTGACCCGCCCCTCATACTCCTTGCGGAATAGACGCTTGTACCAAGGCAACGTAGGCTGTTGGCTTCTCATGTATCCGGTTTCACCTGAAACCACAGAAACATCGTGTCCGTTTTTAGCCAGTTGCTGGGTAAGCTCATAAACCAGTGAGTGCCCTGGCGCGGAGTGCCCCTGGTAATACTGGTAAACTACCGCAACCTTCATTTCAGCTCCTCGTAGATCTGCTTCAACCGCTCACCCTCACGTTGCCAACTGAGGTCTTCGCGAATCGTTAGCAGGTTGTCGCGCCACGCCTGCAACTGGCTGGCATCACGGAACATCGCCGTAATTGCGCTGGCCATTTGTTCAGGGGTAGTCAAGGACTCTACCCGGCCAATGGTATTGTCAGCTACCAGTCGTCGCAATTCAGGTAGATCACTGGCGAGTATGGGTAAGCCAGCAGAAATGAACTCGAATAGTTTATTCGGTGTGCAGTAGTAATTGTTCAAGCATATAGCCTGATATGGGATGACGCCTGCGTCCGCAGCAGCCGTAACCTCCAACAACCGCGCTTGAGGTACCGCCGGATGAAAGTGCACTTGGGAACTAAGGCCCTTTCCTTTAGCCAAGCGCAATAACTTTGCGGACAGCTGACCTTCGCCCAGAAACACAAGGTGAATACGCTTATCACTTACCAAGCCCATTGCCTGAACCAATGTCTCCAGATTCCGTCCCGCAGAAAATCCGCCTTGAAAAAGCAAAACGTAATGGTCACGGGGAATGTTGAAGCATTCGTGCAAGTACCAAGAGCGTGGTCTTAGCGGACCAACTCTTTCGGCATTATGGATAACCGCGACCTCGGCAAGCCCATATCGAGACTCCAACTCACGAGCAATCGACGGGTTCACAGTGATCACACGCTGACAGCTCCCCACGTGTCGCCGCTCAATCTCCGTCCAGCTACGCTGTTCGCCGCGGGTAAACTCTTGTTCACTGAAAAGCTCGTGACTGTCATAGACCAGTGCTGCATTGAACTCTTCAGCCAACGCCCTACCGACTGCAAGCATCGGTAAATCATGCGCTACGACGACATCGGCAACATGCGCTCTGCCATCGGCCATGAACAAGTTCATGTAGAACCGCTCTTGGTCAACCACAAAACGCCAAGCGAAGGACTTGAGCTTGCGCATGATAAAACCATTCATCGGCAACAAACCGCGGATCAGGCGATAGACCCGCAGGATGTGATTTTCCTTGCGCGCCTGTGTCTCGACTTGGGCGCCAATTCGCCAGACTCGTCCATCTTCATGAGCAACAGGTTTGTCCAGCGGCATCGCGAGAATTGTCACCTGCCAACCGGCCTCCTGCAGGCTGTCTGCCTGCAGGAGGATGCGTCGGTCTATCTGACGGTCATTGCTGAGCATCAGGATCCGCTTGGAGCTCGCGTTGGGATTAGATACCACTTGGCGTCAGATCCCGATCGATGAAGATACGATGCCACAGTTCAAGGCTCAGCAGGCCCCATACCACGCGGCCAAACTCACGCTCGTTACCCAGCATTTTTTCGACAACATCCAGGTTGTACAGCCCTCGCCGACGCGCTTGATCGGACAACAGCGTATCGCGCACGAAATCACGAGCGACTCCTTTGGTCCACTGGGTCAAAGGCGTAGGGAAACCCATCTTGTCCTTGCGTTCGCTAATCGCTTTGGGAACCGCACTCTTGATCGATTCCTTGAAGAGATGCTTCATGCGCCCACCAGCAAACTTGATGTTCGGCGGAATAGTCGCCATAAACTCAACGATGCGATGATCCAGCAATGGCACCCTAGACTCAATAGAAGCGGCCATACTGGTACGATCTTCGACGTGAAGCAAGGCCGGCAGCGACCCTTTGAGGTCGAAGTACGTCATTTGATTGACCAGCGAGTGCAACCCGTCACGATTGAAAATACGTTGGAACGACTCAAATGAAGAATAACCACTGGCGCTGTGTAGCGCGTCTTGGTTGAACAACTGGTTCATGCCTTCGCTACGGTCGACCAAACTGAAGTAGCGTTGGTCGTGTGGGCCAAACAGACCATTCTTCCAAAGGCCCTGCAGCATCGGCTGGTAAGTAGCGAGCAGTGGCAAGTTAGGTACGATGGACTCCAGCGAAACAGCATGCCGGCTCTGATTAGCAGTCTGGTAAATAGCACCAGACAAACACTTCTCAAGATAAGCCGCCATATAGCGTGCATATCCGACAAATAGCTCATCGCCACCCTGGCCGCCCATGACGACCTTGACGTGCTCACTAGCCAACTGAGACACATAGTATTGGGGAATCACACCTGGGCCTGCTAAGGGTTCATCCATGTAATACATCAGCCGCGGCAGCACCTCCGGCAACTCGTGACCCGCCGGGATATAGATCTCTTTATAAGCCGTTCCAGCGAACGCGGAGACTTCCTTCGCGTAACCCGTCTCGTCAAACTGCGGGCCCTCATTGAAGGCGCCAGTGAACGTCTTGAGTTGCTCACCCTTGAGCATTCTCGATGCCAGACAGACGACCGCGCTGGAATCCAGACCACCGGACAGGTGCGCCCCCAGCGGAACATCCGAGCGCAAGTGCAGACGAATGGAGTCGTCAATCAGACCGGCCAAGGTATCGATGAAGTACCGCTCATCGTGTGACTCGTCGATGTTGTAGTGCAGATCCCAATATTGCCGCACTTGGACGTCGAGTTTATCACCCACATACTTTGCAGACAGACTATGACCCGGCTCCAGTTTCTGGATACCTTTGAACAAGGTTTTGTCATCAAGGCAAAACTGGAAGGTCAGATAGTCCTGCAAGCCTTCGGCAGAAGCCTGGGCACGAATGGAGTCATCCGCGAGAATCGCCTTGATCTCGGAAGCAAATAGCAGCCGCTGACCATCAAAGCTGTAATAGAACGGCTTGATACCGATGCGATCACGCGCACAGAACAGTTTTTGCTCATAGCGATCCCAGATGGCGAAAGCGAACATGCCGACCAGACGATCGACAAACGATTCCCCCCACTCACGGTAAGCATAGAGCAGCACCTCGGTGTCTGAATAACTGTGCAGGGGATGCCCCTTTACAATCAACTCGCGACGCAGCTCCAGATAGTTATAGATGGCTCCGTTGAAAACGACCGTATAGCGACCATCTTCTGTAGTCATGGGCTGCTTGCCATGCTCCGGATCAATGATGGCCAAACGCCGATGCCCCAATACGACTGGTCGTGCAGTATCCTGCCACAACCCTTCACCATCCGGACCACGATGGCGAATAGCCTCCATCATGTTCAGCGCCGCATGTCTCAGCGCCTCAGGCGCGCCCGAAAGCGTAACTATCCCTGCAATACCACACATACAAAATCCAGCCTAATTCTTGAAGTCCGACGAACACCTGCCCCCTGTTGACCTTTTACGATCAACCGACGACCCCTTTATAGATTCCCAGCAGCTTCTCGGACTCAACTTCCCAGTTCATGGTACAGCGAGCCTTCCGTGCCCCGTCCTTCAACGCAGACAAACGGGCAGGGTCCGAAAACAGCGAGTTCACCGTCTCAGCAATAGAGTTGGATGAACCGAGATCAGCCAGCAAGCCGTTGCCGTACGTCTTCACAACGTCACTCAAGAACGGAAGATCGTTACAAACAAAAGGAAGCTCGGCAATCGCAAACTCAAACAATTTGTTGGGACTGCAGAAATAGTTGTTCTCATCGACACCATGATAGGGAATCACGCCCAGGTCTGCATCGCATGTAAGCTCATGCAGTTCAGCCGACGGAACACCACCATAGAAGAGCACGCGCGACTGCAACCCCTTACGCGCAACCTGCTCCTTGAGCGCATCTTCATAGGCGCCATAACCGACAACCACCAAATAGATGTTGTCCTGAAATTTTTCCGCCGCATCAACGAGACGCTCAATCCCTCGATTGTCTGAAATCCAGCCTTGGTAAAGCAGAATATTGGCGTCCGCCGACAGGTTAAACCGGCTTCGCAGCAACGAAGTTTCCTTCATCGGTGCGAGTGGCGCCGCATTGAGGATGACATGGGGAGCCTTGACCTCATAGCGATCCGCCATGAGCTGAGCAATATAAGGGTTAACCGTGATCGCGGCATCCACCTGTTTGATCAGTGCAGCTTCTTTTTTCTTGTATTTATCCTGTACCGCTTTCGGCAACTGCACCTGCGCATAATAGAGTTCATGCGCATCATAAATCAGCGGTACCTTGCGCAGCTTGGCAAGCTCAACAGCAGGCGCCAGCATGGGAAAATCATGAACATGCAGGATATCGACTTGGTATTCACTCATCCGGTCGTAGATAAACTGCTCAAAACTGCTCAGTTTGGCCACTCGATTAGCCCAAGCACGGAACAAACGCCATGCCCAACCATACCCTTTCGAACCAGGCTCAAGGCCATAGCGGCGGGCAAGCGGAGGGAATCGGGAGTCGCCCCAGTCATAGACAAAACGCTCGATCCTGATGCCATCCTGGACATAGGACTCCCGTTCCGGGCACTCAAAACCCGCAAGTAAAGTTACTTGATGCCCTTGCTCGACAAGGGTTTTAGCTTCCTGCAGAATCCGCCGATCGATCATGAGGTGATCAGCAGTCGTCATCAAAATGTTCATAATACCCGAGTACACCCTAGCCACTTATCGGCAAGCAGAGAAGTCCATGTTCTTGAATAGTTTTACAGGATTGTATTTGGCAACCCCGATCTGACCACCCTGCTCGAAGCCGTGACCCTCGATACCATTATAATAAACCTTGGAATCTGCTTCGGAGAAGTACATGCCGTACTTCAGGCGATCCCATGCGGTGTCCCCTTCAAGATTGGTCTTGAGAATGGGCTCCCCTGGAATCGCCACCAACTCACCCGACGCTGCAAAGCAAAGTGGCTGCCAAGTATCCGAAGCCTCGACGATCACAATAGGGATTTCCTGCCAATGAAGGAGACCCAATGTATAGATCCCTTGCTGAGGAATATAAGCCACCTTACTCTGCAGCGGCTTACCGTCACCATTGAGTTCAACGGCTTTAATAACATTCATTTCACCTTGAGCAACGGTATACAACAAGGTGTCTTTCCCGCCCTGCGAAACAACTACAGGATCGAGACCAGACTCTTGAATCAGCCGCTGTGGCGCCCCCCAAGAAAAACCATCAGCGCTCGATGACTTATAGATACCGGTATACCCAGTCGCTATAGTATCACCTGCAGAGAAATACATTTCGAACGCACTACCATTATCCGAAACCACATTTCTCACAAAGGGAAACGCGTAGCCGCCGGCAAAATCGAGCTTGGTTTCATCAAATATACTGCCTTGCTTTACAAAATTATCACCAACATCTGCCGTCGCCATCTTAATACGCCAACGGTGATCATCGCCATACGCCGAGTACAGCATATAATTAGCCGAGCCCACCGAATACACTGATGGGTACTCTACATGCAGAGAGTCCTGGCTAGCCGACTGGAGTTTGATAACTGCTTCATCACCCCAATCAAAAGCTCCCTGATTGAAAACGCCAGACTTATAAGCAACACCCAAGCCGATCGCCGCAACCGCCATCATGCAAACTACTACTTTATTACCCTGCTTCATACCAAATCCTAAAAAATTTTTACGTTTTTTTATTTTACGCGACAATCACGCAGCAGCCAGCGAGACCGAACATATCGATACAACCACCACTGAAAGTCCGATACATTCAAACATCGCCACCATTTACGACCTGAGCAAATCCATATAAATAGAAGATATGTTCTGGGCAACGCTGGCACCCGAGAATCGCATTTCAGAATATTTACGAATAACGTTAGCCTCAAAACTGTCCAGCGATGCTGCCATGGCAAGCATCCCCTCAGCCATACCCTCTGCCGTCAGATCCACGACCCTGCCAAGGTTAGGATGGGTGATTACATCAGCAGGCCCACCGCAATTACTGCTCAACACCGGGCGACCACAGCTCATAGCCTCAATTGCAACCACGCCGAATGTTTCGGTCTCACTTGAAATCACCAGGAAGTGGCAATTTTGATAATGGCCCCTCACCTGCTCGCGAGTGGCCCTGCCCAGGAATGTCACATAGTCACTAATGCCAAGTTGAGCTGCAAGTTGCCGCGCCTGGTCTTCCCCTTCGCCATCCCCTGCCAAGCTCAGTCGCAGAAGTGGTTGGGATTCCAGGGCGATCGCAAATGCTTCGAGCAAGAGCGGAACGCGCTTGACAGGCACGAAGTGACCAACCCACAGCATATGAATAAGGCCATCACTTGGCAGGGGCTCTGCTTTGAAGAAGTCAGTGTCCACCAAGTTTGGAATAACCTCTGTCTGGACCTTCGGATTCAAGGAAACGTTTTTCCTGATATCCGCCAGCAATGCGGTGCTAACCGAGATCACCTTATCTGCTGCGTTCAGACTTTTCTGCGTCGTTCGTCGCAGATACGCAGTGCGCGTCAAAGTCGTGAAAGGACCGGTATGCTCTGTGATAACCAGAGGCACCTTGAACTTGCTTGCCAACTTCCTTGATGCTGTGCCGTCGGTATATGCAGTGTGTGCGTGAATCAACTGGAAATCGAACACTTTCCGAAGCATTTCTGCATGGCGCATCAGGCCATGCGAATAAGTGAAGGCGTGGGCCTGGAACGGCAAGAGTGCACTCACGATGTAAGGGAATCGAATGACTGGAACGCCTTCGATCTCCTCCCACTCACCCAATGGTTGCTTTCTGTAAATATCCAGTGCGCGCTTGATAACCTTCGGATTGTAGGTATTGATCCAGAACGGTTCCCCGCTAACCACTCGTGCATCGATACCCAGGGCGCGCAGCGCCTTAACTTGCTCGTGAACAAAAATGCCACCGACCTTGTTATATTCTCGTGGGTACATATGCGAAACCACAAGAACAGACTTTGGCAGGACACCTTCGAAACGATCAACAGGTGACTGCATAGCCAGTGCTTTTGCCAGCACGTGGTAATCCGCTTTTTCCTTGGACAGCACTTCTATCATGTCACCAAAGGCTCGGAGTTTATCCTCAAGCGCTTGGCGATTTTCTTCCAGTCGTGAGGTAAGCTCACTGAGCTGTTCAGTCTGTATATTTTTTTCAACCAACTCATTAGAGCGAGCTTGCACATCCACTTGCAAACTCTCGATCTCTAGGGACAATGCCGCTTTATCCAGCTCCAAGGTGTCGATACGCGCGAGCAACAGCTGCTGGTCAAGCAGACGCCCCTCCGATTCGTCAAGTCGTGACGAAAGTGCATTCACCGTCCCCCTAAGGTCTGCCTGAACCTTCCCCATCGCGACTAGGTGGTCATCCTTTACTCTCAACTCACGCTCCAATGCGGCCCTTTGTGCTTCGAGCTCGTTCGCAAGATTGTTTAACTTTTCCATGTGCCGCAGGTTCTCAGCCAACTCCATGCTACTGCGGCCGTGTCGCTCTTCCAGCTCACTACGGCTGTTTTCAAGCGAGGTTGTCAATTGTGATAATTGCTCATACCTTTCTTGAAGGCTCTGAAACGCTTGATGATTCTCAGCATACTCATGTTGCAGCTGCCGCAGGTCGCCATTCAAAACCGCACAGCTTTCTTCAAGCCGCTCATTGCGCTCCGTCAACTCATCGAGTTTCAGGCAATTAGCAGCGTATGCCTGCTCTTGCTCTGCAGCCGTCTGGCTCAACAATGAATAACTGCTTTCAATTTCGGCACGTGTATTCTCAAGTCCATTGGCCAGCGCATTCAGATCATGAATCGATTGCAGATAGTCTTTTATCTCAAACTCTTTTGCCTGCAGCTTAAGCTCAAGGTCAGAACGTTTAAATTCCAGACGCTCACTCAAACTTTGGGCAGCAATCAATTGATCTCGCACTTGCTGCATGCTGGGATCATCCCCCATGCAGCTATCGGAAATTTCGACAAAGTCTGAAATCTCAAACGCAGCCAACATTTCAAGATCCGGACTGGGATTGACAATCCGAATAATGCAGCCATGCGGCCCAAAAGGCACTGCTGCAATCGAGAATAGCGCTTTCTCGTCTGCACGCTTGCACGCGACATAATGGCCGCGCACATGGTCGTACACCTCCAGGGACTCGAATGTTCCCTGAGAGGCCTCTATCGTCTTTGGCCGACGGGGTATCACAACTATGCCCAATCCAGATGCATCGCTGATCCGATAGGGGCTACGTGGGTAGTTGACCGGGTTTTCACGAACCACCAACGACGAGTAGCTGATATGCGGAGCGTCGAATACAGCAGTCGCCGGTGGCAATTGCCATTCAGAGACCGCTGCGGCTCCTCGCTCGAACAGAACCAGAATTTCGCTGCTCGGAGGCGCTTCACGCAGCCCTTCGGCTACCTGCATTGCCTGTAGCGACTCAAAGCGCTTCTTGATCCTTTTGGCGCTCTCAGCCTGCAAGACATTCCCTCGTCGGGCCGAGCAGACCGGACAGACGCCATCTTCAAACGGGTAGTCCAGTCCGGACACACTATGAGCAGCCTCAACCAGCTTGGGATCTTCGAAAGTCCAAGTCTCGCCAGAGAAACACACGGCCACTGGTGTGAACGTCTCGCCAAACAAGCTGATTGCATCCTCAAGCGTATAGGAACGCTGATGGAGGTGAGCGTGATAGTCAGTCCCACACTTCGGGCAGTGCACCTCTGCCGCTTGTAGCGTTTCACGGTAAGGGACCGCGATCAAAATATACCTGGACGATACCCGGGCCATCTCGGACAGTGCTTGAGCGTAGATCGCATCAGGCAAATGCTCGATGACATCGCTGGACAGCACCATGTCGAAATGACTATCGGCAAAAGGGATGCACGACAGGTCTGCTACCAAAGCCGGCGCCTGAACATGCCTTACAGCGGACTCGCTCAAGTCGCAACCGACAACGTCCCAGTGCTTCGCCAGTTTGTTAGTGACGGTGCCGTTGCCACAGCCCGCATCCAGAATGGATGTGACGCCGTCGGGAATTAGCTCGATCAGGTCCTCGGCAACTGCGAGCTGCTCAGAGACAGCATCACGGTCCCACAAGTCGCTCTGGGAAAAATAGGCAAATTCCGGACGTTTACTCACTCGAAAGCCCCCATCGCAGCCCAGGCTACCGGGTGCACTACCTGACCTCTGTCCATGCGTACATCACCAGGAGCAGATACCCGAATCCGATACTGGCGATCATGAACATCCAGCGGATATTCTCCAGAGGCCTGGTCTTCGGTCATCCCGTCGAAGATGCCGATCGAAATGACGTAGTCGCCGACGCCCACCATCAGAGGGTCAAAATTCGCTTTGACTGTACCTACGCGACAGTGGCGCGTGGCCGACACAAACGGCGAAACGACTTGCGAAACACAACGACCATCCATGCCGTAGATGCATACGATGAATGCCATGTTAGGGATATCGACCTTGGCCCCCCACTTGATCTTTACGACCAAAGGCTCCCCAAACGAAAACACCCTTCTAGACTCGAGATTTCCGTCAAGGAAGTCGACATCATCGATCCATGCGCTGCCTTCCCCATACTCGAAGTCAGAACGCTCACTGGGAACCGGTGCATTGGGGGCATTTTGCAAATGTTCAGCTCCGGCCAGGGAAAACTCCTGAGAGAGAATCTGCCCATCGCCCGTCGCATGGGCTAATTCACCGAGGGTGACATACTCGATGCCATCAAAGATCTGGAAGAGCACCCGCTCATCCTGTGCAATGCCCGCATGGCGCACAGCGATCGAAAATGTATCCAGCTCTCCCAAACCCAGCGGAACCTTCACACTGACAGGCGCGTGACGATACTCACCGCCGCAATCTTTGAACTCACGGAAGGTAACGCCTTGCGCATCAGTCCTGGGCTCTCCCCAGTTCATGTAATCTCTGCTCGTTAGCAAGTGCAACCGTTGATTGCGGTCATCGTCCAGCGCCTCACCAACCAGCACATTGTCAATTCGGCTACCGGACTGCAGCAGCTCCAGCTCATGTATTGCTACCGGTTGTTTCGGCGCATCGTTCTCTGCTGTGATGAAACGGAGGATATTGACTCGTTCGGTTTCCGTGTCCGTCAACAGCTCGCTGACATCACCACGACTAAGCTTCAGGTTGATGGCGCGCAGCCGCAACTCTTCCTGTTTTCGAATAGAAGCGGCATAGGATCGGCCAACCTCGATCGGGTCACCGTCCGCTACGATACGTCCGCGCTCAATCCATACAGCCCGGTCACAGATCATCTGTACGGCCGACATATCATGGGAGACGAACAAAACCGTCGAACCTTCGGCAGTCAGTGTGCGCATTCTCTTTGCCGACTTACCGGCAAAGTAGGAGTCACCCGCCCCCAAAATTTCATCGATAATGAGAATTTCCGGACGCACCGCAGTAGCTGCTGCAAACGCCAGCCGCGAGTACATGCCTGCGGAGTA
>Ga0247820_10001181_pt1 | contig 14660 bp, 12 predicted proteins | sample 13C_Glucose_Day1_2_FD_192480 | JGI IMG/M metagenome (GOLD analysis project Ga0247820, IMG submission 192480) | Soil microbial communities from agricultural site in Penn Yan, New York, United States - 13C_Glucose_Day14 | ecosystem: Environmental > Terrestrial > Soil > Agricultural land | place...
GGATCCGCGAACAGGTGATTCTCCGCGACCGCGCCTGCGTGTTCCCGTGGTGCACCCGCCCCGCACGGCGCTGCGACATCGACCACATCGTCGAGTTCGACCACCACGCCGCAGCCGAGGGCCGACCACAATCCGGCCCCACCCGCACTGACAACCTCGCCGCCCTGTGTCGCTCCCACCACCGGTTGAAGACCCACACCGCCTGGCGTTACCGGGTCACCAGCAACGGCTGCTTCGAGTGGACCAGCCCCCACGGCCGCACCTACCGACGTGACCGTGACGGCACCACGCCGATCGACCAGGGCGAGCCGCCCGACCCTCACGCCATCCCGCGTTCCCGACGACCATGACCCCGCCCCACACCCCGCCACCGGCCAGGTGGCGGGGCCACAGGCACGTCCGGGTGCCCCTGGAGAACCGCAAGGATTCCGGCTCGTCCGCAACCTCGACGATGCGCGGCGATCCGACGCGCCACCTCGAGGAACAGCGGGCAACTTGCTCCAGCAGGAGAAGGGGCGCCGGGACGGATGCCTGGCCGCGGAGGCGCACGTGCTGGGAAGGTCCTGGCCCGCTCGTCCCAGGCTCGTCAGTGAGAGGCCCGCCGCAAATGACATGCCGGGGTGCTCAGGATTGCCCGCCAGCCTGCTGCTGCCTCCAAGTCAGCCGCACCGTAACGGCCACCCGTTCGCGCAGTAGCCCCACCGCATTCGCACTCGCCCGTGGTCGACGCGTGCTGACGTACCAGGGCATGAACAAGCTGGACGCCCCGTTCGGCATCGGGTGGACCACGCTCGGCGTGCAGATGTGGGGAGCAGACTCGGAGCCGCTCTCGCGCCCGATCGCGAGCGGCGTCGTCCGGCGCGCGGGGGGAAGGGCCGGGGCATGAACGGGTGGACGGCAGGTCCCCTCAGCGAGGCGCGGCCTCGCTCGCGGGCGCCCCCATGACACCGGCCCGGGCCACCTCGACGAGGTGTGCCCGGGCCGGCGCTCAGGTCGATGCAGGCTGCGTCAGCTGTTGACGGCGTTCTTGAACGCAGCAGCAGGCTTGAAGGCGGGCGCCTTGCTGGCCGCGATCTCCATCGTCTCGCCGGTCTGCGGGTTGCGGCCGGTGCGTGCCGAGCGCTCACGGGACTCGAACGTCCCGAAGCCCGGGACGGTGACCTTGTCGCCGCCGGCGACGGCGTTGGTGATGGAGGTGATCACGGCCTCGAGGGCCTTGTCGGCCTGGGCGTTGCTCAGCTCGGCGTGTGAGGCGATGGCGTCGCGCAGTTCAGTCTTGTTCACGTACAGCTCCTGTTTGTCGGGTGTCGATCAGCGGCCATTCAACATCGCCGCCCCGCGGCGGTGCGCGTCGGGATGTCCGGGAACGCCACAGGGCGAGCCGACGACGTCATGGCGCGCGGCTCCCCAGGCGACCAGGATCCATGACGTTCCGGACGCCCTGAGGGCGGAGCGACGTGCCCGACGGCTAGGAACGCAGGCGGCGCGGGATCCCGGTGTCGAGCTCGGGCGGCTCGGCGATGCGGAGCTTGATGTCGACGCAGAAGAGGCCGTGCGCGTTGACGACGACGGGCTCGAGAGCGAGGTCGGAGACGTGTGGCACGTCGACGGCGAGCCTGCCGACCGAGGCCACCAGGGCCTCGAGCGGAGCGAGGTCCACCTCCTCCAGGCCGTGGTCACCGACCAGCTGGGGCCACAGCCGCAGGGCCCGCACGGCGCGGGCGGCATCGGCCGCACCGACGGGCGGCAGGAGCAGCACCTCGTCGGCCCAGCTGCCGACCGGTCCGGCGGCGCCACCGGCGACCCGGACCAGGGGACCGAGCTGCGGGTCGCGGACCAGGCCGACGGAGGCCTGGTGGCCGAGCACGAGCGGCTGGACGAGCACGTCGACCCGGTCGCGGCCGAGCTCCTCGGCGAAACGTCGTACGGCATCGGCGACATCGGCGCCGGCGCGCAGGTCGATGCGCACGAGGCCGCGGTCGGACTTGTGCAGGACCGTCGGGTCCGCCACCTTCACGGCAACGGGGTAGCCGATCTCCGCGGCAGCTGCCTCCGCCTCGTCGGGTCCGGCGGCGAGTCGGCCGACGAGGTGGATGCCGTAGGGAGCCAGCAGGTCTGCCTGTGCGGAGGGCGCCAGCCACTCCGGCTCGCCGCGGCGGTCGGCCAGCCGGGCCCGCACCCAGGTGCGGGCGTGCACCCCGCGCGTCCCGAGCTCGACCTCCGGCTGGTCCGCGGGAACGCGGCGCCACGCGGCGTAGCGCATGGCCCGGCCCAGGGCCCCGATCGCCGCGTCCGTCGAGCGGTAGACCGTGACGCCCGCAAGCCCGCGGGCCGCGTCGAAGGCGGCGCCGGGGGTGACCAGGAGCAGGGGTACGTCGGCACCGGAGGGCCGTGCCCGGGCGACCGCGTCGAACAGCGCGTCGCGGTCGGTCAACCTGTTCGCCACGAGCATGACCAGGACGGCGTCGGCCTCGCCGGCGTCGAGCACCGCGCGCAGCGCCATCGTGAGCTCGGCGGGGGTGACGTCCGCGCCGAGGTCGACGGGGTTGCGGACGTCGACCGAGCCGGGGACGGCTGCGCGCAGGGCAGCGCCGAGGTCGTACGACGTCGGCGTGACGACCATCCCCTGTCCGTCCGCCCGATCGGTCGTGAGGGCCCCGACGCCACCGGTGTTGGAGACGATGCACACCCGGAGCCCGCCCGGCAGGGGCTGCTCGACCAGCAGCAGCGCGGTCTCGGCGAGCTCGGCACCGGTGCGGCAGGCGATCACCCCCGACTGGTCGAGCAGCGCGTCGACGCCCACCCCGACCGTCGAGGATCCCGCAGGGTCCTGGCGTGCGCGTGAGCGGCCGCCCACCACCGCGAGCAGCGGCTTCGTCTCGGCGAAGCGGCGGGCGGTGCGCGCGAACTTGAGCGCGTTGCCGAAGGACTCGAGGTAGAGCGCCCCCGCCGCGACCGACTCGTCGTCCATCCAGGCGGCGAGGAGGTCGTTGCTCGACACGTCGACCTTGTCGCCCAGCGAGACGAAGGCCTGCACGCCGAGGCCCACGTCGCGGGCGAGGTCGAGCAGCGCGAAGCCCATGCCGCCCGACTGGGACGCGACGGCGAGGCCACCCACGTCGGGCACGTCGTGGAGGAGCGTCGCGTTGAGACCGGCGCCGTTGACCAGCACCCCCTGCGAGTTGGGCCCCACGAGGCGGAGGCTGTGCGCGCGGGCCAGGCCGAGCAGCTCTTGGCGACGCTCGTCGCTGCCGTTGCCCGAGAAGCCCGACGAGATGACGACCGCCGCCCCGGCCCCGTTGGCGGCCGCGTCGCGCAGCACGTCGGCGACCCCGTCGGCCGGGACCGCTACCACGACCAGGTCGACCGGGCCGTCGAGGTCGGCCAGGCTCCGGACGGTCGGCAGGTCGTCGATGACCTCCGCCTCCGGGTGCACGACGTGAAGCACGCCGGCGTAGGACGAGCTGCGGATCGCCGCGAGCACGCCGTGCCCGAAGCCGCCGGCCGAGCGTCGTACGCCGACCACCGCCACGCTCGTCGGGTGCAGCAGCGGCTGGAGCGACCGGGCGGCAGCGCGCCACTCGCGGCGGTCGGCCGCCTCGACCGCCTCCCGCGACGCGTCGGTGCGCAGCTCGACCTCGACCTCACCGGCGACCGTCCTGCGGGTGGCCCCGAACCCGGCCGCGCGGAAGACGCGGAGCATCCCGTAGTTGTCGCCGAGCACCTCCGCCTCGAACCGGCTCACCCCGTGCCGCCGGCCGAGGGCGGCGAGGTGCTCCAGCAGGAGGCTGCCCAGCCCGCGCCCCCGGTCCTCGTCCGCGACCAGGAAGGCGACCTCCGCGGCGTCGGGTGAGAGCAGCTCGGCGGTCGCGAGGCCGGCGACCCGCCCGCGCACGAGCGCGACCAGGGCCGCTGACGCGGTGTTCTCCGGGGCGAAGAGGTGGTCGACATAGGCCACGCCGGCCTGGCGGCTGGGGGAGAAGAAGCGCAGCCGGAGCGTGTCCACGGACACCGACTCGTGCAGCGCGAGGACGGCGTCCCGGTCGTCCGGGCGCAACGACCGGATGACGGCGACGGTCCCGTCGGCCAGGAGCACGTCCGCCGGCTCGGCGCTCCAGTCCCGCGGGGCGAGGGTCGCAGCCGCCGGCTCGGTCACGTCCCCAACGTGCCAGAGAGCGACGCGGCGTGCCACCCCGCTCGTTCCGGCTCGGCATCGAGAACGCCGGACGCGATGGGGATGCGGCGACTAGCGTGGAGGTAGGCCACGCGAGGGCGTGGCCGAGCTCGAGCGCGGGGAGGACTCGGGTGCTGATCCTTCTCGCGACCCTGATGGCCGGTGCAGGCCTCGTGCTCGCCGCGTTGGCGGCGTACGTCGCCTGGCGCCGGGGCACGGCCATGGGCTGGAGCCTGGCGGTGCTCCTGGCGGCGGTGGCGTGGTGGGGGACCGCGTACGCCGTGGAGCTCACCGTCGACGACCTGGCGGCGAGGAGCATGTGGGGCGACCTCAAGTACGTCGGCATCGTCGCCCTCGCGCCCGCCTGGCTGGTCGTCTCGCTGCAGTACACCGGTCGAGGCCAGCTGGTGACACGACGGATGGTGGTCCTGCTGGCCGTCCCCGCAGTCGCCTCGCTCGTGGTGCTCGCGGTGCCGGCGACGCACGACCTGGTGCGCTCCTACTCCACGACAGCCCGCGCACACGACCTGCCCAACGTCGAGTCGGGCCCGGGATTCTGGGTGATCTTCGCCTACAACAACGTGCTCCTCATCGGCGCGACGGTGCTCTTCGTCGCCAGCATGGTGCGACTGGCTCGGACCTACCGCAGGATGGCGCTGGTCCTGCTCGCCTCCGCACTGCTGCCGTGGGCGGCCAACATCCTGCACAACCTCGAGGTGGGCTGGTTCGCGCTCATCGACCTGACCCCGTTCGCGTTCATCCTCACCGGTGGGCTGCTGGTCTGGGGCCTGTTCGAGGAGCGCCTCGTCGACCTCGCCCCGCTGGCACGCAGTGCGGTGGTCGAGAGCATGGCCGACGCCGTCTTCGTCCTCGACGCGTTCGGGCGGGTCGTCGACGTCAACCCGGCAGCCGTGGCGCTCGCGGGCAGGCCGCGCGGGGAGCTCGTCGGGAGGCGGGTGAGCGACCTGATGGACACTGCGGAGCTCGCCGAGGTCGGACCGAGCGGCCTGGTGCTCACGGACGGGTCCGACGGCCACCAGCGGACCTTCGACGTCAGCCAGCAGCCGCTCACCGACGTCGCGGGCCGCGCGGCCGGGGAGCTGGTCGTGCTCCGTGAGGTGACCGAGCGGGTGCGTGACCAGGAGCGGCTCCAGCACGTCCTGGACGACCGCTCCCGGGTCGCGGCCGCGCTCCAGGCCAGCATGGTGCCGTCCCGGTTGCCGGCGGTCCCGGGGTGCTCGCTCGCCAGCCGGTACGTCCCCGCCGGCGACGGCAGCGAGGTCGGCGGCGACTTCCTCGACGTCTTCGCCCTGGACGAGGACACGTGGGCGTTCGTGCTCGGCGACGTCAGCGGCAAGGGAGCGGAGGCGGCGGCGGTGAGCGCGGCGACCCGATACACGCTGCGCGCGCTCGCGGGCCCGGCCACGTCGCCCGCCGCGACGCTGCGCGGGGTCAACGCGGTGCTGCTGTCGCAGACCGAGCCCGAGCGACACTGCACGTTGGTGCACGGGCACCTGCGGCTTCCCCGGCAGGCCACCCGACCGGAGCCGCTGTCCGTCACCCTCGCGCTCGCGGGCCACCACTGGCCCCTGGTGGTCCGGGCCGACGGCGAGGTCGAGGAGGTCGGCACGCTCGGCACCGCGCTCGCGCTGTTCGACGACCCCGAGCTCCACGACACCGAGGTGCAGCTCAGGCCCGGTGAGCTCGTGTGCCTGTTCACCGACGGCCTGCTGGAGGCGCGCCGCGGCCGCGAGCAGTACGGCGCCGAACGGGTCGCCGCGGTGCTGCGCGCGAACCGCCATCTCTCCGCCGACGAGGTCGCGGGCGCGGTCCTCGACGCCGTGCGCGCCTTCCACGGCGACGAGCTGGGCGACGACCTCGCCCTGCTGGTGATCAGGTACGGGTGATTCACCCTCGGCGGGGGAGTCGCCGGGCGGTCGCAGCCCCGGACGATCGTCGTACTCTGCCCACACCGAAGGGACCATCCATGGGAACGCTCACCGTCTGGAAGTTCGACTCGGCTGACGGCGCCGACAAGGCGACCAGCATCCTCAAGGACATGGCGGCCCAGCGCCTGCTGACCATCCATGACGCCGCCACCGTCCGGTGGGAGGAAGGCAAGAAGAAGCCCCAGACGAAGCAGCTCAACAACCTGGCAGGCGCCGGCGCCCTCGGCGGCGCGTTCTGGGGCATGCTGTTCGGGCTGATCTTCTTCGTCCCCCTGCTGGGCGCGGCGATCGGCGCGGCGTCCGGTGCGTTGGCAGGTTCGCTGTCCGACGTCGGCATCGACGACAGGTTCATCAACCGCCTCCGGGAGGAGGTCACCCCCGGGACGTCGGCGCTGTTCATCATGACGTCGGACGTCGTCGTCGACCGCGTGCACGAGGCGTTCGCCGACTCGCGCCCGGAGCTGATCTTCACCAACCTCAGCGACGAGCAGGAGCGAGCGATCCGTGAGGTCTTCGCGGACTGAGAACCGCAGGTTCGTCCCACGCCGTCAGGACCGGTCCTCGTGCCGGCCCTGACGGTGTGGTGCTACGAGACCCCCCTCGGCGCCACGGCCGGGTCGGTACGGCTCCGGCGCCTCGAAGAAGCGCGTGCCCTCGAGGTGATCGACGCGATCGTCGTCTCGTGGGCGCCCGGTGCGCACCGGCCCCGGGTGACGCGGCTGTGGCCCACGGCGGAGGTGAGCGACCGCGAGCCGTCGGTCCTCGTCGCGCTGCTCCGCACCGCGATCGCCGCCTCCGACGCCGGTGACGGGCTGCCGTCCGACGTCGCCGACCGGCTCGCTGCGACGGGCCTGGACCCGGCCCTCCTCGACGACGTCACCGCGCGTCTCGTCCCGGGCACCTCGGCGCTCCTGGTGCTGTCCGGTGCCGCGGACCTGTCCGTCGTCGTCCCGGCCGTGCGGCAGCGGATCGTCAGCGGCGAGGTCACCCTGCTGCGGGCCGAGCTCGACGCCGACGGGCCGGAGCTCCTCCGCACCGCCGTGGGCCTCGAGCCGTCACGGCCGTCGGACTAGCGGCGCTGCTTCGCGCCTGCTCAGGTGACGGTCGGTCCGTGGTGCGACCCGAGACGTCGTGACCGGGGTGCGTCGGCCGGGTCGTCCTCCGACTCCGCGAGGACGTAGCGACGTCCGAACGGTCCTGCCGAGACTCCGTGGGCCAGGACGCTCAGCAGCACGGTGAGGGCGACGATCGCGATGGCCTGGCGCACGACGTCGCTCTCGCCGAGCTCCTCGATGGCGAGGAGCGCGAACACGACGGAGGCGAGCCCCCGTGGTCCGAACCAGCCGACGAAGGCGACGGTGAGGGCGTCCAGTCCCGTACCCACGAGCGCGACGGCGACCGGGACCATCCGTACGGCGGTCAGGCTGAGGACCGCGTACGCCAGCGTCGACCACGAGGTGTGGTCGAGCGCGACCGGCACCAGCGCTGCACCGAAGAGGAACCAGACCGCCAGCGCCATCACCTCACCGAGCAGCTCGGGCAGCTCGCCGACCACCTCCACCTCGGCGACGTCCTCGGGGAGGCCGGCCCCGAAAGCGATGCCGGCGACGAAGGCGGCGATGAAGCCGTTGCTGTCCAGGGCCACGGTGAGGGAGAAGCTCGCGAGGGCCGCGGCGAGCGTCGCCACCCGCCGACCGCCGGGAATGATCCATCCCCGTCTCGACGCCGTCGCGATCGACCGGGCGCTCCCGAACCCGATCACGACACCGACCACCACCCCCAGCGCCAGATCGGCGAGCGCGCCGCCCGCAGCGGACTCCCCGTGGCTGTCCGTCCCGAGCTGGCTCGCCGCCACCGCCAACATGAAGGCGACGACCGGCGTGGCGATGCCGTCGTTCAGCCCGCTCTCCACGTTCAGCGCCCGGCGCAGCCGCAGGGGTACGCGTTCATCGTTGATGACCTGAGCACTCAGGGCAGCGTCCGTGGGGGCCAGCGTCGCGCCGACGAAGCCGGCGAGCGCCCAGGAGAGGTCGTCGAACAGCACGGCGGCCAGGAGCGAGCCGAGGACGATCGAGAGGGGGAGCCCGATCCCCAGCAGCCGTGCCGGGAAGGCGATGTCGCGCCGCAGCTGGGAGACGTTCACCCGAGCCGCGTCGGAGAACAGCAGGAGCGCCAGGGTCAGCTCGGCCAGCAGGTGGATCGACGGTGCGTCCACGTCGACCCCGAGCCAGCCCCAGTCCGGGTTCGCAAGCACGTAGCCCGCGACGGCGAAGACCATGGCACCGGTGATGTTGGAGCCGGCCAGCAGGCGCGAGACGACCGCCCATGCCAGCACCAGGAGCAGGAGCACGGCGAAGGTTGCCTCGGACACGTGGGTCCCGTCGGCTCAGATCCGCCGCCGACGGCGTCCTGGGGTGACAGCGGCGGCCACGACGGCCGTCTTCGCGACGGGAGCCGGGCCCGGGGTGACGGCCTTCGCCACGACGGCGGTCCTGGCCACCGGATGGCCGATGACTCCAGCTCTTCCTGCTCGTGCTGGTCGGAGAGGCATGTCACTGTCCTTCGGTCGAGTCGTGGTCATCGGCCTCGATCGAGGCGATGATCGCTTGGATGGGGATCCGTCCGTCGGCGATGAGCTGACCACCCGACCGCCGGGCGGCGGACGCGAACGGCGCGGCCCAGAGGTTCTCCCAGATGAGGACGCCGGCGGTGCTTCCGGGTTGCATGGCGGCGGCGAGGTCAGCGACGTCGTCCGCGGCCAACAGCTCGGCCAGCTCAGCCTCGATCTGCTGGAGCGGACCGAGGTCGGGGATGTCGGAGAGCTCCATGGCGTCGATCGAGCCGTCCTCGTCCTTGGTCAGGATGAGGATGTCGATCACTCGAACGGTGCCGGAGTCCACCAGGGCGACGAGCTCCTTCGCCAGGTCGCCGGTGAAGTTGCTCTCTCCTGCCGGGAACTCGACGACGATGTAGTCGACGGGGCCGAGCTGGTCCAGCGATGTCGATGTCATCGCGTGTCTCTTTCTGTTGGAGGGTCGGCCGGCTACTGCCGAGCGATGGCGATGCGGAGGCGCTCCTCGGGGTCGATGAAGTGGTCGTTGTCGTCGTCCCCGAGGTCGATCTGCACCCAGTTGATGCGGCCGGTGAACCGGCTGGTCGCCGACGTGTAGTCGGAGGTGACGGTGGTGCCGGACTCGTACCCGATGTCCGTGGTCTCGTCCGCGGAGAAGATCATCGCCTGCGTCATGGCGACCCGCCCCTGGCCCACATCGGCTCCGTCGTGGAACAGGGTTACGACGCCTCCCTTGGCCAGTCCGCCACCGTCGTAGGCGAACTCCATGCGGAGCTGGTACGTGCCCGCGGCGAGCGCCGACGGCGACTGGATCTTGAACTCGTGGATGCCGAGCACGTTGTACACGAACGTGAGGTGGCCGTCCGTCGTGTAGAGGGTCCAGCCCCCGAACCGGCCACCCTGCGCGATGATCACCCCGTTGACCGCGGCGGGGACCTCGACCTCGGCAGTCACCGAGAACGACTTGTTCTTGATGCTCACCACGCTGTTCTCCGAGAGGCGTCCCATCCCGGCGAAGAACAGCTGGGACGTCCCACGGATCAAGGTGGGCCGGCCCGCGAGCCCCGGCTCCAGTCGCTCGGCACCGCGGTCGTCCAGGGGAAGGACGTTGTACTTGGTGGCCTCGATCAGCCAGAGCCGCTGCAGCTCGGCCAGCTTCGCCGGGTTGTCGGAGGCGAGGTTGCGGGCCTGGCTGAAGTCGCTCGCGCCGTCGTAGAGCTCCCAGACGTCGTCGTCGAAGGCGGGCATGGCGCCTCCTGTCATGACCCAGGGGGTGCGGTGCTTCGTGACGGCGCTCCACCCCCTGTGGTAGATGCCGCGGTTGCCGAACATCTCGAAGTACTGCAGGTCGTGCCGTTCGCGGGCGTCGGGCTCGTTGAAGGTGTAGAGCATGGACGTGCCCTCCATGGGCGACTGCAGCACGCCGTTGACCATGGTCGGCTCCGGCAGCCCGGCAGCCTCCAGGATGGTCGGTGCCAGGTCGATCACGTGGGTGAACTGCGATCGCATCCCTCCCGGCTGCTCGATCCCGTGGGGCCAGTGCACGATCGTGCCGTTGCGGGTGCCGCCCCAGTGCGAGGCCACCTGCTTGGTCCACTGGAAGGGTGTGTTGTTGGCCCAGGCCCAGCCGACCGAGTAGTGGTTGTAGGACTCGGGTCCACCCAGGTCGTCCATCTTGCTGAGCATGAACTCGGGAGTCTCGAGCGAGGCCATGCCGTTGAAGTTGGCCAGCTCGTTGAAGGCTCCGTTCATGGTGCCCTCGGCCGAGGCCCCGTTGTCGCCGATGATGTAGTAGACGATCGTGTCGTCCAGCACCTCGAGGTCGGCCAGGACGTCGATCAGCCTGCCGACGTGGTGGTCGGTGTGTTCGAGGAAGCCGGCGTAGACCTCCATCTCCCGGGCGAGCACGGGCTTGAGCTCCTCCGGCATGTCGTCCCACGCCGTGATCTCGGTGTGCCGGGGCGCCAGCTCGGCGTCCTGCGGCACCACCCCGAGCTCCTTCTGTCGGGCGATGGTGCGCTCGCGCAGCGCATCCCAGCCGTCGTCGAACTCGCCTCGGTAGCGATCGGCCCACTCCTTCGGTACGTGGTGGGGGGCGTGGGTGGCTCCCGGCGCGAAGTAGATGAAGAACGGCCGCTCGGGCATCAGCGCCTTCTGCTGCCGTACCCATCCGATCGCGTGGTCGGTGAGGTCCTCGGTCAGGTGATAACCCTCCTCGGCAGTGGACGGCGGCTCGATCGGCGTGGTGCCGCTGTACAGGGCCGGGTCCCACTGGTTGTTCTCGCCGCCGATGAACCCGTAGAACGTCTCGAAGCCGCCCCCGCCGGTGGGCCACGCGTCGAACGGCCCCATCGGCGAGGTCTGCCACACCGGCACCTCGTGGCACTTGCCGAACTGGGCGGTCGAGTACCCGTTGAGCTTCAACGTGGCTGCGAGCGGAGCCTTGGTGTTGGGACGCACGGAGCTGTTGCCCGGGGCGGAGGTCGCGGTCTCGGTGATGCTGCCCATTCCGACCGAGTGGTGGTTCCGACCGGTGAGGAGGGCTTGCCGGGTCGGTGCACACAGGGCCGTGGTGTGGAACCGGTTGTACTGCAGCCCTCCCGCGGCAAGCCGCTCGGCCGTCGGCGTCCGGCAGGGACCACCGAACGCCGACGAGGCTCCGAACCCGACGTCGTCGAGCAACACGACCAGGACGTTCGGCGCGCCCGGGGGCGGCATCAACGGCTCGATGGGCGGAAAGGCGGTGTCGGGGTCCTTGGCGTCGTACGTCGTCAGGCTGGGCGCCGCGCGATCCGGGATGGGCAACACGCTGCGCGCATGACGGTCGGGACTCATGGGTCTCCCTCAGGGGCTCGCCGTTCCGCGGGTGCCCGCGCCTACCCAACGTAGGGCCGCCGGAAGGTGCCGGTCATCGCACAGATTGGGTGAAACGGCGAGTGCTCATCACCTGCGGACGCAGCGCCGGCGAGGTCCGGCTGCTGCCGTACCTCCAGACGCATCTCACCCTGGCGGAGAGCTCACCCCTGCCGGACGCCAGGCCTGATCAGGCGCGGCGCTTCTCGTACCAGCCCCAGGCCAGGGTCAGCAGCAGGGCTCCCACGAAGGAGCCGATCAAGCCGCTGGCGCGCAGCTCCAGGCCGTCGCCGGCGAGCAGGCTCACCAGCAGGCCGCCCACGAAGGAGCCGAGCAGACCGGTCACGATGGCGATCGTCCAGTTCACGTCGCGCATCGACCGGCCGAGCACCAGCTGCGCCAGGCCGCCTGCCAGGACGCCGAACACGAGGATGGCGAGGATCAACATGGGGCGAGCGTAGTGGCCGCCGGCACGCCGGGCAGCGACCGAGCGCCACGCCGCGCCGACGGATCACTCGAACGCGATCGTCGTCCCCGGCTCGGTGACGCGGGCCTGGCAGCTGAGCACCTCACCCCGCGCGCGCTGCCCGGCGTCCAGCTCGCTCATGCCCGGATCGCACGCACCGTCGACCACGCGGGCGATGCACGTGCCGCAGGAGCCGGCCATGCACGAGTACGGCAGGTCGAGCCCCTCGCGGAGACCCGCGTCCAGCACGGACTCGGAGGCTCGCTGGGTCACTCCGGTCGACACCCCGGCGTTCACCACGGTGAACGGCGTCTCCGGCACGGCCGCGGCACCGGCCGGTACGGCGGCCGGCGACGCGGCAGGGCCGAAGCTCTCGGCGTGGATCTGGTCCGCCGGGACGCCGATGAGCTCGAGGTGCTCGCGCACGCCGTTCACCATCGACGTCGGACCGCACAGGTACGCCTCGTCGACTCCCGCGAGGTCGTGGTCGGTGAAGTCGGGCTGCCGCAGCCGGTCTGCCTCGATGCGGCCACGCTGGTGGTCGGGCGCGGCGTCGTGCCGGCTGAAGAGCGGGAGGATCGTCAGCCGACCCCGGGCCTGCTCCTCGACGGCCTCGAGCTCCCCGGCCAGCATGATCGACCCGGGATCGCGGTTGCCCAGCACGAGGACGGCCGTGCTCCGCGGCTCGATGGTCAGGACGCTCCGGAGGATCGACAGCACCGGCGTGATGCCGCTGCCGGCGGCCACACCGAGCACCCGCCGCGACTTCAGCGGGTTCAGCTCGGTCGTGAAGCGACCCTGCGGCGGAAGGACGTCGACCACCTCGCCGTCGCGGAGGTCCTCGGTGATCCAACCGGACAGGACGCCTCCGGGGACGCGTCGTACGGCGACCCGCAGCTCGCCGTCGGCGATGCCGCTGCAGATGGAGTAGGAGCGCCGGACCTCGGCCCCGTCGATGTGCTTGCGCAGGGTGATGAACTGGCCGGGATCGAAGCGGAAGCTGGACGCCAGCCCGTCGGGCACGTCGAACGCCACGGACACGGAGTCCGCGGTCTCGGGCCTGACCTCGCGCACCCGGAGACCGTGGAACGACGGACGTCCCTGGGCTGCGGCGGTCGGCGCCGGCTCCGTGGGGACGGCGGAGGTCGACGCCGCCACCGCGGTCGGGCGCGGGGCCACCTGCCGGCGTCCGGCCAGGACCCGGTAGACGCAGAGGAAGAGGAACACGGCGCAGACCACGACGGCCGTCCCGACGAGGTAGGGGCTCCCGGAGTCCGTGCCGGCCTGGAAGGTGTGGAGGGTGGCCAGGACGAAGGTCACGAACGCCGTGCGGTGCACCCACCTCCAGACGACGTCGGGGATCCAGCGACGCAGCCAGCTGGTCACGGCGACCGCGACCAGGAGGTACATCGACACGATGCCCCAGGCGACGGCCCACGGTTCGAAGGTGGACTCCAGCGGGACGAACAGCTCGGCCGGGCCGTAGCCGATGAAGGAGTCGAGCCCGAGCCCGACCATGTGGACCGCGGTGAAGACCACCGTCAGCGCTCCGAGGGAACGGTGCAGGCCGAGCAGCCACGCGGGCGCGGCGCGTCCGCCCAGCACGCGTGTGGACAGGAAGAGTCCCCACAGCACGCTGGCGGAGAGCAGGAGCCAGGCCGTCAGGCCACTGGCACGGGCGAGATGCCACCAGAGATGGCTGTCCAAGGTTCATACCTTTCGAAGGAGTTGGTGCGGATCGTGACGCCGTTGCGTCGCGTGACCAGGGCGGCGAGCGAGTGCTCGCCGACCAGGTCGACCCCCCGTCGGGTGCCGCCGAGCACGATGCACTTGGCGAAGATCTCCGCCCAGGCGGCTTCTGCCGCGATGACCGTCGCGGTGACCACGTCGGTGTCGGCGGAGCGTCCGGTGCGCGGATCGATGAGGTGGTGGGCGCTGCCGGTGGTGGTCGGCCAGTGGCGCTTGAGCGTGGTCGACGTCGCCACGGCGCCTGCGCCGAGCGCGACGAGGGCGCCTCGGGCGGTCTCGTCGCCCGGGCTCTCGACGTCGACCGCCCAGGCTCCGCTGCTGCCCGGAGCCTCGCCTGCCACGCGCACGTCACCCCCGACGTTGACGCACGCCCCGGCCACGCCCCGTTCGAGGAGCTCGACGGCGACCAGGTCGGCGGCGCGCCCCTTGCCGATGCCGCCCAGGTCGAGGCGTACACCGTGGGGCAGGCGGACGAGGTCACCCTCGACGACCACGTCGTCACACCCGACGACGGAGGCCTCCGCCGGGGCGAAGGTCGTGCGGCGGCGTACGTCGGAGAACGTGCGGTCGTAGCCGGCGGCGACGACGGCGTCGTGCACGGTGGGGTCGAAGATCCCGCCGGTGAGCCGCCAGGCGCGCAGCGCCAGCAGCACGGCGTCCCGCGTCTCCGCGGACACCTCGAGCTCGCCCGCCTCGTTGAGGCGGGACAGCTCGCTGTCGGCACGGAAGCGCGACCACAGGGCCTCGAGCTGCTCGAGGCGCCCACGGGCGAAGTCGAGGTCGGCGTCGCGGCCGCCGGTCAGGGCGACGTGGATCGTGCTGCCCATGCCCGGGAATCTGGCATCGACCATGAGTCAGCTGCCGCCGGAGGATGTCGCAGGGGCGGGAGCTGACTCA
>Ga0247820_10001182_pt1 | contig 14659 bp, 10 predicted proteins | sample 13C_Glucose_Day1_2_FD_192480 | JGI IMG/M metagenome (GOLD analysis project Ga0247820, IMG submission 192480) | Soil microbial communities from agricultural site in Penn Yan, New York, United States - 13C_Glucose_Day14 | ecosystem: Environmental > Terrestrial > Soil > Agricultural land | place...
CCAGCGCCAGATCGACCTGATCGAAGATGGCGGCAAGGTGGTGCAGGAAACCCGCCTGTACGACCCGAACAAGGACGAGACCCGCTCCATGCGCAGCAAGGAGGAAGCCAACGACTACCGTTACTTCCCCGACCCAGACCTGCTGCCGGTGGTGATCGAGGACAGTTTCCTCGAAACCATCCGTGCCGGCTTGCCGGAGCTGCCACCACAGAAGGTCGAGCGCTTCCAGAGCCAGTATGGCCTGTCGGCCTACGACGCCAACGTGCTGGCCTCCAGCCGTGAGCAGGCAGACTACTTCGAGCAAGTGGTGAAGATTGGCGGCGACGCCAAGCTGGCAGCCAACTGGGTCATGGTCGAACTAGGCAGCCTGCTGAACAAGCTGGGTATCGAAATCGACCAGGCACCGGTCAGTGCCGAGCAACTCGGTGGCATGCTGCTGCGTATCCGCGACAACACCATCAGCGGCAAGATCGCCAAGACCGTGTTCGAGGCCATGGCCGCCGGTGAAGGCGATGCCGACAGCATCATCGAGAGCAAAGGCCTGAAACAGGTCACCGATACCGGCGCGATCGACAAGATGCTCGATGAAGTGCTTGCCGCCAACGCCGAGCAGGTCGAACAGTACCGCGCCGCCGATGAAGCCAAGCGCGGCAAGATGTTCGGCTTCTTCGTCGGCCAGGCGATGAAGGCCTCCAAGGGCAAGGCCAACCCGGGGCAAGTGAACCAATTGCTCAAGGCCAAGCTCGAAGGGTGAGCTTTGTAGGAGCGGCCTCGTGTCGCGAAAGGGCTGCAACGCAGCCCCAAAGGCTTATGCAGTGACCTGGCCATGGGGCCGCGCTGCGGCCCTTTCGCGACACAAGGCCGCTCCTACAGCCACCGCGCCGCCAAGCGCGCCCAATGGCAGCACCGGAGCATCACCTTGCTAAAACGATCCCTCGGCACCCTGGCCCTGTTTTCCCTGTTGGCCGGCTGCGCCAGCCACGACATCGACCCCCGCGGCTATAACCAGACCGGCACCGCCTCCTATTACGGCGCCCGCCACCACGGCAAGCGCACTGCCAGCGGCGAAGCCTTCAACCAGCACGGCCTGACCGCAGCACACCGCAGCCTGCCCTTCGGCACCCGGGTGCTGGTCACCAACCTCGCCAACCAACGCAGCGTGGTGGTCCGCATCAACGACCGCGGCCCGCACACTCGCGGCCGGCTGATCGACCTGTCACGCGCTGCAGCAGAAAAAATCGGCATGATCCGTAGCGGAACGGCGCGCGTGCGGGTACAAGGTCTAAGCGACTGACGCAACGGAGTTCCAACCATTTTCGACCTCGCCACCCTCCCCACCTTTAGCCTCCTGCAACTGGGCATAGCCTTGCTGTTGCTGGTGGCCGGCGCCGAACTGCTGGTGCGTGCCGCCCTTCGCCTGGCCCAGCGTGTACACGTGCGGCCGCTGATCATAGGCCTGAGCCTGGTGGCATTTGGCAGTACGGCACCACAGCTGACCGTCAGCCTGCAGGCCGCCTATCAGGGCGCGCCCGATGTCGCCGTGGGCAGTGTGATCGGCAGTAATATCTTCAATGTTCTGGTGATTCTTGGCCTGGCTGCATTGATCATCCCGCTACGCGTCTCGCGCCAACTTGTGCGCCTGGACATTCCACTGATGATCCTCGCCAGTGCACTGGTCTACGCGCTGGCCGCCAACGGCCACCTGGGTCGGGTGGAAGGGTTGGTGCTGCTATCAGGCCTCGCGGGCTACCTGGTCATGCTCTGGCACCAGTCGCGCCACTATGCCCGCACCTACCCTGCGCCGCGTGCGCTGGCCAGCAGCGCCGGGCGCTTCTGGACTGGCACACTGCTGCAAGTGGCGTTCGGCTTCGGCCTGCTCAGCCTGGCAGGCCACTTGCTGCTGGAAGCGGCGGTCGAAGTCGCGACCGACCTGGGCTTGTCTGAACGCATCATCGGCCTGACCGTCGTCGCGGTGTGCACGTCATTGCCCGAACTGGCTGCGGCGCTGATTGCCGCCCTGCGAGGGGAACGGGAGATCGCCGTGGGCACGGTGATCGGCAGCAACCTGTTCAATCTGCTGGCGGTGCTAGGCCTGACCGCACTGACTACCCCCGAGCCGCTGACCATATCGCCAAACGCACTGGGCTTCGACCTACCGGTGATGCTCGGCGTCGCGGCGCTTAGCCTGCCTGTGTTCTACTCCGGCTACCGGATTACCCGGGCCGAGGGGCTGGTGTTCCTCTGCCTTTATCTGGTGTACGGGCTGCACGTGGTAGCGTTCACCACGGGCATGCCGCTGGCCGGCCGCCTGGAACGGCTGATGCTGTTCTATGTATTGCCAGTGCTCGGCCTGGTGCTGCTGTACACCACTGTGAGGGCCTGGCGGCGACAGCACTAACGCCGGGAAAGTCGTGCCGCGGTGGAGTGCATGCCTTGGGTGGCGCGCTGCGCCATTCAAGACATGCCCCACCAACTCAAGCCTGCCTAGCTTTTTTCAACCGGAACGCCACCCAAAGCAGCGCAATCCACCCAGGTATCAGCATCACCGAAATACGAATCGGCGGGGTCAGGTACATCACCACCAGAATCAGTACGATAAATGCCAGGCACAGGTAGTTGGTGAACGGGTGCCCCCAGCTCTGGTAGAACGGCTGGATACCTGCCGCCAGCTTGGCCTTGCGGAACTTCAGGTGGGTAATGCTGATGCTCGCCCAGTTGATCACCAGCGCCGACACCGCCAGCGCCATCAGCAGGCCGAATGCCTCACCTGGCATCAGGTAGTTGATCACCACGCACATGCCCGTAGCGAAAGCCGACACGCCCAACGCAGTCAGTGGCACACCGCTGCGGCTGACCTTGAGCAGCTGGCGTGGTGCGTCGCCCTGGCTGGCCAGGCCGAACAACATGCGGCTGTTGGCGTACACGCAACTGTTGTAGACCGACAGCGCAGCTGTCAGCACCACGATATTGAGGATGGTCGCCACCAGGTCGCTGTCCAGTTCGTGGAAGATCATCACGAACGGGCTGCCACCCTGAACGACCTTCTGCCATGGGTACAGCGACAACAGCACCGCCAGCGCACCGATGTAGAAAATCAGGATGCGGTAAACCACCTGGTTGGTTGCCTTCGGAATGCTCTGGCGCGGGTTGTCCGCTTCGGCAGCCGTGATGCCCACCAGCTCCAGGCCACCAAAGGAGAACATGATCACCGCCAGCGCCATCACCAGCCCGGTGACGCCATTGGGGAAGAACCCTCCGTATTGCCACAGGTTGGCCACACTGGCGTCCGGGCCGCCGTGGCCACTGCTCAACAGCCAGGCACCGAACCCGATCATGCTGACGATGGCCACCACCTTGACCAGGGCGAACCAGAACTCCATCTCGCCATAGACCTTCACCTGGGTCAGGTTGATGAGGTTGATCACCACGAAGAAGATCGCCGCCGTGGCCCAGGTGGGAAACTCCGGCCACCAGTACTGCACGTAGATGCCCACGGCGGTGAGCTCGGCCATGCCCACGAGCACATAGACCACCCAGTAGTTCCAGCCCGAGACGAAGCCTGCGAACTCACTCCAGTACTGATGTGCGAAGTGGCTGAAACTGCCGGCTACCGGCTCTTCGACCACCATTTCGCCCAACTGGCGCATGATGAAGAAAGCCATCAGGCCAGCGATGGCATAGCCCAGCAAAACGGAGGGGCCCGCCAGCTGGATGGTCTGGGCGATACCCAGGAACAACCCGGTACCGATGGCACCGCCCAGCGCGATCAACTGGATATGGCGATTCTTCAGCCCGCGCTGCAACCGCTCGGGCGTGCTCTGGTCTTGCATGAAGTGTCCTTAAGCTCAGTGAGGCAGTGTTTTTATGATGTATGCAGTCAAGGATCTAGATCCATCCGCCCCACTGCAAGATGAAAATACCAATATTGGTGGTGATCGCCGCCATTAGCGTAGTGATCACGATGATCGAGGCCGCCAGTTCGTGGTTGCCGTTGGCTGCCCGTGCCATGACGTAACTGGCCGCCGCAGTGGGGCTGCCGATGTACAGGAACAGAATGCCCAGCTCGGCCCCGCGAAAACCGCAGAGCCAGGCACCGAGCGTGCCGAACAGCGGCAACCAGAGCATCTTCACCAGGCTGGCATCGATGGCCAACTTGCCGCTGTCGCGCAGGGCGTTAAGCGACAAGGTGCCGCCAATACAGATTAGCGCCAGCGGCAGGGTCATCTGCGCGAGGTAGTCGCCCGAGGTGAGCAACCAGTTGGGCAGGGGTACCTGGCCGTAGGCCATGGGCGTGGCCAGCAGCACGCTGATGATCAGCGGGTTGCTGAAAATGCTCTTGCAGATGCTCCACGGGTCGGATTTCAGGTCCGGGCTGTATACCGCCAGCACTATGGCTGAAAGCGAGTTGTACAGGAGGATCACCAGGCCTGCGAGCACTGCCCCCAGCGAGATACCGTAGTCCCCGTAAAGGCTGGCGGCCAGGGCCAGGCCGATCACGCCGTTGTTGCCGCGAAACGCACCCTGGGTGTAGATGCCGCGGTCGGCCAGCGGGCTGCGCCAGATGGCCAGCCCCCAGGCCACGGCGAAGCCGACCAGGGTGGCAGCGACGAAATAGAGGATGACACCCGGTTTGATCGCCGCTGCAAGGTCGGCATGGTAGATGCCAAGGAACAGCAGCGCAGGCATGCAGACGTTGAACACCAGTTGCGAAGCAACACGGTTGAAATTGTCGTCGATCAGATGAATGCGTTTGAGCAGCACGCCCAGGAACAGCATGGCGAAGACTGGCGCCGTGATGTTCAGCGTCTGGATAAGAAGGGCGAGCATGCGCTAGCGATCCTGAAGAGGTTGCCGTTAGGGGGCTAATGATACGCCAACAGGCCAGGAGTTGCGGGGATCAGCTGCAATATAAAGAAATTTCTGTCAGGCCCTATCGCCGGCAAGCCGGCTTCCACAGGTCCCCACCAAGCCTTAATACTGTGGAGCACCTGTGGGAGCCGGCTTGCCGGCGATAGGGCCGGTACCGCCAGGATAAGTTCAGCGCCGCACAGGCCGTTTCTGCAGCTTGCGCTGCAACGTGCGCCGGTGCATACCCAGCGCCCGCGCGGTAGCGGAGATATTACCCTCGTGCTCGCTGAGCACGCGCTGGATGTGCTCCCACTGCAAGCGATCCACCGACATGGGGTTTTCCGGCACCAGCGTGTCCAGGTCCGTATGCTCCGAGAGCAGTGCGGCCAACACATCATCGGCGTCGGCCGGTTTGCACAGGTAGTTGCACGCCCCGCGCTTGACCGCCTCGACCGCCGTGGCAATGCTTGAGTAGCCGGTGAGGATCACCACGCGCATTTCCGGGTCCAGTTCCAGCAGCTTGGGCAGCAGCACCAGGCCGGAGTCGCCCTCCATCTTCAAGTCCAGCGTGGCGTAGTCCGGCAGATCGTTCTGCGCCAGGACCAGGCCTTCCTCTGCGGAGCTGGCAGTGCTCACGCGGAAACCGCGACGGCTCATGGCACGGGCCATGACCCGCGTAAAGGTGGCATCGTCATCCACCAGCAGCAGGTGCGGCAGCTCTTCGCTTTCGACCTGGTTTTCTTCGCTCATCATTCATCTCCTCGCTTGCCATGGGGCAGGCGCAGTTCGGTCAGGGTGCCACCCTGCTCATGACTATAGAGTTTCACCGAACCGCCCGCACGGGTCACGCTGGCTTTGCTCAAGAACAGGCCCAGGCCGAAGCCTTTGCCTTTGGTGGTAATGAAGGGTTTGCCGATTGCTTCGGCAATGGCCGGCGGCACGCCGGGGCCATGGTCGCGGATGCTGATGACGATGTCCTGGGCGTCCCAGTCCAGGCGTACCTCCAGGTCGTCAGGGCACGCATCGGCGGCATTGTTCAACAAGTTCAGCAGCGCCTGGGTCAGGTCCGGTGGCGGGGTCAGGCGGGGCACCTGGCCGTCGCGCAGACGCTGGAAGCGGTAGCTGGCTTCCGGACGCATCAGGTGCCAACGGTTCAGCGCCTCATCGAGCCACTCGGTCACGTCCTGCTCCACCATCGCCAGGCGGCGATTGGCTTCGGCGGCACGCACCAGTTGCTGCAGGGTTTCCTTGCACAATTTGACCTGGTCCTGAAGGATCTGCAGATCCTCCTGCAACAGCGGGTCGGCGTGGTCCTGGCGCATTTCGTTGAGCAACACGCTCATGGTCGCCAGCGGCGTACCCAGTTCATGGGCGGCACCCGCGGCCTGGGTGGCCACGGCCAACAATTGTTCGTCGCGCAGGCTTTCTTCGCGCCGTTCAGAGCGCAGTTTTTCCTGCCGGCGCAGCTCTTCGGCCATGCGGGCAGCGAAGAAAGTGATCACCGCAGCCGCCAGCGCGATGCTCAACCACATGCCGTAGACCTGCATCTTGTCCCGCGCCATCGGCAGCCCCTCCAGCGGGTAGAACTGCACCAGCAACAGGCTATAGGCGGTCAGGGCGATACCCGAAAGGATCAGCGAGTAGAGCCAGGGCAAGGTAACGGCGGCAATGGCCAGCGGCACCAGGTAGTAGGAGACGAACGGGTTGGTCGAGCCGCCCGAGTAATAAAGCAGCGCGCTGTGGATCAGCAGGTCGCAGGCCAGCTGCAGCGCGTATTCCAGTTCGGTGACCGGCAGCGACAGGCGCAAGCGCAACGCGGTGAAGGCGCACAGCAGGGACGACAGGGCCAGGGTCGCGGCCAGGGAAAACCAGGGCAGCGGCAGCAGTTCGGTCCAGTAGGCAACACCCACCGAGCCTGCCTGAGCGGCCAGGACCAGAACGCGAATGACAGTCAGGCGCCAGAGGTTCTGGCGGGTAGCGGACAGCGGTTGTGCAGCGGCGAGCATGAGCTCTCCTGATGAGTGCTCCAGGACAATCGGTTGGAGTATACCGAAGCCGCACGCCAAGCAGCAGCGATGCGGCAAAGCGCCACAGTTTGTCACAGGTTCATGATGGCACTTTTGAACCCACTACACTGATCCCGGTCTGATGGGCCATGCGTGGGATGGATGGCCAGAACCCACGCCTTTCATTGCCAAGGAGTATCACATGCCTAACCCTCGTCGCAGCGCTGCCCTGATCCTGTCCTGCGGCCTGCTCGCCAGCCTGCCGGCGCTGGCGGCTGATGAGCCGCGCTACAACCAGGTATCGCTGCGTGCCGAAGTCAGCAAGGAAGTGCCCCGCGACCTGATGGTCGTGACCCTTTATAGCGAAGCGCAGAACAGCGACCCGGGCAAGCTTGCCAAACAAATCACCGAAACCATGAACAAGGCCGTGCAGCAGGCCCGCCAGGTCAAGGACGTGAAAATCACCCAGGGCAGCCGCAACAGCTACCCGGTCTACGACAGCAAGGGGCAGAAGATCACCGGCTGGCGCGAGCGTGCCGAAGTGCGCCTGGAAAGCGCCGACTTCCCGGCCCTCTCTCAACTCAGTGCCGACCTGCTGCAGGACCTTAAGATGGGCGGCATGGACTTCTCCATCGCCCCGGCCACGCGCAAGGCCAGCGAAGACGCCTTGCTCAAGGATGCGGTCAATGCCTTCAAGGCCCGCGCGCAACTGGCAACCGAAGCCCTGGGTGGCAAGGGCTATAAAGTGGTCAGCCTGAACCTCAACAGCAGTGGCTACCCACGCCCCTATCTGCGCAGTGCGCCAATGGCCATGAAAGCCATGGGTGCCGACGAAGCAGCACCGGCGCCAGATATCGAGGCAGGCACCAGCGAAGTCAGCATGAACGCTGACGGCCTGATCGAAGTGCAGATGCCCTGATCAACGCTGGCGATTCAAGGGGCGCTTTGCGCCCCAGCAGCACAGTTATAGACATTTCCTACGCACTCAAATAGTGCTTCCTACAAATCCCCTCCCGCGAAACATCCTGCAAAAAGCCATCATTTTGCCCTCGCAAACGTTCAACTTCCTCGAAAGTTATACATATGCGACATCCATGTACGGCCGTACTACTTTTCTGACGCCAACTATCCTTCGCAGTGTTGCATTGGGAACGCACCCTGCATAAGTATCCGCAGGTCGGCTCACGAGGCCACCTCGAATCAGAAAAATGACAACAATGAGGCCACCATGCTCAAACACGCAGTCATTCCGTTCCTGCTCGGCGCAGGCTTGCTGACCGGCGCTCCGCTTGCCCACGCCGCGTCCAACCTGGTGTTCTGCTCCGAAGGCAGCCCCGCCGGCTTCGACCCGGGGCAATACACCACCGGAACCGACTTCGACGCCTCGGCCGAGACCGTATTCAACCGCCTGACCCAGTTCGAACGTGGCGGCACCGCGGTCATCCCGGGCCTGGCGACCAAATGGGACGTGTCCGACGACGGCAAGACCTACACCTTCCACCTGCGCGAAGGGGTCAAGTTCCACACCACCGATTACTTCAAGCCAAGCCGCGAATTCAACGCAGACGACGTGCTGTTCACCTTCAACCGCATGCTCGACAAGAATCACCCCTTCCGTAAGGCCTACCCCACTGAGTTCCCCTACTTCACCGACATGGGCATGGACAACAACATCGCCAAGGTGGAGAAGCTCGACGACCACACCGTCAAGTTCACACTCAACCAGGTGGACGCCGCGTTCATCCAGAACTTGGCGATGAGCTTTGCCTCCGTACAGTCGGCCGAGTACGCCGACCAGTTGCTCAAAGAGGGCAAGGCTGCAGACATCAACCAGAAACCGATCGGCACCGGCCCGTTCGTGTTCAGCAAGTACCAGAAGGACGCCCAGATCCGTTTCAAGGGCAACAAGGATTACTGGAAACCCGAGGACGTGAAGATCGACAACCTGATCTTCGCGATCACCACCGATGCCTCGGTGCGCATGCAGAAGCTGAAGAAAAATGAGTGCCAGGTGACCTTGTTCCCGCGCCCTGCCGATATCGAGCCGCTCAAGGCCAACGACAAGCTGCAGATGCCGCACCAGGCCGGTTTCAACCTGGGCTACATCGCCTACAACGTGATGGACAAGCTCAAGGGCAGTGACCAACCCAACCCGCTGGCTCAGCTGAAGGTGCGCCAGGCACTGGACATGGCCGTCGACAAGCAGAAGATCATCGAATCGGTCTACCAGGGCGCCGGCCAGCTCGCCGTCAATGCCATGCCGCCGACCCAGTGGTCCTACGACGAAAGCATCAAGGACGTGCCGTACGACCCGGAAAAAGCCAAGCAACTGCTCAAGGAAGCCGGGATCAAGGAAGGCACCGAAATCACCCTGTGGGCCATGCCGGTGCAACGCCCTTATAACCCCAACGCCAAGCTGATGGCCGAGATGCTGCAGGCTGACTGGAGCAAGGTCGGCATCAAGGCGAAAATCGTCAGTTACGAGTGGGGCGAGTACATCAAGCGTTCCAAAGGCGGTGAGCAAGGCGCCATGCTGATCGGCTGGAGCGGCGACAACGGTGACCCGGACAACTGGCTAGGCACCCTGTATGGCTGCGATGCCATCGAAGGCAACAACTTCTCCAAGTGGTGCTACAAGCCCTACGACGACCTGATCAAGCAGGCCAAGGCCACTTCCGACCAGGCCAAGCGCACCGAGCTGTATAAACAGGCGCAGCATATCCTCAAAGATCAGGTACCGATCACGCCAATCGCCCACTCCACGGTCTACCAGCCGATGAGTGCCAAGGTGAAGGACTTCAAGATCAGCCCGTTCGCACTGAACTCCTTCTACGGCGTCAGTGTGGAGAAATAGCGCCGGGCACACGCACCACCCTCGCCCACTTCCACCCTTCGAACTCCCCCCGACGCTACCCGCGCCGGGGTTGGGGGCCCTGTTGCCGCATTTCGTATCCCGAAGCGGCAAAAACAGACGGAAAAAGGATTTGCCATGCGCCACACCACACTGTTTTCCACACTGCTCGCCGTTGGCCTGCTGAGCCAGGCATCGGCCCTTCAGGCCGGTAACCTGGTGTTCTGCTCCGAGGGTAGCCCGGCTGGGTTCGACACAGCCCAATACACAACTGCCACCGACAACGATGCGGCAGAACCGATCTACAACCGCCTGGTGGAATTCCAACGCGGCGGTACGGCAGTACATCCCGCCCTGGCAACGAAGTGGGAAGTATCCGACGATGGCCTGCGCTACACCTTCCACCTGCGCGAAGGCGTGAAATTCCACGCCAACAAAGCATTCACCCCCAGCCGCGACTTCAACGCCGATGACGTGCTGTTCACCTTCAACCGCATGCTCGACCGCGAGCACCCGTTCCGCCAGGCTTACCCCACCGAGTTCCCCTACTTCGTCAGCATGGGCCTGGACAAGAACATCGCAGGCATCGAAAAGACCGGCCCGATGACCGTTATCTTTACCCTGAACGAGGTCGATGCCGCCTTCGTGCAGAACCTGGCGATGAGCTTCGCTTCGGTGCTTTCGGCTGAATATGCCGAGTATCTGATGGCGAGCGGGCGCCCCAGCGACATCAACCAGCAGCCTATCGGTACCGGCCCGTTCGTGTTTCAGCGCTACCAGAAGGATTCGCAGATCCGCTTCAAAGGCAACAAGGACTACTGGGCGCCGGACGAGGTGAAACTCGACAACCTGGTGTTTTCGATCAACACCGACCCATCGGTGCGCATCCAGAAGCTGCGCCGCGGCGAATGCCAGGTCACCCTGCACCCACGCCCGGCCGACCTGCCAGCCCTCAAGCAGGACAGCAAGCTGCAGGTGCTGCAACAACCAGGCTTCAACCTCGGCTATATCGCTTACAACACCCAGCACCCACCGTTCGACCGCCTGGAGGTACGCCAGGCCATGGACATGGCAGTGAACAAGCAGGCGATCCTGCAGGCGGTGTATCAGGACTCCGGACAACGCGCAGTCAACGCCATGCCACCAACCCAATGGTCCTATGACGACAGCCTCAAGGACGCACCCTACGACCCTGAGAAGGCCCGCCAGCTGCTCAAGCAGGCCGGGGTCAAGGAAGGCACCGAAGTCACCCTGTGGGCCATGCCCGTGCAGCGCCCGTACAACCCCAACGCCAAGCTCATGGCCGAGATACTTCAGGCCGACTGGAACAAGCTCGGCTTCAATGTGCGCATCGTCAGTTATGAATGGGGCGAGTACATCAAGCGCATGAAAAACGGCGAGCACGACATCGCCCTGATCGGCTGGACCGGTGACAACGGCGACCCGGATAACTGGCTGGGCACCCTCTACAGCTGCGATGCCATCGGCAGCAACAACTACTCGCAGTGGTGCGACCGGCAGTACGACAGCCTGGTCAAGCAGGCCAAGCAGGTAACCGACCGTGAGCAGCGCACGGTGCTGTACCAGCAGGCCCAGCAACGCCTCAAACAGCAGGTGCCGATCACGCCGGTGGCGCACTCCACGGTAAACCAGCCGCTCAGCGTCAAGGTGGCCGGCTTCAAGGTGAGCCCCTTTGGCCGAAATGATTTTTCCGGAGTGAGCGTTGATTGAGCGTTAGCCGGTAGCGGCCCTCTCGCCGGCAAGCCGGCTCCTACAGAAATGGCACAAGCCTGGGGATCTTTATTGATTCCTGTGGGCGCCGGCTTGCCGGCGAAAGGGCCAGCACTGGCCCCCTGATTGGCCCGGTAACCCCGGGCAACCCTGGCAACACCGCAACAACCCGGCCCACAAGGCCAGGCAATAACTAAAAGAACAGAAAGGGAGCTTTCACTTTGAGACTATTCACGTTCACCACACTGGCGTTATCCATCGCCTCCTTCGCCGCCGTGGCCCAGGCCGACACCCAGAGCCAGGACTACGTCCCGTTCAGCCTCAAAGGCACCAGCGAGCAGGATGAGGCCAAAGGCTTCATCGACGGCCAGAGCCTGTCCGGCAGTACCCGCAACTGGTACGCCCGCGAACGCGCCACCCGCGCGCCGTTGTTCAAGTACTACAAAAGCGACGGCACACGCCACGACAGCCACAGCCGCGACAACTGGCTGCAGGGCACCATCCTCAATTACAGCTCGGGCTTCACCCAGGGCACCGTGGGTTTTGCCGTGGAGGCAGCCGGCTACAACGCCATCGCCCTGGAGCAAGGCCGCGCTGCTGTCGCAGGGCCGAACAACCGTACCCTGACCCATAGCGATGGCGACCCCGTCGGCCAGTGGAGCAAGATGGGCCTGGCCAACGTCAAGGCACGGGTGTCCAACACCACCCTCACCGTCGGCCGCCAGTCCGTGGACACGCCGATGATCGCGTACATCGGCAACCGTGCCCTGCCCTCCAGCTTCCAGGGCGCGTTCCTGCACAGTGCCGAGTTCGACAACCTGTCATTCGACCTGGGCACCTTCGACCGCGTCTCGCCGCGCACCGAACAGAGCCTGAGCAAGTTTCGCAGCGAGTACGGCGCCGCTGGCGTGGAAACCGACCGCGCCAGTACCGCCGGGGTCAACTACCAGCCGCTCAAGAGCCTGACCACCAGCCTGTACGCCACCAAGGTCGACGACTTCTGGAACCAGTACTACTTCGGCGCCAGCCACGTGCTGGGCGACAGCACGGTGCTGAGCCTGACCACCGGCCTGAACTACTACAAGACCGTGGACGCAGGCAGCCAGAAGATGGGCGAGATCGACAACGACACCTACAGCCTGTCGTTCGGCCTCACCCACCAGGCCCACACCCTCAGCGCTTCGTGGCAGCAGGTCAACGGTAACGAGTACTTCGACTACCTGCACGAAACCAACGGCATCTACCTGGCCAACTCCCTGCTCTCGGACTTCAACGGCCCGAACGAGAAATCCCTGCAGATTTCCTACGTGCTGAACATGGCGCCGTATGGCGTGCCGGGCCTGAAGTTCAACCTGTACAACGCCCGCGGCTGGGGCATCGACGGCACCCATTACCGCGGTACGGCCTATGACGTGAACGGCCTGGATGGCGAAACCCACTATGAGTGGGGTATCGGCACCAGCTACGCGGTGCAGAGCGGGCCGCTGAAAGACACCAGCATCCGCGCTACCTATACCGCGCATCGCGCCAGCAAGGCACAGGCCGATGGCAGCCTGGATGAGTTCCGCGTGGTGACCACCATTCCGTTCAACATTCTCTGACCGCTTACGCCCAGGTCCGCTTCAGCGCGGGCCCGGGCGGCTACGCTGGAATCATTGCAAGCAAGGAGGACACATGACATCGCTACCGCTACGCGCTGCCCTGGCAGCGGTCATCCTCGGCGCCGCCGGCAACCTGGCGGCCAAGCCGCTGGTGGTGTGCACCGAAGCCAGCCCGGAAGGCTTCGACATCGTTCAATACACCACGGCGGTCACCGCCGATGCCTCGGCTGAGACGGTGTTCAACCGCCTGGTCGACTTCAAGCCCGGTACCACCGACATCCAGCCAGCCCTGGCCGAACGCTGGGACATCTCGGCCGATGGCCTGACCTACACCTTCCACCTGCGCCAAGGGGTGAAGTTCCACACCACCGGTTACTTCAAACCGACCCGCGATTTCAATGCCGACGACGTGCTGTGGAGCCTGCGTCGCCAGCTCGACCCTAACCACCCGTGGCACGACAAGACCAGCGTCGGCTACCCGTATTTCGAGAGCATGGCCTTCAAGGACCTGCTCAAATCGGTGGACAAGACCGACGACCACACCGTGGTCATCACCCTGACCCGCCCGCAAGCACCGTTCCTGCGTGACATGGCCATGGGCTTCACCTCGATCTACTCCGCCGAATACGGCGACCAGTTGCTCAAGGCAGGCAAGACCGGCGACCTCAACAGCAAACCGGTGGGCACTGGCGCGTTCATCTTCCAGCGCTACAACAAGGACGCCCAGGTGCGCTTCAAGGCCAACCCGGACTACTTCCGCGGCAAGCCGCCGGCCGACTCGCTGATTTTCGCCATCGCCACCGACAGCAACGTGCGCCTGCAGAAGCTGCGCGCCAATGAATGCCAGGTGGCGCTTTACCCGAAACCGGACGACGTGGCGTCGATCAAGGCTGATCCCAAGCTGAAGGTCGCCGAGATCGAGGCCCTGGTCACCGGCTATATCGCCATGAACACCGAGCACAAATACCTCAGCGATGTGCGCGTGCGCAAAGCCATCAACATGGCCTTCGACCGCCAGACCCACGTCGACCAGCTGTTCGGCAAGGGCAATGCGCTGGTGGGGGTAAACCCTTACCCGCCGACCATGATCGGCTACAACAGTGCCAACCAGAACCCACCCCGTGACCTGGCCAAGGCCCGTGAACTGCTCCAGCAGGCCGGCGTGCCGCAAGGCACGGTCATCACGCTGTTCACCCGCAATGGCGGCGGCGCGACCAACCCCAACCCACGGCTGTCGGCGGAAATGCTCCAGTCCGACCTCGCCAAAATCGGCCTGAAGCTGGACATCCGTGTGATGGAGTGGGCCGAGATGCTGCGCCGGGCGAAAAACGGCGAGGCCGACCTGGTCTCCACCGGCTGGGCCGGCGACAACGGCGACCCGGACAATTTCCTCAGCCCCCTGCTCAGCTGCGATGCAGTCAAAAGTGGCGAGAACTACGCCCGCTGGTGCAACTCGAAGTTTCAGGACCTGATCACCCGCGCCCGTGAGGTGATCGACAACGACGAGCGTGCCAGGCTCTATGCCGAGGCATTGAAGGTGTACGATGACGACCAGCCCTGGATCAGCATGGCGCATCCGAAGATGTTCACTGCCATGCGTGACAACGTGGAGGGTTATGTGA
>Ga0247820_10001185_pt1 | contig 14642 bp, 10 predicted proteins | sample 13C_Glucose_Day1_2_FD_192480 | JGI IMG/M metagenome (GOLD analysis project Ga0247820, IMG submission 192480) | Soil microbial communities from agricultural site in Penn Yan, New York, United States - 13C_Glucose_Day14 | ecosystem: Environmental > Terrestrial > Soil > Agricultural land | place...
GTTCTGAAGGGCCGAAAAGCATCAAGGGCCGCCCTGGCTTCCGGGGCGGCCGTTCCGCACATCTGGATTGAGCATTGCCATGGCACGCCAAGACGCCAACGAAACCTTTCTCAACACCGCTTTCCTCTATGGGGCGAATGCGCCCTATATCGAGGACCTCTACGCCCGCTACGAGCAGGACCCCTCCTCGGTCGACGCCGAGTGGCAGGCCTTCTTCGGTGCGCTGAGGGACGACAAGCAAGCGGTCGAGCAAAACGCCCGCGGCGCCTCCTGGAAGAAGCCGAACTGGCCGATTCACGCCAATGGCGAGTTGGTCTCCGCGCTTGACGGCAACTGGACCCAAGTCGAGAAGGCTGTCAGTGACAAGATCAAGGCGAAGGCCCAGGCTAAGGGCGCCGAGATCAGTCAGGCGGACGTGCAGCAGGCGACCCGCGACTCGGTGCGCGCCATCATGCTCATCCGCGCCTATCGGGTGCGCGGCCATCTGCATGCGAACCTCGATCCGCTCGGCATCAATCCGCGTCCGAACGATCAGGAACTGCATCCGTCCCATTATGGCTTTACGGAAGCCGACTGGGATCGCAAGATCTTCCTCGACAACGTGCTCGGCCTCGAGTTCGGTACGATCCGCGAGATCGTCGCCATTCTGGAGCGCACCTACTGCCAGACGCTCGGCGTCGAGTTCATGCACATCTCGGACCCGGCCGAGAAGGCCTGGATCCAGGAGCGCATCGAAGGGCCGGATAAGGAGATCACCTTCACCCGCGAGGGCAAGCGCGCGATCCTCAACAAGCTCGTCGAAGCGGAAGGGTTCGAGAAATTCCTCGACCTGAAATACACCGGTACCAAGCGCTTCGGCCTCGATGGCGGCGAGTCGCTCATCCCGGCGCTCGAGCAGATCATCAAACGCGGCGGGAACCTGGGCTGCAAGGAGATCGTGCTCGGCATGGCCCATCGCGGCCGCCTGAACGTGCTGACGCAGGTCATGGGTAAGCCGCACCGGGCTCTGTTCCACGAGTTCAAGGGCGGGTCCTTCGCGCCCGACGACGTGGAAGGGTCTGGCGACGTGAAGTACCATCTGGGCGCTTCCTCCGACCGTACCTTCGACGGCAACAACGTCCACCTGTCGCTCACCGCCAACCCGTCCCATCTCGAGATCGTCGACCCGGTGGTGCTCGGCAAGGTGCGCGCCAAGCAGGACCAGCACGGCTGCTCGCCCGAGAATCGAACGGCCGTGATGCCGCTCCTCATTCATGGCGACGCGGCCTTCGCGGGCCAGGGCGTGGTGGCGGAGTGCCTGGGCCTCTCGGGCCTGCGCGGCCACCGCACCGGCGGCTCGATCCACTTCATCATCAACAACCAGATCGGCTTCACCACCGATCCGCGCTTTTCGCGCTCCTCACCCTATCCGTCGGACGTGGCCAAGATGGTGGAGGCACCGATCTTCCACGTGAACGGCGACGATCCGGAAGCGGTCGTCTTCGCCGCCAAGGTGGCGGCCGAGTACCGGCAGAAGTTCCAGAAACCCGTCGTCATCGACATGTTCTGCTATCGCCGCTTCGGCCACAACGAGGGCGACGAGCCGGCTTTCACGCAGCCGCTCATGTACCGCAAGATCAGGTCGCATCCGTCGATCCTGGAGCTCTATTCCAAGAAGCTCCTCGCCGAGGGGACTGTCACCGAGGCCGACATCGACGAGATGAAGAGCACCTGGCGCTCCAAGCTCGACACCGAGTTCGACATCGCCACGAGCTACAAGCCCAACAAGGCCGACTGGCTCGACGGGCGTTGGGCCGGGCTCAAGGCTGTGCGCGAGGACGCCGACGATCCGCGCCGCGGGCAGACCGGCGTCGCCATCGAGACCCTGAAGGACATCGCAAAGGCGCTGACCTCGGTGCCGGAGGGCTTCCACGTCCACCGTACGATCCAGCGCTTCCTGGACAACCGCAAGAAGATGATGGAGACCGGCGAGGGCATCGATTGGGCCATGGCCGAGGCGCTCTCCTTCGGTTCGCTGCTGCTCGAAGGCCACCGGGTGCGCCTCTCCGGCCAGGACGTTGAGCGCGGCACCTTCTCGCAGCGCCACACGGTCCTGACCGACCAAGAGAACGAGGAGCGCTACACGCCCCTCAACCACATCCGTGAGAATCAGGGGCGCTACGAGGTCATCAACTCCATGCTCTCCGAGGAGGCGGTGCTCGGCTTCGAGTACGGCTATACCCTCTCGGAGCCGAATGCCCTGACGCTGTGGGAGGCCCAGTTCGGCGACTTCGCCAACGGCGCGCAGGTGGTGTTCGACCAGTTCATCTCGTCTGGCGAACGCAAGTGGCTTCGCATGTCGGGCCTCGTCTGCCTGTTGCCGCACGGCTACGAGGGCCAGGGTCCCGAGCACTCCTCCGCCCGCCTGGAGCGCTGGCTGCAGATGTGCGCCGAGGACAACATGCAGGTGGCATATTGCTCGACCCCGTCGAACTATTTCCACATCCTGCGCCGCCAGCTGAAGCGAGAGTTCCGCAAGCCGTTGATCCTGATGACGCCGAAGTCGCTGCTGCGCCACAAGCGCTGTGTATCGACCCTGGCCGACATCTCGGAAGGAACACACTTCCACCGCGTCCTTCAGGACGACGCGCAGCGTGGTGCCGATGGCATCAAGCTCCTCAAGGACGACAAGATCCGGCGCGTCGTGATCTGCACCGGCAAGGTCTATTACGACCTGCTCGAGGAGCGGGAGAAGCGGGGCATCGACGACGTCTACCTGATGCGCGTCGAGCAGCTCTATCCCTTCCCGGCGAAGTCGCTGGCGGCAGAGATCTCGCGCTTCAAGAAGGCCGACGTGGTGTGGTGCCAGGAGGAGCCGAAGAACATGGGTTCCTGGACCTTCGTCGAGCCGTATCTCGAGTGGGTTCTCAAGACCGCAGGCGCCAAGGTGGACCGTCCCCGCTACGTGGGCCGTGCCGCCTCCGCCGCCACCGCCACGGGCCTGATGTCGAAGCACCAGGCCCAGCTGCAGGCTTTCCTCGACGAGGCCTTCGCGGCCTGACGGCTGCGAAGCGCCTTTCCTTTTCCACGGGCATCGACGCCCCAGAAGCGATAAGACGATCATGGCGACCGAAATCCGCGTACCAACCCTTGGCGAATCCGTTTCAGAGGCCACGATCGGCCGCTGGTTCAAGAAGCCCGGCGACGCCGTCAAGGCCGACGAGCCTGTCCTGGAGCTCGAGACCGACAAGGTGACCCTTGAGGTCAACGCTCCCGCGAGCGGCACCCTCGGCGACATCCTGGCCAAGGACGGCGAGACGGTCTCTCCCGGCGCCGTGCTCGGCTCCATCGTGGAAGGCGGCGGCGCAGCGACTTCCGCTCCCGCGCCCAAAGCCGAGACCCCGAAGGCGGCTCCTGCTCCTGCGGCGGCCCCCGTCGCGTCGCCGGCTCCCGTTCAGGCGGCCGGTGCCCGCGACAACGGCCCAGCGGTCGCTCGCATCGCCGCCGAGAGCGGCATCGACGCATCCCGCGTCGCCGGCTCCGGCAAGGACGGCCGCGTTACCAAGGGCGACATGCTCGCGGCCATCGCCACAGGCGCCGCTGCTCCCGCCCCAAGCGCTCCGGCCCAGATGCGCGCTCCCTCCGCTCCGGTCGATGCGGAACGCGAAGAGCGCGTGCGCATGACCAAGCTGCGCCAGACCATCGCGCGCCGCCTGAAGGATGCGCAGAACAGCGCCGCCATGCTCACCACGTTCAACGACGTGGACATGAGCGCGGTGATGAACCTGCGCAGCCAGTACAAGGACGTGTTCGAGAAGAAGCACGGTACCAAGCTCGGCTTCATGGGTTTCTTCACCAAGGCGGTGATCCAAGCGCTCAAGGACGTTCCGGCGGTCAACGCCGAGATCGACGGCCAGGACATCGTATTCAAGAACTACTACCACATCGGCATCGCGGTCGGCACCGAGAAGGGCCTAGTGGTCCCGGTGGTGCGCGACGCGGACGATCTCTCGGTCGCCGGCATCGAGAAGAAGATCGCCGATTTCGGCCGCCGCGCCCGCGACGGCAAGCTCTCCATCGACGAGATGCAGGGCGGCACCTTCACCATCACCAACGGCGGCATCTACGGCTCGCTGCTCTCGACCCCGATTCTCAACGCACCGCAATCGGGCATTCTCGGGATGCACCGCATCGAGGAGCGTCCCGTGGTCCGCAACGGCCAGATCGTTGTGCGTCCGATGATGTATCTCGCTTTGTCCTATGATCACCGGATCGTCGACGGCAAGGAGGCCGTGACCTTCCTGGTGCGCGTCAAGGAGGCCCTCGAGGATCCGGCGCGCCTCGTTCTGGATCTCTGATCCCGCACTTTCATGCCCGGCCACCGTGCCGGGCATTCACGACATTTTTGCCGGGCGGCCATCCGAAGACGGTGATGGCCGGCAAGAAACCGGCCAGACGTCCAAGGGGGCGAACACATGTCCTACGATCTCGTCGTTATCGGCACCGGGCCTGGCGGCTATGTCTGCGCCATCCGGGCCGCCCAGCTCGGCCTCAAGACGGCTGTCGTCGAAAAGCGCAAGACCCACGGCGGCACCTGCCTCAACGTGGGCTGCATCCCGTCGAAGGCGCTCCTGCACGCCTCGCACATGTTCGAGGATGCACGGGATCACTTCGCCGACCTGGGCATCGGCGTGAGCGCCCCCAGCCTCGACCTCGCGAAGATGCAGACCTTCAAGCAGGAGGGCGTCGACGGAAACACCAAAGGCGTCGAGTTCTTGCTCAAGAAGAACAAGATCGACACGTTCCAGGGCACTGCGCGCATCGCGGCCGCCGGCCAGGTCGAGGTGACGGGCGAGGACGGCTCGAACCAGATCCTCGAGGCGAAGAACATCGTCATCGCCACGGGCTCGGACGTCACTCGCCTGCCGGGCATCGAGATCGACGAGAAGGTGGTCGTGTCGTCCACGGGCGCCCTCGAGCTCGAAAGCGTGCCGAAGCGCCTCGTGGTCATCGGCGCGGGCGTCATCGGCCTTGAGCTCGGCTCCGTGTGGCGCCGCCTCGGCTCCGAGGTGATCGTGGTGGAGTATCTTGACCGCATCCTGCCCGGCATGGATGGCGAGGTCGCCAAGCAGTTCCAGCGCATCCTGTCCAAGCAGGGCTTCCAGTTCAAGCTCGGCGCCAAGGTCACCAAGGTCGAGAAGACGGGCAAGGGCGCAACCCTCACCTTCGAGCCGGCCGCGGGCGGCGCGGCCGAGACCATCGATGCCGACGTGGTGCTGGTGGCCATTGGCCGGGTTCCCTATACGCAGGGTCTCGGCCTCGACCATGCCGGCGTCCAGCTCGACAACCGCGGCCGCATCCTCACCGATGAGCATTTTGCCACGAACGTCACCGGCATCTATGCCATCGGTGACGTGATCGCCGGTCCCATGCTGGCCCACAAGGCCGAGGACGAGGGCGTCGCGGTGGCCGAGATCCTGGCCGGCAAGGCCGGGCACGTGAACTACGACGTCATCCCGAGCGTGGTCTACACATTCCCCGAGGTCGCCTCCATCGGCAAGACCGAGGAGGAGCTTAAAAGCGCGGGCATCGCCTACAATACCGGCAAGTTCCCGTTCACGGCCAACGGCCGTGCCAAGGTGAACCGCACCACCGACGGCTTCGTGAAGATCCTGGCCGACGCCGCCACCGACAAGGTGCTCGGCGTCCACATCGTCGGCCCGGAAGCCGGCAACCTCATCCACGAGGCGGCGATCGCCATGGAGTTCGGCGCCTCGTCCGAGGACATGGCCCGTACCTGCCACGCGCATCCGACGCTCGCGGAAGCTGTGAAGGAAGCAGCGCTGGCGGTGGAGAAGCGTGCGATCCACATGTAATATCGGCAGATGGCGAAGCTCCACTTCCTCTACTCGGTGATGAATGCAGGCAAGACCACGCATCTCCTGCAGGTCCGCTACAATTACATCGAGAACGGCGGCCACGTGCTGCTGTTCACGAGTCTCGTCGACGACCGCTTCGGCGTCGGCAAGGTGAGGTCGCGCATCGGCATCGAGGCTGACGCCATTCCGCTGAGGAAGGACGATGCCATCGGAGCCATCGTGGCGGCCGAGCACGCGAAGAGGCCGGTGACGGTGGTTCTGATCGACGAGGTCCAGTTCATGACGGCGGACCAGGTCCGCCAGCTCGCCTGGATCGTCGACGAGCTGAACGTGCCCGTCATGGCCTATGGGCTGAAGAACAACGTTTACGGCACGCTGTTCAGCGAGGCCATCACCACCATGATGGCGCTTGCCGACGACTTCCAGGAGATCAAGCAGCTCTGTCATTGCGGCCGCAAGGCCACGATGATCCTCAAATACGACCGCAACGGCGAGGCCGTACGCTCGGGCGAGGTGGTCGAGATCGGCGGCGAGGGCCGCTACGTCTCAGTCTGCCGCCCTCATTGGACGAAGGGCGATATCGGTCCGGCCGCGCGGCAGCTGCTGGCCCCGGCCGTCGCAGCCGAATAGACAGTCTCATCCCTTCACCCGAGCCCGTGGATGCGCGGCGTCGAACGCATCCATCAGCCGCGTCGCGTCCACCTTGGTATAGAGCTGGGTCGTCGAGAGCGAGGCGTGGCCCAGGAGTTCCTGAATTCCGCGCAGGTCCCCGCCACGCGCCAGCAGATGGGTGGCGAAGGAATGGCGCAGGGCATGTGGTGTCGCGCTGTCGGGCAGGCCCAACGCCCCGCGCAGTTCCTCGACCGCGAGCTGGATGATCCGCGGCGACAGCGGCCCGCCGCGGGCGCCGACGAAGAGCGGCCCTTCCGGCGGCAGTCCGTAGGGGCACAGATGCAGGTATTCCTCCACGGCCCGCTGAATGGCCGGGATCACCGGCACGCTGCGCATCTTGCCGCCCTTGCCCGTCACGGTGATCGAATCGGTGCCGTGGATCGGCGCATCCCGCCGCTGAAGGCCCAGTGCCTCGGAGATCCGCAGCCCCGCTCCATAAAGGAGCGACAGAACGGCCGCATCCCGGGCCAAGATCCAGGCTTTCCGGTTCTCGCTTGCCCGCAGCTCCGTGTCCGTGACAGCGACGGCCGAAGAGGCCGAGAGGGGGCGCGGGAGGTTCTTTTCGACCTTCGGGGTGCGAATCGCAGCAAAAGCCGAGGCGGTGCCATGGCCCTCGCGCTCCAGATGCCGCGCGAAGGACCTAAGGGCCGCGAGCTGACGCATCAGGGACCGACTCTGCACCGCCTCCATGCGCCTGGCGGCGAGGAACGAGCGGATGTCGAGCGGCTTGAGGCCCAGGATCGCCTTGACGGTTGGCGGCTCCCCGAGATGTCCGGTCAGAAAGGCGAGGAATTGCCGCAGATCCCGGGCATAGGCTTCCACCGTCTTCGCGGAGAGCCGGCGCTCCTTGGCCAGCGAGGCCAGCCACTGCATCGCCTCCCGGCGCGTATCGGGGGCGCCGGGGAGAACGAGATCCAGGGCGTTCTTCGAATCGTCGCTTGACATGTTCCCGCTTTGTGCAAGTTCAAGCAGACTAACGAGAACAGGTTAACCTCCTCCGAATGACAAGCCACGTCGCCGATGTCCTCATTCCGCTGGCGCTGGACACGGCCTACAGCTACGCGGTCCCGGACGGCCTCGCCCTCAAGGAGGGGGACGTGGTGCAGGTGCCCCTTGCCACCCGGGAGGTGGTGGGGGTGGTCTGGGGCGTGCGCGAGGGACCGGGCGGCAATTTCAAGAAGGTGACGGGGGTGATCGACAGCCCGAGCCTGTCGCCGAGGATGCGCAAGTTCCTGGACTGGATCGCCTGGTACACCTTGGCGCCCAAGGGATCGGCCCTGGCCATGGGGCTCAAGCTCGTGGATGGCGACCGGCCGGAGGTGGTGCGCGTCGGCGTCAAGCTGGCCCCGCAACTGCCGAAACGCATGACTCCGGCGCGCCAGCGCGTCATCGAGGCGGCGCAGGACGGGGTCGTGCGCCTCAAGAGTGAACTGGCCCATCTTGCCGGCGTCAGCAATGGGGTGGTCGACGGCCTCATCGACGAAGGCACCCTCGAGACCGTCGCGCTGCTGCAGGAACCGGTGTCGGAGATCCCGAACCCGGACTTTCGCGCGGCCGGGCTCTCGGACGACCAGCAGGCCGCGGCGGCGGCGCTCGTCGCCTCCATGCACGAAGAGCACGCGCCCGTGACCCTGCTCGAAGGCGTCACCGGCTCCGGCAAGACGGAAGTCTATTTCGAGGCTGTGGCCGAGGCGGTGCGCCAAGGCCGTCAGGCGCTGATCCTGATGCCCGAGATCGCCCTGACGGCCCAGTTCCTAGACCGGTTCGCCGCCCGTTTCGGCGTAAAGCCGGCCTGCTGGCATTCGGGCGTCACCGGCCGCAAGCGCGAGCGCCTCTATGCCGGGATCGCCTCGGGCGAGGTCAAGGTGACGGCGGGCGCCCGCTCGGCCCTGTTCCTGCCTTACGCGGATCTCGGCCTCATCGTGGTCGATGAGGAGCACGAGACCGCCTACAAGCAGGACGACGGGGTTCATTACCATGCCCGCGACATGGCGGTGGTGAGGGGGAGGATCGAGAATGCTCCCGTGGTGCTCGCCTCCGCGACGCCCTCCATCGAGACCCGGGTCAACGTCCAGCGCGGTCGCTACCGCCATGTGCAACTGCCCGAGCGGTTCGGCGGCCGGCAGATGCCGCAGATCCGAGCTGTGGATCTGCGCCGCGAAACCATTCCGAAGGGCCGCTGGCTCTCGCCGACCCTGAACCTCGCCATCGAGGACACTTTAGGCCGGGGCGAGCAGGTGCTGCTCTTCCTCAACCGGCGGGGCTATGCGCCGCTCACCCTCTGCCGGGCCTGCGCCCACCGCTACGAATGCCCCAATTGTTCGGCCTGGCTCGTGGAGCACCGGTTCCGCCGCTCCCTCGTCTGCCATCATTGCGGCCATGTGGAGCGGACCCCGCAGGCCTGCATCTCCTGCGGCAGTATCGATTCCCTGGTGCCCTGCGGTCCCGGGGTGGAGCGGATCGCCGAGGAGGTGGCCGAGACGTATCCCGACAAGCGCTCCATTGTGCTCTCCAGCGACATGCCGGGCGGGACCGAGCGGTTGCGCTCGGAACTCGCCGCCGTCGCGGCGGGAGAGATCGACATCGTGATCGGCACCCAGCTCGTCGCCAAGGGGCACAACTTCCCGCTCATGACGCTCGTGGGGGTGCTCGACGCCGATATCGGCCTGACCTCCGGCGATCCCAGGGCAGCCGAGCGGACCTTCCAGCTCCTGCAACAGGTCACCGGCCGTGCCGGGCGCGGCGAGAAGCCGGGCCGGGCCCTGGTCCAAACGTGGCAGCCGGACCATCCGGTGATCGCCGCCCTGGTATCGGGCGACGCGGAGCGCTTCTACGACGAGGAGACCCGCGTCCGTGAAATGGCGGGACTTCCGCCCTTCGGACGGCTGGCCTCCCTCATCGTCTCGGCGGCGGAGCGGGAGGCGGCCGAGGCCCATGCCCGCGCCATGGCCCTGGTGGCCCACCCGCCCCCGGGCGTCACGGTGCTTGGCCCCGCCGAGGCGCCGCTCGCCCTGATCCGGGGCCGCTACCGCTACCGCCTGCTCGTAAAGACGGAGCGTGAGGTGGACCTCCAGGCCTATCTGCGCGACTGGCTCGCCCGCTGCCCCAAGGTCCGGGGCAACACCCGAGTCGCCATCGACGTCGACCCCCAGAGCTTCCTGTGATCAACAACGCGTGACCCTGAGACCCATGACCAAGATCGTCCACTGCATCCGGCACGGCCAGTCCACCTTCAATGCCCATTTTGCCGAAACCGGACTCGACCCGCTGCATCCCGACGCACCCCTGACGGACCTCGGGCGCCAGCAGGTGGCGGAGCGGGCTCCCGAATTGCGCCAACACGCCTACGAACTCGTCGTGACCTCGCCCCTGACGCGCGCCATCCAGACCACCCTCGGCCTGTTCGGCGACCATCCGGCTTCCCCGCCGATCCATGTCGAGTGCCTGCATCGGGAGTTCCTCGAGAGCAGCTGCGACGTCGGACGGGCCCCGAGCTTCCTGGCGCAGGACTTCCCGAACCTCTCCTTCGGCCACCTGGATGAGATCTGGTGGCACAATCACGGCGAGCCCGACGAGCGCGGTTTCGTCAACGAGCCCGCCGCGATCCTGTCCGAGCGGGTGAGCCAGTTTCGCATTTGGCTCGCGGCCCGGCCCGAGCGGCTCATCGCCGTCGTGGGTCACGGGACGTTCTTCTACCATCTGACCGGCCAGCAACTGCGGAACTGCGAGGTTGCCACGCTGGAACTCTGAAGGGGCCGCCTTCGGCGAGGCCGGCCGGAGCCCGGATCGCGGACTCTTGGTCAGCCTCGCCTTGCGCCTGCGAAAAACCCATGCTAGTGCACCCCCGCCTGACGGGCGGAGAGACGTCCCGCTTTGGCTCAATTCCACCGACCTGACGGGTTTCCCGACAGCCTCCGCAAGGCCTGCCGGTCCGAGGCCCTTAAGATTTGAGAGAGACGAATAACGTGGCGCAAAGCGGTTCGAATGAAGGACCCCTCCTGTCGGGCGTAGCGTTACGCTACGCCACGGCCCTATTCGACCTCGCTCGCGAAGCGAATGTCGTGGACGCCGTCGCCGGCGATCTCGCTCGCTTCGACCAGATGGTCCGGGGCAGCGATGATCTGCAGCGCCTGATTCGCAACCCCGTCTTCACGGCGGAGGAGCAGTCGGCCGCGATCGGCGCCCTCCTCGACCGGGCCGGTATTTCCGGCCTGACCGGCAACTTCATCCGCCTCGTCGCCTCCAAGCGCCGCCTTTTCGCCCTCCCGGACATGATCCGGGCCTATGGCGATCTGGTCTCGGACGCGAAAGGCATCGTTCGGGCACAGGTCGTCCTGGCTGAGGCGCCCTCGGACGCGGTGATGAACGAAATCAAGGCGGCGCTGCGCGACGTCGCCAAGGCTGACGTCTCCGTCGACGTCAAGATCGACCCGAGCCTCATCGGCGGCCTCATCGTGAAGATGGGTTCCCGCATGGTGGATGCCTCGGTGCGCACCAAACTCAATTCCATTCGTCTAGCGATGAAAGAGGTCCGCTGATGGACATTCGAGCCGCTGAGATCTCCGCGATCCTCAAAGAGCAGATCAAGAACTTCGGTACCGAAGCTGAAGTCACCGAAGTCGGGCAGGTCCTGTCCGTCGGTGACGGCATTGCCCGGTGCTACGGCCTCGACAAGGTCCAGGCCGGCGAGATGGTCGAATTCGAGAGCGGCGTGCGCGGCATGGCCCTCAACCTCGAGACCGACAACGTCGGCGTCGTGGTGTTCGGCTCCGACCGCGAGATCGCCGAAGGCCAGACCGTGAAGCGCACGGGCGCCATCGTGGACGTGCCGGTCGGCAAGGGCCTGCTCGGCCGCGTCGTCGACGCGCTCGGCAACCCCATCGACGGCAAGGGCCCGATCGTGGCCACCGAGCGCCGCCGCGTCGACGTGAAGGCTCCCGGCATCATTCCGCGCAAGTCCGTGCACGAGCCGATGGCGACGGGCCTCAAGTCCATCGACGCCCTCATCCCGGTCGGCCGCGGCCAGCGCGAGCTGATCATCGGCGACCGCCAGACCGGCAAGACCGCGATCGCCCTCGACACGATCCTCAACCAGAAGCCGCTGAACCAGGGCGACGACGAGAGCCAGAAGCTCTATTGCGTCTACGTCGCCATCGGCCAGAAGCGCTCCACGGTGGCCCAGTTCGTGAAGGTTCTCGAAGAGAACGGCGCGCTGGAATATTCCATCATCGTCGCGGCCACCGCGTCCGATCCGGCCCCGATGCAGTTCCTGGCGCCCTTCTCCGGCTGCGCCATGGGCGAGTTCTTCCGCGACAACGGCATGCATGCCGTGATCACCTATGACGATCTGTCCAAGCAGGCCGTCGCCTACCGTCAGATGTCGCTCCTGCTCCGCCGTCCTCCGGGCCGCGAGGCCTATCCGGGCGACGTGTTCTACCTGCACTCCCGCCTGCTCGAGCGCGCCGCGAAGCTCAATGAGGACAACGGCGCGGGCTCGCTCACCGCTCTGCCGGTCATCGAGACGCAGGCCAACGACGTGTCGGCCTACATCCCGACCAACGTGATCTCGATCACCGACGGCCAGATCTTCCTCGAGACGGACCTGTTCTACCAGGGCATCCGCCCGGCGGTGAACGTCGGCCTGTCGGTGTCGCGCGTGGGCTCCTCGGCCCAGACGAAGGCGATGAAGAAGGTCGCGGGCAAGATCAAGGGCGAGCTGGCGCAGTACCGCGAGATGGCGGCCTTCGCGCAGTTCGGCTCCGACCTCGACGCCACCACGCAGCGCCTGCTGAACCGCGGTTCGCGCCTGACCGAGCTCCTGAAGCAGCCGCAATTCTCGCCGCTGAAGATGGAAGAGCAGGTCGCCGTGATCTATGCCGGCGTGAACGGCTACCTCGATGCGCTTCCGCTCAACCGGGTGCGCAGTTTCGAGGACGGTCTGCTCTCGCTGCTGCGCGGCAAGCACACCGATCTCCTCGATGCCATCCGCGCTTCGAAGGACCTGTCGAGCGACTCGGAAGCGAAGCTCAAGGACGTCGTCCAGAACTACGCCAAGTCTTTCTCGTAAAGACTTCCGTTCTCGTTAGATCCAGCCGGGTTTCCGGAGAGGGTAGGGACGCTCGATGCCGAGCTTAAAAGACCTTCGTAACCGCATCGCCTCGGTCAAGGCGACGCAGAAGATCACCAAGGCCATGCAGATGGTGGCCGCCGCGAAGCTGCGCCGCGCGCAGAGCGCGGCGGAAGCCGCGCGTCCCTATGCGGAGCGCATGGCCGTGGTGCTCGGTAACCTCGGGTCCGGCATCACCGTCGGGCCCGAAACGCCGCGCCTTCTGGCCGGCACCGGTTCCGACCGCGTTCACCTGCTGGTCGTGTGCACCGCGGAGCGCGGCCTGTGCGGCGCGTTCAACTCGTCGATCGCGCGTCTGGCCCGCGACCATGCCAACCGGCTGCTCGCCGAGGGCAAGACCATCAAGATCATCTGCGTCGGCAAGAAGGGCTACGACATCCTGCGTCGCCAGTTCGCCGAGCAGATCATCGAGCTCATCGACCTGCGCTCCGTGCGCCAGCTCGGATTCGAGCAGGGCGACATGATCGCTCAGAAGATCCTTGCGCGTTTCGAGGCGGGCGAGTTCGACGTGGCGACCCTGTTCTACTCGCGCTTCCGCTCGGTGATCGCCCAGATCCCGACGGCGCAGCAGATCATCCCGGCCCAGATCGAGGCCAGCGCCGGCGCTCCCGACGCGGTCTACGAGTACGAGCCCGATGAAGGCGAGATCCTGACGACGCTTCTGCCGCGGAACCTGACCATGCAGATCTTCCGGGCGCTGCTCGAGAACGCTGCCTCCGAACAGGGCGCCCGCATGAGCGCCATGGACAATGCGACCCGCAACGCGGGCGAAATGATCAAGAAGCAGACGATGACCTACAACCGGTCGCGTCAGGCGATGATCACCAAGGAACTGATCGAAATCATCTCGGGCGCCGAGGCGCTCTGACGACATCCGAGAGGAGCCACCTATGGCCAACACTGCCACTACCCCCGGTATTGCGACCGGACGTATCACCCAGGTCATCGGCGCCGTCGTCGACGTGCAGTTCGAGGGACACCTGCCGGAGATCCTGAACGCTCTCGAGACCACGAACGGCGGCAACCGCCTCGTGCTCGAAGTGGCCCAGCAGCTCGGCGAAAGCACCGTGCGCTGCATCGCCATGGACACCTCCGAGGGTCTCGTGCGCGGCCAGCCGGTCACCGACACCGGTGCGCCGATCTCGGTGCCGGTCGGCGCCGGAACGCTCGGCCGCATCATGAACGTCATCGGCGAGCCGGTGGATGAAGCCGGTCCCATCCCGTCGGAAGGCTTCCGCGCCATTCACCAGCCGGCTCCGTCTTACGCCGATCAGGCCACCGAGGCCCAGATCCTCGTCACCGGCATCAAGGTCGTCGACCTGCTCGCTCCCTACGCCAAGGGCGGCAAGATCGGCCTCTTCGGCGGCGCGGGCGTCGGCAAGACCGTGCTCATCATGGAGCTCATCAACAACGTCGCGAAGGCGCACGGCGGCTATTCCGTGTTCGCCGGCGTCGGCGAGCGCACCCGCGAGGGCAACGACCTCTATCACGAGATGATCGAGTCGGGCGTGAACAAGCATGGCGGCGGCGAAGGCTCCAAGTGCGCCCTCGTCTACGGCCAGATGAACGAGCCTCCGGGTGCCCGCGCCCGCGTCGCGCTCACCGGCCTCACCGTCGCCGAGAACTTCCGCGACCAGGGCCAGGACGTGCTGTTCTTCGTGGACAACATCTTCCGCTTCACGCAGGCCGGCTCCGAAGTGTCGGCGCTTCTCGGCCGTATTCCTTCGGCGGTGGGCTATCAGCCGACGCTTGCCACCGACATGGGCATGCTGCAGGAGCGGATCACCACCACCAACAAGGGCTCGATCACCTCGGTGCAGGCGATCTACGTGCCCGCCGACGATCTGACCGACCCGGCGCCGGCCACCTCCTTCGCCCACCTCGACGCCACGACCGTGCTGTCGCGCTCGATCGCCGAGAAGGGCATCTACCCGGCGGTGGATCCGCTCGACTCGACCTCGCGCATGCTCTCCGCCGCGATCCTC
>Ga0247820_10001186_pt1 | contig 14636 bp, 10 predicted proteins | sample 13C_Glucose_Day1_2_FD_192480 | JGI IMG/M metagenome (GOLD analysis project Ga0247820, IMG submission 192480) | Soil microbial communities from agricultural site in Penn Yan, New York, United States - 13C_Glucose_Day14 | ecosystem: Environmental > Terrestrial > Soil > Agricultural land | place...
CCTTGACCGCGAAGGCCTTGAATTCACTGAGCATGCCCATGCTGTATTCCTTTGTTACGAATGGAGAGGTAAACGCAGTGTAAGCCACTAAAACGCTTCATGCGTGACGTTCGCAGCTACAGACTGTGTTTAGCGCGAATAGTTTTGTCGCCTGCCGAGGCCTCCGGGACACGTCCGTGTTCGGCTATCATGGCGGTTTTTCCAGGAGACCCACCCATGGCCAAGGCCAAGCGCTTGTATGGCTGCACAGAGTGCGGCGCGACCTTCCCCAAATGGGCCGGCCAGTGCGGTGACTGCGGGGCCTGGAACACCCTGGTCGAGACCATGATCGAGAGCGGCGGCGCCGCGGCGCCGAGCGGGCGTGCCGGCTGGACCGGGCAGCAGGCGCAGATCAAGACCCTGGCCGAAGTCAGCGTCGAGGAGATCCCGCGTTTCACCACCAGCAGCACCGAGCTCGATCGCGTGCTCGGCGGGGGCCTGGTGGACGGCTCGGTGGTGCTGATCGGCGGTGATCCGGGGATCGGCAAGTCCACCATCCTCCTGCAGACCCTGTGCAACATCGCCACGCAGATGCCGGCGCTGTATGTCACCGGCGAGGAGTCGCAGCAGCAGGTGGCCATGCGCTCCCGGCGCCTGGGCCTGCCCCAGGAGCAGCTCAAGGTCATGACCGAAACCTGCATCGAGACCATCATCGCCACCGCGCGCCAGGAAAAGCCGCGGGTGATGGTCATCGACTCGATCCAGACCATCTTCACCGAGCAGTTGCAGTCAGCCCCCGGCGGCGTGGCCCAGGTGCGCGAGAGCACGGCATTGCTGGTGCGCTACGCCAAGCAGAGCGGCACGGCGATCTTCCTGGTCGGCCATGTCACCAAGGAGGGTTCGCTGGCCGGGCCCCGGGTGCTCGAGCACATGGTCGACACCGTGCTGTATTTCGAGGGTGAGTCCGACGGCCGCCTGCGCCTGTTGCGGGCGGTGAAGAACCGCTTCGGCGCGGTCAACGAACTGGGCGTGTTCGGCATGACCGACCGTGGCCTCAAGGAAGTCTCCAACCCCTCGGCGATCTTCCTCAACCGTACCCAGGAGGAAGTGCCGGGCAGCGTGGTCATGGCCACCTGGGAAGGTACCCGGCCGATGCTGGTGGAGGTCCAGGCGCTGGTCGACGACAGCCACCTGGCCAACCCGCGACGGGTGACCCTGGGTCTGGACCAGAACCGCCTGGCCATGCTGCTGGCGGTGCTGCACCGGCACGGCGGCATCCCCACCCACGACCAGGACGTGTTCCTCAACGTCGTTGGTGGCGTGAAGGTGCTCGAAACCGCATCGGACCTGGCGTTGCTGGCCGCGGTGATGTCGAGCCTGCGCAACCGCCCGCTGGCCCATGGCCTGCTGGTGTTTGGCGAGATTGGCCTGTCGGGCGAGGTGCGCCCGGTGCCCAGCGGCCAGGAGCGTCTGAAAGAGGCGGCCAAGCATGGCTTCAAGCGCGCCATCGTGCCCAAGGGCAACGCGCCGAAGGAAGCGCCCGTCGGGTTGCAGGTGATTGCCGTGACCCGTCTGGAACAGGCGCTGGATGCACTCTTCGAGTAATGCTGTTTCTTGCAAGTGATTCTCAATAACCAGTAGCATACCGCCACCTTGCGACCACCCCATGGAGAGCGTGTGGCGGAGTTCGACCTCAAGCGGCTGTTCACAAAGCACGCGAAAAACCTTCAGGGCCTGCTCTCGCGCAAGGTGCGCGACCCGCAGCTGGCGGCCGACCTGGTGCAGGACAGCTTCCTGCGCCTGGCCGAGCAGCAACGTCATGAGCCGATCGACAACGCCCAGGCCTACCTGTACCGCACCGCGCACAACCTGATGATCGATCATGTGCGCCAGCAGCAGCGGCGCAAGACCGACACGGTGCCCCACGAAGCCTTCGAGGCGATCGTCGAGGATGGCCCCGGGCTCGAGGAGCAGGCCGTGCGTGAGCAGCACCTGCGTCGCCTGCAGGCGATCCTCGGCGAGCTGCCCGAACGTACCCGGGAAATCTTTCGCCTCAACCGCCTGGAAGGCATGACCCACGCCGAGGTTGCCCGGCACCTGGGGATCTCCGACAGCTCGGTGCAAAAGCATCTGGCCAAGGCCCTGGCCTATGTGATGCAGTGCCTGCAGGAAACCGAATGACCAACGGTTTACTGACAAATGCCGCTTCAGACGTCAGCCCAGACATAACCAGATCACGAGAGAACCGTGTGAGCAGCCAGAACGAGCAAGCCATCCGCGAGCAGGCCGCCGAGTGGGTGGTGCTGCAGCAGGCCGGTCCCCTGAGCCCGGCGCAGCAGCACGCCTTGGACCAGTGGTGCGCCAGCGATCCCCGGCACGCCCAGGCCTATGGTTTCGCCCAGGCCACCTGGGCTGACCTTGGGCAATTGGCAAGCTTGCCCGCCGTCTCGGCCGTTCGCCCCACGACTCCCCTTCAGGGCAGCCCGGTACGGCGACGGCGACCTCGGTTGCGCCGGGCTGTCGCCAGCGCGGCGGCGCTGTTGCTGGCCGTGCTCGCTGTGCAGCAAGGGCCGCAGGCATGGCTAGGCTGGCGTGCGGACTACCTCACGGGTATCGGCGAGGTGCGCCGGGTGACCCTGCCCGATGGCAGCCAGGTCGAACTGGACAGCCGTAGCGCCGTCCAGCTTGCCTTCGACGATCAGGAGCGCCGCGTGCGCCTGTTGTCCGGTGAAGCCATCTTCACTGCCGCACCGGTCACGTCCCGGGACGCACGCCCGTTCGTGGTCGAATACGCCGGGGCTACCAGTCGCGCCCTCGGTACACGCTTCGTGGTTGGCGCGGCGGGCGAGGGGGGCTGGGTCGGCATGCTGGAGCACAGCGTCGCGGTCGACCTGCAGGTGCCGCCGTTGCAGGGGCAGGCCAGTCAGTTATTGGAGCAGGGCGAGAGCCTGCGCTATGACCAGCACAAGGGGGTACGACCCTGGCCGGGTCACGATCTGCGGCGAGCCACGGACTGGCAGCGCGGAGTGCTGGTGTTCGAACGCCAGCCGCTCGCCGAGGTGGTCGCCCGGCTCAATCGCTACCGTGCTGGCCAGCTGGTAGTCGCCAGTGACGCACTGGCCCGGCGTGAGGTCAGCGGCGTATTCCGCCTCGACCAGCTAGGCACCGCCCCGGTGGTGCTCGGTGACGAGCTCAAGGCCCGGCTGATCGAGCTTCCAGGCCTGGCCGTGCTCTACTGAACGCGGCTTCGGCAAAAAACTTTCTATTTTAGTTACTGACTTTTCCTGCGTTGCTCGTCTGATTGTTGAGATTGATTTTCATTACTAGAAAACGCCAACAACGGACGAGCAACCGCAGTGAGCACGCCACGACAACAACCCTTGCGCCCTCTGGGCCGCCTCGCCCTGGCCGGCAGCCTGGTCCTGGGCTGCTGTGCTTTGCCGATGGGGATCGGCATGGCACACGCCGCCGATTCGCCAAGCACCGCCAACCGCAACCTGGTGCGTTTCGATATTCCGGCCCAGTCGCTCGACAGCGCGGTACTGGCCTACGCCGAGCAGTCCGCTGTGCAGGTGTTCTTCGACAGCCGCAAGCTGGCCGGCCTGCGCAGCGAGGGGCTGCGCGGCAGCTACCCGGCTGAAGAGGGCCTGCGCCAACTGCTGCGCGGCACGCCGGTACGCTACCACTTCAGCGCCGCCGGACAGGTCGGCCTGGAGCGTGTCGCCCAGGACGGCGAGGTCCTGGAGCTGGGCGCGACCCATGTCGATTCTCAGCGCGATGGCGATTGGGTGTACCAGACCCCGCGATCGGTCAGTGTGATTACCCGCGAGCAGATCGAGCAGCGTGCCCCTCGTCATGCCGCCGACCTGCTCGAACAGACCCCGGGCGTGTACACCGCGGTCAACCAGCGTGACCCAGGACTGTCGGTCAACATCCGCGGCGTGCAGGACTATGGCCGGGTCAACATGAACATCGACGGCATGCGCCAGAACTTCAACGTCAACGGCCACCAGCAGCGCAACGGCGTGATGTTCATCGACCCCGAGTTCATCCAGGGCGTCGAGATCGACAAGGGCACCTCGGCCGGCATGGGCGGTGCCGGAGTGATCGGCGGCATCGCCAGCTTCAACACCGTCGATGCCCGCGACCTGCTCGGCCAGGGCAAGGAGATCGGTGGTCGCCTGCGCGCCGGCCACGGTATCGGCGAGTTGGGCAACGGCACCTACTTCAATGGCAGTGCGCTGTTCGCCGTCGGCAATGAAGCCGGCGATATCCTGCTTGGCCACAGCGAGCGGCATTTCGGCAACTACCGCAGCGGTACGCAGAACGCCGACAACCTGGGCACGCAGATCCGCGGCAAGCTGGAGAATCGCGAGGCCTGGAAGAGCTGGCTGCATGGCGAAGTGGGGGCGATGGACAGCGTGACCCGCTCCCAGCTGTTCAAGCTCGGCCTCAACTTCGCCGACGACCAGCGCCTGCAGTTCAGCTACATCGAGACCGACACCGACAGCAAGGACGCCTGGACCTACAACGACAGCAACGCCAACCGCTATTACTACCGGGTCACCGGCACCAACGACATCAATGCGAAGAATGCCGCGCTGGACTACAGCTTCACCCCGGACAACGACCTGATCGACTTCAAGGCCAAGCTGTACTACGTGACCACCCGCCAGGACCGCTGGAACGCCGACAACCTGTCCAGCGCCGCCACCGGCAACCGTGTCGAGGCCTACACCGACCGCTTCCAGACCGACACCTGGGGCCTGCAGCTGCAGAACACCTCGCGCTGGCACCTGGGACAGGCCGACACCCTGAGCTTCAACTACGGCACCGAGTTGTTCCAGGACAGCTTCCGCCCCAGCACCGAGCGCGTCGCCGCAGTCAACGAGGTGGAATCGCTACCCTACGTGCAGGGCGCCAACCCCAAGGGCAAGCGAGTGATGGCCAGCCTGTTCGGCAAGCTCACCTACGAGCATGACGACTGGCTCACCCTGGATGCCGGGCTGCGCTACGACCGTTATCGCCTGAGCGGCAAGACCGGTGTCACCACCTGGATGTACCCCGAAGGCGTCACCGAGGTCGGCCTTACCCGCCAGCAGACCCACATGATCTTCGACGAGGACACCGAGGAGGGACGCTTCTCGCCGACCTTCGGCATCGCGCTCAAGCCCGGGCCGGACTGGTTGCAGGTCTATACCCGCTGGGGCCGTGGCTGGCGCCCGCCAGCGGTGACCGAAGTGTTCATGAGCGGCCGCCCGCATGCCGGCGGCAGTGCCGAGATGGTCTACCCCAACCCGTTCCTCAAGGCCGAGGAGTCGCACAACTGGGAGCTGGGGCTGAACATCTTCAAGGAGTCGCTGCTGCGCGACGGCGACCGCTTCGGCGCCAAGGTCGCCTACTTCGATACGCGCATCGACAACTTCTCGTTCCTCGACACCAATGTCTCGCTGCCCGGCAGCAGCGTGGCAGGCATCGCCCTGGGCCGTTCGGCCTACCAGAACAACCTGGAGACCACACGCTTTCGCGGCGTGGAATACAGCCTGGACTACGATGCCGGTGCCTACTACGGCCAGCTCAGCTACACCCACATGATCGGCAGCAACGAGTTCTGTTCCAACCAGTTCTACATGGGTGGCGCACAGCGTCTGGTCAGCGCCGGTACCGTCATGCGCCCGGTGCGGGTGGGCAGCCGCATCATCATGCTGCCGGTGCGCGTATCACGCGCCGAGGGCGCCGCAGACACCAACGCTATCGTCAGTTGCGGCGACATCATGGGCAACGCCTCGTACATGCCCGCCGACCGTGGCGCCCTGACCCTGGGCATGCGCCTGCTCGAGCGCACCCTGGATGTGGGCATGCGCGTGCGTTACAGCGAAGGCAACGGCGAGAACCTCAAGAGCCATACCTACAACCAGATCGATCAGGCCCAGTGGCCGCAGTACACGGTCTACGACCTCTACGCCAGCTACTGGATGACCCCCAGCCTGAACCTGGCCCTGTCGCTGGAGAACGCCACCGACGAGGCCTACTTCGTGGCCATGGGCGACGGCAACAACCTGTCGCTGGCCCGCGGCCGCACCTTGAGCGGCATGCTCGAGTACCGCTTCTGAACCAACCGGGTTTGCCCATTCCGGGCGACGCGAAGGCACGGAACGCGCCTTCGTCATCACTGTGCAACAACGAGGAACCGTTATGACCATCTCCGTTAACTATGACGCCGCCTTCGCCAGCTCGACCGTCGACGACTACCTGGCCTTCTGGAGTGCCGGCTTCGTCACCGCCGGCCATGGCTACAGCAACACCGGCGGCTTCAGCAACGGCACCTTCGATGGCGACCAGTACGCCACCCACGGTCGCAACAACTCGGACTACGCCTTCATTGCCGACAGCGACAGCGCCAACGGTCTGCACTATGTGTTCGACCCGTCCAAGGCCCCGGGCGACAACCTCAACCACTACCTGTGGGGCTCGCTGGACAACGTCTCCCTGGGTGAAGTGCTCGGTGGCGGCAGCGGCAGCGACTTCAGCCTGGGCAACTACGTGGTCAGCTTCAACGGCCTGGACCTGGATGCCGCGCAGGGTGCCGGGCGTGCCGGCAACGAAGTGCAGGGCGTGATCTACGGCCTGATGCAGGGCAACACCTCGGCCCTGGAAGGCGTGCTGGACAACCTGCTGGCCGGTTATGGCGTCTCCACCAACAGCACTTTCGCCGAGATCGGTGCGGCCCTGGCCGCCGGCCCGGCTCACGCCGCTGCTGCCGAAGCGGTCGGCGTGCAGGCGCTGCCCGAGGACCTGGCCCTGGCGGCCTGAGCGCAGGCATGAAAAAGCGAATGGAAGGTCACCCTGCCATTCGCTGATCTGATGCACTTACCCCGCAGCCCGTGTCTTTGCCGGGCCCAGGCTGCGGCGGTGCGAATTCTGTGGCGACGACAGGGCGAATGCAATCACCGGTCGGCGCCTTCTACGAGGTTTCCAACAAATGCGAACCGCTCCCGCCGCGGCCAACGAAGTGCTGCGGGCGCTCAGGGCCTGCCGTGCCGGGCTTGGCAACGTTGCGCTGTTCACCGCGGTGATCAACGTGCTGATGCTGGCCCCGGCGCTGTATATGCTGCAGGTCTACGACCGGGTCCTGTCGTCGCGCAACGAGATGACCCTGTTGATGCTCAGCCTCATGGTGCTCGGGGTGTTCGCCTTCATGGGCCTGCTGGAGTGGCTGCGCAGCCAGGTGGTGATCCGCCTGGGCACGCGCATGGACATGGACCTCAACCCACGGGTGTTCGAGGCCGCCTATGAGGCCAGCCTGGCCGGACACAAGGGCGCTGCGGGGCAGATGCTCGCCGACCTGACCGCGTTGCGCCAGTTCGCCACCGGCCAGGCCCTGTTCGCGTTCTTCGACGCGCCGTGGTTCCCGGTATACCTGCTGGTGATGTTCATGTTCAGCCCATGGCTCGGCCTGATGGCGCTGCTGGGAGCGGTGCTGCTGACGCTGCTGGCCTGGGTCAACGAGCGCCTGACCCAGGCGCCGTTCGCCGAGGCCGGGCAGCTGTCGCAGCAGGCCGGCCTGGAAGCCAGCGCCAACCTGCGCAACGCCGAGGTGATCGAGGCCATGGGCATGCTGGCGCCGGTGCGTCAGCGCTGGGCGCGCCTGCACCATGGCTTCCTGGCTCGGCAGAACCTGGGCAGCGAGCGTACCGCGGCGGTCACCGCGCTGACCAAGACCGTGCGCCTGGCGCTGCAGTCGCTGGTGCTCGGCCTGGGCGCCTGGCTGGCCATCGAGCAACTGATCACGCCGGGGATGATGATCGCCGGCTCCATCCTCATGGCCCGGGTGCTGGCACCCATCGACCAGTTGATCGGCGCCTGGCGCCAATGGAGTGGCGCGCGCCTGGCCTATCAGCGCCTCAGCGAGCTGCTGCTGGCCCAGCCGCCGCGTCCGGCGGGCATGCCGCTGCCGGCACCGCTCGGCAAGCTGACGCTTGAGCAGGTGGGGGCGACGCAGCCGGGCAGCAGCCGTCTGTGCCTGAACAACCTGGGCTTCGAACTGCCAGCGGGCGAGTCACTGGGGATCATCGGCCCGTCCGGCTCGGGCAAGTCGACCCTGGCGCGGCTGCTGGTCGGCGCCGTTGCCCCGGCGAGCGGCAAGGTCCGCCTGGATGGCGCGGACCTGAGGGTCTGGGACCGTGGCGCACTGGGTCAGCATATCGGCTACCTGCCCCAGGACGTGCAGCTGTTCGCCGGCAGCATCGCCGACAACATCGCCCGGCTTGGCGCGGTGGATGCCCAGCAGGTGGTGGCCGCGGCGCAGCTGGCGGGGGTGCACGACATGATCCTCAAGCTGCCGGGCGGCTATGACACGCTGCTGGGCGAGGGCGGGCTGGGCCTGTCCGGCGGCCAGCGCCAGCGCATCGGCCTGGCGCGGGCGCTGTATGGGCTGCCGGCGCTGATCGTGCTCGACGAGCCCAATTCCAATCTCGATGAAGCCGGGGAGCAGGCGCTGGTCGAGGCCATTGCCAGGCTGCGCGAGCACAAGCGCACGTTGATCCTGATTACCCACAAGTCCTCGCTGCTGGCCGGCCTGGACAACTTGCTGATGCTCAAGAGCGGCCAGTTGCAGGCCTTCGGCCCCACCGCCCGGGTGCTGCAGGACGCACAACGGTCCGCCCGGCCGGCTCCCTCACCCGTCGCGCCACCCACCACACGCAATCCCATCGGCCTGAGCGTCACCTTCGGCCAGCCAAGAGCCTGACTTCATGAGCGTACACGCCCTCTCCACGCAAAAGACCGAGGCGAGCCTGCTCAGCCTCGACGAACACCGCCCGGGCCGGGTCGGCCGCTGGCTGGTGCTGGCAGGTTTCGGTGGCTTCCTCCTGTGGGCCGCGTTGGCGCCGCTGGACAAGGGTGTGCCGGTCAGCGGCAGCGTGATGGTCGCCGGTAGCCGACAGGCCGTGCAGCACCCCACGGGCGGGGTGATCGAGCAGTTGCTGGTGCGTGACGGCGACACGGTGAGCGCCGGCCAGGTCGTGCTGCGCATGGACCCGACCCTGGCTCAGGCCCAGGTCGGCTCTCTACGGGTGCAGTATGTCAACGCCCGCGCCGCCGAAGCGCGCCTGCTGGCCGAGCGCGATGGCAGGGCTTCGATCGAGTTCCCGCAGGGGCTGCGTGACCAGGCCGGCAGCGCCTGGGTGGCCACGGTGCTGGAGAGCCAGCGGCAACTGCGCAGCAGCCGCGCCCAGGCGCTGGAGATGGAACTCGGCGGCCTGCGCGAGAGCATCGCTGGCGCCGAAGCCTCGCTGCAGGGCCTGCAAGGCTCGCTGACCAGCAAACAGGCCCAGCGTGACGCGCTGGACGAGCAACTGCGCGGCCTGCGCGAACTGGCTCGGGATGGCTACATCGCCCGCAATCGCCTGCTCGACAGCGAGCGGCTGCTGGCCCAGGTCAACGGCTCGATCGCCGAGGACTTCGGCAGTATCGGTCGCACCCGGCGCCAGGTGCTGGAACTCAAGCTGCGCATCGGCCAGCGCCAGCAGGAGTATCAGAACGAGGTGCGCCAGCAGCTCGCCGAGCTGCAGGCCAGCGCCGAGGACCTGGACAACCGCCTGCGCAGCGCCGAATTCGAGCTGGCCCATACCCAGGTGCGGGCGCCCGTAGCCGGCACGGTGGTCGGCCTCAGCGTGTTCACCAACGGCGGGGTCATCGCCAGGGGCCAGCAACTGATGGAGATCGTGCCGCGCGATGCGCCGTTGCTGGTCGACGCCCGTGCCTCGGTGGACATGGTCGACCGCCTGCGCCCAGGGCTGCCGGTGGAATTGATGTTCGTCGCCTTCAACCAGAGCACCACGCCGCGAGTGGATGGCGAGGTGACGTTGGTCTCGGCCGACCGCCTGCTCGACGAAAAGACCCAGCAGCCCTACTACCAGGTGCGCATCAAGGTCAGCGAGCAGGGCCTCGGCCAACTGGCCGGCCTGGATATCCGTCCGGGCATGCCGGTGGAGGCCTTCGTGCGGACCGGCGAACGCTCGATGCTCAACTACCTGTTCAAGCCACTGGCCGACCGGGTGCATGTCGCCCTGGCCGAGGAATAAAAGGATGTCAGTGTTTTTGCGTGCCGCCTGCCCGCTGCTGTTGTTTACGAGTCTGTCGGCGCAGGCCCTGGACCTGGGCGACGCCTATGCCCTGGCCCTGCGCAACGATCCCACCTGGCAGGGCTCCATCGCCGAGCGCGAGGCGGGGCTCGAGAACCTGGCGATCGGTCGTGCCGGCCTGCTGCCCAGGCTGTCGTACCGCTACAACCGCGCCCGTAACGATTCCGAGGTGACCCAGCGCAGCCAGTTCGGCGACGTGACCACCCAGCGCGACTACCGCAGCTACAGTTCGACCCTGACCCTCGAGCAGCCGCTGTTCGACTATGGTGCCTGGAGCGACTACCGCCGTGGCGTGGCCCAGGCCGCCCTGGCCGACGAGCGCTATCGCGGCCGTGGCCAGGAGCTGATGGTGCGTTTGTTCGGCGCCTACAGCGAAGCGTTGTTCGCCAACGAACAGATCGCCCTGGCCCAGGCCCAGCGACGCACCTACGCCGAGCAGTTGACCCTCAATGAGCGCCTGCTCAAGGGCGGCGAGGGCACCCGTACCGATGTGCTGGAAACCCGCGCCCGCTACGAGCTGGCCCAGGCCCAGGAGATCGAGGCCGGCGACAATCTCGATGCGGCGTTGCGCGTCTTGCAGGCGATCATCGGCGAGCCGGTGGCAGTCGAGGACCTGGCGCCGATGGCCGGCGATTTTCGCGTCCAGCCGCTCACCCCCACACGTTTCGAACCCTGGCGCGACCTGGCCGTCGCCCACAACGCCGAACTGGCCAGCCAGCGCCACGGGCTCGAGGTCGCCGAGCAGAACATCGAGCGGCAGCGGGCCGGGCACCTGCCTTCGTTGAGTGCCTATGCCAGCAAGGGCATTTCCAGTTCCAGCTCCGAGAGCAGCTACAACCAGCGTTACGACACCGACAGCATTGGCGTGCAGTTGAGCGTGCCGCTGTTTGCCGGAGGCGGTGTGCAGGCGTCGGTGCGTCAGGCCCGGGCCCAGCGCGATGCCGCGGGTTTCGAGCTGGATGCGCAGCTGCGCGACACGCTCAACCAGCTGCGCCGGCAGTTCAACCTGTGCGCCAGCGGCACGGCGAAGATCCGTGCCTACGACCTGGCGGTGAAGGCCGCCTCGGCCCTGGTGCAGGCCACGCGCAAGAGTGTGCGGGGAGGGGAGAGGGTCAACCTGGATGTGCTGGACGCCGAGCAGCAGCTGTTCGGTGCCCGGCGCGACCTGGCGCAGGCACGCCATGAGTACCTGCGGGCGTGGTTGCAGTTGCGCTATCTGGCGGGGGTGCTGGAGGCGGGGGATCTGAATGTGTTGAACCGGTACTTCGTGGCGCACGGCTAGGGCGACTCAGCGGATCGAACGTGGGAGCGGGCTTGCCCCGCGATGGCGTCCTGTCATGAAGTGATGTTGTACCGACAGACCGGATCGCGGGGCAAGCCCGCTCCCACAGTGCCCGCATCCCACAGTGCCTGCTTGCGCACATGCTCGAGACGAAAAAAAGGAGCCGACGATGCGCGTCGGCTCCCCCTCGATGACCGTCCTGGTCAGCGATCAGTGTTCGGCAACCGCCTTGCGCCTGGGCGCCTCGTTGCCGTGCTCGTCGAGTTCCAGCACCGGAACCTCGTTACCGTCGGCGTCGAACAGCTTGCCATCCTTGAAGTAATCGCCATCGCGCAGGGCCGAGATGTCCGAGTACTGGATGGTGCGCTCGTAGGCCGCGGCGAACACCGACTGGTTTTCCGAGTTGCCGGTGGTGAAGTGGTTGAAGATCAGGTTCAGCAGGATGGCCATGATCGCCGCCGAGCTGATGCCGGAGTGGAAGATGGTTTCGAACCAGCTCGGGAAGTTGTGGTAGAAGGTCGGCGCCGCGATCGGGATCATGCCGAAGCCCAGCGAGGCGGCGACGATGATCAGGTTGACGTTGTTCTTGTAGTTGACCTTGGACAGGGTACGGATGCCGCTGGCCGCCACGGTGCCGAACAGCACGATGCCCGCGCCGCCGAGGACCGGGGTTGGTACCGCGGCGATGACCCGGCCCATGATCGGCAGCAGGCCCAGCACCACCAGGATCACCCCGCCGGTGGCCACCACGTAGCGGCTCTTGACCCCGGTCACGGCCACCAGGCCGACGTTCTGGGCGAAGGCGCTCTGGGTGAACGAGCCGAAGATCGGCGCCAGGATGCTCGACGCCATGTCGGCGCGCAGGCCATTGCCCAGGCGCTTGGAGTCGACCTTGGTGTCGATGATCTCACCGACTGCGAGGATGTCCGCCGAGGTTTCCACCAGGGTCACCATGATCACGATGCACATCGACAGGATCGCGGCGATATGGAAGGTCGGCATGCCGAAGTGGAACGGCGTGGGGAAGGCGAAGATCGGGCCTTCGGTGACCTTGCTGAAGTCGGTCATGCCCAGCGCCCAGGCAATCAGGGTGCCGGCGACCATGGCCAGGAGGATCGACAGGCGCGAGATGCTCGCGCTGCCCAGCTTGCTCAGCAGCAGGACGATGGCGAAGGTCAGCCCGGCCAGACCGATGTTGGCCACGCTGCCGAACTCCGGCGAGGCGCTGTTGCCGCCCATCACCCAGCGTGCGGCCACGGGCATCAGGGTCAGGCCGATGGTGGTGATGACGATGCCGGTGACCAGCGGCGGGAAGAACTTGGTGATGCGCGAGAACACCGGGGTGATCAGGAATCCGATGAGCGAAGCCGCCATCACCGCGCCCAGCACCGAAGGCAAGCCGCCACCGCTCTGACTGCCGAGGATCGCGCCCATGGTCGCCACGCCGGCGAACGATACGCCCTGCACCAGTGGCAGCTGGCAACCGAAGAACGGCAGGCCGAGGGTCTGCAGCAGGGTGGCCAGGCCTCCCGCGAACAGCGAGGCGGCGATCAGCAGGCCGATTTCCGCCGGGGCCAGGCCGGCGGCCTGGCCGAGGATCAGGGGTACGGCGACGATCCCTCCATACATGGTCAGGACATGCTGCAGCCCGTAGGCCAGGTTGGCGCCGAGGCCGAGGTTTTCGTCCTCGGGGCGCGGGGCGGGAGACGTGCTGGGGGACGTGGTCATTGGAGCAGGCTCTCTGTTTATTGTTGTGTCGCTACTGTAGACAACTAGTGCAAATAATTGCCACTAAAATTGTATACAAAGTTTTGATTGTAGCGCCGTAACGGGTGCGTCCAAGGTGCCTTAAACCTGGATGCACATTACGTTCCAACGTGCGGGAGGCTGTTCCAGAGGGGTGTGTACAAAGAGGCTGGTAAAGGCAGGAAAGCTGTCTGGCTGGACAAGAAAGCTGTCACAGCCAGATCATTAGCAAGCTAAGAGATATCAATCTTCGATGAGTTCGCGCAGCTCACGCATCATTTCGGTGCTGTCTGCCAGGTTCAATTCCACAAGACGGTGCAGATGAGTCATCGAATCGACATCTATGAACAGGCAGATAAAACCCAGTCGGGCGGACTCGTCGTGGCGCAGTTCGACCTGCATCCTGACCTGGGTTTTCTTGTCGTTGAGGTGGATGATCGCGTCGAAGTCCTGGGTGGGGTCGGCATCCCAGGGGCTTGGGCGCTCTACCAGCAAGCCCTTAAGCGACAGGTCCAGCAGTTTCACCAGCCAGCGACGTTCGCCCTGGCGCAGTTCGGTAGGGGCATCGAAGGCGATGCGCTGGAAGCGGCGGCGTTCGTCGTGGGCGTTCATGGTGGTTTCTCCGGGTGACATCCTGACTATAGTGAGTTTGGTATGTGCATCAGGTACGGCAATCTGGCCGCAGAGGCTCTAGACCAAAGCAAGTGTGGCAATGCGTCTTGACTGGCCCTAGACTCGATGGGCGGTCTTTCCAATCCACCAGCTGGAAGTAAACCATGAACAACAATAATAGCCTGCTACGCCACATTCCGTGGCTGGCGCTGGCAGTCGTAGGGGCCTGCGCGCTGGGTGTGGTCGCCCTGCGTCGTGGTGAGGCGATCAATGCCTTGTGGATCGTCGTCGCGGCAGTGGCCATCTACCTGGTTGCCTACCGTTACTACAGCCTGTTCATCGCCACCAAGGTGATGCAGCTCGATCCTCGCCGGGCCACGCCCGCTGTACTCAACAACGATGGCCTGGACTACGTCCCGACCAACAAGCACATCCTCTTCGGCCACCACTTCGCCGCCATCGCCGGCGCGGGCCCGCTCGTGGGCCCGGTGCTCGCCGCGCAGATGGGCTACCTGCCCGGCACGCTGTGGCTGATCGCCGGCGTGGTGCTGGCCGGCGCGGTGCAGGATTTCATGGTCCTGTTCCTCTCCACCCGTCGCAACGGCCGCTCGCTGGGCGACATGGTCCGTGAGGAGATGGGCCGCATCCCCGGCACCATCGCCCTGTTCGGTTGTTTCCTGATCATGATCATCATCCTCGCGGTGCTGGCGCTGATCGTGGTCAAGGCTCTGGCCGAGAGCCCGTGGGGCATGTTCACGGTGATCGCGACCATCCCGATCGCGATGTTCATGGGCATCTACATGCGCTACATCCGTCCGGGCCGCATTGGTGAAATCTCCATCGTCGGCGTGGTCCTGCTGCTGCTGTCGATC
>Ga0247820_10001187_pt1 | contig 14628 bp, 14 predicted proteins | sample 13C_Glucose_Day1_2_FD_192480 | JGI IMG/M metagenome (GOLD analysis project Ga0247820, IMG submission 192480) | Soil microbial communities from agricultural site in Penn Yan, New York, United States - 13C_Glucose_Day14 | ecosystem: Environmental > Terrestrial > Soil > Agricultural land | place...
CCGCAGGCGCTGGAGCTTGTCATCGGGGGTGCCGCCGCGGACGATCACGTCTGCCGTGCTGGAGTCGGTCACCACCGTCGCGTCGAACTCGCCATAGAGGAAGGCCGACTCCCACACGTCGATGGCCCGCGCCATGTGCTCCGGCAGGCCGAAGGCGTCCTCGACCCAGACGCGGACCGGCAGCTCGGCGTGACTCCAGTGGAAGCTGAGCGTGTCGAGCCCGGGGCCGGGCACAGCCGGGGCCTCGATCCTCCACTCATAGAGGTCGCTCCGCACCGGGGCGCCGATGTCACTGCAGGCGACCGCGACCAGCGCCGCGGCGGCCGCGAGGCAGCGGGACGTGCGGCTCATCGAATCCCCCGCGCCAGGCCCACCGAGAGCGAGACCCGGCTCACGCCCTGCGCCTGGGAGAACCCGCGCTGCTCCAGCTCGTCGGTGGTGAAGCGATGGAGGTCGTAGCGGGCCGAGATCATGAGATCCCACTTGGTCATGACCGGCCGGCGCCAATCGGCGCCGGCCCCGGCGACGAACCGGATCGGCCCGCCTTCGAGGAAGATCCCGCGGTCTTCGGAGGGCAGGTAGAAGAGGCCGCCCAGCCCCACGCGCCAGCGCAGATTCTCCACGACCGGCCCGTCCAGCCCCAGCATGACCGAGGCGGTGCGCAGGGTGCCGAGATCGGTTTCGACGCCGTCCTGCTCGGCCGAGAAGCCGCCGGAGGCGAAGGTGGCCTCGAGGCCCGCGCGATAGCCGGGCGAGATCGGCAGGCTGGCGCCGAGCGCCACCATTGGTGCCACGGACTGCTGGACCGTCACCTCGGTGACGAGCACGTCGCGCACCAGGGTGCTGGCCCACATCGCGCCCGCGCGGGCGTAGTAGTCCGTCTGGGCGTGAAGCGGTCCGGCACCGGCCGCCAGGAGCAGGACCGGGAGCAGAGTTGGCTTGAGCATCGGTGGAAGATGGATCTCGCCTGGAGAAGGGTCAACGTGGACCGCGGGCGTATGCGCGCAGCCGTCTCAGCATGCGACGGTCGCAGGTGACCGCGTCGTCGCCTTTGGGGGTCTCGATCACTTTCATCACCTTGCGGAAGCGCGGGTCGCGCATGATCCGCCGGAAGGGCTCGGGCCCGAGTGAGCCTTCGCCGATCAATTCGTGGCGGTCGCGGCGCGAGCCGAACGGGGTCTTGGAGTCGTTGAGGTGGATGCAGCGGAGCAGCCCGAAGCCGATGGCCTGCTTCCAGCGCCGCCACACGCCGTCGTAGTCGCCCACCAGGTCGTAACCCGCGGCATGGAGGTGACAGGTGTCCACGCAGAAGGCGACGCGATGGCGCACGCTCTCCTCCACCGACTCCCGGAGCGCGGCCAGCTCCTCGAACGTGGCGCCGAGCGAGGTGCCCGAGCCCGCGGTGCTCTCCAGCAGCACCATCACCTCGCCGGGAACCGCCTGGAGACAGCGGGTGATCGCGGCGGCGTTCCGTCCGATGCCGGCCTCGCGATGGTCGATAAAGTTGCCGGGATGCGATACCACCGCCGGGATGCCGAGCAGGTCGCAGCGCCGAAGCTCGTTGCTGAACGACTCGACCGAGCGGGCCGAGAGGACCGGATCCGGGGTGGCGAGGTTGATTAGGTAGGAGTCATGCGCCACTATACGTGCGATCTCACTCCGATCACACTCGCGTCGGAACGCCGTCCGGGACTCTTCCGAGAGCGCAGACTCTCTCCACTGGTTGGGGGTCTTGGTGAACACCTGGATCGCCGTGGCACCGATGGCTTTCCCGCGCGCGAGCGCGTGATGCACACCTCCCTGGGTCGAAACGTGGGCGCCGAGCAGGTCGGCGACTCTGCGCTGATGCATTCGACGATCTCCCTCGCGTGACGAACGGCAGCCGTGTGCTGCTCGCCGGCGATGCCGCGGCCCGGCCCGCGGGGCTCGAGCGCGCCCTGACCCGGGCGGGATTCCAGCTGGCCGAGGCGCGGCCGACGGGCGATGGGCCGGAACCCGACGCCATCCTGATCACCCTCCCCAATGCCTCGGCCGATGCGTTGCGCGCCGCCCTGGGCGACCCACGCGCCGCTTCGCCGCCGATCATTGTAATCATCGCGGGGTCCGATGCCGACGCCCCCACGGCCGCGCTGGCGCTCGGCGCCGACGACGCGCTCGCGGCGCCGATCCACCTGCCCGAGCTCTGCGCCCGACTTCACGCCCGGATCCGGGACCGGCAGTACCCCCGTGGCACGCCTCGGGAGGGAGCGGTGCGCCGCTCGCTCGAGCGCCTGGTGGGCGAGGGCCGCGATCGCCTCAGGCCGGACGAGGTCGTGCTCGCCCTGGTGCGTCGCCTCGCCCGCGCCTTCGACCTGCGCTCGTGCGCCTTCGTCGCCATCGAGTCCGACGGCAGCGCCCGCGTGGTCGCGGGCGCAGGGCAGGAACAGGCCGTGACCGGGCGGGACGAGGCGCTGGATCTCGACCAGCACGGCGAGGTCGCGGAGGCCATCCGGCTGCGGCGACTCGCCGGGCGGCCCGACGGGGCGGTGACCGCGCTGCCGGCGATCGTCGCCGGTCGGGTGCACGGCATCCTCGAGCTGGTGCGCTGCGATGGCCGGCCGGCGCTCACCGCCGCGCAGCTCCAGTTCGCCGACCAGCTCGCGGAAGCCGCCGTCCGGGCGCTCGAGTCCCCGGTCACGGCGGGCGCCAACGGCCCCTACCCGGGGCCACGGCACGGCTCGCCGCAGGTGACGCTCGACCACCGGCTGCAGGAGGAGTTCGAGCGGGCGCGGCGCTACTCGCTCAGCTTCAGCCTCGTGCTGCTCGAGGTGTGCGCCACAGGCAGGGAGCAGGGCGCGGAGACGGTCGAGCGCCTCCAGCGCGGGCTCCGGCTCCCGGACTTCGTCGCCCCCTACGCCGGCGGCGAGTACGCCATCGTTCTCCCCGAGACCGGCGCCGATGGCGCGCGCCGCTCGGTGGCGCGGGTCCGCGAGCAGCTGATCCAGGGCGGGAACGGAACGGTGGCCGAGCCGCCGCTCAGCGCCGGGATCGTGACCTACCCTCATCCCGCGGTGAGCCAGGCGGACGATCTGTTCGCGTTGGTCGAGGCCGCGCTGGCCCGCGGCAAGGCCCAATTGGGCGAGCGGGTCGGGATCGCGGACTGATCCGCCTCAGCGCTTCCGAAGCCAATCCACCGGGTTGAGCGCGACCTGGTTCTCACCCCGGATCTCGAAGTGGAGATGCGGTCCGTAGTCGGAGTTCTCGCCGCCCACGGTGCCGATAGTCTGGCCCCGCGAGACGGTGGCTGAGAGCTGCACCTCTGCGGACTGGAGGTGGGAGTAGACCGAGTAGTACCCGTTGCCGTGCTCCAGCACCACGGTGAGCCCGTAGGTGCCGAACTGTCCAACCAGCCGCACCTTCCCTGATTCTACCGCCTTCACCGGCGTGCCCGCTTCTGACGCGATCCCGATGCCGTTCCAGCGGATGATCCCGCCGCTCGGGAGCGTGTCGCGGCCGAAGCGGTAGACGATCGCGCCCTCGACCGGCCAATCGAGGCGACCGATGTCCGCGGTGGTGATGGAGCCGGGGACCGGCGCGGCCCCGCCCGGCGCCCTCACCTCGTCCCGCCGGGCACGCTCGAGGGAGGCGAGCAGGTCGTTGAGCCGGCTCTCGTCCTTCTGCAGCTCGGACAGACGCTGCTCCGTGGTTCGGGCGGTCCTGCGCAGCTGCGACAGCCGGCGGGCGCGGGCCTCGACCAGCTCGCTGAACTTGGTGTACTCCGCCTCCCGCTCCTCGCGGGTGCGATCGAGCTGCTTGCGGACGTCGAGCAGGTCGTCGCGCTGCTCCACCACGCGGTTCCTGAGCTTTTCGACGTCGCCTACCAGCGCGCGGTCCTGCCGGCTGGTGAGGTACAGGTACTTGTACCGGCTCAGGAGGTCGCCGAACGATTCGGCGGCGAGCAGGGCCTGGAAGGTGTAGAGCGCGCCCCGCTTGTAGATGTCCACCAGCCGGCGCTCCAGCACCGCGCGGCGCTCGGCGAGATTGTCTTCCGTCAGGATGAGCTCCGCGCTGCTCCGGTCGAGCCGGCCCGAGAGACCCCCGATCTGGTGCTCGATCTCGTCCACGATCTTCTGGGTGGACTCGCGCTGGCGCTCGAGGATGTGGAGCTCGTCGTTGACGTCGTGGACCTGGCCCTGCAGACGCTCCTGCTGCTGCTGGAGCCGGTCGCGCTCCCTGCGGATCTCCTCGAGCCGCTTGCGGCTGCGCTCCATCTCCTTGGTGTCCTGCGCGTGGAGCGGCGTAGGGAGGAGAGCGATGAGCGTGACGAGCACTGTCATCCCGAGCGCAGCGAGGGATCTTGCCGGGCCACGCACCGACGCGCGGCGGACGAGATCCCTCGCTGCGCTCGGGATGACAGTGACGCTGCCTGCTCTACACATTGCGCAAGTGCCGCCCCACGCTCACCAGGCTCCCCGCGAGCCCCAACAGCACACCGAACACCAGGATGATCACCATGTGCTCGGGACGGAAGAAGATCAGCCCTGCGAACGGTCCGCCGGCGGAATCGCGGAAGAGCAGATACCCGGCGTAGCAGAGCACCAGCGAGAGGAACCCGCCCAGCAGGCCCTTGAAGGCGCCTTCCAGCAGGAACGGCCCACGGATGAACCAGTTGGTGGCGCCCACCAGACGCATGATGACGATCTCGCGGGCGCGCTGGAGGATGGTGAGACGAATGGTGACCCCGATGATCACGACCGCGACCATGGCGAAGGCGAGGCCGATGACCAGCCCGACGATGCCGGTCACGTTGCGAAGCTGGTCCAGTCGCTGCACCCAGTCCCGGCCGTACCGCACGTCGTCCACGAAGCCGAACCCCCGGATCCGCTCGGCGACGCGCTCGACCGCCTTCGAGTCCCGTGAGCCCTCTTCCAGCCGCACCTCGATGGAGGCAGGGAGCGGGTTGGTGGCGAGGTCGCGGTACGCGTCGCGGAACTCCACCAGCTCCGCGCGCGCCCGCGTCAGGGCTTGCTCCTCGGTCACATAGCTCACGTCCTGCACTTCGGGGAATGCCGCGATGTCCTGGGTGGCGAGGGTGATCGTCTCCGCGGGTGTGCCGCGGAGCACGAAGGCGACAATCTCGACCCGCTCCTCGATGCCCCGGAGCGCCTGCCGGAGGTTGATCGCCACCAGGCCGAAGAGGCCGACGGTGAAGAGCGAGAAGGCGATCGTGGTGATGGAAAGCGCGGAGAGCAGCGGCGCCCGGCGGAAGGAGAGGAGCGCCTCGCGGGTCAGCAGTCTCACGAGACCTCCGTCTCCTCCGCCTCGTCCACCGCGCTGTCGTAGACCACGGAGCCATCGCGCAGCTCGATGGACCGGTAGGGCGCCTGGCGCACCAGGTCCAGGTCGTGCGTCGCCATGACGACGACCGTGCCGGCCGCATTGATGTCGCGGAGCAGCTGAAAGACGCCTCGGGTGGCGCGTTCGTCGAGGTTGCCGGTGGGCTCGTCGGCGATGATGATCGCGGGGTCGTTCACCAACGCCCGCGCGATGGCGACGCGCTGCTGCTCGCCGCCCGAGAGCTCGCGAGGGTAGGCGCGGCCCTTCGCGGCGAGCCCGACCTGGGTCAGCACGCGCATCACCCGCGCCGCGATGGTGTCGCGTCGCGCGCTGGTGACCTCGAGCGCGAACGCGATGTTCTCCGCCGCGGTGCGGTCCTCCAGCAGGCGGAAGTCCTGGAACACGATGCCGAGTCGCCGCCGCAGCATGGGGATGTCGCTCGGCCGCAGCTCGCTCACGCTGGCGCCGGAGACCCGCACGTCACCCGAGGTGGGCTGCTGCTCCGCGTAGAGCATCTTCATGATGGTGGACTTGCCGGCGCCCGAATGCCCGGTGAGGAAGACGAATTCCCCCTTGCCGACCCGGAAGGACACGTCCTTGAGCGCGAGGGCACCGTTGGGATACGACTTGTAGACGTGGGAGAAGCGGATCACAAGCGTCAAACTAAGGGAGGGAACGCCGACGGAGAAGCGGGATCGCCGTCACGACTCCTTTCCCAGTGCCTGGCGCAGGTCGTCAATGATGTCCTCGCCGTCCTCCAACCCGCAGCTCAAGCGCAGAAACCCGTCCGGGATGCCGGCCGCCGCCCGCGCCTCGGGCGTGAGATCGCGGTGCGAGGTGAGCCTCGGCTCGGAGACGAGGCTTTCCACGCCCGCGAGGCTGGGCGCGTGCGCGATCAGCTTCAGGCGCTTGAGCATCCGCTCCGCAGACCGGGTGCCGCCCTTGACCTCGAGCCCCACCATGCCGCTGAATCCCGAGAGCGCGCGGCGGGCGTAGGCGTGATCGGGATGGCTGGCGAGGCCGGGATAGTGCACCCGCACGATGGACGGATGCTTCTCCGCCCAGCGCGCCACCGCGAGGCCGTTGGCGTTGTGGCGCTCCATGCGGACGGCGAGCGTGCGGAGTCCGCGGTCCACCAGCCACGCGGTATGCGGGTCGATCGCCTGCCCCCACACGCGGAGCAGGCGGTTGACCTCTTCCACCAGGGACGCCGAGCCGGCCACGGCGCCGGCCACCACGTCGCTGTGGCCGTTGAGGTACTTGGTCGCGCTGGTGATGACCACGTCCGCCCCGTGCTCCAGCGGGCGGAAGTTGATCGGGCTCGCGAACGTCCCGTCCACCAGCAATGCTAGGCCGAACTCCCGCGCCACCTGGGCGATCGGCGCCAGGTCCAGCACCCGCATCGTGGGATTGGTCGGGGTCTCGACGAAGATGGCGCGGGTGTTCTTCCGCATCGAGCGGCGCCAGAGCCGGGGGTGCGAGGGGTCCACGAAGGTGACGTCGATGCCCAGGCGGACGAGCTCTTCTCCGAAGAGCCGGCGGGTGCCGCCGTAGATCCATGCGCTGCTGACCAGGTGGTCGCCGGGGCGAAGCACGGCGAGGTGGGCGAGCGAGGTCGCTCCCATGCCACTACCGAGGAAGATCGCCGCCTCCGCGCCCTCCAGCAGCGCGTACTTGCGCGCGAGCTCCACCTGGCTGGGCGTGTTGCCGTAGCGGGTGTACAGCACCTCGTCGAGGGAGCCGACCGGGTTGGTGAAGGTGCTGCTCTGCACGATGGAGGGCGCCACCGGCGTCCAGTCCGGGCGCCGGCGCGGGACGCCGTGGATCGCCAGGGTGGAGAGGCCCGGACGCCGGGAGCTCATGCGACGAGGAGCGGGTACCGCAGATCGCCTTCGGGACGCACCAATCGGTGGTGGGTGAGACTCTCCAGGGCTTCGGTCGCGCGCGCCTCGGGCCAGTCGAGGGCCTGAGCGACGTCCCCGGCGCAGGCGCGACCCAGCCGGCAGACACAGGTGAAGGCGGCGCGCGCATCCCCCGAAACGAAGCCCAGGAGCACCGTCTCGCCGTCGGCCACCATCGCCGCCACCGCGAGACCGTGGTGGGTGAGCACCTGCTCGATCGCGTCGTGCTGGTCGTCGCGGAGGCCGCGGAGCACGACGAACCGCGGCTGCTGCGAGGCCTGGGCCAGCAGCAGCTTGGCGACGATCTCTTCGGCGCAGGAGAAGTCGAGCAGCTCGATGTCGGAGAAGTCCAGCAGGGCGGTGAGGCAGTCGGAACGGGAGAGGGCGACCTCGATGCTGTGCCGGACCGCGGCGCCGGTGGGCCGGGTGACGAGATGGCGATAGGGCGAGGTCGCCGTCTCACGCAACAGGTGACCGATCCGGATGGTCTCGATCATCTGCTCTCGACCTCCTGCGTGGCGGGGATGGTGATCTGCACCTGGGCTCCTGGAAAGTATGGCAGGTGATCGGCCAGCGGCACGTCATCGTCCCACATCGGCACGATCGAGAGGCGGGCGGTCCCGCTCCGGATCGAGATCTTGCCTTTCCAGCGGTCGAGAAAACCCTTGATGCCCGCCAGCCCCTGGCCCCGCCCGGGATCGCGGAAGCGGCTCACGCCCTGGATCAGCGCCGCCTCCAGCGCCGCGCCGTCGCCCCAACGCTCGCCGAACCGCTTGGCGTGGGTGCTCTCCAGCGACCGGCGGAAGCCGATGCCCGCGTCGCTCACCGCGATCACCGCCACGCGGCGGCCCAGGCGACGCCGGAAGGTATACACCTGTACCGCCACCCAGCCGCTGGTGCCGGCGTGCTCCACAATATTCTGGCACGATTCGGAAAGCGCCATACTGAAGCGCATGGTGGCGTTGCGCTCGAGTCCCAGCTCGCCGTGGAGAATGCGCGACGCCGTCTCGCTGATCTTCTCCACCACCTGGTGTACGTCCTCCATCGCCCGCACCGGGGTCACATCGAGCAGCACGTCACTCGGCCCCGTCGCGGCCGCCTTCGGCACGCGGCCGTGGAGCTCGAACAGCTCCGCCGCGTGCCGGAAGAACCCGATCCTGGCCCAGTAGCGCTTGACCTCGTCGCTGTTGGGCACCGTGAGGAGCGGCCGCTCCAGCCGCGCCTCCGCGACGGCCTGGCCCGCGGTCAGCAGGGCGATGAGCCCGTACGGCGACGCCCACTGCGCGCCGCGAGCGTCCACCAGCAGCTTCTCCTCCGGGGGCCAGGCGCCGAAGTCGCCAGCGAACTGGTCGAAGCTCCGGTCGTCGAAATGGGCCGGCACCTCGATCACGCGGGTCACGGCAGCACCAGCTGGCCACGGAGGTGGCGCGAGAGCCCACCAGCGCCGCGAAACGCGGCATTCCTCGCGGCCAGCCCGTTAGCATGCCGAATCGCCGCCTCCACCTGATCACCCGCGAACAGGCGCGCCGCGGCCGCCGCGCCGAACACATCGCCGCAACCCGTAGGGTCGAGGACGTCGACCGCCGGCGCGGGGATGAGGGCAGTGCGGAGGGCGGCGGTCGGGCGGTCAGGCGGTCGGGCGGTCGGACTTGTCAGGCGATCGGAGCTCCCCCTGCCGAGAGAACCGACCGCCTGACCGCCCAACCGCCCGACCGCCCACCCATCGAACCCCGGCGCCGCCACGTACGCCGCCCCCTTCGCTGCCAGCGTCACGATGAGGAGCGAGGTGCCCGCGCCGATCGCTTCGGCGGCGAGACTCAGCGGGTCTGGGGAGAGCAGTCGCATCTCGTCCTCGTTCAGCTGGATCACGTCGAAGCAGCCCAGCCAACTGGCGGCGTCCTGGAGCGGTCGGGCGACCCGGACCCCGTCGTGTTGCATGCCGAGCAACAGACTGTGCAGGTCCACGTAGATCGGGCCGCGGAAGCCCTGCCGCAACGCCTGCGCGGTGCCGAGCGCGAGCTCGAACCCGGAGATGAAGTTGAGGTAGAGCGCATCCAGATCGCGCACCATCGGCCCCAGCTCGCTCCAGGTCCACCCGGGCACTCCACCGGACATTCTCTCGGTCCGCCGCTCGGTGGAGTAGTAGTGGAGAACGACGCGGTTGTTGGGGGCGGGCACCTCCACGCAGCGGCCGCCCGGCGTGACGTGCCGCAGCCCGCCGAGGAACTCGCGAGCCTTGCCCGCCAGGTCCTGGCCCACCTTGATCAGAGGCACGATCTCCCAGCCGGGCGCCACGCTGGCGTCGAGACTCGCCAGCGCGTAGGCGACCCCACCCCACTCCTCCACCGGCTCCGCCAGGGGATCGCGGCCGTAGATCTGGTCCCAAACGAGGGAACCCAGGATGCCGACCTTAGGCATCCAGGAAGGTCTTGGCCGCCCCGTACACGCCCGCGGTGCCCACCAGCTCGCCGGGCACGATGCGACAGGCGGCGACCGCGGGCTTGAAGGCGCGACGCGCCGTCTCCCGGCGCAGAGGAATGAAGAGATGGTCGCCGGCGAGGGTCACGCCCCCGCAGATGACGACGACCTCGGGATTGAACACGTTGAGCAGGTTCGAGACGCCGGCGCCGAGGAACTTGGCGGTGTCGTTCACCACCTCGAGCGCGAGCTCGTCCCCGTCGTGCGCGGCCTCGTACACCGTTTGCGCGGTGATCTTCGAGGTGTCACCACCCACGTAGCTGGGCAGGCGGGTCTCCGCGCCGGCCTGCATCGCCTCGATGGCGCGCATCGCGATGTTCGGCCCGGAGGCGTAGGCCTCGAGGCAGCCGTAGTTGCCGCATTTGCAGCGACGCCCTTCGGTGTCGATCGTGGTGTGGCCGATCTCGCCCGCGACGTCCGACGCGCCGTGGTACAGCCGGCCGTCGAGGATGAGACCTCCGCCGACTCCGGTGCCGATGGTGATGCCGATGGCGTGGCGGCTTCCGCGCGCGGCGCCGACCCACCATTCGCCCAGCACCGCGCAGTTGGCGTCGTTGTCGAGCTCGGCCGGGAGGCCGAGCCGGTCGCGGATGATCTGGCGGAGGGGGAGGTTCACCCAGCCGAGGTTGGGGGTGAGAAGCACGATGCCGCTCTTGGTGTCGAGCGGGCCGGGGGCGCCGACACCGACACCGAGGATCTCGGCTCCCGGCACTTCGCGCTTGGTGCGGGCGCTGCACTCCTGGGCCAGCGCGACCAGCCGGTCCACCACGTCGCTCGCGCCCGCCTCCGCGTGGGTCGGGGCGGTGGCGAGGGCCTGCAGGGTGCTGCCGTCCTCGGCCACGCACCCCACGACGAGGTTGGTCCCGCCGATGTCAATGCCGAGTACGAATCGCACGCCGATCCTCCGCTTCCTCGACCATGACCACCGCGTCCGCCACAGTCTCCACCGCAAGCTCCCGCATGCATCGGTGATGACCCAGCGGGCACACCGCCGGCCCATGTGCCGAGCAGGGCCGGCAGCGGAGGCCCGCGTGCCCAAGTGCGAGACTCCGCCCGTCTCTTGGCCCGAAGCCTTGCTCCGGCGCGGTGGGTCCGAAGCTCGCCACCACGGGCGTACCGACCGCGGTCGCCAAGTGGAGCGGGGCCGAATCGTTGGTGACGAGCGCGCGGGCGCGGCGGATCACGGCGGCCGAGGTCCGGAGGCTCAGCGTGCCCGCGGCGCTCCACGCCCGCCCAGGTGCCGCCGCGACGACCGCATCGGCCAGCGGCACGTCCTCCCGACCGCCGATCACCACGATCGGGCCCTTGACCGAGGCCGCGAGCGCCGGATAGTAGGGCCACCGCTTGGTGCCCCATATGGAGCCGGGAGCCACGGCGGTGAAGCTCGCCGGCACCCCGCGCTCGCCGAGCCAGCGGTCGGCGGCGCGCTCGTCCTCGTCGCCAAGTGCCAGTGAGACCGGGGGCGACTCGCCGTCGCACCGGCCGGCCAGGGCGAGAAGCCGCTCGACCTCGTGGCCGGTCGGTTTCCGCGCGACGCGCGTGGTATAAGTAATCGCGGCCGGACTGTCTGCGAAGCCCGTGCGCTCGGGGGCGCGCGCCAACAGCGCCAGCGCCGCCGAGCGCCAGGATCGGTGGGGCAGGTAGGCCCGCGTGTACCGGCGCGCCCGGAGCGCGGCCCCGAGACGCCGGACCCCACCCAGCCCCGCGTCACGCCCCTTCTTGTCGAACCGGAAGACCTCCCGCACTGCCGGGTGACCCTCCAGCAGCGCCGCGGCGGCCGGGGTCGTCACCACGTCCACGGGCCCGTGCCGCTCCGCGAGCGCGGTGAGGAGCGGGGTCGTGAGGACGACGTCGCCGAGGAAGGCGGTCTGGATGACGAGGACAGGGTCCCGCTGACCCGCCGTCATTCCACCTGCAGCACGGCCAGGAACGCCTCCTGCGGGATCTCCACCGCCCCGATCTGCTTCATGCGCTTCTTCCCCTCCTTCTGTTTCTCGAGGAGCTTGCGCTTGCGGGTGATGTCGCCGCCGTAGCACTTGGCGAGCACGTCCTTGCGGAAGGCGGAGATCGTCTCGCGGGCGATGATCTTGTTGCCGATCGCCGCCTGGATCGCCACCTGATAGAGCTGCCGGGGGATCAGCTCCTTCAGCTTCTCGGCCACCTTGCGGCCGTACTCCTGGGCCTTGTCGCGATGGATGATGACGCTGAAGGCGTCGATCGGGTCGCCGTTGATGAGCATGTCGAGCTTGACCAGGTCCGACTCGCGGTAGCCCGCCATCTCGTAGTCCAGCGACGCGTAGCCGCGGCTGAGCGACTTCAGCTTGTCGTAGAAGTCGAGCACGATCTCGCCCAGCGGGAAGTCGAAGTGGAACTCGACCCGGGTGGTGTCGATGTAGTGCATCCCGTGGTACACGCCCCGCCGATCCTGGCCCAGCTTCATGATCCCACCGATGTAGTCGGCCGGGGCCATGATGCGGGCCTTCACGTAGGGCTCCTCGATCCGGTCGATCGAGGCGGGGTCGGGGAGGTGGCTGGGATTCTCCAGCAGCCGCATCTCGCCGTCGGTGGCGTACACGTGATACTCCACCGTCGGCACCGTGCTGATGAGGTCGAGATCGAACTCACGCTCCAGCCGCTCCTGCACGATCTCCATGTGCAGGAGGCCAAGGAAGCCGCAGCGGAACCCGAAGCCGAGCGCGGTGGAGGACTCCGGCTCGTACTGGAGGCTGGCGTCGTTGAGCCGGAGCTTCTCCAGCGCGTCGCGCAGCCCCTCGTACTGGTCGGACTCGGTGGGATAGAGCCCCGCGAACACCATCGACTTGACCTCGCGGTACCCCGGCAGCAGCGCGGACGCCCGGTCGTGAGCGTCGAAGATGGTGTCGCCCACGCGGGCATCGCGCACGTCGCGCAGACTCGCCACCAGGTAACCCACCTCGCCCGCCTCGAGCTGCGGCCCCGGCCGCTGCCCCAGCTGGAGGTAGCCCACTTCGTCCACGTGGTACACCTCGTCCGGGTGGGCACCGAACGCGATCTCCATCCCCTGGCGCACCACGCCGTCCACCACCCGGATGCTCGGAATGGCCCCACGATAGCGGTCGTAGTAGGAGTCGAAGATGAGCGCGCGGAGCGGCGCGTCTTCCCGGCCTTTCGGCGGCGGCACCCGCGCGACGATCGCCTCCAGCAGCTCGGGGATGCCGATGCCCTCCTTGGCGGAGACAGCGAGGATCTCCTCCCGCTTGGCCCCGATCAGGTCCATGATCTCCTGCGCCCGGCGCTCCGGCTCGGCGCCGGGGAGATCGATCTTGTTGAGGACCGGAATGACCTCCAGACCGGCATCCATGGCAAGGAAGAGGTTGCTGAGCGTCTGCGCCTGGATCCCCTGGGACGCGTCCACCACCAGGATCGCGCCCTCGCACGCGGCGAGGGAGCGGGAGACCTCGTAGGTGAAGTCCACGTGACCCGGGGTGTCGATCAGGTTGAGCTCATAGTCGGTCCCGTCCCGCCCCGTGTAGGCCATTCGGACCGCGTTGAGCTTGATGGTGATCCCGCGCTCCCGCTCGAGATCCATGGTGTCGAGGAGCTGCTCCCGCATCTGGCGTTTCTCGACCGCGCCGGTCGCCTCGATGAGACGGTCGGCGAGGGTGGACTTGCCATGGTCGATGTGCGCGACGATGCAGAAGTTGCGAATGCGGGACTGGGACATGGGGGGAAAATAGCGGTACCGCCCTTGCGCCGCCGGTTACTGTTCGTCGTGCCCGCGACCGTTCCAGCGCACCGACCCGCGCTCGCCGACGACCTCGGCATGCTCCTCGTCGTCCTCATCTGGGGCGTCAACTTCAGCGTCACCAAGGGCGCGTTCGACAGCTTTCCCCCGCTCGCGTTCACCGGGGTGCGGTTCGGGCTCGCCAGTCTCCTCCTGGTCCCGCTGGTGCATCGGCTGGAGGGCCTGGAGCCGCTGCCGCGGGGGGCGCTGGTGCGACTCGTCGTGCTGGGAGTGGTGGGCAATACCCTCTACCAGTTGGCCTGGATCTCCGGGTTGGAGCGGACGACGGCGTCGAACAGCGCACTCATCCTATCCTCGATGCCCACCATCGTGGCGGTGATGGCCGTCGTCCTCGGCCTGGAGCCGTTCCGTCCCAAGGTGATAGGCGGAGTGCTGGTCGCGAGCCTGGGCGTGATCCTCGTCGTGGCGGCGAGGGGAACCGGCTTCGATGCAACCACCACGGCCGGCGACCTGCTCACGCTCGCCGCGGTGATCTGCTGGGCCGGCTATACCCTGGGCCTCCGAGCACTGCCCCAGGGAATCTCGCCGCTCCGGGTCACCATGGTGACGACGGTCGCCGGCGCACCCGCGCTGCTGATCGCCGGCTTGCCCTCGATCGTGGGGATGGACTGGAGCGCGGTGGGTTGGAAGGGCTGGTCGGCCCTGGCCTACGCGACGGTGCTCTCGCTGCTGGTGGCCTACGTGATCTGGAACCGGAGCGTGAAGGCGGTGGGGCCGAGCCGCACGGTGATCTACATGTGCCTCACGCCGCTGGTGGCGGTGATTGCCGCAGCCCTCTTGCTCGGCGAGCGCCCCCGGCCGCTCCAGGCGGTCGGGGCGGCGCTCATCATCGCTGGGGTGTTCCTGACGGTGGGGCAGCGGAGCGAGCCGGCGGGCTAGGCTGACCCTCGAGCTCCTCCAGGCGCGCCATTGCCCGGCGCAGGTGGGGAATCACGATACTGCCGCCGACCACCAGTCCCACCGAAAAGACCTCCAGGAACTCCTCCCGGGTCACGCCCTCCTCGTGGCAGCGGACGACGTGGTAGGTGACGCAGTCGTCGCAGCGGAGCACCAGCGAGGCCACCAGACCCAGCATCTCCTTGGTCTTGGTGCCCAGCGCGCCGGGCTCGTAGGCGCGCTGATCCAGGGCGAAGAACCGGTTGATGGTCA
>Ga0247820_10001188_pt1 | contig 14625 bp, 11 predicted proteins | sample 13C_Glucose_Day1_2_FD_192480 | JGI IMG/M metagenome (GOLD analysis project Ga0247820, IMG submission 192480) | Soil microbial communities from agricultural site in Penn Yan, New York, United States - 13C_Glucose_Day14 | ecosystem: Environmental > Terrestrial > Soil > Agricultural land | place...
CTTTGCCCCCGAGGATGAAGCCTTCCGGCTCGAGGTGCGCTCGTTCTTTCAAGAGCACCTGCCGAAGGACTTGGCGCGCCGCTTCCACATCGGCGCGCATCCGCCGGAGCGCGACGACGTGCGGCGCTTCCAGAAGCTGCTGCATGAGCGGGGCTGGGGCGCGCCGCACTGGCCGGCGGAGTGGGGCGGCACCGGCTGGAGCCCGCTGCGCAAGCACCTGTTCATGGAGGAGTTGTACAACGCCGACGGGCTCGATTTCAGCTGGCAGGGCCTGCACATGGTGGCCCCCGTGCTGATCGCGTTCGGCTCCGAGGCGCAGAGGCAGCGCTTCCTGCCGCCGATGATCGCCGGCGACGAGTTCTGGACGCAGGGTTTCTCGGAGCCGAACGCCGGCTCCGACCTCGCGAGCCTGAGGACGCAGGCAGTGCTCGACGGCGACGAGTGGGTCGTCAACGGCCAGAAGATCTGGACCAGCGACGCGCAGATGGCGGAGTGGGGCTTCTTCCTGGTGCGCACCGACCTTACGGTCAAGCCGCAGCGCGGCATCTCGTTTCTGCTGGTGCGCATGGACACGCCGGGCATCACGGTGCGCCCCATCGTCTCGATCGAAGGCGGAACGGAGCTGAACGAGGTGTTCCTCGACGACGTTCGCGTGCCGCGCGAGAACCTGGTCGGCGAGCCCGGCATGGGCTGGACGTATGCCAAGTACCTGCTGGAGAAAGAGCGCACGGCCAGCGCGTTCCTGTACTTCAACAAGCGCGAGCTGGAGAAGGCGCGCGACATCGCACGCGAATCCATCGTTCGCGGCACGCCGCTGATCGACACGCCCGAGTTCGCCCGCAAGCTGGCCCGCGTGGAGGTGGATGTGCTGGCGCTGGAGTACTCGGTGCTGCGCGTGCTGTCGCAGGAAAGCAACCGCCACAACGCCGATGCCGTGGTGTCGGCGCTGAAGCTGCGCGGCTCGGCGCTGCAGCAGCGCGTCACCGACCTGCAGCTCGAAGCGCTGGGCCTGCATGCGCTGCGGCAGTGGGAGCACGGCGAGGGGGAGACGATCGCGGCCGACGAGGCGCGGCGCTGGCCGGCCTTCGTGCCGGGGCGTACCGCGCAGGCGCTGATCGCGCGCGCCTCCACCATCTACGGCGGCTCGCAGGAGATCCAGAAGAACATCATCGCCAAGCTGGCGTTCGGGCTGTAGCCCCCCTCAGGAGTTTCGAAAGGCATGGACTTCAACCTGAGCGACGAGCAGCAGATGCTGCGGGACGCCGCGAGCCGCTACGTTCGCGAGCGCTACGGCTTCGAGTCACGCCGGCACCTTGTTGCGCAGGGCATCCCTGAGAGCGGGCACTGGGCCGCGTATGCCGAGATGGGCTGGCTCGCGCTGGCGGTGCCGGAAGCCGACGGGGGCCTGGGCTGCGGCTTCGTGGAAACGGCGCTGGTATCCGAGGAGCTGGGCCGCGCTCTGGTGCTGGAGCCGTACATCGGCTGCGCGGTGCTTGCCGCGCGGCTGCTGGAGCGCGCCGACGCGCCGGCCTGCAGGGCACGCCGCGCACAGTTGCTGGCCGACCTGGCCGCCGGATCGACACAGATCGCCCTCGCCCACGGCGAGCCCGACAGCCGCTTCGAGCTCGATGCGGTGGGCACGACGGCGCGCGCCGAAGGCAGCGGCCACGTGCTGGACGGCACGAAGCTGATGGTGCCCGCCGCCGCCACGGCCGGCGCGTTCATCGTCAGCGCTCGGCTCGACGACGGCGACGTGGCGCTGTTCCTCGTACCGCGCGACGCCGTGACCCTGCACGCCTACCCGCTGATCGACGGCACGCGTGCGGCGGACGTGGCGCTCACCGGCGTGTTCGTGCCGGCCGACGCGCGCCTCTCAGCACCCGGCTCCGGCCTGATGCTGCTCGACGAGGCGCTGGACCGCGCGGCGCTGGCACAGGTGGCCGAAGGCCTGGGCTGCATGGAAGCGATGCTCGCCATCACCAACGACTACCTGAAGACGCGCCAGCAGTTCGGGCAGCCGATCGGCCGCTTCCAGGCGCTGCAGCACCGCATGTCGGAAATGTTCGTCGACGTGCAGGAGACGCGTTCCATCATGCTGCGCGGCATCGCGAGCCTGGATGCCGAACCGGCCGCGCGGCGCCGGGCGGTGTCGGCCGCCAAGGTGATGCTGGGCTCGGCCGGCCGCTTCGTGGGCGGGCAGGGCATCCAGCTGCACGGCGGCATCGGCCTGACCGACGAGCACCCGATCGGCCACTACTACAAGCGCCTGATGGTGCTCGAGAAGCTGTACGGCGACAGCGAATGGCATCTGTCCCGATTCATCGAAGCGCAGCGCGCATGAGACGGAACCCATCATGAACCTCGACCGCTACAAGAGCCTGGCCCTGCGCCGCGACGGCCGCGTGCTGCACGTGGCATTCAACCGCCCGGACTCGCTGAACGCGTTCGACGCGGCGTTGCACGACGAGTTCGAGCGCCTGCTGCACGAGCTGCCGTACGACGACGCCTCGCACGTCGTCGTTCTCACCGGGAACGGCAAGGCGTTCTCGGCCGGCGGAGACATCCCGGCCATGCAGCGCCTGGTGGACGAGCCCGACCGCATGAGCCCGGGCCTCGTGGCCGCCAAGCGCCTCGTGATGAGCCTGCTCGACGTGCCCCAGCCGATCATCGCGAAGGTGAACGGCGCGGCGATGGGCCTGGGCGCGACGCTCGCGCTGTTCTGCGACATCGTGTTCGCGGCGCACCACGCCAAGATCGCCGACCCGCACGTCAAGGTCGGCTTCGTCGCCGGCGACGGGGGCGCGGTGATCTGGCCGCAGCTGATCGGCTACGCGCGCGCCAAGCAGTACCTGCTCACCGGCGACGCCATCACGGGCGAGGAGGCCGCGCGCATCGGGCTGGTGAACTTCTCGCACCCGGCCGACGCGCTGGACGCGGCGGTCGATGCGTACGCGCAGCGCCTCGCCGGCGGCGCGCGACGCGCGGTGCAGTGGACCAAGGCCACGGTGAACATCGGCCTGAAGCAACTCGCGGCGTCGATGCTCGACGCCGGCATGGCCTACGAAGCGCTGTCGAACCGCACTCGCGACCACGCCGAGGCGCTCGCGGCCCTGCGCGCCAAGCGCGAGCCGCAGTTCGACGGCAACTAGACAAGATCCCGAGGAGTGAGCTGCATGGGCATGGTTCAGGACAAGGTCGTCGTCGTCACCGGTGCCGGCGCCGGCATCGGACGCGACTTCGCGAAAGCCTTCGCCGCACACGGCGCGAAGGTGGTCGTCAACGACCTGGCGCGCGACAAGGAGACGAGCCAGCCGCTGGCCGAGTCGGTGGCCGGCGAGATCCGAGCCGGCGGCGGGCAGGCGGTGGCGGCACTGGAGAGCGTGGCCGAGTGGGACTCGGCGCACAAGATCGTGCAGGCCGCGCTCGACACGTTCGGCCGCATCGACTGCATCGTGAACAACGCAGGCATCGTGCGCGACCGCTTCGTGTTCAACATGAGCCGCGAGGAGTGGCAGGCCGTGGTCGACGTGCACCTGAACGGCTCGTTCTACATGACTCGCGCCGCGGCCCCGCACTTCAAGAGCCAGGAGAGCGGCAGCTACATCCACATGACATCCACCTCCGGCCTGATCGGCAACCTCGGCCAGGCCAACTACTCGGCCGCGAAGATGGGCATCGTGGGGTTGTCGAAGTCCATTGCGCTGGACATGGCGAAGTTCAACGTGCGCAGCAACTGCATCGCGCCGTGGGCCTGGACCGCGATGACCGCCGGCATCCCGGCCGACACGCCGGAACAGAAGCTGCGCGTCGAGAAGCTGAAGAAGATGGAGAGCGCAAAGATCGCGCCGCTGGCGGTGTACCTGGCCAGCGAGCAGGCCGCGAAGGTCTCGGGCCAGATCTTCGGGGTGCGCGCCAACGAAATCTACTTCTTCGGGCAGGTGCGCATGCTGCGCTCGATGCACCACAGCGAAGGCTGGACGCCGGAGACCATTGCCGAGCACGCGATGCCCGCGTTCGAAGCGAGCTTCTTCGACAACGTGCCGTCGATGAAGCTCACGCCATGGGACCCGGTCTGATGGAGCCCACGAAGATGAAGGCCCTGGTCGCCGTCAAGCGCGTGATCGATTTCAACGTCAAGGCGCGTGTCAAGTCCGACGGCAGCGGCGTCGACCTGACGGGCGTGAAGATGTCGATGAACCCCTTCGACGAGATCGCGGTGGAGGAAGCGGTGCGGCTGAAGGAAGCTGGCGCCGTCGCCGAAGTCGTCGCGGTCGGCATCGGCCCGGCGGCGTGCCAGGAAACGCTGCGCACTGCGATGGCGCTGGGCGCCGACCGTGGCGTGCTGATCGAGACCGCGGCCGAACTGGAGCCGCTGCACGTCGCCAAGCTGCTGAAGGCCGTGGTCGCGCAGGAGCAGCCGCGGCTGGTGCTGCTCGGCAAGCAGGCGATCGACGGCGATGCCGGGCAGACCGGCCAGATGCTGGCCGCGCTGCTGCGCTGGCCGCAGGCCACTTTTGCATCGAAGGTGGTATTGAGCGGCGGCGAGGCCGAGGTCACGCGCGAGGTGGACGGCGGGCTGGAAACGCTGGCCCTCGCGCTGCCGGCGGTCGTCACGGTGGACCTGCGCCTGAACACGCCGCGCTATGCCACGCTGCCCAACATCATGAAGGCGAAGAAGAAGCCGCTGCAGACGATCGCGGCCGCGTCGCTCGGCGTCGATCTCGCGCCGCGCACGCAGGTGCTGAAGGTCACCGAGCCGCCGCCACGCGCCGCCGGCATCAAGGTGCCCGACGTGGCGACGCTGGTCGCCAAGCTGAAGAACGAAGCGAAAGTAATCTGACCTGCTCCCTCTCCCGCTTGCGGGAGAGGGCTGGGGTGAGGGGGAGCGAGACATGACAGTTCTTGTAGTTGCCGAGCACGACCACCGAACGATCGAGGGAGCGACCCGCGCCGCCGTCACCGCCGCGATGCGGCTGGGCGGCGACGTGCACCTGCTGGTGGCCGGCCACGGCTGCGGCGCGGTGGCGGCCCGGGCGGCGTCCGTCGCCGGTGTCGCGCAGGTGCTCGTGGCCGACGATCCAGTGCATGCGCATCCGCTGGCGGAGAGCCTGGCCGACCTCATCGCCGGCCTTGCGCGCAACTACACGCATGTGTTGGCCGGCGCCACCGCGGCCGGCAAGAACGTGATGCCGCGGGTGGCGGCGCTGCTCGACGTGGCGCAGGTCTCCGACATCACCGCCGTCATCTGCCCCGACGTCTTCGTGCGGCCGGTGTACGCCGGCAACGCGCTCGCCACGGTGAAGGCGCTCGATGCCATCAAGGTGATCACCGTGCGCGGCGCCGCGTTCCAGGCGGCGGGCGACGGCGGCTCGGCGAAGCTGCACCACATTCCGGTGGTCCCGTCCCGTGCGACGACACGGCTCGTGCGGCAGGACCTCACGGTCTCCGAACGGCCCGAGCTCACGGCCGCGAGCATCGTCGTGTCGGGCGGGCGCGGCCTGGGCAGCAGCGAGAACTTCCGGCTGATCGACGGGCTGGCCGACAAGCTCGGCGCCGCGGTGGGCGCGTCGCGCGCCGCGGTCGATGCCGGCTATGCGCCCAACGACTGTCAGGTCGGCCAGACCGGCAAGATCGTCGCGCCGGAGCTCTATGTCGCGGTCGGCATCTCGGGGGCCATCCAGCACCTGGCCGGCATGAAGGACAGCAAGCTGATCGTCGCGATCAACAAGGACCCGGAAGCGCCGATCTTCGGCGTGGCCGACTACGGGCTGGTGGCCGATCTGTTCGAGGCGGTGCCGCAGCTCACGGCCTCGGTGTAGCGAGAGGATCAGGCGAGATGCTCGGTTAGCATAGCGGCCGATTCAGCGGAGGGATCAATGGCGACGAAGAAGATGGCCGATGGCGAGGCAGCACCGGAAGAGCGCGACGTCACGGGCCCGCGTTCGCTCACCCGGCTTCTCGGCCTGTTCGACGTACTGTCGATGTCGCCCGACGGCATGTCGCTCGCGGAGCTGAACGTCACGCTCGAGTCGCCGAAGAGCAGCCTGCTGAACCTGCTGCGCCCACTGGTCGCCGAGGGCTACCTGATCCACAGCGCCGGCATATACCGCCTGGGCCCGTCGATCTTCCGCCTCGCGGCGGGCGTGATGTCGGCGTGGAACTTCCCGAAGCTGATCCGGCCTTTCATGGAGGAGCTGTGCGAGCGTACCGAGGAGTCTGTGCTGCTCAGCGTGCTCAACCCCGAGGCCGAGGTGATGACCTACGTGGAGATCATCGACAGCCCGCATCCGGTGCGCTACCACATCCCGGTCGGCACGACGCGTCCGCTTTATGCCAGCTCGGCCGGGCGGCTCCTGCTGGCGTTTGCGGACAAGCGGTGGCGCGACAGTTATGTCGCGACCGTGCAGTTCAAGACCAAGACCGCAGTGCCGGTCACCCGCCCCGTGCTGGCGCGCGAGCTGGAGCGCGTGCGCGCGGAGGGTGTGTCGGTGGCGTTGGATACCTACATGGCCGGGTTGGCCGCGGTGGCGGCGCCGGTGTTCGATGCGGAAGGGCGATGTATTGCCGCGCTGAACATCGCGGGGCCGTCGGATCGGTTTCGGGATGAGCTGGAGTCGTTGAAAGCGGTGGTGAAGGAGGTCGCTGCGCGGGCGTCGGGGGCGGTGGCTCGGGTGGAGCAGAGTGGGTTGAGCAAGGCGGCTGCGTAGTTGTTTTTGCTCCCTCTTCCGCTTGCGGGAGAGGGAGAGGGAATCGAGCGCCTAAGCGGCGATCAAGCCGCCGGCCTCTGAGAGGCTGCGCAGGTGATGCGCCGTGTCGCCGCACTGCAGCTCGATCATCGTCAGGCGGCGGAAGTAGTGGCCGGCCTGGCATTCTTCGGTCATGCCGATGCCGCCGTGGAGCTGGATTGCTTCCTGGCCGACGAAGCGGGCGCTGCGGCCTATCTGTATCTTTGCGGCGGAGATTGAGCGTGAGCGTTCGGCGGCGCATGGCTCGGTGCACATCATTGCGGCGTAAAGCGCCATGCTGCGGGCCTGCTCCAGCGCGACGAGCATGTCCACCGCGCGGTGCTGCAGGGCTTGGAAGCTGCCGATGGCGACGCCGAATTGCTTGCGGACCTTGATGTACTCGACGGTCAGCTCGTGCAGGCGCTCCATCACGCCGACGGCTTCGGCGCATAGCGCGGCGGTGGCGACATCGACGGCCCGCTCGATGTATGGCACGGCTTCGCCGGCGGTGCCGAGCAAGGCATCATGACCGACCCGCACCCGCTCGAATCGGATATCTGCCGCGCGCGTGTTGTCCTGGATGCGGTAGCCCCGGCGTGAGATGCCGTCGGCGTTCGCATCGACGACGAACAGCGAGACGCCTTCGCGATCGCGCGAGCCACCCGAGACGCGGGCTGACAAGAGCAGCCGATCGGCCGTGTCGCCCGCCGTCACGCAGCGCTTCTGGCCGTCTAGCACCCATCCATCGCCCTCGGCACGCGCACACGTGGTCACGTCGGCCGCCCCGTAGCGCGACTGCGCTTCGGCATGCGCGAACGCCAGCGTCATTTCGCCGGCGGCGATCGCCGGCACCAGCGCTTGTCGCTGCGCGGCTGAACCGGCATCGCGCAGCAGCCCGCCGGCCAGCACGACGGTGGCCAAGTACGGCTCCAGCGCGAGCGCGCGGCCCAGTGCCTGCATCACGATCAGCACGTCGACCGGGCCGCCGCCCAGGCCGCCGTCGGCTTCGTCGAAGGGCAGGGCGAGCAGGCCCATCTCGGCGAACTGCCTCCACAGCGCGCGGCTGTAGCCTCGGGGTTCGTTGCGATAGGCCAGGCGCTGCTCGAAGCTGCATTGCTCGGCCAGCAGCCGCTGCACGCTGTCCTGCAGCATGCGCTGCTCGTCGGTGAGGTGGAAGTCCATGGTTGCAGCCCCGGCTACAGCCCCAGCACCGTCTTCGCGAGGATGTTGCGCTGGATCTCGTTCGAGCCGCCGACGATCGACACGTGGCGGGCCCAATAGTGGTTGGGCGCGGTTGTCAGCGCCCAGTCGTCGTCCGTGTCGGTGCTGCTGCGCAGTCCCGCGACGAAGTCGGGGTCGAACTCCATCGCCGCCGGGCCGGCCACTTCGAGCAGCAGCTCGGCGGCGGCCTGCTGCAGTTGCGAGCCCTTCATCTTCAGGATCGACGACTTCGGGTCGGGCTTGCCGTCGTTGCGGCGGCCGGTCTCGGCGATCAGGCGCAGCTGGGTGATCTCCAGGGCCTTCAGCTCCACCTCCATCTCGGCCACGCGCTCGCGGAAGCGAGGGTCGTCGATCAGGGGGCGGCCGTCGCACTGCACGCATGCGGCGAGTTGCTTGGCGCGGCGCACGCGGAACTTCGACAGGCCCACGCGGGCGATGCCGCTGCGCTCGTGGCCCAGGAGGTACTTGGCACAGTCCCAGCCCTTGTTCTCTTCGCCGACGCGGTTGGCCACGGGGATGCGCACGTGGTCCAGGAACATTTCGTTCGTTTCGTGATGGCCGTCGATGGTGATGATGGGGCGTACCGTGACGCCGGGCGACTTCATGTCCATCAGCAGGTAGGTGATGCCTTGCTGCTTCCTGGCTTGCGGGTCGGTGCGCACGAGCAGGAAGCACCAGTCGGCGTGGTGGGCGGTGGAGGTCCACAGCTTCTGGCCGTCGACGATGTAGTGGTCGCCGTCGCGGACGGCGCTGGTGCGCAGGGCGGCCAGGTCGGAGCCGGCGCCCGGCTCGGAGAAGCCCTGGCAGAACCAGTAGTCCATGCGCGCGATGCGCGGCAGGAAGTGGCGCTTCTGTTCGTCGGTGCCGAAGGCGATCAAGGTCGGGCCGATCATGTTCATGTTGAACGAGATCGGCTCCGGGGCCGGGGCCAGAGCGAGCTCTTCCTTGAAGATGTACTGCTGTACCGCACTCCAGCCGGTGCCGCCCCACTCGGGCGCCCACGACGGCGTGGCCCAGCCCTGCTTCTGCAGGATGCGCACCCAGCGCAGCATCTCGGGCTTCGAGACGCGCTGGCCGAGCTCGCACTTGCGCCGGATGTCGGGCGGCAGGGCTTGTGCGAAGAAGGCGCGCACCTCGTCGCGAAAGGCGATCTCCTCGGCGGTGTAGCGAAGGTCCACGGTCGGCGCTATTCGATGAGGGCCGCGCGGCGCAGCGTGGCGATCTTGTCGGCCGCAAACCATGCGCTGAGGGTGCGGTCGGTGTTCTCGGGGGTGGTGGCAAGAGGCGGCGTGGGCGTCGGCGGCACGGTGCGCGAGAAGCGCGGCGCGGGGGCGGCCTGGAGGATGCCGTCGATCTCGACGAACGTGCCGCGCGCGCGCAGGTGCGGGTGCTGCGGCGCCTCGGCGAAGGTGAGCACCGGCGATGCGCAGGCGTCGGTGTGCTGCAGCAGGTTCGCCCATTCGTCGCGGCTGCGCGTCTTGAAGCGCGCGGCGAGCACTGCCTTGGCGGCCTTCCAGTGCTCGCGCGACAGTTGCGGCCCCAGGCTCGTGGCGTCGATGTCCAGGCGCTGCAGCAGCTCGCCGAAGAACTTCGCTTCGATCGGCCCCACGGCGATCCAGCGGCCGTCGGCGCATTCGTAGCAGTCGTAGAAGTGCGACCCGCCGTCGCTCACGTTGGTGCCGCGGCCGGGCTGCCAGAGGCCGCCGGCGAGCATGCCGTGGAAGGTGCTGGCCAGGTGCGTGGCGCCGTCGACGATGGCGGCATCGACCACCTGGCCCTGGCCCGAGCGGCGGGCTTCCAGGATGGCGGCGAGCAGGCCGACGGCCATGTAGAGCGAGCCGCCGGCATAGTCGCCGACGAAGTTCAGCGGCATCGTCGGCGGCTGGCCCTCGCGGCCGATGGCGTCGAGGATGCCGGTGAGCGCGAGGTAGTTGATGTCGTGCCCGGCCGCCTGCGCCAGCGGGCCGTGCTGGCCCCAGCCGGTGAGGCGCCCGTAGGCCAGTCGCGGGTTGCGCTGCAGGCAAGGCTCGGGGCCGAGGCCCAGGCGTTCCATCACGCCGGGGCGGAAGCCTTCGATCAAGGCGTCGGCCTGCTCGACGAGGCCCAGCACGACGTCGACGGCCGCGCGGTCCTTCAGGTCCAGCGCGACGGAGCCGCGGTTGCGCAGCAGCGTGTTGTATTTCAGCGGGCGCTCGATGCCGAGCTTGGCCGGCTGCTTGCGATCGACGCGGATCACGGTCGCGCCCAGGTCGGCCAAGAGCATGGCGCACATCGGGCCGGGGCCTATGCCGGCCAGCTCGACGATCTTGATGCCGGCGAGCGGGCCGGTCATGCCGCGGCCTTTCCGAGCAGGCTGTTCGCGATGATGTTGCGCTGGATCTGGTTGGTGCCCTCGATGATCTGCACCACCTTCGCGTCGCGGAAGTAGCGGTTGATCGGGTATTCGTTCGACACGCCCGCGGCGCCGAACAGCTGCACGGCGTCGGTGGCCACCTTCATCGCGACGTCGGAGGCGAAGCACTTGGCCATCGCGGCCATCGGCGCGAGGGCCTTGCCGGTGACGCCGGCATCCACCATCGCGGCGGTGCGGTAGACGAGCTGGCGTGCCGCTTCGGTCTGCATCGCCATGTCGGAAATCATCCACCGCACGCCCTGGAAGTCGCTGATCGCCCGGCCGAAGGCGCGACGGTCGCGGATGTACTGCAGCGCGTGGTCGAGCGCGCCTTGCGCGATGCCGACGGCGCGCGCCGCAACGATGGGCCGGCTCGTGTTCAGCGCTTCCATCGCCACCTTGAAGCCTTCGCCGCCCTCGGGGCCGAGCCGGCTGTCCGGCCCGATCCGCGCCTGGTCGAAGAACAGCGGGCACGACGGAATGCCACGCGCGCCGATCTTGTCTTCCTTGCGGCCGATGGTCAGGCCGGGGGTGCCCTTGTCGACGATGAACAGGTTGATGCCCAGCGGCTCGCCGCCGGGCCCTTGTGTCTTGGCCGCGACGATGAGGATGTCGGCGCGGTCGGCGTTGGTGCACCAGATCTTGGCACCGTCGAGCACGTAGCCGTCGGCCGTGCGGCGCGCCACGGTCTTGATGCCGGACACGTCGGAGCCGCTCTGGGGCTCGGTGATGGACAGCGCACCGCGCAATTCGCCGCTGGCCAGGCCCGGCAGCAGGCGCTGCTTCTGGGCCTCTGTGCCGCCGGCGAAGACGGCGCCGAAGGGCGTCCACTGCACCACCAGCAGGTAGCCGGTGTTGTAGCAGACGCGACCGAACTCCTCGACCGCGACGCAGGCCGTGAGCATGCTGCCGGTGCCGCCGTAGTCGGCCGGGAAGGGCAGCGCGAACAGCCCGAGGCCCTTCAGCAGCTCGAACATGTCGTGCGGGTATTCGGCGCTGCGGTCGATCTCGTCGGCGCGCGGGGCCACCTTCTCCCGCGCGACGCGCCGGATCAGGGCCTGGATCTCCTTCTGGTCGTCGCTCAGCTCGTAGCGCAAGGCAGCTTCACAATCTTATATATGAACGTAGTGCGTCATAATGAACGGTGTACGACACGGCGTCAAGGCACCACGGTCAAGCGTGTAAGGATTTCCTCCTCAAGGGTGTCGGCCCATTGACACCGCTGCACCAGCGTGTTTATATTTCAGAACGCCATTCAATAAACCAAGCAGGAGACTTCTTGGACGCCGCCGTGAAGCCCAAAGTCCGGGTCGATTACGTCCCGGCCGAGCACTACACCTCGCAGGACATCCAGCAGCTGGAGAAGACGCTGCTGTGGCCCAAGGTGTGGCAGCTGGCCTGCCGGCTGGAAGAAATTCCGTACGTCGGCGACTACGTCACCTACGACATCAACGACGAATCGGTGATCGTGGTGCGCGAGACGCCGGAGCGCATCCGCGCCTATCACAACGTCTGCCAGCACCGCGGGCGGCGGCTGACGGAGGGATGCGGCACGGCGGCGAAGCTGCAATGCCGATTCCACGGCTGGCAGTGGGGCCTGAACGGGCAGGTGATCCGCATCGTCGACCGCGACGACTGGGCCGGCTGCCCGGACATGGGCGACGAGCATTTCGCGCTGGCGGAAGTGAAGGTCGACACCTGGGCCGGCTTCGTGTTCGTCAACTTCGACCCGCACTGCGAGCCGCTGTCCAAGCACCTGGCGCCGGTGCCCGAGTACACCGGCTGCTTCGAGTTCGAGGCGATGCGCTACCGCTGGTACAAGTCGGTGCGCCTGCCGTGCAACTGGAAGGTGGCGCTGGAAGCCTTCAGCGAGGGCTACCACGTGTTCGGCACGCACCCGCAGCTGCTCGACGCGCAGGGGGACGACGTGACGCGAAGCTTCACGTTCGGCCGCCACGGCATGTTCGGCTACCCGACGCCCGCGCGGCTGCCGGGCGCGCCGTCGCCGCGCACCGGCCGCCCGGTTCCCGACGACGTGCGCCCGGGGATCGTGAAGTTCTTCCAGGACCTGGAAGACCAGCTCAAGGCCATCATCACCGAGCGCGACAACGAAGCGGCCAAGCGCATCCTTCGGGAGTGCCCGGCGGACACGCCGCACCTGGAGCTGCTGATGAAGGTGGGCCAGTTCCAGCGCGAGGCGGCGCTGGCCGAGGGCGCGGGCTGGCCCGGCATCACGCCGGAGCAGCTCTACAAGGCCGGGACCGACTGGCACGTGTTCCCGAACATGGTCTTCCTGATGTCGCCCGACGGCATGCTGTTCTATCGCGCGCGGCCCGACGGCGACAACCCTGACTCCTGCTTCTACGACATCTGCTCGATCGCGCGCTATGCGCCGGGCACCGAGCCGCCGCTGAAGCGCGAGTTCTACTGGGGCGTCGACGACTGGAAGACCGACACCGTCGAGCGCTTCGGGCTGATCCTCTCGCAGGACTTCTCGAACATGACGGAGGTGCAGAAGGGCCTGAAGTCCAGCGGCTTCCGCGGCGCGCGGACCAACCCGCTGCAGGAAAGCGCGATCTCGAATTTCCATCGCGTGCTGCGCGAGATGCTCTTCGGCGAGCACGTGGCATGACCACTTCATTCGACGAGACCTTCGACCTCGTGATCGTCGGCAGCGGCGGCGGCTCGATGTGTGCCGCGCTGGTGGCCAAGGAAAGGGGCCTGAAGCCGCTGATCGTCGAGAAGCAGCCGCTGGTCGGCGGCTCCACCGGGTTCTCGGGCGGCGTCTGGTGGATACCGGACAACCCGGTGATGAAGCGCGCCGGCGTGGACGACAGCCCGGAGCGCGCGCGGCGGTACTTCGACGCCGCGGTCACCTACGACGGCCCGGGCACGACGCCGGCGCGGCGCGAGGCGTTCCTGCGCCACGGCCCGCGGATGATCGAGTTCCTCGAGCGCGCGGGCATGAAGTTCGTCTATGCCGACGGATGGTCGGACTACTACGACGACCTGCCCGGCGGCGAGCCGCGCGGGCGCTCGCTGATCGCCGAGCTGTTCGACACGCGCGAGCTGGGCGACTGGGAGCCGCGGCTGTCGCGCTACAAGGGCTTCGCGATGCCGGTGCCGAGCGACCAGTTCACCGACCTGATGCTGGTGCGGCGCACGATGAAGGGCAAGCGGCGCGCGGCCGCGCTGGCGTGGCGCCTCTTGAAGGGCAAGGTGACGGGCGCCCGGCTGGCCGGCGCCGGCGCGGCGATCCAGGGCCGCATGCTGCAGATCGCGCTGCGCGAGCAGATCCCCGTCTGGACCGAGTCGCCGGTGACGCAGCTGATCGTCGACGGCGCCAACGCGCACGGGCGCGTCGCGGGGGTCATCGTGGAGCGCGACGGCAAGGCACTGCGCATCGGTGCCCGGCACGGCGTGCTGCTCAACGTGGGCGGCTTCGCGCGCAACGCGGCGATGCGCGAGCGCTTCCACCCGCGGCCGAGCTCGGCCGAGTGGACCAACGCGAACCCGGGCGACACCGGCGAGGTGATCGAGATGGCGATGGCGCTCGGCGCCGCGGTGGACTGCATGGACGAGGCGTGGTGGGTCGTCACGTCGCTCGGCCCTGACGGCAAGCCGCCGCGCCCCGGCGGCTATGCGGCCGACGGCACGCCGCTGCCGTTCATGCACCACATCGACAAATCGATGTGGTACATGGAGATCGGCCAGCGCATGTACCGGCGCCAGCAGGCCACGGGCCGCGCGGTGCCGAGCTGGGTGGTGATGGACAGCCGGCAGCGCGACTACTACCCATGGGGCACCGCGGCGCCGGGCCAGGTGCCCAAGCCATGGCTCGACAGCGGCTACCTGCTGCAGGCCGGGTCGATCGCCGAGCTGGCGGCCAGGACGCGCATCGACCGCGCGGGGCTGGAGCGCACGATCCAGCGCTTCAACGGCTTCTGCAGCACGGGGGTCGACCTCGACTTCGGGCGCGGCTCGCGCGCGTTCGACCGCTGCCACGGCGACCCGACGGTGACGCCGAACCCCAACCTCGGCCCGATCGAGAAGCCGCCGTTCTATGCCGTCCGCATGTACCCGGGCGACGTGGGCACGGCCGGCGGCGTCGTGACCGACGAGCACGCGTGCGTGCTGCGCGCCGACGGCTCGGTGATCGAGGGCCTGTACGCCACCGGCAACTGCACCGCGTCGGTGGTCGGCCGCTGCTATCCCGGCGCGGGCGCGAGCATCGGCGCGTCGTTCACCTTCGGCTTCATCGCGGCCCACCACATGGCTGGACTGGAA
>Ga0247820_10001191_pt1 | contig 14608 bp, 12 predicted proteins | sample 13C_Glucose_Day1_2_FD_192480 | JGI IMG/M metagenome (GOLD analysis project Ga0247820, IMG submission 192480) | Soil microbial communities from agricultural site in Penn Yan, New York, United States - 13C_Glucose_Day14 | ecosystem: Environmental > Terrestrial > Soil > Agricultural land | place...
CGATTTGCCGGCGGAGAATGCGGCCTTCGCCGGCAAATCGAGCGCGATCGCCGCGGCTCCAGCCATCAGCACCAGGAAGCCGGTGAAGCCGAACGCAGCGAGCTTGTTCGCGCGGGCGCTCGAAAGCGTCTTCGCCTTCGATGCGCTCTTGCGCTTCGATCTGGTTGCCGTGCCCCGCCGCGCAGCCATCGCTTACCCCTTCTGCCTGGCGAGCGCTTCCTCGATCAGCCGCTCCACCAGTTCCCCGTAGCTGATGCCACGTACCTTCGCCTGCTCTGGCACAAGGCTCAAGGGGGTCATTCCGGGTTGAGTGTTGACTTCCAAAAGAAAAATGCCGGCTTCGCCCTGCTCGTCGTCCCAGCGGAAGTCGGAACGCGACGCTCCGCGGCAGCCCAGCAGCCTGTGCGCCTTCGCCGCCATGTCCATCATTGACTGGGCGATATCGTCCGGCACCTGGGCAGGGCAGACATGCTCGGTCAGGCCGTCGGTATATTTCGAATCATAGTCGTAGAAGCCGACCTTCGGCTTCAGCTCAGTGACCGCGAGCGCTTCGTCGTTGAGCACGGCGACGGTTAGCTCGTGCCCCTTCACGAACGGCTCGGCGAGCAGGCTTTCGAAATGCTTCCAGGGGCCTTCGACGTCCCGGCCGATGGGGTTGCCGTAATTGCTTTCGTTGGTGACGATCGCGACGCCGACCGACGAGCCCTCGTTGACCGGCTTCAGCACGTAGGGACGCGCCATCGGGTCTTCGCGGTGAAGGCTCTCGCTCTCCACAATCTTGCCCGCCGGCATGCGCACGCCGTGCGGCACGAGCACCATCTTCGTGAGTTCCTTGTCGATGGCGATGACCGACGTTTCGAGCCCGCTGTGCGTGTAGGGGATCTGCATCAGGTCCAGCATGCCCTGAACCGTCCCGTCCTCTCCCGGCGTGCCGTGGAGCGCATTGAACACGACGTCGGGACGCAGGCCGGTCAGCACCTGAGCGACGTTGCGATCCATGTCGACCTCGGTGACGTTCGACCAGCCGCGTGTCCGCAGCGCCTCGGCGACTCCGCGACCGCTGGTCAGCGAGACCTCACGCTCTGACGACCAGCCGCCCATCAGGACTACGACGTGCAAATCCTTGTTCATTCCCTGCCGATCCGCTGGATTTCCCATTCGAGGGCGATGCCGGAAGTTTCCAACACCCGGCGGCGGACTTCCTCGCCCAGCGCCTCGATGTCGGCGCTAGTGGCGGTACCGAGATTGAGCAGGAAGTTGCAATGCTTTTCCGAGACCTGAGCCCCGCCGAGCGTGAGGCCGCGGCAGCCCGCCGCATCGACCAGGGCCCAGGCCTTGTGCGCCGGCGGGTTCTTGAAGGTCGAACCGCCGGTCCGGCTGCGCAGCGGCTGCGATTCCTCGCGGGCACGGGCGATCGCGTCCATCTCCGCGCCGATGGCTTCGGGTCTTCCCGGAGTCCCGCGGAAGGTCGCCTCGACCACGACCGATCCCTCGGGCACTTCGCTGTGCCGGTAGGTGTAGCCGAGCCTGTCGAGCGGCCAGGTTTCGATCGTCCCGTCGCGCAGGGCGACGCGGGCCTCGACGAGGATATCCTGCACCTCGCGCCCATAGGCCCCCCCGTTCATTCGAACGAAACCGCCCACCGTGCCGGGGATGCCGCGCAGGAACTCCATTCCGGCAATGCCCGCATCGCGAGCGGTGGAGGAGACGAGAATCCCGCTCGCGCCGCCGCCGCAACGCAGGGTCACCTCGTTGAGCTTCTCAATCTTCGCAAAGGTCTTGCCTAGCCGGATCACCACGCCGGGCACGCCGCCGTCGCGGACGATCATGTTCGACCCGAGCCCGAGCGCCATCACCGGCACTTGCGGGTCGAGCTCCCGCAGGAAGCTCGTGAGATCGTCTTCGTCCTTGGGCTCGAACAGCCATTCGGCGTTGCCGCCGCTCTTGAACCAGACGAGCGGGGCAAGCGGGGCGCTCGAAGTGAGCTTTCCACGCACATCGGGGATGGTGGCGACGCTCACTTCTTCGCCCGTACGCGCTGCAGGCTGTCGCCAAGCCCCGCCGCCCATTTGGTGATGTCCCCCGCGCCCATGCAGATGATGAGGTCGCCGGGCGCGGCAAGATCGCGGAGGGCCAAAGAGAGATCTTCGAGGTCGGCCACGGTCCTGACCATGCGGTGACCGTGCGCGCGCAGCCCCTCGGCTAAGGCCTCGGCGTCCACGCCTTCAATCGGCTGCTCGCCCGCGGCATAGACCGGCGCCACGAACACGATGTCGGCGTTGTTGAAGGCGTTCTGGAAGTCCTCCATCAAATCATGGAGGCGGGTGAAGCGGTGCGGCTGCACGACCGCGATCACCCGTTCTTCCGCGCTTTCACGGGCAGCCGACAGCACGGCCTGAATCTCGACGGGATGGTGCGCATAATCGTCAATGATCACGCAGCCATCGACTTCCCCCACCTTGCTGAAGCGGCGCTTCACGCCGTCGAAGCGGGCGAAGCCGTCTCTAATCTGCTGCTCGGTGAGTCCAAGCTCCAGCGCGACCGCTATGGCAGCGAGCGCATTCTGCACATTGTGCCGCCCGGGCATCGGCACGGCGATCTCTTCGATCACCCGCTTCTCGCCGTCGCGGCCTACGACGATCGCATCGAACTGACTACCGCCAGGACCGGCAACCGTCAGATTGTCGGCGCGCAAATCGGCAAGCGCGGAGAAGCCGTAGGTGACGATCCGCCGATCGCGGATACGGCCGATGACGTTCTGAACCTCGGGATGATCCACGCACATCACGGCTAGGCCGTAGAAGGGCACGTTCTCGATGAACTCGCAGTAGGCCTTCTTCACCTCCTCGAACCCGCCGTAATGCTCGAGATGCTCGGGATCGATGTTGGTGACGACCGCAATCGTCCCGTCGAGTCTCAGGAAGCTGCCGTCGCTCTCGTCGGCTTCGACGACCATCCAGTCGCTCTTCCCGAGCCGGGCGTTCGATCCGTAGCGGTTGATGATGCCGCCGTTGATCACGGTCGGGTCCAGCCCGCCGGCGTCAAGCATGGCGGCGATCATCGACGTGGTCGTGGTCTTTCCATGCGTGCCGGCGACCGCGATAGTCTTCTGCATACGCATCAGCTCGGCGAGCATTTCGGCGCGCTTGACGATCGGCAGGCGCCGCTCGACCGCCGCTTCGACTTCCGGATTGCCTCGGCTGACCGCGGAAGAGATGACGACGACGGCCGCGTCGCCCAGATTCTCCGCTTTCTGGCCGATCATGATCGGGATGCCCAGCTTGCGCAGACCCTCGACGATATAGCCTTCGGCAATGTCGGAACCCTGCACCTTGTAGCCGAGCTGGTGCATCACCTCGGCGATGCCTGACATGCCTATGCCGCCGATTCCGACGAAGTGGATCGTGCCGACGTCCGTTCCGAATGCCTTCACGCGGGGACGCCTCCCGCAGGAGCCTCCGCCCTTACGCGAGGGGTCAGGCCAAAGCCGACGGCCATGGGCGCCAGCCCGCCGCCGATCCGCTCGACCAGATCCGCGAGGTTGCTCGCGGCATGCGGCCGCCCGACCGATAGCGCCCGCGCCGCCGCGTTGGTGAGCGCCTGCGGGTCCTCCGCCATCGCCTCGATCTGCTTGGCGAGTACCCTGGGCGTGAAGAATGGCTGATGAATCATGCGCGCGCCGCCGGCATCGGTGATGTCGCGCGCGTTCGCGGTCTGGTGATCGTCGGTCGCGTCCGGATAGGGAATGAGGATCGCCGGGCGGCCCGCGGCGGTCAGCTCGGCGACCGTCGAAGCGCCCGAACGTGCGATGACCAGATGCGCCTCGGCCAGCTTGCCCGGCATGTCTTCGATATAGGTCATGAGCTCGGCGGGAATGCCGAGCTGGGCATATTTCGTGCGGACTTCATCGATATCGTCCGGCCGGCATTGCTGCATCACCTGCAGGCGCAGCCGAAGAGACGGCGACAGCAGGCCGAGGCCTTCCGGCACGACCTTGCTCAAGACGGTCGCACCCTGGCTCCCGCCCGTGACGAGGATCTTGAACGGCGCATATTGGTCGAACGGCGGGAACGGAGCCTCGCCGAGCTTCGCGATCGCCTCACGGACCGGATTTCCGACGAGGACCGTCTTCTCGTCATAACGGGCCTTCATCCGGTCGACCTGCGTGTAGGCCGTCGCGATGGCGGCGGCTTCGCTCGCGAGAAAGCGATTGGCGCGGCCGAGCACCGCATTCTGCTCATGAAGAACGGTCGGGATACCCATTCCGCTCGCCGCGAGCAGCGCGGGCACGGCCGGATAGCCGCCGAAGCCGATCACGGCGTCCGGGCGATGATCCTTGTAGACACGCTTCGCCTCGCGGCGGCCGGCAAGCAAAGAGCGTACGCCCCGGATCAGCCCGAGCGGGCTCTTGCGCAGCCTTCCAGCCGGGAGGATGTGCACCGGCACGCCATTGAACAGGCCAGGGAAGCGCGAGCCCCGATCGTCAGTGATCAGGAGCACTCCGTGCCCGCGCTTACGGAGCTCCGCCGCGAGCGCATGCGCGGGGACCATATGACCCCCGGTGCCTCCTGCGGCCAATACGAAATTCATGCGGTGACGCTCTCCCCGCTCCATTTCACGACATAGGGCGAGCGCGTCAGATACGGGTTTCGCCTTGTGAATGCGAGCAGCAAGCCCATGCCGATCGACAGGGCCAGCATGGACGAACCGCCATAGCTGATGAACGGAAGGGTCATGCCCTTGGACGGCGCGATCTGCACATTCACGGCCATGTTGATCAGCGCCTGCAGCCCGAACTGGATGGTCAGGCCCGCGGCGGCGAGGATGGCGAAGGTCGATTCCTCCTCGAGGAGCTTGATCAGCACGCGGGCGACGATGGTCAGGTACAGGCAGGCGATTGCGAGGCAGGCGATCAGCCCGAATTCCTCGCCGATGACCGAGAAGATATAGTCGGTGTGCGGCTCGGGCAGGCCGAACTTGCGCGTTCCGGCCCCCGGACCCATCCCGAACATACCGCCCGCGGTCAGCGTGCGCATCGCATTCTCGACCTGGAAATTGTCGCCCTCGCCGAACAGGAAGCCGTCGATGCGTGCGGTCGCCACGTCATAGAAGAAATAAGCGAGGATCACGCCGACGAGCCCCGCGACGCCCAGGCCGAGCAGGATCCGCATGCTCACACCCGCGAGCGCGAGCATCGCAAGCCACACGCAGCCGAAAATAATGGTCGACCCGAAGTCGGGCTGTCTCATCAGCAGGAAGGCCACCGCTCCGGTGACCGCAGCCGAAAGCCAGAAGACCGGAAGCGACTTGTCCTGTTCCCGCAGCGAGAGGAGCCAGGCCATCGCCACTACGAAGAAGGGCTTGAGGAATTCGGACGGCTGTAGCTGGCCGATGCCGATGTCGATCCAGCGCGTCGCTCCATTCACTTCGGGACCAAGGATGGGCACGAAGGTAAGAAGGACGAAGAAGAATGCCGCGCCGGCCAGCGAGATCCGCTTGGCCCGGTCGCGCGGCATCATCGAAATGCCGATCATCACCGGAACGCCGACGGCGATCCACACGATCTGCCGATAGAAATAGTGCAGGCCGGAGAACTGGACCGAGCCGCCCGAATAGCGCTGCCCGGCAGCAGGAGAGGCAGCGGCGACGGCAATGAGGCCGATGCCGATCAGCACCGCGATGAGCAGCAAAAGGACCTTGTCGATCTCCCAGAACCAGCGGCCGACGGCCGACGTGTCCGAACGGCCGTAGTTGCTCGGATCGAACCGGGCCGCCTTCGCTTTGATCTGTCCTGAGATGCTTCCGATCATAACGCCCCCACCAGGTCCCGGAACCTGTCCCCCCGCTGCTCGAAGTCCTTGAACTGGTCGAACGACGCGCAGGCTGGAGAGAGTAGAACGGTATCGCCCGCCTGTGAATCCTTCGCGGCGTGATTCAGCGCATTTTCAAGCGTTTCGCAGTTCGTAACCGGCATGTGCGAAGCGAGAAGCCGTGCGAACAATTCACCGGCCTCGCCGATCGTGTAGGCGGAGCGGACGTGGGCGAAGTGCGGAGCGCATTCGTCGAGATTGTCCGTCTTCGCCTGCCCGCCAAGGATCCAGCGGATCGAGGGGAAAGCGGCGAGCGCCGGGGCGGTTGCCGTCGGATTGGTCGCCTTGCTGTCGTTGACGAAGAGGACGCCCTCCTTCTCGCGAACGCGTTCCATGCGGTGCGGTAGGCCGGGATAGCTTTCGAGGCCCTCCACGATCTTGGCATACGGAATTCCCAGATGCCGGCAGACCGCCGCCGCGCAAGCGATGTTCTGGGCGTTGTGAGGCCCTTGAAGCGTGGGGAGGTTTGCCTGCGCGCCCACATCACTGGCGCTGACTCCGATGAGCGTGTTCCTCAGCCAGAACCCCTTTGCGCCGAGACGTGACGCGATCGCCCGTGTCTGGTCATCGTCTTCGGCGATCACGGCCGCGTGACCCTCGGTTTCGCGCTGCATTTCGAACAGCCGCGCCTTCGACGCCGCATAGGCATCGAAGCTCTCGTAGCGGTCGAGATGGTCGGGCGTGATGTTGAGCAGGACGGCGATGTCGCAATTAAGACGCTGCGTCAGGTCGATTTGATAGCTCGACAGCTCCAGCACATAGACACCGCCTTCCGGCAACGGGTCCTGCGCGAGGATCGGCAGGCCGATGTTCCCGCCCATCGTCGTCGGGACGCCTGCGGTCTTGAGGATGTGGTGGACGAGCGCGGTCGTCGTCGACTTGCCGTTGGTGCCGGTGATGCCGACGACCTTGTGCTGCGGAAGCTCGGGCCGGGCGCGTGCGAAGAGCTCGACGTCGCCGATGATCTCGAGGCCGGCCTCGCGGGCGCGCCCCGCAATCGGGTGGCGGTTGAGCGGAAGGCCCGGCGTGACGATCAGGCTGTCAAATCGGCCGAGGTCCGCCTCATCGAGATCGACGAGTTCCGTGCCGGTGGGCGCCTTCGCCCTCGCCTCTTCCTTCGCATCCCACGCGGTGACTCGCGCACCGCTGGCAAGCAGCGCCTCCGCCGTCGCCAATCCGGACCGCGCCAAACCGTAGACTGCATAATGCTTGCCCGCGAAGGCCTTGGCCGTGATCACCTGAGCTTGAGGGTAGAGAGCCCGGCCAGCGCCAGGACGAAGCTGACGATCCAGAAGCGAATGACGACCGTCGGCTCGGACCAGCCGAGATGCTCGAAATGATGGTGGATGGGCGCCATTCGGAACACGCGCTTGCCCGTCCGCTTGTAGACCAGAACCTGGATCACGACCGACGCGGCTTCGAGCACGAAGAGCCCGCCGATGATCACCAGCACGAATTCATGGTGCGTCGCGACCGCGACCGCTCCGAGCGCTCCGCCGAGCGCGAGGCTACCCGTGTCGCCCATGAAAACGGCCGCGGGCGGAGCATTGAACCAGAGAAACGCCAGCCCCGCGCCGACGATGGCCAGGCAAAGTACCGTTAGGTCGCCGACGCCGAGGATGTGCGGGATGCCGAGATATTCGGCGAAGCGAGCGTTGCCGACCAGATAGGCGATCAGCAGAAAGGCGATGGAGGCAATGATCACCGGCATGGTCGCAAGGCCGTCGAGCCCGTCGGTCAGGTTCACCGCATTGCCGAAAGCCACGATCACGAACGCCCCGAACGCGATGTAGAACCAGCCGAGATCGGCGACCGGCCCCTGCACAAAGGGAAGATAGAGATTTGTCGTTCCGGCCTGGACGATCAGCCAAGTAGCAAAGCCCGCGATCAGGAACTCCAGCACCAGACGGGTCTTGCCCGAGAGGCCGGCGTGATGCGCCTTCTTCACCTTGTCGTAGTCGTCGAGGAAACCGATCGTCCCGAAGCCGACGATGACCAGAAGGCACGCCCAGACATAGGGATTGCGCAGATCCATCCACAGCAGGACCGAGGTCGCCATCGAGATGAGGATCAGCAGGCCGCCCATGGTCGGCGTACCGCGCTTGGCGAGATGGCTCTGCGGCCCATCCGCGCGGATCGGCTGACCCTTGCCCTGCCGCACGCGCAGCTGGGAAATGAGCCAGGGCCCCAGAAGCAGGCCGATGAGCAACGCAGTCGCGCTTGCCGCGCCAGCACGGAAGCTGATGTAGCGGATGAGGTTGAGGATGCCCGGGAACCCGAGCTGCTCGGCGATCAAATAGAGCATGCGGCGCCTTCTTTGACGCGCTCGACGAGCTTCGCAAGACCGACGGAGTTGGAAGCCTTCACGAGCACCGCGTCGCCCGGACGAAGCATCGACAGCAAGGCCTCGGTCGCTTCGTCGACATCCTTCGCCAAGTCCACGCCGACCTTGCCGACGATCTGCTCCGCCAGCGGCCGCATCTCGTCTCCGATCAGGATCACGCGGTCGATCGCCGCGTCGAGAACCGCCGGTGCAAGTCCCGCGTGGAGCGCGTCGCTATGGCTGCCGAGCTCGCGCATCGGACCTAGCACTGCAATGCGGCGCTCGATGTCGCGCTCCGCGCCGAGGCTTTTGAGGGTCGCGGCCATGGACGCCGGATTCGCATTGTAGCTTTCGTCGATCAGCAGGAACTCACCATTGTCGAGCTTCACCTGATGGCGCTCGCCCCGGCCCTTCAGGCCTCCGAGATCGGCCAGCGCAAGACCGGCGACGCCAATGTCGAGGCCGAGCACCTCGACGGCGGCAAGAACCGCAAGCGCATTGGAAACCCAATGCTCGCCGCGCTGGGAAATGGTGAAGGTGACTTCGCTTTCGAGCAGCGCCGCTGTGATCAGGCTTCCGCCGTCCGACGACCGCACCGCGTGCAGCGCATGCACGTCCGCGTCGCCCGAACCGAACGTCAGGATCTGGTTCGCATTGCGGCGAGCCGCACGTACCAGCCGGTCGCGGTACGGCGTGTCGTTCGGCACGACGGCGATTCCGCCGGGCTCCAGGCCTTCGAAGATTTCGCCCTTGGCGTCGGCGATCGCCTCTTCCGAGCCGAGGTTCTCGATGTGCGCCGGGGCAATCGCGGTGATGAGCGCAACATGCGGGCGGACCATGCGCGTCAGCGCGGCGATCTCGCCTTTATTGTTCATGCCCACTTCGAGCACCGCGAACTCCGCTTCGCGCGGCATGCGCGCAAGGCTGAGCGGAACGCCCGTGTGATTGTTGTAGCTCTTGACCGAGCGGTGAGCCCTGCCGCCGCTGACTCGGTCGAGCACCGCGTAAAGCGCTTCCTTGGTGCTGGTCTTACCCACCGATCCCGTGACACCGATGATGCGAGCAGCCGAGCGCTCTCGCGACGCGCGCCCGAGGTCCTCGAGCGCCTTCGCCGTGTCTTCCACTAGCACGTGCGGACCGTCGACAGGCTTCGACACGATTGCTGCTGCCGCCCCTGCGGCGAAGGCGCCTTCGACGAACTTGTGCCCGTCGTAGACCGTCCCCGGCATGGCCACGAACAGATCGCCCGGCTGGACTTCTCGGCTGTCGAAGGTGATGCCAGTAACTTCGAACGCCGTGCTCGCATGGCCCCGGGTCGCCGCTTCGATCTCGGTCGAGGTCCAGAGCGGGCTCACGCGGCGCACTCCCGGGCAACCAACGCATCGTCGAACGGAAGCACCCGCTGGTTCGCGCCCGCGCCGATGATCTGCCCGGTCTCGTGGCCCTTGCCCGCAAGCAGGATGATGTCCCCCTCCACGGCCATGCGAATGGCTTCGGCGATGGCTTCACGGCGACCGCCGATCTCCATCGCGTCGGAGGCGCCGGCGATCACTTCGCCCCGGATCTTCGCCGGGTCCTCGCCCCGCGGATTGTCGTCGGTGACGATCACGACGTCCGATAGCCGCGACGCAACTGCGCCCATCTGCGGCCTTTTGCCTTGGTCGCGGTCGCCGCCTGCACCGAATACAGTGATCAGCCGGTTGCTGACATGCGGACGAAGCGCCGCGATGGCCGCTTCGAGTGCGTCCGCGGTATGCGCATAATCGACGTAGACCGGCGCTCCGGCGCGGCTGATGACCGCGCGCTCAAGCCGCCCGCGGACGGGCGCGAGCCTTTGCATCGCCGAAAAGACGCTTTCGAAATTGCTGCCTGTCGCCATGGCTAGGCCTGCCGCGACCAACACGTTGGACGCCTGGTACGCGCCGATCAAAGGCAAAGCGAGGCGGTAGGTTCCCTCGCCGTGCCGGATGACGAGGTTCTGGCCGAGTGCGGTCGGCCGTTGCTCCACAAGCTGAATGAACTCGCCGGAGCGCCCGACGGTCATCGGCTCGATCCCGCGCTTGCGGACCCGCTCGATGACCGCCCGCGACTTCGGGTCGTCGGTCCAGATCACCGCCGCGCCCTCGGCCGGAAGAAGCTCATCGAACAGCCGCATCTTGGCCTCGAAATAGGCCTCCATCGACGGATGGTAGTCGAGGTGGTCGCGGCTGAAATTGGTGAAGGCGACGGCCTTCAGCGGCACGCCCTCGGCGCGGTGCTGGTCGAGCCCGTGCGAGGACGCCTCATAGGCCGCATGGGAGATGCCCATGCGCTTGAGGCCCGCCATATTGCTGAGGAAGGTGACGATGTCCGGAGTGGTCAGGCCAGTCTTCACCTGATCGTCGGACGTAGTCACTCCCAGAGTGCCGATCGATGCCGAGCGATGGCCCGCCATGCGCCAGAGCTGGCGCGTCATCTCGACCGTCGAAGTCTTCCCGTTCGTTCCGGTCACGGCGACGACGGTTTCCGGATAAGGGCCGTAGAATTTTGAGGCGAGCTGGGCGAACAGCCGCCGCGGCTCGGCGCTGGCCAGATGGGGCACGGCCGCGACGGGCGCTTCGGACCGGGCAACGACCGCCACGGCGCCTCGCTCCACGGCCTGATCCATGAAGTCCTCGCCGTTGAAGACCGCACCCTTGAACGCGCCGAACACACTGCCCGCGACCACTTTCCGATGGTCGATGGCGAAACCCGTCACTTCAGAATCGCTGTCGATGCCCGCGAGCTCGCTAAGGCGCATTCGTTTTAGTGCTCCGCTTTTTCGTGAACGAAGGGGAGCACCGTCGACATATCGGGCTCGCGGTTCTTGTCGGGGCGGACGCCGAGCATCGGAGCAATCCGGCTGACGGTGGTGGACATGATCGGAGCGGCGTTCCAGCCTGCAGTGCGGAAACCGTAGGTCTCGGCAGTCGGTTGCGGTTCGTCCAGCATGACGACCATCGCATAGCGAGGTTCGTCCATCGGGAACACACCCGCGAAGCTGGTGACGACACGGGTCTGCGAATAGCCTCCGGCGACGGGCTTGTTGGCCGTGCCCGTCTTGCCGCCGACCCGATAGCCGGGTGCGTCCGCCTTCTTGCCAGTCCCCTTGGTCACGACGAGGCGCAGCAGCGCGCGCATCTTGTAGCTGGTGTCCTCGCTGAAAACGCGGTGGCCCTTGGGGACCGCATGGTTGCGGTCGATCTTCAGCAGAGTCGCGGGCCGGTAGACGCCTCCGTTGAACAAGGCCGCATAACCTGTCGCGAGATGAAGCGGTGTTACGGCGATGCCATGCCCGTAGCCGACGGTCATCGTAGCGACCTCGCCCCAGTTCGATCCCGGCGTCAAAGTGCGGCCGCGCTCGCGGAGCTCGATGCCCACTGGATCCAGGAAACCCATCTTGCGGAGGAATTCCTGCTGCTTCGTCGAACCCAGCTGCGCAGCGATCTGCGCCGTGCCGATGTTCGAGCTTTCCTTCATGATCTCCGCGACCGAGCAGGCCCGGTTGAAGGGGTGCGTGTCGGAGATCGAACGGCCGCCAACGCGAAGCGAGTTGGGGCAGGGATACATTTTGCCGAAAGACTTGATGATCCCGGCGTCCATGGCCATCGCGACCGTGAAGGGCTTGAAGGTCGATCCAAGCTCGTAGACGCCGAGTGTCGCCCGGTTGAAGCGCGCCTCCGGCGATCCTTGCCCCGCGGCGTTCGGGTTCAACTGCGGGAGGGAAGTCATCGCGAGCACTTCGCCGGTATGGATGTCCAACACCACGCCCGCCGCGCCCAATGCAGAGAATTTCTGCATGGCTGCGAGCAGTTCATGCTCGAGCGCCTGCTGAACCTTGCTGGAGATGGATAGCTGGATCGGATGACCACGAGTCCCGGCGTCGGAAAGCTTGTCGTTCAGCGCCCATTCGATGCCTGCGACGCCTTTTCCGTCGACGTCGGTATAGCCGATCACATGCGCGGCAAGGCTGGTCTGCGGATAGAGCCGGTCGGGTTCACGCTCCAGCGCAATGCCCGGCTCGCCGATCGCGTTTACGGCCTCGACCAGGCCCGGAGCTGCGCGCCGCCGGAGATAGTAAAAGCTCTTGCCGGAACGGAGCATGGCGAAATAGGTCGCCTCGTCCTTCTCCGGCATCAGCCGGGCAAGCTTGCGCGCGAGGTCCAGCTTGTTGCCGATGACCTTTCCCGGCCACAGCCCGACGGTCCATGCATCGATCGTCCGCGCCAGCGGCTGGCCGTCGCGATCGACAATGTCGCCGCGCTCGGGAACCAGCACCGTCAGGCCACGCTTGGCGCCTGCATGATCGCCGAACGCCGCGAGATAGAGAATCCTCAGGACAATGAGGGCGACGACGCCGGCATAGACCAGCAGGCCGAACATCAGCCGCTGGTGCATCATGGTCAGGATCTGACGTCGCTGCCCGACAAGTCGGAGCCGCTCGGGCCGTGGCGCGACGAGAGCGGGGGTCGGTGCGTTCATCGAGCCGTGCCGGAATCCCTGGTCGTTTTCTTCGAGTTAGAGCTCGCGGGAAGCGGCGCGAGCGGATCGACCTTGGCGGTGCGGATCGGCTTTGTCACCGGCTTCGAGGCCAGCGCGAGCTTCTTATCCCCAGCTTTCTTGTCCGCGGCCGCAGGCTTCGTTTCCGGCGCTTTCGCCGACTTGTTCGGGGCAGGTTTCGCGGGCTTCGACACGCTTGTTTTTTCCGGCTTCTCGGCGACCGCCTTGGCAGTTGCCGGCGCCTTTTTCGCGGCCGGCCTCGATGCGATCGGCTGCTCCTTGCGGGGCTCAGGCTTCATGATCGGATCGGCCGGCTGGATCGCCTCACGCACCGGCACCCTGAGGCTCGCCTGCTGCATCAGCTGCGCCGCAGATGATGCAGTGGCGCCCGCGCCAGCCGCTCTCCGATCGCCCTCCTCGAGCGGAGCCGGTTGGGGATGCGGCGCGGGCGCCGAGGCAAGCACCACCGGTGCCTCCACATTCAGTTTGGGCTCAGGCCGCCCGAGGCGGGCGAGCTGGAAGCCGCCATCGAGGAACTGGTCGGCCGAAGGAGCAGACAGAGCGAGCACCTTCACGTTCCAGCGCTCGAGCTGGGCAAGACGTCCCCGCGTTCCGATCTCCGTCTGGAGCAGGCGGATGTCGCGCTGGGCGAGCACGATCTTGGTCTCGACTTCCTCTAGAGCGGCGCGTTCCGACGCCACGTTGAGCGAGACCAGGTAGCAGGTCAGCGCGGCACCTGCACAAGTCGCCACCATGAACACCGAGCGGAAGCTGCGGGCCACGCTCATTTCCTGTCTCCTGAAATCTTTTGCCAAGCCGGGGCAGACGTCCGGACCGCGCTGCGCAGGCGGGCGGAGCGCGACCGAGGGTTGCGCGCCATCTCGCCTTCGGACGGACCGATCGGCTTGGCGACCTTCTCGAATGTTGGTGCGGGGCCTTGCGCTGCGACAGGGCGGTGACGCGACCCCGCTGGCGTCGAACCGCTGCGCTGACGGAAGAACCGCTTCACAATGCGGTCCTCAAGACTGTGAAAGGTGACGACGGCGAGCCTGCCGCCCGGCTTTAGCGACCGCTCGGCCGCCGCAAGCCCATGCTCGAGTTCGTCGAGCTCGGCGTTGAGGTGAATACGGATAGCCTGGAAAGTGCGCGTCGCCGGGTCGCTCTTTTGCCCCTGACGGTAGCCGACGGCCCGGCGGACGATCGCCGCAAGCTCGCCGGTGCGCTCGATCGGCCGGTTGGCGACGATCGCTCGGGCAATGGAGCGGGCGCGCGGCTCTTCGCCATATTCCCTGAGGACACGCGCGATCTCGGCTTCTTCGGCCTCGTTGAGGAAGTCGGCGGCGGACGGCCCCGACTTTTCCATGCGCATGTCGAGCGGACCGTCGGCCGAGAAGGAAAAGCCGCGGTCCGCTCTGTCCAGTTGCATCGACGAAACGCCGATATCGAGCGTGATGGCATCGACGAGACCGATGCCGCGATCTTCGAGCACGCGGTCCATCTGGCTGAACCGCTCTTCGATCAGGGTCAGGTTGGCGTTCGGGACGAGCGACCTGCCGGCTTCGATCGCATCGGGGTCACGATCGAAGGCGATCACTCGTCCCGCCCCCACCTGGAGCATGGCGAGCGTGTAACCGCCTGCTCCGAACGTTCCATCGACAGCCGTTTCACTCGGCCGGATGGCAAGCGCGCCGATTACTTCCTCGAGGAGCACGGGCACGTGCGGCGCGGACGCGGAGCCGCGGCCGGTCATGCCTTCAGTCCCTTCTCTTCGAGGCGGAAGCGCGTGATGTCCTTCAGGTCCTCGGGGATTCGCGCATCCTTGAGGAGCAGCTTCGGATTCCAGATCTGGAAGGTTTCGCCCGTGCCCAGGAACAGCGCTAGCTCCTGAAGTTCACCC
>Ga0247820_10001193_pt1 | contig 14606 bp, 6 predicted proteins | sample 13C_Glucose_Day1_2_FD_192480 | JGI IMG/M metagenome (GOLD analysis project Ga0247820, IMG submission 192480) | Soil microbial communities from agricultural site in Penn Yan, New York, United States - 13C_Glucose_Day14 | ecosystem: Environmental > Terrestrial > Soil > Agricultural land | place...
CCAGAGGCGGGCGGTTCCGTCGTCGCCGCCTGTGGCCAACAGTGTCCGCTCATCGTCGTCCTCGAACGCCACCACCGAGTGGACCCAGTCGTCGTGACCGGTCAGCGGCTCTCCTACGGTCTCTCCCCTGATGCGGTCCCATATGCGGACCGTGCCGTCCGCACCCCCGGTCGCCAGCAGCGTCCGCCCGCCCGGTCCCGCGAACTCCGTGATCGACTGGACGGCGCCCTCGTGCAGCGCCACCGGGTCGCCCACGGCTTCGCCTCTCGCCGGGTCCCAGATGAGCACCGTCCCGTCGTCGCTGCCCGAAGCCAACAGCACCCTCCGTGAGGCGTCCGTGAACGCCACGAGGGTCTGCACCGAGCCCGTGTGACCGGTGAGACGCAAATGGGGTGCGTGGCGCTTCAGTTGCCCCCAGGCCACGGACCAGGTCGCGTCAGGGACGGAAGACCTTCTGCCGAAGCGCTGCACGACGGTCTCCGGCGTGCAGCGAAGGGTCGCCAGCTCGCGCAGTCCCCGCCGGTCCCGGGGGTCCGCGGTGATGAGCTGCTCCCAGGCGAACAGGACTCCCGCCACCGCCGGAGGCAGCTCGAACCGCCCGAGGGCTCTGAGCATGACGCTGGCCACGATCGCCGAGGGGCTCAGCCGGTCGAGTAGTTGGGGGCGGTCCGCCAGGAGCTGCCATCCGTCCGGCCCGGCGAGACCGGCGTGGGTGGGCAGGTGGTGCACGACATAGGGGTTGGGCCGTCGGTCCGGCTCCGGGCTGCTCCAAGGGCTCGCCAGGTACTCGGTGATACGGCGGTGCCGGTTGTCGTGGGTGGAGAGCGGAAGTGTCCGGGTGAAGTATTCGGCGAACGTCCGGTGAGCCAGGCGGTACACGCTCTGTCCGGATTCCGTGTCCAGCATGAGGTACGGCGCGGCCGTGCGCAGCAGCTCCGTGATGTCGTCATCGGTGACGGATACGTCAGGGTTGTCGGCGAGGGCCGTCGCGATGCCCGCCCACACTCCGTCGGCGATGGGCAGGCCGCGCCCTTGCGCCAGGGCGAGCGCTTCGAGCAGGAGGCGGTTGCAGGGGGCCTGTGCGGTCAGTCGCTCGACGGCTCGGGCGAAGAGCTGCCGGTGGTCGCAGGCGAGGAGGGGTGTCGGGTCGGCGGCCAGCTCGGGGTTGCTGATGACCTCGCGCACGGCGAGGCGACCGTAGAGGAACTCCCGGTCGACGCTGCTGAGAGCTTCCGCGGTGCTGTCGATCTGCGAGGGTTCGACGCCCAGCCGTGCCTTTGCCGCGTACAGTCGTTTGCGGATGTACTCGCGCATGGCCACAGGGTCGCGGGTTACGTGCAGCGTCTCCCGGTTGTCTTTCCGGTCCACTCCCAGTGCGTCCATGAGGTCGGCGTCCTCGGGTGCCGGCAGGTCGGGACCTTCGCTGGTGGACTGGCGTGTGCCGACGATGACGCGGACTCCGGGCAGGTCGGCCAGGGGGCTGAGTATCCGTTCCGCGATCAGCAGAGGCAGGTGTGCCTCGTCGAGCGCGTCCACCAGTAGCGTGAAGCGAACCTCGGCGTCGTCCCTGGGGACCTCTCCGCCCATGCTCCTGCCGACCGTGCGAAAGCTCTGAACCAACCAGGCGCACTGTTCGCCGATCGCCGTGTCGGGGGGAGTGCCGAGCCCGGCTGACTCGGCGATCCTCTGCACCAGGGTACGGGGCGTCGCCCCCGTCAGATGAAGCACCGAGTCGAAGACGTCGTACGGAGGGAGGCTCCCCAGAGGCAGCGGCGCGAGATTCTGATGGGCCATCAGGATGTCGGCGAGCTCGCGCCGGGAGTGCACCACGACATGGCCCAGCAGTGCCGACTTGCCCGACCCCGCCGCCCCGGTGACGACGAGCATGCCCTCGTCCGCGCTGTCGAGCCACGAGAGGATCCGGCGTCGCTCATCCTCCCGTCCTTCGAAGTACCAGCTCTGCTCGCCGAGTTCGGCACCACTCGCCTTGGGGACGAAGTGGCGACGCTCGTCGTCCGTGAGGTTGGCAAGGACCTTCTCGATGTCGGTCACGGTGTCGAGGGAGGCCTGCATGCGGCCCGCCAGGGTGGGCACGGCGCGGTGCAGGGCGGCACCGCCGTCGTCCAGACGCAACTGGATGGAACAGCCGCTCAGGTTCCGCTGGAGCTCCCTGGAGAGGTCGTAGAAGTCGATCGTGTCCTCGGTGCGGAAGGTACCGGTCAGGGCAGTGGTCAGCACCCTGCGGAAGGCACCGAGGGCGGTGCTGCCCTCGGCGGCTGTCGCGACGAGCAGGAAGTTGCGCGCCTCCCGGTCCCGCAGGGCCTCGGAGTACATCCGGTCCACGAAGTCACTGGAGGAGCACGCGTCGATGATCACGACGGCCCAGCCGGCGCCGATCTGACACTGCCGTGCCTTGAGGGACTGCAGCAGCTCCTCGGGCCCGATGCCGTTCTGCATCAGCTCCGCGGGGCTGAGGGCGTGGGCGAGCAGCGTGGTTGAACCTCCGTTGCTCCACCCATGGCCGACCCAGTACAGGAACGTGTCACCGGTGACGTCGGAAGCCGACCACTCCTCGAGCCGCCGGCTGACAGCGTCGGCGCCTCGCTCCTCCGCCGGGACCGTCCAGACGTCGCGGCGAGCGCCGAACGGTTCCAGCAGCGCGGCGATGGCCGCCACCTCCGGCTCCGTCTCCAGATGGTCGTGGTGACGGTACACACCGATGTCGACGGGAAAGAACTGCAGCGGCCCCGAGGCATTCCCACTGTCCGAAACGGTCATCATCGGCCGCGTTTCAGTCGTCCTCGGGATCGATTGCCAGGACGAGTTGGGTGACGGGTGCGTTGCCTCCGGACTTGGCCTTGATCCGGTACAGACCGGGTGCGGGCAGGGTGACGTGGGCGCCGAGCTCACCGTCGATGGGGCGGAGGTCCGCCCTGGCGATCTGCCGGTCGGTTGCGGCGTCGTGAACAGTGCACCGGGGCCTGACGTTCGCGGGCCGCGCCGAGTCCGGCGCGGAAAGCACCCGCAGTAGCCAAGGGCTGCCTGCCGCGACGTAATCAGGGACGTCCATGCCGATGTGGCCGTCTCCCAGCGCGGGGCCGCGATCGCGGTCGTACTCGGTGAGCACGGCTCGCACGTACTCGATGGCGACGCTGTCCTTGGCCAGCCCGCCGTGCTGCAACGGCAGCCATTGGGGCTCGTTCGAGGCAAGGTGGGCCGCGTCCCGGTAGACGGTTCCGTCTCCTGCCCGGTCACGGCGGACGGGGACACGGTCACCGTCGCGGGCCAGTTCGCCGTTTCCGTTCCCCTCGAACGCGACGTACTGCTTGTGCACCACCCCGCCGTCCAGGCGCAGACTCTGTGCCGTCGGCTGCGCGACACCGACGACCGCGCGGTGTCCGGGGAGCACGGGCCCCTGTTCACGCATGCGTTGCTGAAACAGCTGGGCATCACGGGCGAGTTCCGCGTCGCCCCCCAGGGCCACCACATCGGCCGGAGTCAGGCGGTGTACGTCCGTACCCGCGTCGACGCAGCGGTAGTCCGGCAGCAGGTCGTGTACGCCGGGCAGTGTCGCCGACAGGGCCTGCATCCGGCGCCGCAGCCGGGCAGGCAGCCGGCCGGAGCGGTCGCCGTTGAGGATGACGGCCGCTTTGACCGAGCCGAGGAACGGCGTGCCGAGGGTGACCACGGCCCTGGTCTCGGGGGCCAGGTCACTGCCCTGGGATGCGGCGTGCGCGAAGGCGGCCCGGGTGACCAGACCGCCCATGGAATGGGCGACGAACACCAGGCGGGCCTCGCGCCCGTCCGGATGCCGTCGGCGCGCCTCATCGTGCTCCTTGCAGGCGCGCCAGTGAGCCAGGTGACGGTGAGCGGCCTCCGCCAGCAGTTCCCCATTGACGGCGACGGGCAGCCGCCAGTCGTACGGGAACTCAAGTACGGCCTTCGGGTCCTCGATCGTCCGTTCGATGGCGGTGAGCAGGGCGCTGTAGGGCTCCAGCCCTCTCAGGGACGGTGCCCAGGCGGGGAAGCGCGGGAAGCGCAGCAGCTCGGTGGCTTCCACCCGGCCGTACTTACCGGCGCGCTCGTCCTCGTCCAGGTGCAACGGGCGTATCCCGTCGTCACGCAGCCAGGCGCCCCAGGACCGAGGATCACGCAGTCCCCACAACGAGCGCCCCGTGGTGGTGTCGCGCAGCGCGCTGCCCATGATCCCCGGCACCACGACCACGGCGTCATGCGTGACATCAGGTGACACGCCGGTGCGCCCGTTCCCCCCATACGTCATGCGGGAACGATATCCGGCGCGTGCCGTACGGAGGGCGAAAACGCCGAGGACCAACGCGCCTCCGAGGGGAAGCGGCGGCGCGTGGCCAAGTCTGGCGTCAGGTACGGCCGTTGCTCCTCCCGTTCCCGTTCTCCTTGCCGGAGCAGTTCACGGCGATGTCGTCAGCCAGGACGGGGCGGCCCCGGTCGACCTCGGCCCACAGCGTCTTGGTGTAGGGGTCCCGCGGTCCCGTGCCCCAGCGGTCGGCGAGGGCTTCCACGAGGAGCAGGCCGCGACCCGACTCCGCCGCCGACTCCGGCAGTTCGGGCAGCCTCCCGGTTGTCGGCAGGAGCATGTCCGGCCGGGTGTCGGTGACCTCGATGCGCACCGACTCCGGCGTCAGCGTCAGGCGCAGGGCGAAGTCCCGTCCGGGAGTGCGGCCGTGCGTGACGGCGTTTGCGGCGAACTCCGCGACGATGGCCGCCACGGTGGATGCCGTACGGCCGTCGCGGGGAATCCCCCAGTCCACGAGCCGTTGCACGGCGAGCAGCCGGGCGAGCCGGGCCCCTCGCCGGGTCGAGCTGAGCTGCACGCGGAACGACAGGGCCGGTGGCTGAGGTCGGGGTGTGCACGCTGAGGCACGAGTTTCTGACTTCACACCGTAACCGTCCCGTCACGCGCATACCCTGGCCAGGGCGGACGGTCGTACCCGGCGGCGTTGTACGAGTCGGGTACGGATCGGTGCGGAATCACGCCCCGTGACGGGTGGCGGGGAGCCACGTTGGTCCGCGAAGGCACTGCGAAACGTGGGGATGTGACGCACATGGCGAACAACAGCCGCACAAGGCGACGCGAACGGGACGACGATCACCCGGCGATCTGGGTCGGTTACGGCAAGTTGGTCAAGCTCTTCCGCGAGCGCGCGAAGATGACGCAGGCCCAACTCGCGGACTCGATCGGCTACTCCTGTGAGCAGGTGGCCTCCATCGAGCAGGGGCGACGGCCGGCGAAGTCGACGTTCACGGACGCGGCCGAGCGAGTGCTGGAGGCGAGAGGGGCTCTTGCGGTACTCCAGGAGGACGTGGACCGGGCCAAACTGCCAGCGTTCTTCCGTGACTTCGCTGTCATCGAGGCGGAAGCGGTCAGCCGCTTTTCGTACGATCCGCTCCTGGTACCCGGGTTGTTGCAGACCGAGGAGTATGCGCGGGCACTGTTCACAGCCCACTGCCCACCGCTGCCCGACGAGATGATCGAGCAGCACATCGAGGCCCGGCTCAGCAGGCAGCGACTGCTCAGCAAGACGCCGCCGGTGGACCTCTCCTTCATCATCGGTGAATCCGTGCTGTGCAACGCCCTCTGCGGACGGAACGCGATGCAAGCACAGCTTGAACACCTGCTGAAGGCGGGGGCGCAGCGTAACGTCGAGATCCAGATCATGCCGGAGGCGGTGGGTTTCCATCCGGGGCTCAACGGCCCGATGGTTCTCCTCGAAACCCTGGAGCACAGGCAGGTCGGATACATCGAATCTCAGGAAGTCGGGGTGGTCCTCACCGATCCTGGGCAGGTCAGCGCCTTCGGCCTACGATATGGCAGGCTGCGCTCGCAGGCCCTGAGCGCTGGGGAGTCCGTAGGTCTCATCGAACGTCTGGCAGGAGAGGCATGAACCCGAAGCAGATCACGGCCGACTCACGTTCGCTGCGGTGGTTCAAGAGCAGCTACAGCGGCTCCGGCGGAGGGGACTGTGTCGAGGTGGCACCCGCTCCGGGCACAGTCCACGTCCGCGACTCGAAGACCCGGCAGGGACCGGTGCTCGACTTCTCTCATGCCGAATGGTCCGCGTTCGTTGCGTACGCGAGGCACGCGCACCGGAACGACATCTGACGCCGCTTCCACCTGAGTAGGGCTGCGGACAGGCGCTGCGGCCAGCCGGTAGCCGCGGCCTTGTCGGCTTCACGTCAGAAGAGCGCATCGTCGGGCGGGAAGAGACTGCCGTCCTCAAATCCAGCTCGGGCAGTGGGGGCAACGCCTCTCTGTTCTGCTCGCTGCCGCTTAGCTTCCGCCGAGGGCGGCGGCATGTTGGGGTACTTCTTCGGCTTCTTGTGCAGGCCGAGGTAGACCTCGTCGGCGTATGCCTGGTGGTTCAGCTGGCGGAGGCGGTCGATGATCTCGGTGCGGGCAAGCAGGCTGATGGTGTAACGGATGCCCTGGTCGGTCTCATGGAAGCCGTGGTCAAGCCGCACTGCCTCATGAGTGGGATCGGCTGGCGGGGTCCGCCCCGTGTCGTCGAGCAAATCGCCCCAGCCGTATGCCTCGACGGTGGCCTTGTCGATCTCCTCATGAATACGGCGAAGTCCGATGAGTTCGTTGTCCTGGCATGCGGGGTCGTGGAAAGAGTTATACGTGGTTGTGAGGCCCATATTGCGGCGGAGCATCAGCTCTCGGCGGTAGCCGTGCAGGCGGGATCCTGCACTCCGAAGGGCATCAGTCAACGGCGGACGCACAAATGTATCGAAAACATCAGAGGGGCTATAACTAAGGTCCGCCTTCATAGTTGCACTCCGATCAATAGCCCACCAGTAATGAGGCGCGCTACTCAGCACAGCCATGAGAGCAGGGTCGGCGGATGCAAACACGATCAATTTTTGATCGAAAACCTGCCCCGTTTCAACTATAACCGGCATCACCAATTTGCTCACCTGAGCCATGACAATGCAGCACTCCAAAGAGCCCGTCGCCTTCACCATAGCAGGCCGCTTTTCCGCGTATTGCCACCAGTAGTCGCGATACACTTTGCGAGCATTCCCATCTCGCTCAGGCTTAACATCGCGCAGCACCTGATCATACGCCTTGGGGTACTCCTTGGCGAGACGCTCGGGCCAGTCATGGAAATTAATCACCCATCGATCCGTCCCGTGCGCAGGGTGACTATTGAGGGCCTTACCATTTAGATAAGGAAAGAGGACCTGTTCATACTGGTCATTTTCGGAAATCCATGCGCGTGCCCGACTCTCGGAAAGCGTGAACCCCAAGCCAAGAACATAGGAGCCGATAAAAGAGATTCCTCCGTTACTCTCCAGCGCCAATGCCCAGGATGCCTCCCGAGTTGCCGGGTTCAGGGAGGTCGAGATGCCGTTCGGTGCGACGTTGTCACGTAGCGTACGCGCCGCCTCCACCCCCAAAGAAGCCTTACTCATCCATACAGTGCAATATTCCAGAACCGCTGAGGCTGACGGCCAAGGCTCGCTCTTGATGGCCCTGCGAATACTGACGCCGAACGTCTTCAGTTGATCCAGCCCAACTTCACGGGTGTCCCCCTGGGCCAGGGTATTGGTGGCAATACACCCTGTCTGGCCACCGTCGTTTAGCAACTGGTGGGCTCGCAAAATGAAGTACGCCACTAGATCCGCACTACCACGCTTACCACCAGCCAAGTACTCCACCATGTACTCGCGGTATGCCTCACCCATCGCGCCAGTGAGTTTCTGCCCACCCAAAAACGGCGGATTCCCCACTACAGCATCGAACCCGCCACGCTCCACAAAGACTTCTGGAAATTCCAAAGGCCAGTGCAGTGGTACCCGCTGCAAGTTCCTGTCCGGCAACTCACCTGCCAGCCATTTACGGGCTTGTTCCCGCGCCTCCCCGACCAAAGTCGAGTCGTCCGCCACACTCTCACGCACGATTTCGCGTGCCCACCGCGCCGCCGACGGGAATAGGTCCCGGATCCGCTCGCCGCCTTCCTCCTCATACCAGGGCACACGCCCGGATGCGCAAGTAGCCAGCGCCGCCCCAGCGATCAGGTCCCCCACCAGCCTCAGCCGGGCAGTCTTCTCCCGTACTGCCCGAAGGTGTTCGCGTTTCTGGCCCAGAGCCTCAATACCGTCGCCCTCTATCTCCGTAATGGCGTGTCGCTCGGCAATAACTTCGGCGACCAGACTCTCGGCGTCCGCCTCCGCACCAAGCAGGTCGCCCTTCGCCACATCCAAGTGGACAGCCTTCAACTGTTCCAACGACGTGACCCCTAGCAGAGAGTCCCCCGTCACCAACCGGTCATCCAGGAACGTGAACGGCCGCATCGGGTCCATGGAGACCAGCCACAGCGACAGCTTGGCCATCTCAACCGCCATCGGGTTGATGTCCACCCCGTACAGGCAGTGCTCAATCACCTGGCGCCGGGCCTCGATCACCACTGGGTCGGATTCCGCGTCCGCCGCCGTGACCGCGTCAACAGCCCGGCCCGCGCGGTACTTGACCGCATCCTCGCGCTCGTCCCGCTCCCACGCCTCGATCAGCCGGTCCGCCAAGTACCGGCAAGCAGCCACCAGGAACGCCGCCGATCCCATCGCAATGTCCGCGACCTTGAGCTCAAGGATCTGCGCGGCCGTCTTCGGCACCCACGCAGCCGTGTTCGCCGTCTGGAGCGGCCCCGGCTCATACACCAGCGGCTCCAGCGCGTGCAGCACCACCTCTTCCGCCAGCCGGCGCGGCGTGTAGTGCGTACCCGTGTTCTTCCGCAGCGAGGACTCCGTCACGAACAGCGCACCCGCCGGGATGACCACCGGCAGGTCCCGCAGATCAAGCCGGATGATGCCGAAGAACGGCAGCAGACGCTCCGCCAGCTCGGCGTCACGGCAGGCGTGGTTCAACAGACGACGGGCGTCTTCCCGCGCTGCAACGTCCTTCACCGGGGCCAGCAGCTTCTCCAGCCTCGACACGCTCGCCGGTGGCTTCGGGTCCTTCCACGTCTCGTAGACCTTCTTCGCGAGGGTCTTCACGTCCCGCGACGAAGCCGCCAGAGACTCCAACTCCCGTAGTGGTACCTCGTGTTCCACGCCATCCGGGCCGATGAGGCCGACCATCGTCTCGACGGCACGCCGGCCGTCGTACGAGAGCAGGCCCTCGTACACGTAGCCGATCTCCTCAACGCCCAGCGCGCGGAAGCTGAGGGTGCGGGTCTCCCGCTGCCTGCCCGTGCCAACGCGGACCTCCTGCACGGACTGGAGCATGTGCAGCACGGTGCGGTCGTCGATCGGGAGGAGCGGGGAGCTCATCTCCAGCCAGGGGTAGGCGTCCGGGTCGAAGATCGAGCCGTCGTACGCGGGGAGTTGCAGCTCCGGGTGCTGGACTCCCCCGTGCACGGCGTGGAACAGCGCGATCAGGCGGTGCCAGGCGGCGGTCGTGTACTCCAGTGAGGACTCGCCCTCGGCGTCCGCGCGGGCCTTCAGCTCGGCGCGGAGCAGGCGGGCGGAGTAGGAGCGGGCGTAGACCTCGTTGTCGGCGGGGAGCAGGCCGCGTTCCTCGGCGAAGAGGAGGAAGACGACGCGCATCATGACCGCGACCGCACCTCGGTAGACCTCGCTCGCCTCGACACCGCTCGCGCGCAGGCCTAGTGCGCCACGTTCCATGGCGCTGGCGTCGGCGCGGCCGATGGCGTCGACCAGTTGCTCGACCGCCTGGCGGACCTGGATGCCCAGCGCCTCGGTGACCTCCTCACCGGCGTCAAGGCTCTTCTTCAGCAGTCCGACCAGGGTCTCGGAGTCGTCGTACTCGAAGAAGCGGCGGCGGCGGAGGAGGGAGACGAAGGCGCGGACGATGTTGCGTTCGGCGGCCTCGTTCCAGCCGATGGCGTCGAAGACGGCTGTGGTCGTGACGCCGCCCACCGGGGCCCAGACCAGGCACCACCAGCGGCCATCGGTGACCAGCCCGAGAGGTACGTCGTGGTGGCGGAGCAGCCGGGCCAGGCGGTCGGCGGGGCTTGCCGCCCAGTCGTCGCCCCAGCTGGGGCGGGCCGTTGGGGCGGTGCCGCTGGGAACGGTCATGCCCAGCAGGCGTACGCGCTTCGCGGCGGAGGCGGTGTCCGGTTCGGCGGCGAGGTCCGTGCCGGGCTCGGTGAGGGCGAAGTCGGGGCGGACGCGGGCGTTGTGCTCGGGGACGTCGAGGGTGAGGCGGTCCAGGGCGAGGTCGTCGTCCTGGCCCTGGCGCAGGGTGAGGGCGTCGCCCCACTCCAGGAGGGTGCGCAGGACGTAGGCGATCCATTCGTCGCGGCCGGCGGTGGTGTCGGCCTGCCAGTCGGCGTGGCGGGCGCGCAGCCGGGCGCGCTGGTCCTTGTCGACGGCGTCGAGCTGGGGCCAGGTCTGGAGGAGCACGGGCATGGTGAGGAAGGGGCCGGAGACCTCGGTGAGGTCCAGCCATTCCTGGTGCTGGCCCCGGCCGTCGAGAGCCTTGGCCCTGGCGGCGGCGACTCCGCGGGACACGCCTCGGGAGGAGACGCGGGACGAGCCACGGGAGGGAGAGGTGGCGGGGCGGCTCATCGGCTGGCTTCCTTTGCGGGGATCACGAAGACGACGGCGACGGGGAAGAGGTGGGAGCTCGGTTCGCGGTAGCGGGCGGCGATGGCCGCGAGTTCGCGGTCGCGTTCGGCTCCGAGGCCCTCGATGCGAGCCTGCCAGCGTTCGCGGTCCTCGCGGTACTGGCGCTGTTCGGCGGTGGTGACCTCGCGGGTGCCGAAGAGGGCGATCTGCTCGTTGGCGTCGTCGCCCTCCTCCTTGAGTTTGGCGCGCAGGGTGGCTTCGAAGCGGTCCAGGGTGGCCTGGATGCGGTTCTCCTCCTCCGTGCGGCGGGCGGCCAGCGCCGATTCGAGGGAGGCGCCGCGTTCGCGGGCGCGGGCGTTGAGGGAATCGTGGAGGGGCTTCTCCAGCCGGGGCCAGGCGTCGGCGTAGGCGCGGCGTAGGTCGGGGGCGGCCTCGGTGCCGTCGGTGAGGGCGCGGGCGAGGACGGCTCCCTGGGTGCGTACGGACTCCCAGCGGCGGAAACGGCCGGTGTCGCCGAACCAGCCGCCCGCGTACAGGATCTCCTCGTGCAGGCGGGTGCCGTCGTTGCCGACGAGGACGTAGCGGGCGTAGGCGGAGACGAGAGCGGTCTCCACGGCGGGGTCGTCGGTGACGACGGCGGTGACGCGGTGCAGGCCGACGGTGTCGGCGTTCCACACGGCGGCGGTGAGCAGGCGGGTGGAGAGGGCGACGAGCGGGTGCTTGAGGTGGGTGAGCACCACGTCGTCGCGGCCGAGGGCGGCGACCTGCGGGTCGAAGGTGACGGGGCGCTGCTCGGCGGGGCGGAGCTTGTGGGCGAGACCGCGGGTGGCGCGTTCCCAGGTGCCGGAGAGCGGCGGGACGGTCCAGAGGCCGTCCAGGTCCTCGTTGTAGTGCGCGGTCAGGGGCTGCTGGTGGTCCAGGGCGAGGGCGGTGTCGACGACGCGTTTGACGTTGGCGGGGGTGAGGCCGAGGGTGCCGACGGTCTCCCGGTACTGCTCGGCGAGGCGCCTAGCCTGGGCGGTGACGTTCTGCTCGGGGGCCACGGTGCCGCCGGTGCGGCGGCCGACGATCTGCTTCGGCTTGGCGTTCTCGATGTCGACGGGTGTGGTGTCGCCGGTCATGCGGCGCTGTACGGCGTCGGCGATGACGGCGTTGACGGAGCCCAGGTCGGCCTCGGTGCGGGCGATCTTGCGGGCGATACGGGAGAGGAACTCCAGGTCGGCCTCGTAGGAGCCGGCGGCGGCCTTCTCCCAGCCGGCGCCGATGAAGTGGGTGATCTCCGGGTCGGTCTTCTGACCCCAGCGGTCGATGCGGCCGATGCGCTGTTCGAGCTTGTTGGGGTTGAAGGGGATGTCGTAGTTGAACAGGCGGTGGCAGTGGTTCTGGAGGTCGATGCCCTCGCTGGCGGCGTCGGTGGCCAGCAGGATGCGGACCTTGCCCTCGTCGGTGGCTGGGTGAGCCTGGAAGCCGAGGCGGATGTCCTCGCGGTCGTCGGTGCTGAGGCCGCCGTGCAGGACGGCGACGCGGCCGCCGTCGGTGAGCTCCTCCTGCTGGAGCAGGTTGAGCAGCCACTTCTGGGTGTCGCGGTACTCGGTGAAGACGACGACGCGTTCATTGGTCCAGAGGCGGCCGTCGGGGCGGCAGATGGCCTTCAGTTCCCGGATGAGCGCGTCGGCCTTGGAGTCGGCGGCGGCTTCGTGGGTGAGTGCCCAGCGCTCCATCCGCTGGAGCAGGGCGAGTTCCTCGCCGTCCTCCTGGGGGGTGAGGCTGGTGGAGCGGGTGAGGGCGTCGTCCTCGGCCTCCGCCAGACCCAGGTCGTCGAGTTGGGCGACGAGGTCGGGGAAGTCCTCCAGCCACTCCGGGACGTCGGCGGCGGCCGAGCGCGTGCGGGTCCGGGTGTCGTCCAGGTGGGAGAGGTATACCTGCACGGTGTGCAGGAAGGCGGCCGGGGAGGAGAACAGCCGCTTCTTCAGCAGCAGGGTGACCAGGTCGGCGGCGCGGCGGCCGCCGCGGGCCTTGGGGGTCATGCGCTTGCGGCGCAGGTCGGCGAAGCTGCTGAGCACTCCGTGGATCTCGCGCTCGGTGTCGGTGTACTCGACGGGGAGTTCGCGGGTGCGGCGGGTGCGGAAGCGGGGGGAGCCGTCGGGGTTGGTGATCGTGGACTTCAGGCGCCGGACGACGGTCTCCTTGCGGGCCTGCTCGTCGGGGTCGACGCCGCGGGCGAACTTCTGGTTGTCGATGAGCTCCAGCAGCGCGGTGTACGACTCGGGGTAGCCGTTGTGCGGGGTCGCGGAGAGGAAGAGGCGGTGCTCGAAGTGGGGGACGAGGCGCCGGATCAGCTTGGTCTGCTGGGAGTCGACGGCGTACACCTGCTTCGGCGCGGCAGGCGCCACGTGGTGGGCCTCGTCGAGGACGAGCAGGTCGAAGAAGCGGCGTTCGGTGCCGTCCTCGTTCGTCTCCTGGCGGGGCGGGACGACCTCGTCGAGGAGGCGCTGCGCCTTGGTGCCGCGCAGCCACGGCAGGGACACGATGGTCAGCGGGTGGACGCGGAAGGGGTTGGCGGCGGTGCCGTGGGTGCGGCGAAGCCGGGCGCAGTGCTCGGCATCGACGATGGTGAACTCCAGGCCGAACTTCTCGGCGAGTTCGTCGCGCCACTTCAGGGTGAGGCCGGCCGGGCAGATCACCATGACGCGGTGGGCGCGGCCGCGCAGCAGCAGCTCCTGGACGACGAGTCCGGCCTCGATGGTCTTGCCGAGGCCGACGTCGTCGGCGAGGAGGAGGTTGACGCGGGGAGCGCCGACGGCCCGGAAGACGGGTTCGAGCTGGTAGGGCTCGACGGCGACACCGGAGCGGAAGGGCGCCTGGAGGGTCTTGACGTCGGCGGAGGCGACGGCCGACCAGCGGACGGCGTCGAGGAAGGCGGCGAGGCGGGACGGCGGGTCGTACTGGCCGGTCGAGGCGTCGGGCAGCGAGCCTCGGTCGAGGATGCGGCGGCCGGGCTCGACCTCCCAGATGACGGACATGGTGTCGCCGAACCGTCCGTCGGCGACGGACTGCAGGTGGACGAGGGTGGCCGTGCGACCGCCGTCAACGGGCGGGGCGGGCTCCACGCGGGCGACGACCCAGCTCTGGCCCCGTACCTCGACGAGCTCACCGTCCCCGGGCAGTCGCTCCTGGGGAGCCGCCGTGCCCCGCTCCCGGTGAGCTGTCTGCGTCATCGGTGATCCGCCTCCCCTTGGCCTGCCATACGGCCAGAACCCTACGCAATACGGGGCCTCCGCCCCGTCCCCGGCAATAAGCTAGCACCAGCGGTGATCGCGTGAACACAGTTCACGCACGGCCTCCGGGGTCGGTGAGCATCCGATCCAGCCGGGCGATCAGGCTATCCGTCCGCGCGCGGCGTTTGTCGTCGACCGGGAGAATGCGCTCCTGCTCCTGCCGCAGGGCGGTGAGCTGGTCTCGCGCCTCGCGCAGCCTTCCCGTCCGGGCGACGAGCGAGCCGATCCGGAACCTGGTGTCGCACACCTCCGGGTCGGCGGCGCCGAAGGCGTTCCGCTGTGCAGGCAGGAGGTCCTCGAACTCGTGCAGCGCTTCAGTGGTGCGCCCCAGCTCGGCCAGACACGTGGCCGCGCCGGCCCGGCAGGCCAGTACGTCGGGGTCGGTCGCAGAGCGGCTGCGGCAGAGCGCGCCGCCGAGGGCGGAGAAGCAGTCGTAGGCGCGGGTGAACTCCTCGGCCTTCATCAACAGGTCGCACAGCGTGAGCCGCGCCGCCACGGACTCGGCGTCGTCGAGCGGGCGGCCCGCCTCGCGCAGTCGCCGCTCCAGTGAGGCGGCGGCCCCCGCGTGGTCGCCCCGGGAAGCCTGGTCGAGGATCTCCTGGGGCACTGCGGCGGCCGGGTCCGGGTCTCCGGTGGGCGCGGGGCGCGGGACGGGAATCGGTCGGGACGGGGCGCGGCCGGCGGGGGGCGACGCGAAGACGGAAGCGGACCGCAGGGCGCCGGATCCGGTGGCTGCCGCGCTGTCCGGTCCGGCGG
>Ga0247820_10001194_pt1 | contig 14603 bp, 13 predicted proteins | sample 13C_Glucose_Day1_2_FD_192480 | JGI IMG/M metagenome (GOLD analysis project Ga0247820, IMG submission 192480) | Soil microbial communities from agricultural site in Penn Yan, New York, United States - 13C_Glucose_Day14 | ecosystem: Environmental > Terrestrial > Soil > Agricultural land | place...
GCATCGTCCTGCCCCAGCTCGCGCCGGACCGCGACACGCTGCTGATGGTGGTGGCGGTGTTCGGCACCACCATCAGCCCTTACCTGTTCTTCTGGCAGGCGGCGCAGGAAGTGGAGTCCAAGGGCGCCGGCCGGCACCAATCGCGCGCCGAGGTGCGCCGCTACCTGAGGCGCATCAAGTGGGACACCCGCATCGGCATGCTGTTCTCGAACCTGGTGGCGTTCTTCATCATCCTGGCCACGGCGGCGACGCTGCATGCGGCGGGCGGAGGCGAGATCCAGACGTCGGCGCAGGCGGCCGAGGCGCTGCGCCCGGTGGCGGGCGACGCCGCGTTCCTGCTGTTCGCGCTGGGCATCATCGGCACCGGCCTGCTGGCGGTGCCGGTGCTGGCCGGTTCGGCCGCCTACGCCGTCGCCGAGGCCGCCGGCTGGGAGGGCAGCCTGTCGCTGCGCCTGGACCACGGCGAGGGACGCGGCTTCTACGGCGTGATCGCGGTCGCGACGCTGGGCGGCGTGGCCCTGTGCTTCACCGAGGCCGATCCGGTGCGCGAGCTGTTCTGGTCGGCCGTGCTCAACGGCGTGATCGCCGTGCCGATCATGGCGGTGATGATGCTGCTGGTGACGCGCGAATCGGTGATGGGCGCGCACGTGATCGGCCGGCCGCTGCGCTGGCTCGGCTGGGCCGCCACGGCGGTCATGGGCGCCGTGGTGCTGGCGCTCGGTGTCGCCAGCCTCCGCTGAGGTTTCTCAGGCGACGATGACGCGGCAGCGCCGCGATTCGGCGAGCAGGTGCCCCACCTGCTGCGCCATCGAACCGAAGATGCCGCCGTCGGCGGCGCCCAGGATGATGCGGTCGCAGCCCATCTCGCGCGCGGTGTTGGCGATGGTCTCGGCACGGCGTCCCACCCGCACCACCACGCGGTGCCAGACCCCGGCGGCGTCGAGGATGGCGCGCGCCGGCGCCAGTTCCTCCAGCCCCGCGTCCTGCTGCAGCTGCTCGAGTTCGGCGCGGCCGAAGTAGGAGGCCACCAGCGGCGAGACCAGGGGCTGCACGCTGAGCAGGAACACCGGCACGTTTTCCTGCCGGTGGATGCGGATCGCCTCGGCCACGGCGCGCTGGGTGCGCGCGCCGTTGCCGTCGACGGGCAGCAGGATCTGCTGCGTGCTCATGTCAGTGCGCGGCGCGGCCGTCGCCGCCGGCTTGGGCCGTCATGCGCGCCATGTACTTGCCGGTGGCGATCACCAGCAGCGCGCCGAGGACGGGCGCCAGCATGTGCAGGGTGCGCTGGTGCTCGGCCCAGTTGTGGATCGCCGGATCGGACAGGGCCATCTCGCCCGCCACCCAGCCCAGGAGGCCGGCACCCAGCGTGATGATGATCGGGAAGCGCGTCATCAGCTTCAGGATCAGCGTGCTGCCGAAGATGATCAGCGGGATGCTGATGATCAGGCCGATGGCCAGCAGCGGCACGTTGCCCTTGGCGGCGGCGGCGACGCCGATCACGTTGTCCAGGCTCATGACCAGGTCGGCCACCACGATGGTCTTGATCGCGGCCACCAGGTTGGCGTGGCCTTCGAGCTCGCCCTCGTCGTCCTCGCCCTTCAGCAGGCCGATGCCGATCCACAGCAGCAGGACCGCGCCGATCAGCTTCAGGTACGGCAGCTCCAGGAGGTAGACCGCGAAGAACGTGAGGATCAGTCGCAGCACGATGGCGCCCACGCTGCCGAAGATGATGGCCATCTTCTGCTGCTTGGCCGGCAGCGAGCGGCAGGCCAGCGCGATCACCACCGCGTTGTCGCCCGACAGGACGATGTTGATCATGATGATCTGGGCCAGCGCGACCCAGAATTCAGGAGTGGACAAGAGTCCCATGGATGGTCTTCCAGCAAAGGGGGAAGCCCCTTGCCTCCCGAACTGGTGAGCGTACGGACCGCCGCTGTCGGCTTCTTGTCGGCGCGCTGTCGCGATCTTGTCGCCGCGCTTTCGGCAGGCTTACGCGCGCAGGGCTTCGGACGAAGGGAAGTGCACGGTGAAGGTGTTGCCCGTGCCGTCGCGGTCGTCCTCCAGCGTGATGCGCGCGCCATGCAGCGCCACGATCTCGCTGACGATGGCCAGGCCCAGGCCGCTGCCGGAAGCCTCGCCTCCCAGCAGCCGGTGGAAGCGCTCGAACACGCGGGTGCGTTCGGAAGGCGGGATGGTCGGCCCGTCGTCGCTGACCGACAGTGTGCGGTCGCTCCCGTCCTGGCCCACCCGCACCGTCACGCGCCCGCCCTCGCGGCTGTAGCGCACGGCGTTGTCGATCAGGTTGTTCAACAGGTCGCGCAGGCGGTCCGCGTCGGCGTCGATCATGGCCGACTGCTCGCGGCCCTCGAAGCCCAGGTCGATCGAGCGGCGCAGCGCGTGCGGCACCCACTCCATGCAGATCTCCAAGGCGAAGGCGCCCAGGTCCAGCGACTGCAGCCGCACCGCCGCCGCGGCGCCCGGCTCGTTGCGCGCCAGCGCCAGCAGCTGCTGCACGATGCGCGACAGCCGCTCCGCGCTCAGTTGCGCCTGGGCCAGCGCATGCCGCACCTGGGCCGGGTCATCCTCCCCGAGCGCCACCTCGACCTGGGCCTTGAGGCCGGCCACGGGCGTCTTGAGCTGGTGCGCCGCGTCGGCCACGAACCGGTTCTGGGCGTCGAGCGCGCCGCCGAGCCGGCCCATCAGCGCATTCACTTCTTCCACCAGCGGCCGCACCTCCTCGGGCGCGTGCTCCGCGTCCAGCGGGCTCAGGTCCTGGTGCGATCGCCGCGCCAGCGCGCGGCCCAGCGCGTCGAGCGGCCGCAGGCCGCGGCCCACGCCCCAGTAGACGGCCAGGCAGGCCATCGCGATCAGCACCACCTGCGCGGCCACCAGGCTGGCCACGATCTCCCACGTGAGGCGGTGCCGCTTGCTCATCGTCTCGGCGACGCCCACCAGCACCCACTGGTCCGGGCCGGCCTCGTCATACGGCAGCCAGGCGGTGACGACGCGGACCGATTCGCCGTCGACCGAGCCGAAGCGGTAGCGCGGTCGGCCGTCGCGGGCCGGCAGCGGGTCGGGCGGCTGCAGCGCGCCCGAGCCGCCCAGCGGGCGGCCTTTCACATCCCATACGCGCACATGGAGGCGGTCGTCCTGGTCGGCCTGCAGCGCGCGTTCGGCGGCGGGTGACAGGTCCAGCCGCGGGCCGTTGCCGTTGCCATGGACGTGCAGCGCGACCTCGCGCGCGATCTCATGCAGGCCGCGGTCGTAGGCACCGTGCGCCAGGTTGGAGCCGGTCCACCAGCCGATCAGGGTGTCGAGGACGAGGAGCGCGACCACCGGGCCGAGCAGCCAGCGCAGCAGGACGACCTTGAGCCGCTCACCCCGCTTCACGCGGGCGCTCCATCAGGTAACCCATGCCGCGCACGGTGCGGATCTCGCAGCCGAAGGGCTCGAGCTTGCGGCGGATCCGGTGCACGTACACCTCGATGGCGTTGAGGCCGACATCGTCGCCCCAGCCGTAGAGGTGGTTGACGATGTTCTCCTTGCTCACCACGCGGTCGGCGCGCAGCAGCAGGACCTCCAGCACCGCCAGCTCGCGGGCCGACAGCTCGATGGGCTGGCCGTCGCCCAGGACGCGGCGGCCGACGCTGTCGAAGCTGATGCGGCCGTGCTGGATGAGCGGCGAGGCGCTGGCGGTGCCGCGGCGCAGCTGGGCGCGCACGCGGGCTTCCAGCTCAGGCAGGTCGAAGGGCTTGGTGACGTAGTCGTCGGCCCCGGCGTCGAGGCCCGCCACCCGGTCCGCCAGCGCGTCCATGGCGGTGAGGATCAGCACCGGGGTGGTGGAGCGCCGGGCGCGCAGCCGGCGCAGCACCTCCAGGCCGGGGACCCCGGGCAGGCCGAGGTCCAGGATGCACAGGTCGTAGGGCGTGGCCTGCAGGGCCACGTCCGCCTGCTCGCCGGTGGAGGCGATGTCCACCGCGTAGGCCGCGCGTGCCAGCACCCGGCCGAGCGCGTCGGCCAGTACCTGGTCGTCCTCGGCGAGCAGGATCCTCATGCGCTCCGGTCAGTCCTCCACGAAGGCTTCGTTGCGCTTGGCCTTGATGGAAGGCAGCAGCACCACCGCCAGCAGCGCCAGGGCCGCGGCCAGCAGGCTGGCGGACAGCGGGCGGGTGACGAACACCGACCAGTCGCCGCGGGACAGCAGCAGCGCTCGGCGCAGGTTTTCTTCCATCATGGGCCCAAGGATAAACCCGAGCAGCAGGGGCGCGGGTTCGGCCCCCAATTTCAGGAAGGCGTAGCCGATCACGCCGAAGAGGGCGACCATCCAGATGTCGAACACGTTGTTGTTCGTCGAGTACACGCCGATCGCGCAGAACAGCACGATGGCGGGGAACAGCCAGCGGTAGGGGATGGTCAGCAGCTTGATCCACATGCCGATCAGCGGCAGGTTCAGGACGATCAGCATCAGGTTGCCGATCCACATCGAGGCGATCAGGCCCCAGAACAGCTGCGGGTTGCTGGTCATCACCTGCGGCCCCGGCTGGATGTTGTGGATGGTCATCGCACCGACCATCAGCGCCATCACCGCGTTGGGCGGGATGCCCAGCGTCAGCAGCGGGATGAAGGAGGTCTGCGCGCCGGCGTTGTTGGCCGACTCGGGCGCGGCCACGCCGCGGATGTTGCCCTTGCCGAACGGCACTTCGCCCGGTTGCAGCTTGGTCTTCTTCTCGATGGTGTACGCGGCGAAGGCGGCCAGCAGCGCGCCGCCGCCGGGCAGGATGCCCAGCGCGGAGCCGAGCAAGGTGCCGCGCAGCACCGCGGGCGCCATGCGCTTGAAGTCCTCCTTGGTCGGGAACAGGCCGGTGACCTTGGCGGTGAACACCTCGCGATCCTCGTCCTGCTTGGAGAGGTTCATGATGATCTCGCCGTAGCCGAACACGCCCATCGCGATCACGATGAAGCCGATGCCGTCGGTCAGTTCCGGGATGTCGAACGAGTAGCGTGCGACACCGGAGTTGACGTCGGTGCCGACCAGGCCGAGCAGCAGGCCCAGCACGATCATCGAGACCGCCTTGACCAGCGAGCCGGAAGCCAGCACCACGGCACCGATCAGGCCCAGCACCATCAGCGAGAAGTACTCGGCCGGGCCGAACTTGAAGGCCACTTCGGTCAGCGGGGCGGCGAAGGCCGCCAGGATCAGCGTGCCCACGCAGCCGGCGAAGAAGGAACCCAGGCCGGCGGCGGCGAGCGCGGGTCCGGCCCGGCCCTTGCGCGCCATCTGGTAGCCATCGATCACTGTCACCACCGAGGACGATTCGCCCGGCAGGTTGACCAGGATGGCGGTGGTGGAGCCGCCGTACTGCGCGCCGTAGTAGATGCCGGCCAGCATGATCAGCGCCGACACCGGCGGCAGCGCGTAGGTGGCCGGCAGCAGCATGGCGATGGTGGCCACGGGGCCGATGCCGGGCAGCACGCCGATCAGCGTGCCGAGCAGGCAGCCGATGAAGGCGTAGAGCAGGTTGATGGGGGTGACGGCGACGCCGAAGCCGGTCGCCAGGTTGGCAAGGAGGTCCATGGAAGTGCTTTCGGTGTCAGCCTGCGATGAAGGTCGGCCAGACCGGGAACTGCAGGTTCAGCAGCCAGACGAAGGCCACGAAACTGAGGATCGCAAGGACCGTCGCGAGGACCGCCACTTCCTTGAACTTGAACTCGTCGCCGGCCAGCGCGGAGACGAAGGTGAGCGCGTAGATGCCCACGATCAGGCCGAGCGAGGGGATGCCCAGCTTCGGGAAGCCGCCCAGGCAGATGCCGAAGATGATGTTGGCCCCGATGATGTAGCACAGCGGCTTCCAGGCGATGGTGCCGATCGGGTCGCCGCCCTCCGTCTCGATCACCAGCGACTGCAGCACGACGATCGCGCCCAGGATGGTGAGCACGATGCCCAGCATGAGCGGGAAGTAGCCCGGCCCCATGCGGGCGCCGTCGCCGATCGTGTAGTTGGTCGCCCCCAGGGCGAATGCCGCGCCGGTGATTGAAAACATCAATCCGGCGAAGAAATCCTTCTGACTTTTGATGCGCATGACTGTTTCTCGCGCGGTCACGGAACCGCGGATCGATTAGCGCAAGCGGCGCCTGACCGGTGCCTGACCGGCGGGGTTGCGGAAACTGCGTAGCATGGCTGGACCGAGAGCCTGTAAACCCCTGCCATGCGGATCCTGCTGATCGAGGACGACCTGGTGCTGCGCGACGTGATGCTGCGCAGCCTGCGAGACGCCGGCCATCGCGTCGACGTGGCCGGCACGGTGACCGAGGCCGACCAGGTCTGGCAGATGCAGGGCTTCGACGCCGTGCTGCTGGACCTGAACCTGCCGCACGGCCCGCAGCCGCGCAGCGGCCTGGGCAGCGGCCTCACGGTGCTGAAGGCGGCGCGCGCCCGCGGCGACCGCACGCCGGTGCTGGTGCTGACCGCGCGCAACCGCACCGACGAACGCATCGCGGGCCTGAACGCCGGCGCCGACGACTACCTGGGCAAGCCGTTCGACCTGGGTGAGCTGGAGGCGCGGCTGCGCGCGGTGGTGCGCCGTACCCAGGGCACGCAGGACCAGGTGCAGGTGGGCGCGCTCGCGCTCGACCGCCTGACGCGCCGCTTCACGCTGCACGGCCAGCCGCTGGACCTGCCCGCGCGCGAGTTCGAGGTGCTGTGGGAGCTGATGACCCCCGCCGGCCGCGTGGTCAGCAAGCGCGAGCTGTCGTCCAAGCTGTCGGAGCTGCAGGAGTACCTGGGCGACAACGCGCTGGAGGCCTTCGTCTCGCGCCTGCGCAAGAAGCTCGCGGGTGGCGGCGTGCACATCCGCACGCTGCGCGGCCTGGGCTACCTGCTGGAGGCCGAGGCTTGAAATCCGAGGGGCTGCGGCCCCTCTCGTCGCGGCTGCTGCGCCAGGTGCTGCCGCCGCTGGCGCTGACCTGGCTGGCCGGCACCGCGGTCGCGGTGGGCATCGCCTACAACTTCACGCAACGCGCCTTCGACCGCTCGCTGCTGGAGGACGCGTATGTCATCGCGTCCAACGTGCAGCTGCACGACGGCCGGCTGGAGCTCGCGCTGACCCGGGACGAGGTCAGCCGCGTGATGTTCGACGTGGTCGAGCGCATGCAGTTCAGCGTGACGGCGGCGGACGGCCGCCTGGTCGCCGGCGTGCGCGACCTGCCGTCGGCGCCGCCCGGCCCGGACCCTTACCGCTTCCACGAGGTGGAGCGCGACGGTGCGGTCCTGCGCAGCGTGAGCGTGCACCGCGACTCGCCGATGCCGTTCGACGTGGTCGTGGCCGAAACCACCCACGCGCGCGGCCAGACGCTGGAGCGGCTGATCTGGTTGTCGGTGCTGCCGCAGGCCTCGCTGCTGGTGGTGCTGGCCGCCTGGCTGCGCCGCACCATCCGCGCCGAGCTGCGGCCGCTGGCGCAACTGGAAGACGCGCTCGGCAGCCGCGGCGCGAGCGACCTCGCGCCCGTGCAGGTGCTTCATTCCAGCCGCGAGGTCGCCACGCTCGCCGCCGCGCTGAACGACCTGCTGGCGCGGCTGGATCGCAGCCTGCGCGGCCAGCGCGAGTTCGCCGGCAACGTCGCGCACGAGCTGCGCACGCCGCTCGCGGGCATCCGCGCGCTGGCCGAGTACGGGCTGGCGCAGCAGGATCCCGTGGCATGGCGCGAGCAGCTGCAGAGGATCGCGGCCAGCCAGGCGCGAGCCAGCCGCATGGTGGACCAGCTCCTCGACCTGGCGCTCGCGCTCGAGGCCGAAGCCGGCCTGAGCATCGAGGAAGTGGCGCTGGACGAGCTGGTGCGCGACGCCGTGCTGCGGTTCCTGCCGCGCGCCGACGCGGCCGGCGTGGACCTGGGCGCGCTCGGCATCGACTCGCCCGTGCGCGTGCGGGCCGATGCCTCGCTGGTCGAGGGCGTGCTGAACAACCTGATCGACAACGCGCTGCGCTACGGCGGCGGCAGCGACGACCAGCCCGCCGTCACCGTGGCCGTCGAACGCCGGCCCGGCGACGTGGTGCTCTCGGTGCAGGACAACGGTCCCGGCCTGCCCGGCGAGGTGCAGGCGCAGCTGGTGCGGCGCGGTGCCCAGGGCGAGACCGGCCAGCTGCTGGGCGAAGGCGGCGGCATCGGCCTGGCGCTCGTGGCGCAGTACGCGCGCCTGATGAACGCCGGCATGGCGCTGGGCACCGGCGAGGATGGGCGCGGCTGGCGCTGCGAGATCCGGTTCCCGCGGCCCGAATGAGGTCAGCCGCGCAGCAGCGCCGGCAGGTCCTGCATGCGCGTGAAGATCGCCACCGCGCCGGCCTTGCGCAGCGCCGCGGGCGCGTCGTGGCCCGCTTCCGGCGGGCTGTAGCCGAACACCGTGGCGCCCGCGGCCGCGCCGGCGGTGGCGCCGGTGACCGTGTCCTCCACCACCGCGCAACGGCGCGGGTCCACGCCTAGCGCCGCCGCGGCCGCGAGGTAGACGTCGGGCGCGGGCTTGGACCGGGGCTGCTCGTGGCCGCTGAAGATGCGCCCTTCGAACCAGCGCATGAGGCCGCACTTGGCCAGCTGCAGTTCCACCTTGAACCGGTCGGCGCCGCTGGCGCAGGCGACGCGGCCGCCGCAGGCCGCGTGCACCGCGGCCACCGCCTCGGCCGCGCCCTCGATCGCGCGCAGGTGGCGCTCCAGGCTCTCGTTGCGGCGCTCGCGGAACCGCAGCAGCCATTCGTCGGTGAGCGGCCGGCCGGTACGCGTCTCGATGATCGCGCGTTCGTCCTTCACGGCCTTGCCGATGAAGAGGCGCATGCACTCGGCCTGCGACATCGGCCAGCCCAGCTCCTCCAGCATGTCGCGCAGCACGCCGATGGTGATGGGTTCGCTGTCGACCAGCACGCCGTCGCAGTCGAACAGCACGGCATCGAAACGGAAGGAAGACCTGCTCATCGGGAGCATCCTAGCAAGCGCGCTTCGTCACTTGCGCCAGAACTGGCCGGTGAACAGCACGAACACCGACAGCAGCTCCAGCCGCCCGGCCAGCATGCCGAAGCTCAGCACCCAGAGCTGGAAATCCGTGAGCACGCCGAAGTGGCCGGCCGGTCCGACCAGCCCGAGGCCCGGGCCGATGTTGTTGACGCAGACGATGACCGCGGAGAACGCCGTCACCAGGTCCAGCCCCGAGAGCAGCATCAGCAGCGTCAGCCCGATGATCGTGGCGCCGTAGATCAGCATGTACGCGAGGACGGCCGCGATGATCTGCGACGAGACGGTGGTGCCGCCCAGCGTGACCGGGTTGATCACGCGCGGATGGATGATGCGCACCAGCTCGCGACGCGCCTGCTTGATCAGCAGCAGCATGCGGACCATCTTGATGCCGCCGCCGGTGGACCCGGCGCACGAGACGAAGCAGCCGAGGAAGATCAGCAGCACCGGCGCGAACACCGGCCACTGCGAATAGTCGGCGGTGGCGTAGCCGGTGGTGGTGGCGAGCGACACCACCTGGAAGGCGGCGGCGCGCAGCGCCGGCCAGAACTCCGGGTGAACGCCGTGTTCCCGCAGCATCAGCGTGAGCAGCGCGATCGACGCGAGCAGGATCGCCAGGTAGGCCCGGACTTCGGAATCGGTCAGCAGGTTGCGCAGCGAGCGGACGCGCCAGCAGATGAAGTAGCGCGCGAAGCTGATGCCCGAGGCCGCCATGAAGAAGATGGCCACGCCTTCGATGGCCGGCGAGTTCCAGTGGGCGAAGCTGGCATCGTGCGAGGAAAAGCCGCCCAGGCCCATGGTGCCGCACATGTGCATGAAGGCATCGGGCCAGGACATTCCGGCCCAGCGGTAGGCCAGCACGCAGGCGCCGGAGAACGCGAAATACACGGTCCACAGCCCGCGCGCCGTTTCGGCGATGCGCGGCGTGAGCTTGGTGTCCTTCAGCGGGCCGGGCGCCTCGGCCCGGTAGATCTGCATGCCGCCCAGGCCCAGCAGCGGCAGCACGGCCACCACCAGCAGGATGATGCCCAGGCCGCCGATGAACTGCAGGAAGCAGCGCCACACGTTCACCGACACCGGCAGCGCGTCCAGGCCCGACAGCGCGGTGGCGCCGGTGGCGGTCAGCGCGCTCATCGCCTCGAAGTAGGCGGACGCCAGGTCGATGCCGGGCACGGTGTAGAGCAGCGGCACCGCCGCGAACGCGGGCAGCACCACCCAAACCAGCGTGACGAGCAGGAAACCGTCCTTGGGCTGAAGCTCGCGGCGGAAGCGCCGGGTGAGCAGCACCAGCAGCGCGCCTGCCGCCAGCGTGCCGGCGAAGCCGAGCTCCCAGACCGGACGCAGCCGCGGCTCGTCCAGGCCCCAGGCCCAGGCCAGCGGAACGAGGAACGCGAACGCGAACCCCAGCAGGGCGCGACCGACCACCGACAGGACCGGTCCGAGGCTTTCCATCAGAAGAAGGTGGCGCTCACCTGGAACAGCCGCTCGACTTCGCGCACCAGCTTCTTCTTCGGGATGAAGATGATCAGGTGGTCGTCACTCTCGATACGGGTCTCGGGGCTGGGCATGAGCACGCGCTGCGCATCGCCCTGGCCGCGCACCACGGCGCCCAGGCGCACGCCGTCGGGCAGCAGCGCGTCGACCTCCGGCACGGTGCGGCCGACCAGGCGCGAGGTCTTGGCATCGCCGTGCGCCACGCCTTCCAGCGCCTCGGCCGCGCCGCGGCGCAGGCTGTGCACCGCCACCACGTCGCCGCGCCGCACGTGGGCCAGCAGTTCGCCGATGACCGTCTGCGAGGGCGACAGCGCGATGTCGATGGTGCTGCCCTGGATCAGGTCGGCGTAGGCGCGCCGGTTGATCAGCGCCAGCACGCGGCGCGCGCCCAGGCGCTTGGCCAGCATGGCCGACAGGATGTTGTCCTCGTCGTCGCTGGTGAGGGCCAGGAACAGGTCCATGTCGGCCACGTTCTCGTCGGCCAGCAGCTCCTCGTCGGTGCCGTCGCCCTGCAGCACCAGCATGTCGCTCGGCAGCTCGGCCGCCAGGTACTCGCAGCGCTTCTGGCCGCGCTCGATCAGCTTGACGTCGACCGTGCCGCGCAGCCGGCGCGCCAGGCGCAGGCCCACGTTGCCGCCGCCGGCGATCATCACGCGGCGCACCGGCTTGTCGGCGCTGTGCACCGCGGCCAGCACCTTGCGCAGGTTGTCCTCGTCCGCGAGCAGGAACACCTCGTCGCCGACCTGCACGCGGGTGGACGCGACGCAGGGCTGCTCCTCGTCCTGCCGGTAGATCGCGACCACGCGCACCGGCGCGTCGGGGAAGTCCTTGTGGAACTCGCCCAGCGTGCGGTTGGCGTAGCGGCTGCCGGGCGTGACGCGCACCGCGATCAGCTGCGCCAGGCCCTTGGCGAACTCCAGCACCTGCAGCGCCTCGGGGTACTGGATCAGCTTCTCGATGTAACGCACCACCGATTCCTCGGGGCAGATCACGTGGTCCACCGCGAAGCCCTTGCGCTCGAGCAGCTCGCTGCCCTCGGAGAACTCGGGCGAGCGCAGCCGCGCGATGGTGGTCGGGACATTGAAGACGTCGTGCGCGATCTTGCAGGCCACCAGGTTGGTCTCGTCCTGCATGGCGCAGGCGATCAGCATGTCGGCGTCGGCCAGGCCGGCTCGCTCCAGCGTGGACGGATGCACGCCGTTGCCCGGCATCCCCCGCAGGTCCAGCCGCTCCTCCAGCTCGCGCAGCCGCTGCGGGTCGGGATCGATCAGGGTGATGTCGTTGCGCTCGGACACCAGGCTCTCGGCGACGCTCTCGCCCACCCGCCCCGCGCCGAGGATGACGATCCTCATAACGCGCGCTGGATGAGGATCTTCTGCACGTCCGACGTGCCCTCGTAGATCTGGCACACGCGCACGTCGCGCCAGATGCGCTCGACCGGGAAGTCGCTGACGTAGCCGTAGCCGCCCAGCGTCTGGATGGCGGCGCTGCAGACGCGCTCGGCCATCTCGCTGGCGAACAGCTTGGCCATCGCGGCTTCGGTCAGGCAGGGCCGGCCGGCGTCGCGCAGGCTGGCGGCGTGCCAGATCAGCTGCCGCGCCGCTTCCAGCTGCGTGGCGCACTCGGCCAGCCGGAAGCCCACGGCCTGGTGGTTGAAGATGGCGGTGCCGAAGCTCTGGCGCTCCTTGGCGTAGGCCACGGCCACCTCGAACGCGCTGCGGGCCATGCCCAGGCTCTGGGCGGCGATGCCGATGCGGCCGCCTTCCAGCGCCGACAGCGCGATGCGGTAGCCCTCGCCTTCCTCGCCGATGAGGTTCTCGGCGGGGATGCGGCAGTCGTCGAAGTTGATCTGCGCCGTGTCGCTGGAATGCTGGCCGACCTTCTCTTCCAGTCGTGCCACCACGTAGCCCGGCGCGTCGGTGGGCACGAGGAAGGCGCTCATGCCCTTCTTGCCCGCCGACTTGTCGGTGACCGCGATGACGATCGCGAGCTGGCCGTTCTTGCCGCTGGTGATGAACTGCTTGACGCCGTTGATCACGTACTCGCCGCCCTGGCGCGCGGCGGTGGTGCGCAGCGCCGAAGCGTCGCTGCCCACGTGCGGCTCGGTCAGGCAGAACACGCCGAGCAGCTCGCCCTGCGCCAGCGGCGCGAGCCAGCGCTTCTTCTGCGCTTCATTGCCGTAGCGCATCAGGATGGCGTTGACCGGGCAGTTGGTGACGCTGATCGCGGTGCTGGTGCCGCCGTCGCCGGCGGCGATCTCCTCCAGCACCAGCGCCAGGCTGACGTAGTCCAGCCCGGCGCCGCCGTACGTTTCGGGCACGCAGATGCCGTAGGCGCCCAGTTGCGCCAGCCCCTTGTGCACCTCGCGCGGGAAGGTGTGCTCCTTGTCCCAGCGCGCGGCGTTCGGCCACAACTCTTCCTGCGCGAAAGCACGCACGGCTTCGCGGATCATTTCCTGGTCGGGGGTCAGCAGCATGTTCGGGTGTTGTTCTCGTGGATCGGCTCACCAGCCCTCGAACGAGGAGCCGTCGTGGCCGAGGAAGCTGCCGCTCTGGCGGCGGTTGAGGCCGGCGATCGCCTGGCGCATGTCGGACACGCTCTGCTGCACGGTGAGCGGCGCGCCGGGGCCGCCCATGTCGGTCTGCACCCAGCCCGGGCTCATGGCGATGAAGGTGGCGCGCGGATAGTCGTGGCTGGCCGACCGCACGGCCATGTTGAGCGCGGCCTTGCTGGCTCGGTACAGCCAGCCGAAGCTGGACGAGGCACTGCCGATGTGGGCCATGCCGCTGGTGATGAAGACGAAGCGGCCGCCCGCCTCCTCCACCAGGGGCGCGACCTGCGGGATCACCTGCATGGCGCCCAGCACGTTGGTGTGCATCACACGGTCGAAGTCCTGCTGCGTCGGCGGCTCCAGCGCGCCGGCGGTGCTGTAGACGCCGGCCACGTAGAGCGCGACGTCGAACTTCTTTCCGTCCAGCGCCCACGACAGCCCGCTGACGCTGGCCGGATCGGCCACATCCAGCCGCAGCGCGTGGGCGCCCAGGCTCTCGAGCTGCGCGATGCCCGCGTCGTCACGCGCGGTGGCGACCACTGCGTCGCCGGCCGCGCGGTACTGGCGGACGAACTCCAGCCCGATGCCGCGTGAGGCGCCGAGGATGAGGGTGGTGGGCATGGGGAGGGTCCAGGAACTCCGTACGCTGACATCGCTGAAAGGACGCAGAAAACGCAAGTAGATCCTTTGAAAGAATCTTCTGCGTTTTCTGCGCTACCTCCGCGTTTTCCGCGTACGGGTGTCCGCCTTCAGACCAGCTCCAGCGCCACCGCGGTGCCTTCGCCGCCGCCGATGCACAGCGTGGCGATGCCGCGCTTGCCGCCGCGCGCCTTCAGCGCGTTGATCAGCGTGACCATGATGCGGGCGCCGGAGGCGCCGATCGGGTGGCCCAGCGCGCAGGCGCCGCCGTTGACGTTGACGATGTCGTGCGAAACCTTGAGCTCCTCCATCAGTGCCATCGGCACCACGGCGAAGGCCTCGTTCACTTCCCACAGGTCGACGTCGGACACCTTCCAGCCGGTCTTCGACAGCAGCTTCTGGGTGGCGCCGACCGGCGCGGTGGTGAACCAGTTCGGCTCCTGCGCGTGCATGGCGTGGCCGACGATGCGGGCCAGCGGCTTGCAGCCCAGGCGCTTGGCGGTGCTCTCGGTCATCATCACCAGCGCCGCGGCGCCGTCGTTGATGCTGGAGGACGAGGCGGCGGTGATGGTGCCGTCCTTCTTGAACGCCGGCTTGAGCGTGGCGATCTTGTCGAGCTTGACCTTGCCCGGGCCTTCGTCCTTGCTGATCACCGTCTCGCCGGCGCGGGTCCTCACCGTCACGGGCGTGATCTCGGCCGCGAACGCACCGGACTCGGTGGCCTTCTGCGCGCGGGTGACCGAGGCGACCGCGAAAGCGTCCTGCGCCTCGCGCGAGAACTTGTACTTGGCGGCGCATTCCTCGCCGAAGGTGCCCATGGAGCGGCCGGCTTCGTAGGCGTCCTCCAGGCCGTCCAGCATCATGTGGTCGTACACCTTGTCGTGGCCCATGCGGTAGCCGCCGCGGCCCTTGAGCAGCAGGTAGG
>Ga0247820_10001196_pt1 | contig 14600 bp, 10 predicted proteins | sample 13C_Glucose_Day1_2_FD_192480 | JGI IMG/M metagenome (GOLD analysis project Ga0247820, IMG submission 192480) | Soil microbial communities from agricultural site in Penn Yan, New York, United States - 13C_Glucose_Day14 | ecosystem: Environmental > Terrestrial > Soil > Agricultural land | place...
GAATGCATCGCGGGGCAAGCCCGCTCCCACCGGCTGAGCTCTGTGGGAGCGGGCTTGCCCCGCGATCTGTCACCGTTCCTTCAACGCATCAGGCGCTTGCTCGGGGCTATCCGCCTTCCCCCAGATATCTGCATCGATCTTACCCGCCAACTCCGGATAATCCTTGGCGTTGAACTCCGGCGTGCCCACTGCCTTCTGCGCGAAGTAATCCCGGGTCAGCTTGACCACCACGCCGGACAGCAAGCAGATCGCAACCAGGTTGATGGTCGCCATCAGGCCCATCGCCGCATCGGCGGCATCGAACACCGTGGTAACGCTTTCATAGGCGCCCCAGACCACCATCAGCAACGCCGCTGTGCGCAGCACGGTCAGGCCCAGACGGGTGTTCAGTTTCAGATACACCATGGCGTTCTCGGCATAGGTGTAGTTGCCGATGATCGAAGTGAAGGCAAAGAAGAAGATCGCAATGGCAATGAAGTACTGCCCGGCCCAGCCGATGTGTTCGTTCATCGCCGCCTGGGTCAGCGGTGTGCCGGTCATGTCAGGGCCAGGCACCACGCCAGACAGCAGGATCATGATGGCGGTGGCGGTACAGATCAGCAACGTATCGATGAACACGCCCAGGGCCTGGACAAAGCCCTGCGAGGAAGGATGATGAGGATTGGGTGTCGCCACTGCTGCAATGTTCGGCGCCGAACCCATGCCCGCTTCGTTGGAGAACAGGCCGCGTTTGACGCCATTGAGCAAGGCCCCGGCCACGCCGCCGACCGCCGACTCGATGCCGAAGGCACTCTTGACGATCAGCATCAGCACGCCCGGTACTTCATCCAGATTGACCACGATCACATAGATCGCCACCAGCAGGTAGGCACCGGCCATGAACGGCACGACCCATTCGGCAATGCGCGCGATTTTCTTGATACCGCCGAAAATCACCAATCCGGCCAGCACGGCCAGCGCCACACCGGTGGTCAGCTTGGGCACACCAAAGGCGCCCAGGGTTGCATCGGCAATGGAGTTGGCCTGCACTGCGCCGAACACCAGGCCGAAAGCGATAATCAGGCAGACCGAAAAAATCGCTGCTGCCCAAGGCGCATTCAAACCCCTGGCGATATAGAACGCAGGACCGCCGCGATACTCACCGTTGCTGTTACGCACTTTATACAGCTGCGCCAGGGTGCTTTCCGCGTAGGCCGTGGCCATGCCCAGCGAGGCCACCACCCACATCCAGAACACCGCACCCGGCCCGCCGAGGGTAATGGCCACCGCCACACCGGCAAGGTTACCGGTACCGACCCGCGAGGCCAGGCTGGTACACAACGCCTGAAACGGCGTGATGCCACCGGGATCATTCGCCGGGGCACGCAGCACCGAACGGAAGAACTCGGGCAAATGGCGAAACTGGATAAAGCCCAAGCGGACAGTAAAGTAGATACCTGCAGCCAGCAGGCCATAGATCAGGACATACCCATAGAAAAAGGTATTCAGTGCGTTGATCACGGCTGTCATTGTCTGTTCCCAAATAAAGCGCAGGGCCGGTAAAGCGCCCTGCTCAGTCTGTAAAGCAACCGGCGCCAGAGGACGACCCGTGCCTTTTCAATATGAATGGCCTGGAACAATGGGAAACGCCCACTGCTTCAGTAATCACTTCGGCACCACCGCTTGGGTGATGGATGATGTCGAGCGCGAGGGCCCGGCTTGACCAGCATGCAGGAGCAAATGCGCTGATCTGATGTTGAAGCCGGGCATATTAACAGATCTTGTTGTTACCTTCCCCAAGGGCCCGATACCCGGACTTTAAGCCCGGGTACGGGTGGCAACATCGAGCTTTAGATGGGTTACGGCGAGGTAAGCGTAATCAGGTAATTTCCGCTGGTAACCGGTTTACCTGCGTGATCGACCAGCGCATATTGTTGATCGTAGTAACGGTCCTGGACATTCTCGGCCACCAGCTTGACCTGTACTGAAGTGCTGTCCAGGGCGCTGACTGAAGCCTGTGGGTCTATCCGACGCACATCGATGGCAGTATCCCGAGCCAGTGCGGGGCAGCCGTCCATTCGCCAACCACCCGGCTGGGATGATGTCTGGCAGGATGACTCAACGATGCTGCCGGTAAACCTGATCGTCCCCTGAGCCATCGGGGTTGCAGCCTGGCACACGGCACAAAGGCTGAACAGCACGGCCACACTGGCTACCTTTAGCTTGCCACTCATGCAGACACTCCTCAGGAAAAAGTCTTTGCCTTGAGTGTCGGCATGTTCAGGAGAATGTTCAGACCTGTCTGATGGCAAATTTTGCGCACCGCCAAGCGCGTCACAGATTGCAAGTTTATCCAGCAAGGTCGTGCAAACCTGCTACTGCCCGCTCCCATCCTGTAGGAGCGGATTTATCCGCTCCTACAAGGACGCTTAGCGCGTACCGCGCTGGCGCAATGCCGACGGCATGAAGTAGGCGTCCTCGGGCACTGGCTGGGCAAAGTCCACGGTCTGCGCTTCTTCGTTATCCAGGTTCTGCACGTAGTAACGACGCGCCTGCAGATCGTGGAACACGTCCAGCGAACTCCAGGTGGTGGGCAGATCGTAGAAGTTCTTCAGGTAGCCCATCGACACCCGCCACAACTGCCCGCGCCCGTCGTACTGGTCGACCAGCGCCGCACCCCAGCTGTCTTCGTCAAGAAACAGCACGCGCTTGGAATAGATATGCCGCGCGCCTGCCTTGAGCGTGCCTTCCACCACCCACACCCGGTGCAGCTCATAACGGGTGTACTGCGGGTTGAGATGCCCGGGCTTGAGCAAGTCGGCGTACTTCACCTCGGGGCTTGAGACCTTGTAGTTGTTGTAAGGAATGTAGACCTCTTTCTTGCCCACCAGCTTCCAGTCATAACGGTCCGGCGAGCCGTTGAACAGGTCGGTATCGTCGGCCGTGCGCAAGCCGTCGGACGAGGCGATTGGCGTGTCGTACGCCAGGCTCGGCGCTCTCCGCACACGACGCTGGCCGGCGTCGTAGATCCAGGCCTGACGCGGGTCCTTGATCTGGTCGAGGGTTTCGTGAACCAGTGTCGCGCCACCGGCCAGGCGGGCCGGGCTCTTCACGAAGGCCAGGTAATAGAACAGGATATTTTTCAGATCGGCATACTGCCCACCGGGGCGGTAGTAGTTGAACATCCCTTCCTGTTGCGCCGTCACCAGCGCGTAGCTGCCGTTGCGTTGCACCGGCGCTTCGGAAGCACGCCGCACCACGTAGATGCCACGATAACGGGTGATGTGGTTCCACACTGCCTCGACGCCATCCTTGGGAACGGGAAACGGCACGCCGCCATAGGCGTCGCTGAAACCGTTGCCGCCTTCGAGCAGCTTGGCCGAGGTGGCGTTCTTGAAGGTGTTGTCGTACAGCCACTGCGGTGCCGAGCCGGAACGGCGGCTGGGGTACACCGGCATCTGGAAGGTCTCGGGGTAGCTGTTGAACAGCGCGATCTGGCCCGCACTCAACTGGTCCTTGTATTGCTCCAGATTGGCCTTGGTAATGGTGAACAACGGCTTGTCTGCCGCGTACGGGTCCAGGTGATGCTGGCCCGGCTTGTAGCCCTGCGGCGCCTGGGTGATGCCGCCGTCCCAGGCCGGGATGGTCCCGGCAGCGTTGCCCGCGCGCTCGGCGCCCATGGGCGTCAGGGTGGTTTTCAGTTGCTCGGCCTGTTGAGGCGAAATGGCGGCCAGCGTACCGCCGGCCGCCAGGCTCAGGACCAGCGCCAGGGTGGTCTTGAGCAGTCGTGGTGTGTGAAGCATGGGTGTTCTCCGCATTGAAGACCTTGGGGTCTGAGCACTCACAGGAAGTACTTGAGGTTGAAGCCGACGTTGTCACGGTCGCGAATGCTGTTGTTCTGGCCACCACCGTAGAACTCGGTGTACTGCAACTCGGCTTCGAGCTTGTTTTGGTAGTTGGCTTTGATCCCCAGGGTGTAGGCCTTGCGGCCCTCGATGGTGTTGCCTGCCTGGTAGCTGTTGCCCTCGAAGTCGTCCTTGTAGACGACATAGGGTGAAACGTTGATCCCGGCGTAGACGTCGTTCCAGGTCGCGTTGAGCATCGCCGTGTAGCTGTAGGAATTGCGGTTGACCTGGTCACCACGATCACCGCCGGATACATAGGAGGTGTTGCCGCTACCGGCGTAGTAGCGAGTGCTGCCGTCAAAAGCGGTGTAGTGCAGGCTGCTGCCGCGCAAGTGCTCGGAGGCCAGTTCGAACACCCCGAACATCGAGTCGAACGACAGCCCCGGGCCGAAGTTGTAGATAGTGCCCAGTGAGGTATTGAAGGACTCCACCCGCTCAGCGTTGTTGATCTGGCTGTCGAGCTGGACCATTTGCCCGCCGATGTTGACAGTCTGACCGGCAGCGGCGGCCGCAGCGCCATTGGCCAGGTCGCCGATCAGGTCGTTGGTGGCGGCGATGCCGATGGGCAGGTTGGGTCTGTAGGCCACTTCGCCAAATACCGACGCCTGCCCCAGGGTGGTATTGAAGCTGAAGCCGTACATGCGGATGTCTTCGGCATAACGCCGATGCGCCTGGATATTGCCCATCACGTCGGCGGTAGCCAGACCACCGGCCAGCGCCGCGGCCTGGCTGCCGGCAAGACCCGACAGCAGGTTGGTCAGGGCGTTCATGTCGATGCCCTGGTAGCCACCCAGATCGGCGGAGATGGTCGGCTCCTTGGCGTGATAGTTGACCATGTACAGGCCAAACTCGGTGCTGTTGAGCTCTTCTGCGATGTAACGGAAAGCGAAACCGAACTGCCCGTCGTTACGGGCGTTGAAGTCCTTGCCGATGGTCGCCACTTTCAGCGTATTGCCGAACGCCGGGGTCACGCCGTTGGCGTACAGGCCGGTGCTGCCCAGGATCTGTCTGAACAGCGGGTCATTGCCCAGCCCCTCGTACAGACCGATGACATTGCCAAAACCGGGCACCGGGCTGTCCAGGGCAGTGCCGCTGAAGTTGTTGTAGGCGGTGTTGCCGCCGTCGGCGAACAGGTCGGTCTGGGAGTAGAAAGTGCCAACCGGGTCGATGCGGGTTTCCTTCCAGTTGGTCTGGTAGAAACTCTCCAGTGTCAGGTTGTCGGTCAGGCCGATGTTGAAGCTGACAGCCTCCACCGGCATCAGCACTTCCTTCACCTCAGCGCCCGGCAAGCGAAACCTGGCCGCATCCACCGGGTTGGTAGTGTTGATCCCACCGCGATAGAACATACCCTCGCCCCAGTTGAACACCTGGCGCCCCAGGCGCGCGGTCAGCGGCATCTGCGCCACGTCCCAACTGCCATAGACATAGGCGTCGAGCATCTCGATGTGGTGGCCAGCGATGTCGCGGGTCTGGTCGGTGAAACGGTCGTCGTTGGGGAAGTTCTGGCTCGGTTGCGACGGGTTGTTGTTGTCGTAGTAATCGTTGCGCTTGTCCATCAACTGGGTGTCGTAGAACGCGTTACCGCGCATGAACACCCCGTAGTTCTGGTAGTTGGCCTCCAGCTCCGAAGTGATCTTGTAGACCTCGGACGCCAGGCCGGTATCGAAGTTGCGATTACCGTCGTTGGTGTTGATGTCATCGTTGCTCTTGTCCCGCCCCTGGACCCGCCACAAGCGACCATAGGACAAGGTGGTGTCGAGCGAGCCGGTGACCTGATTGTCCAGCACCTTGAACTCGACGGCCTGCGCGCCCTCGAGCGCGCACAATTGCAACAGCCCCGCCAACCCTACCCCGGACATCACCGCGCCAGACTGGCGTAATCGAATCCCCATGGTGTGCTTCTCCCTTTGCTGATCTTGTTGTTTTTGTGCCCTGACAGCGGTTACCGCGCGACGCTGACGCCCACTGATGGAGCCAGGCCCGCACGGGCATAGCTGCGGCTGTGCGCGCCAAAATTGCCCAGCAGCTGGAACAACTGCTGGTTGAGCTGCGGGTGGTCGTAACGTTCACGCTGCACCTGGTTACCGGTGCTGAAACTGCTGGTGACCGGTGCCGTGGCCAGCCACTGGCCGATAGCCTCATCAAACGCAGCACCTGCGGCGGCGGACTGGGCACTGACCACGTCGCGCAGGTAGTCCACCGAATACGGCGGATAGCTGGCGTCTTGCGCGGTGTCGGCGTAGGCCTGGAGCATCGGATGCACCCGCTGCCCGTTGCGCAGCAGGCGAGAGAGCCAGGCGGCCTGATATTTCTCCACTTCCATGTGCCGGGTGGCGACCCGCTCGATGGCGGCGTGCTTGTCACTGTCGTAACCGGCCAGGGCCTTGCCTTCCATCAGCAACATGCTGAGCAGACCGACACCGGGCAGTGGTTTGGCGTGATAGGGCTGGGTCAGGTCTTGAACGTGGTGCATGCCCCAGCCGAGAAAGCGGTAGCCCCAGTAGGGATGGCCGGTGGCGAAGGCCAACCGCGCCAGCCCTAGGTACTGATAAGCCCGCCAGTGCGGCCAACTGCGTTCAAGAAACCCGGCCGCGGCATACACCACCGGGTTCTCATGGAAGAAGCCCATATGGAAGGGTGCCTGCGAGCTGTACTGGAAGCGCTCATCGCCAAACGGCTGCGGACCAAAGCCGTAGAGCGCCGCCACTTCACCAGCGTTGTCGCTGAACAGGTTGATGTCGTGACCGTAATCCGGCTCGTCGGCGGCGCTGGCCAACACCGCCAACGGCATGACTTTTTCGCCTTCGGTCAGGCGGATGAAACGCTGGCGGTTCCAGGGCGAAAGGGTCTGCTCGACCATCACCTGCTCGGCCTTGAGGTGTTCACGCTGCGGCTGGTCTTGCCCCGGTAATGGCTGGATGACCATGGCCAGGTGAATCTGCGGATTGATGCGCAGGGCGCTGAGGAAGGCGTGGCGCAGGTTGTCCCCAGGCACCGCGGGCAGCTTCAGGTTGTCGGGACGTGGCGGATACTGGGCAAAGTGCTGACGGGCGAAGCGCTCCTGCTCGTCCAGCAGCGCGGCGATGGCGCCATATTGCTGAGCGAGAAACTGTTCCAGCGGCTCGACCTCAACCAGAGGTGCTTCGTGCAGCGCCGGCAAATCCTGCAATGCCAGGTAGCTGCCAACCGTATGATTGGACCAGCCCCATGCCGCCGGAGCGATGCCACAGAGCAGCATCAGCAGAAGTTTCAGCTTCATTGTTATTAGTTCTTATTGGATGTGCTTGAGGGCTGAGCCTAACAACCGACCCCGCCCCTGACACTGTCCGATGTCGCCAAATAAATTCTCCAATTGCGCCACGAACTCTCAGTGGGAGCGGGCTTGCCCCGCGATGCGGTGTGACTGGCAAATCGCAATCGCGGGGCAAGCCCGCTCCCACCGGTAGAGGGACTGCTAGGCTGGGTAACCAGTGATCTGCCGGATACTCTGGTACAGCGGTTTGAGCTGGCGGTACATGCGCAGATAGACCTCCTTGTACAACCGCTCATAAACCTGCTGCGCCTCCGGCTGTGGCGTGAACACCGTACCCACCCGGGTCATCGCTGCAATCGCCGAGGGAAAGTCGGCATGCAGGCCAAGTCCCACCGCACAGCAAATCGCCGCCCCCAGGCCCGACGCTTCATAGACATGCGGGCGTTCGGCCGGCAGACCGAAAATATCCGCCGTGAGCTGCATCGCGGCATCACTCTGCGACCCGCCACCGGCAACGCGCAGACGCTCAATCGACTGTTTCGAGCGCTTTTCGAGCTTCTCCTTGCCCTGGCGCAAGGCGTAGGCCAGCCCTTCGAGGATCGCCCGATAGATATGTGCGCGGGTATGCACGTCACCAAAGCCGATCATCGCGCCCTTGGCTTCCATGCCCGGCTCACGAATCCCCGGCGACCAGTAAGGTTGCAGCATCAGCCCCATGGAGCCGGGCGGCACCGCATTGACCAGGGCGTCGAACAGTTGCTCTGGCTCCAGCCCCTGCTCCTTGGCCTGCTGCATTTCGCGCAGGCCGAACTCGTTCTTGAACCAGCTGACCATCCAGTAGCCACGGTAGATCATCACTTCGCAGTTGTATTGATCCGGTACCGCCGCCGGATAAGGCGGAATCAACGGGACTACTTCGAGATAACGCGAGCGCGTCGTGGTGATGGTCGCGGTGGTGCCATAGGACAGGCATACCGTGGACGCATCGACCACGCCGGCGCCGAGCACTTCACAGGCCTTGTCGGCACCCGCAGCAATCAGCGGCACGCCTTCGGGAATGCCGGTATGCCGGCTCGCCTCGGCGCTGATATGGCCCAGGGTTTCGCCGGGTTTGAGCAGCGTCGGCAATTGTTCCGCGCGCACCGCCAGCGCCTGCCATTTCCAGTCGGCAGGTGCAGCCCAGCGCAGGCGTTTGAAGTCGAACGGCAGGTAGCCCACGCAGCAACCCACCGAGTCGACGAATCGCCCGCACAGGCGATGGGTGAGAAAACCCGAAAGCAGCAGAAACTTGTCGGTCGCCGCCCACACCTCGGGTTGGTGCTGGGCAATCCAGTTGGCCTCGGCCTGGGCACGGAAATAATCCACGGTGGCCTGCGCGCCGACCAGTTTGAACAGCCAACCCCATGGTCCCTTGATCCCGCCCTCGACCTCGGCCTGGCGTTGATCGAGCCACAGAATCGCCGGACGCAGGGCCTTGCCCTGGGCATCGACGTTGATCACTGTTCCGCGCTGGGTGGTCAGTGATACCCCAGCGATTTGCGTACGATCGATGCCGGTCTGCTGCCACAACAGCTGGCAGGCCTCGCCCAGTTTGGCCCAGTAATAATCCGGCTCCTGCTCGGCCCAGCCCGGTTGGGCCGAGGTGTAGGCGTGCAACTCGATCTTGCCCTTGCCCAGCAGATTACCCTGCAGGTCGAACAGCAACGCGCGCACACTCTGGGTGCCATTGTCGATTGCCAGCAGGTAGCGCTTGTTCTTGTCGTTATCCATGGAGCTCTCTTCAATGGGCATTCAGTGCGTGGCGTCCGGCAAACCATGGTGGCGTTGCCACAACGCCCGGTAACGCTGTTCTTCCGTCTGCCAGCGCAGATCGTCCCAGCCCAGCCGTGGCTGGCATAACTGGCGGATGGCCGGTAGATGATCCTCCGCTCCGCGCTCCAGCAACAGGCCGATACGGGTGCGGCGCAGCAGCAGGTCGTCGAGATGCAGGACCAGTTCCGCATCGCAGGCAAACGCCAGCTCCGCCCACAAGGTGTCGCTGGCACCGACGCTGGCGCAGCCCAGCTGTTCCAGCAATAGCGCCAGGCGTGGCAGGTCGCGCCCGTGACGTCCGGCCAGGCGACGCCACTGGCGGCTGTTGAGCCCCGCAATCGACAACGCCGGTACCGCAGCAAACACCGGGGCGCCGTCATCGCTGACTTCGCACCCGAGCATCGGCGCACAGGCCTTGAGCACTTCGAGCGCCTGAGGCCGGAACGTGGTCAGCTTGCCGCCGGCCAGGGTCACACAGCCGGGTTCGAGCCACAGCACATGCTCACGGGTTTCATTGGACGGCTTGCCCTGCTGCTCCCCGCGAGCACTGCCCACCACCGGGCGCACCCCCGACCAGGTCGACAGTACATCGCCAGCAACCACGTTAGCCTGAGGAAACTGCTGGGCACAGGCAGCCAGCAGGTAGTCGAGTTCCTCGCTGCTGATGCTCGCGCTGTGGTCCAGATCTTCCTGATGATCAAGGTCCGTGGTGCCCACCACCGTGGTGCCTTCCCACGGGAAGACAAACACCGGCCGGCGATCGCGGGCGTGCAAAAAAGTGATCGCTTGAGCGACCGGTAAACGCCAGCCGGCCAACACCAGATGACTGCCGCGCAACGGTCGCAATTGCCGGGGCGCGTCGCTCGGGCGCAGACGCTCGGCCCAGGCGCCGGTCGCCACCGCCAGCGCCCGGCAACGCAGCTGCAACAGCTCGCCATCCTCAGTGTTCTCAACCTGCACACCGCAGACCCGGCCATTTTCGCGCAGCAGTTGCCGGACTCGCACACCATTGAGCGCCAGCGCGCCATCCGCCCGCGCTTCAGCCAGCACACGCATCACCAGGCGTGCATCATCGGTCAGTGCATCGACGAAGCAGGTACCCCCCAGCAGCTGCTCCTCCTTCAAACCCGGCGCCAGGTAGTGCAGCTGTTGCGCATCATAAAAACGATGGCTGCGCCGCCCGGCCAGGGCGTCGTACACCGTCAACAGCCCACCCAGCACCCGCGGCCCGGGAAAATCGCCACGGTAGTGCGGCATCATGAAACTTGCAGACTCCACCAGCCCCGGCGCTTCGTCGAGCAGACGCTGGCGCTCATGCACCGAGTCGCGGGTCAGGCGCCACTGGCCCTTGGCGATGTAGCGCAAGCCGCCATGGACCATCTTCGAAGAGCGGCTGGAGGTGCCCCAGGCAAAATCGCGCTGTTCCAGCAGCAGGCAGCGCCAGCCACGGCGGGCCGCTTCGCGCAGGATCCCGGCACCGCTGATGCCGCCACCGATGACGATCAGGTCCCAGGTTTCATCCGCCAGGGTCGGCAGCACCTGCTGTCGCCACGCGGCATTCCAGTCCTGGCTCATGCCGTCACTCCTGCAACAGGGTGCCGGGGTTGAGGCGCCCGGCCGGGTCAAAATGCCGGCTCAGTGCCTGCAAGGTGACCAGCGCCTGCGAGCCCTTCTCGCGCAACAGGTAGGGCGCATGATCCTTGCCGACGCCATGCTGGTGACTGACCGTGCCGTGGTTGTCGACGATGGTCTGGCTGGCCGCATGCTTGAGCGCCTGCCAGCGCGCCAGGGTGGCCGGATAACTCGCCGCCGGGCGGAACACATAGGTGGTGTAGATGCTCGACCCTTCGCCATAGACGTGGGACAGGTGGGTAAACACATGCACCCGCTCGCCCTCAGCCGCCAGGCCATCGCGCAGGCTGTTCTCGATACGATTGAGCAGGTTGTCGACATTGCTCCAGTCGGTGGCGGTTTCCAGGGTGTCGACCACGTAACCGGCGTTCCACAGATTCTCGCGCAGGTAGGGAAAACGGAAGCGGTTCTGCGCCCACTTGTTGCCCAGCAGCGTGCCGGTGAACACCCCGCCAAACGCCTTCAGGTGTTTCCGGGCCTGCTTCAGCGACAATGCGTTCTGCTGCCGGTTGCCGGTCACGCCGAAGGTCAGCATACATTTCCCGGCACGCGCACCGCGCAAGGCCAGGTATTTTTCCAGCCAGGCGATCTGCTGCGGATGCCCGGCCAGGGCCAGCTGGGTTTCGGTTTCCACGGCATTCGACAGACGCAGCATCGACAGCGGCACGCGCGCCTGGGCCAACTGGCGGATGGCTTGCAGCGCCAGGTTCCAGTCGGGCAGAAACACCCCGTAGAAACGCTCGTCCGCTGGCAGCGGAGTGATCCGCACCTTGACCTCGGAAATGATCCCGAAGCGCCCTTCACTGCCCAGCACCACTTCGCGCAGATCAGGGCCTGCGGCCGAGGCCGGGAAGGTTGCGATTTCCAACGGGCCGGCGAAAGTTTCCAGCGTACCGCCAGCGAACAGCTGCTCGATGCGCCCATAGCGTAGCGACTGCTGGCCACTGGAACGACTGGCAACCCAGCCGCCCAGGGTCGACAGCTCCCACGACTGCGGGAAATGCCCAAGGGTATAACCGCGGGCACGTAACTGGCTTTCCACTTGCGGCCCGGTGGCACCGGGGCCGAAGGTGGCCAGCAGACTCTGCTCGTCGAGATCGAGCAGGCGGTTCATGTGCGCCAGCGACACGGTCAGCACCGGCCGCGGGGAAGATGGCGGGTTGATGTGTCCGGCCACCGAGGTGCCGCCACCATAAGGAATCAGACACAGGTCTTTATCGTGGGCGAGCGCCAGCAACTGGCGGATCTGCTCGACACTCTGCGGGAACGCCACCCCATCGGGGTAGGTCCCCAGCGTGCCTTCACGCAACGCCAGCCAGTCCGGCAAACTCTGGCCACGCGCATGCAGCAGACGATCATGGGCCTCCAGGCTGTACAGCGGATGCGCCGCCAGGCGCGAGGCCGGCACCCGCGCCAGTGCCGCCTCCAGCGTGGCGTCGGGCAACGCGGCCCCGGCGCCTACCCGGGCAGCGAGAAACCCTGCGCCCTGGGCCGGCAGTTCGACCACCGTGGTTGCATCCCCCCAGCCGTTCCAGCGTCGCATGCGTGTGTCCTTTTATGGTTCTTATCAGGTAACAGTTCAGGCGCCTATAGTAGCCAGCCACCCGAGCCTGTCACGGTCACATCCGGCCAGCTCGAGTAGCCGATTGAGCCAACCCGCATGCGGCTGCCGCCATTTACTTTAGCGGTGGTTTCAAATTACCTTTCAGGGTCTTCATCTGCGCCTGTCTGCTTCGATCAAAAGGAACCCGATCATGCAATCCCTCGGCTACAGCTCGGTTCCCCCGCTGCTCAAGTACGTGCGTCATGCCGAACAACTGGGCATGGCCATTGAACCGGCGCTTGCGGTAGCCGGGTTGCAAGCCCAACAGCTGAGCGACAACAGCCTGCGCGTGCCAGGCGAAGCCCATGAACGTTTGCTCGATTACTTTTGCGAGCATTCCGGCGATCCGCTGTTCGGCCTCAACTCGGCGCGATTCGTGTTGCCCAACTCCTGGAACGTGCTGGGCTACATCACCATGAACTGCGCGACCCTGGGCGATGCCATGAATCGCATCATGCCGTTCGAGAAGCTGGTGGGTGACATGGGCGTCAGCCGCGCCGAAGCGCAGGGCGAGCACGTGCACCTGATCTGGACCTGCCGCCACCAACGCCCGCGCATCCGCCGCCACCTGGTGGAGAACGTCCTTGGTTCCTGGCTGCAATATGCGCGCTGGATCGCCGACGCCCAGCTGTCGCCTGCCGCGGTGTGGCTCGAACATCCCCTGCCAGCGGACACCGAGCGCGAGCAGTACGAACAGTTCTTCGACTGCCCAGTGCTGTTCGACCAGCCTTACTCGGCGCTCGTTGTTCCGCTGCCGTACCTGCAACTGCCCTTGCGCCAGGCCGATGCGCAGTTGCTGCGCACCCTGGAAGAGCACGCCCTGGGTTTGATGGCAACGCTGGAAGACGCCTCGCTTGAGCAACGGGTGAAAAACATCCTGCGCCAGCTGCTCAAGGAAGGGCTGCCGCGCAAGGAACAGGTGGCCGAACAGTTCGCCGTCTCGGTGCGCACCCTGCAACGCCAGCTGCACCAGGCCAACACCTCCTACCAGCAAATCCTCGATGACCTGCGCCAGGAACTGGCGGAGCACTACCTGCTGCACAGCACCTTGCCGATCCAGGACATCGCCCAGTACCTGGGCTTCACCGAACCGCGTTCGTTCCACCGCACCTTCAAAAGCCGGCGCGGGATGCCACCGGGCGAATTTCGCCAGACTTACCGGGAGTCGCCGAACCCATCGAACGCTTGAAACTGCAACAGGTGTAAACCCGCGTCAGCCCTTGACAGGTTGCCCCAGCTGCTAAGCTTGCGCTCAGTGGCCGAAGAGCGACACCCAGTGCGGGCGAAAGGAGAAGCGGGTATGAGTGGAATCACCACTGACGACAAACATCGCCTGGCCCTGATTGACGCCCTACGGTGCTTCGCAGCCTTCTGGGTGGTGCTCTTTCACTTGTCCGAAGGCAACCACATTCCCACCCTGCTTGCCGCCATTCCGGGCTGGGTGAAAGCGGCAGTCTTCGATGCCGGTCACCTGGGCGTACCGATATTTTTCGTCTTGAGCGGCATCGTCATGGCGACGACCACCGCTCGCGTACCGATGAACACCGTCAACGCCGCAAACTTTGTCGCCCGCCGTCTGGTGCGCCTCGCCCCGCCCTACTATGCCGCTGTTGCCCTGGGCTTGCTGGTGATCGCCACAAAACACATGCTTGGGCAAAGCGGGGTCAACATTCCCAGTGCCACCGACATTCTCGGACACCTGGCGTTTCTGCAAGGTGTGCTTGGCAGCGAAAACATCATTTCGGTGTTCTGGACGCTGTGTATCGAGGTGCAGTTTTATATCGCGTTCGCTGTATTGCTCTGGCTGGCCGATCACCTCAGCGGCGGCGAAGCGTTCAAAGCCCGGAACATTCCAATCTGGATCAGTGCTGTATTGGCGCTGCTGTGGCCCACCGGGCTGATTCAGTCGATAGGCTGGCAAGGTGGATTCATCGCGTTCTGGTTCAGCTTCATGGCCGGTGTGCTGTGTGCGCAAACCCTTTCCGGCACCAAGCAAAGCCGCTATATCGCCATTGGCTACAGCGCATTGGTTCTGCTGATCGGTGTGGCCAGCAACAGTTCATTTACCATTGCTGCCGGGCTGACAGGCCTTGGCTTTTGCTTGCTGGTCAATCGTTCCGCCACGCTTGGTTTTTTGTCCAGCTACCCGGTGCAGAAGATTGGCTTGATTTCCTACAGCCTGTATTTGTTCCACTCGCCGGTGACGGGCTCTTTCATGCGGGTGTTCCGGCGCTTCATGCCGAGCGGCATTGCTTCAGACCTGCTGGCGACTGTCCTGATCATTGCGATCTGTATCGCATTCGCAGCCATTGCCTATGTGCTGTTCGAACGCCCCGCTATTGCCTGGAGCCGGCGGATCAAATTCAAACGTCCTGACGCCGCGGTGCTCACCCGGACATAAACCTGAGCGGAAAAC
>Ga0247820_10001197_pt1 | contig 14596 bp, 17 predicted proteins | sample 13C_Glucose_Day1_2_FD_192480 | JGI IMG/M metagenome (GOLD analysis project Ga0247820, IMG submission 192480) | Soil microbial communities from agricultural site in Penn Yan, New York, United States - 13C_Glucose_Day14 | ecosystem: Environmental > Terrestrial > Soil > Agricultural land | place...
GCTCGTCGGTGGCCATCGCCCAGGCGGCGCCGGGCCCGAACGTGCTGTTCGTCGCGCTGATGGGCTGGAACGTCGGGCTCAACGCCGGCGGCGGCATCGAGGCCGGTCCCCAGGCCTGGTTGCTGGGCCTGCTGGGCCTTGCCATCACGATGGTCGGCATCATGCTGCCGAGCACCACCCTGACCTGGTTCGCGACCCGCTGGGGGCATCGCAACCGGAACCGGCGCGGGGTGCGCGCCTTCAAACAGGGCATGGCGCCGATCGTGATCGGACTGCTGATCGCCACCGGCTGGGTGCTGGCGGCGGGAAACCATGCCGGCAACGCGCCCGCCTGGCACCTCTGGCTGCTGACCGGGGTGGCCGCGTTTATCGTCTGGCGCACCCGCCTCCATCTGCTGTGGCTGCTGGGCGCCGGAGCGTTGCTGGGCGCTCTCGGTTTCGTCTGACCCTCCCAACCAAGGTTTCTTCATGCAACTCCGACCCCTCGGCCGCTCCGGCCTCCAGGTTTCGCCGCTCGCTTTCGGCGGCAACGTCTTCGGCTGGACCGTCGACGAGACCCTGTCGTTCCGGCTGCTCGACGCCTGGCTCGACGCCGGCTTCAACTTCGTCGACACCGCCGATGTGTATTCGAGCTGGGTGCCCGGCCACAGCGGCGGCGAATCCGAGACGATCATCGGCAAGTGGCTGCGGCAGACGGGCAAGCGCCATCGCGTGGTGCTCGCGACCAAGCTCGGCAAGCCGATGGGCGAAGGCAGGAAGGGGTTGTCGCCGGCCTACATCCACGAGGCCGTGGACGCCTCGCTCAGGCGCCTCAAGACCGACCACATCGACCTCTACCAGTCGCACGACGACGATCCGGAGACACCGCTGTCGGACACGGCCGAAGCCTTCGCGGCGCTGATCAAGGCCGGCAAGGTGCGCGCGATCGGGGCCTCGAACTTCAGCGCCCCTCGCCTGGCCGAGGCGCTGGACCTGGCCGAGAAGCAGGGCCTGCCGCGCTACGAGAGCCTGCAGCCGCTGTTCAACCTCTACGACCGGGCCGTGTTCGAGGATGCGCTCGAGCCCCTGTGCCTGGCCCGCGGCGTGGGCGTCATCAACTTCTACGCGCTGGCGGCCGGCTTCCTGACCGGCAAGTACCGCAGCGAGGCCGATGCCGCGAAAAGCGCACGCGGCGCCAACACGACGAAGAAGTACCTGAACCCGCGCGGGCTGCGCATCCTCGATGCGCTCGACACCGCGGCGCGTGCCCACGACGCGACGCCCGGACAGGTGGCGATCGCGTGGCAAATCGCGCGCCCGGCCATCACCGCGCCGATCGCCAGCGCGACCTCGATGAAGCAGTTGCAGGAACTTTCGGCGGCGGCCGCCTTGCGCTTGGCGCCTGAAACCATCGCTGCACTGGATGCGGCGAGCGTGGAAGCCGCCGACCCGGCCGAACGGTAGGTTCCTTCCGACACGCGATGGCGGCCGTGGCCGCTGCGCCCTGGGCGATGCGCAGGCAGACTGGGCCGATTCCAAGTCCCGGAGAGAGAACCATGTCCTTCGCCCTCTACATGATCGGTTTCCTGATCTTCCTGGCCGGTCTCGGCTGGGCGGCCACGGTCGCCGGCGTGCCCTCGCTCTACATCGGCATCGGCGCCCTGATCCTGCTCGGGATCGGCATCTTCAGCGGGGTCGGCCGCACGCGCGGGAAGGACCCCTCCTGAGCGCGGCAGCCGACGACGGCGTTACGCTCGGGGGATGAATTCGCAAGACCCCCTCGCCGCGCCCGCGCTGGCCCATTTCGCCGACCTCCGGGTGGAGGTCGGCAAGCCCGAAGTGCTGAGTCGCGGCCCACGCGGCATGCGCCGCCTGGTGCCGATCACCGGCGGAGAAGCGCACGGCGACGGCTGGACCGCCCGCGTACTGCCCGGCGGCACAGATTTCCAGTTGATCGTCAGCGAGACCCTGTCCGAACTCGACGCCCGCTATGGCCTCGAGACGGACGCCGGCGACCTGATCTACGTCCAGAACCATGCCGTGCGCGCGGCGCCGGCCGATGTCATGGCGAAGCTGCTGCGCGGCGAGCCGGTGGACCCGTCCCAGGTCTATTTCCGCTGCCATCCGCGCTTCGAGACCGCCTCGAAGACGCTGGGCTGGATCAGCGACCGGATGTTCGTCGGCGTCGGCGTGCGCCATCCCGGCGAAGTGGTGATGCGCTTCTTCAGCCTCTAAGCCTTCAGCCGAGCCGCTGCCGCATCGCCTCGTAGAGGCACACGCCGCTGGCCACCGAAACGTTGAGGCTCTCGACCGCACCCGCCATCGGGATGCTGATCAACTCGTCGCAGGTCTTGCGCGTGAGCTGGCGCATGCCCTCGCCCTCGGCGCCAAGGACCAGCGCGAGCGGCCGCTTGAGGTCGCTCTGGTAGAGCGTGCCGGGCGCGTCGTCGCTGGTGCCGACGCACCAGATGCTGCGCTCCTTGAGCTCGCCGAGCGTGCGCGCCAGGTTGGTGACCATGAAGTACGGCACGGTCTCGGCCGCCCCGCTCGCCACCTTGGCCACCGTGGCATTGATGCCGGCCGCGTGGTCCTTCGGTGCGATCACTGCGTGCGCGCCGGCGCCGTCGGCCACGCGCAGGCACGCGCCCAGGTTGTGCGGATCGGTCACGCCGTCGAGCACCAGCAGCAGCGGCAACGTGCCCGCCGCTTCCAGGCCCTCGAGAAGCTCGTCGATCGAATGGGTCTGGGCCACGGGCTCGACCCGCGCCGCCACGCCCTGGTGGCCGTGGCTGCCGCTCAGCTTGGACAGGCGCAAGCCGTCGGCTTCGACCAACCGCACGCCGGCGTCCTGCGCGCGGGCCACGAACTGGCGCATGCGCGCATCGCGCCGGCTGGCATCGAACAACACCTCGATCACCGATTTCGGCGCGGTCTTGAGGCGCACGCCCACGGCATGAAAGCCGAAGATCACTTTGGGAGAAGACATGCGGGGATTATCGAGCCACCAGCTGGAACACGATGGCGACGACCAGGCCCAGCACCAGGACCGCGCCGACCACCAGTCCCCATCGACCCGGCTTGCGGGCCACGGGCTCGGCCTCGGGCCCGCTGCGCGGCGCCAGTCCTCCGAACGCAGTGTCCACTTCGTCGCCGCCGTCGGATGAAGGTCTGGGCATGGAAATCCCCTGCTTCAGTTCAGCTCGCGCCCTCGTCGAGGGCCACGCGCCCCGCCTCGATCGTGATTTTGCGCTCGCACTGCGCCGCGATGCCGCGGTCGTGCGTCACCAGCACGAGCGTGGTGCCCAATTCTCGATTGAGGTCGAACATCAGCCGCATGACCTGCTCGCCGGTGGCGAAATCGAGGCTGCCGGTGGGCTCGTCGGCCAGCAGCAGGGCCGGCTGGACCACGAAGGCCCGGGCCAGCGCCACCCGTTGCTGCTCGCCGCCCGAGAGCACCTTCGGGTAGTGGCCCAGGCGCTGGCCCAGGCCGACGCGGCCGAGCATCTCGGTGGCCGCCTTGCGCGCGTCCTTGCGATCGGCCAGTTCGAGTGGCAGCATCACGTTCTCGAGCGCGCTCAGGTTGCCGAGCAGCTGGAAACTCTGGAACACGAAGCCGACCTTCTGGGCCCGCAAGGCCGCCCGCTCGTCCTCGTCGATCGCGAACAGGTCTTCGCCACCGAGCTTCACGGTGCCGCGGGTCGGCGTGTCGAGCCCGGCGACGATCGACAGCAGCGTGCTCTTGCCGGAGCCCGAGGCGCCGACGATCGCAGCCGTCTCCTTCGCGCCCAGGGTGAAATCGATGTCCTGCAGAATGTCCAGCGTTCCGGTGGAATCGGTGACGGACTTGAACACATGCTGGACGGCAACGATGGCGTCGGCTCGGCCATCGGATCGGAGTGAGGACATTGAAAGGTTTCGCGTGGTGAATCGACGGCACTTTATCTTGAGCGGCAGCCTGGCCGCGATTTCAGGGTCATGTCTGGCCGCCGACGCGCGTGCTGCGCCCGGCAAGCAACCCGTGATTCTGGTGGTCGGCGACTCGCTGTCGGCCGAGTACGGCCTCAAACGCGGCGAAGGCTGGGTGCCGCTGCTCGACAAACGGCTGGGCGAACAGAAGGTTCCGGCCACGGTGGTCAATGCGAGCATCAGCGGCGACACCACCTCGGGCGGCCGGGCCCGGCTGCCGAACCTGCTCGCGCAGCACAAGCCGACGCACGTGGTGCTCGAACTGGGCGGCAACGACGCCCTGCGTGGCCTGCCGCTGGCCAGTACCGAGGACAACCTGCTGCAGATGACCAAGGCGGCGCAGGGCGCGGGGGCCCAGGTGCTGCTGGTCGGCATCCAGGTGCCGCCGAACTACGGCAGCGACTACACGCGCCGCTTCGAGGCCATCTTCGCGAAGGTGGCGGCGGCGACCAGGACGCCCGTGGTGCCCTTCCTGTTGAAGGGCATCGCCGACGGGCCCGACGCCGCGGTGCTGTTCCAGGCCGATCGCATCCATCCGACCGCCGCCGCCCAGCCGCGCATGCTCGACAACGTCTGGCCGACGCTGCGCAAGATGCTGCCGAAATAGGGCTGGCGGCCGACGATCGCGCAAGCAAAAAGCCGCCGCGGCGCTCGGCCGCGGCGGCTTCTTCAACGAGATTCGGTGCCGGAACGGATCAGCCGTTCTTGGTCGGCAACTCGGGCACCGTCGGCGGATCGCGTTCCAGCGAAGCGACATCGGTTTCCGGATCGCCCGGAGCCAGGCCGTCGCTGCTGGGGCTGAGCTTGCGGTTGGCTTTCTCCCTCAGCTTTTCTTCCTTCTTCTTCTTCTTGGCCAGTTCCTTCTGGCGCTTCTCATAGCCGTAATTTGGTGTTGCCACTGCTTCTCCTTCGCGCGAGACAGTCACCGTGACTGCACATGGGCAGACTGTACGCGATAAAGGGGTGCACTCAGAGCGTTGCGAGGGCCTGTTCGAGATCGGCGCGCAGGTCGTCCACATCCTCCAGGCCGATCGACAAGCGCACCAGCGTGCCCTTGTGGGGCCAGCGGGCGACGGCGGCATCGCGCATCAGGCCGATGTCGTAGGGCACCACCAGGCTGATCGGCCCGCCCCACGAGTAGCCGAGCCGGAACAGGGCCAGGCTGTCGCAAAAACGATCGACCTGCTCGGTGCCATAGCGGGCATCGAACACCACCGAGAAGATGCCCGCCGCGAGGTCGCTCGCGCCGCACAAGCGCAGCCAGTGCGCGTATCCGGGCGAGCCCTCGAGCGCCGGATGCAGCACCTGGGCGATCTCGCCGCGGCCTTCGAGCCAGCGGGCCAGTTCGCGCGCGCTCTGGTCGTGCGCGCGGTAGCGCAACGCCAGGCTCGGCAGCGAGCGCAGCAGGGTCTCGACATCGCCGACGCCGATACCGAAGCCCATGCGCATGTGGGTCAGCTTGAGCGCCCGGTGCAGGCGCTCGTCGCGCGTGACCACGCTGCCCATCAGCACGTCGCCGCCGCCGCTCGGGTACTTGGTCAGCGCATGGATCGAGATGTCGACGCCCTGCCCCGTGCCATTGAAATCGAAGGGCGCGAAAGCCAGCCCGGCGCCCCAGGTGTTGTCCAGCGCGGTGATCACGCCGCGGTCGCGGCAGGCGCCGACCAGGGCCGGCAGGTCCGGGAATTCCATCGTGACCGAACCGGCCGCCTCCACCCACACCAGCTTGGTGCGGTCCGACAGCTTGGCCGCGAGGTCGGCCGGATTCATGGCGTCGTAGAGCCGGTGGCTGATGCCGAAATTGGCCAGCTCGCCGGTGGCCAGCGCCTTGTTGGGGCCGTAGGCGTTGTCCGGGATCAGCACCTCGTCGCCGGCCTTCAGCAGCGCGAACGAGACCAGCGAGATCGCCGCCAGTCCGCTCGGCACCAGCAGGCATTCGGTGCCGCCTTCCAGCGTCGCGAGCCGCTCCTCGAGCGTGAAGGTGGTCGGCGTGCCGTGCAGCCCGTAGGTGTAGCCGGCCTTGGTCTTCCAGTCCCGCGCGCGCATGGCGGCGACGTCGGCGAAGAACACGGTCGAGGCCTTGTAGACGCCGGGCTGGGGCGCCGCGAACCGCGCCGGCGGGCTGTAGGGATGGTGGATCAGTTCGGTGATGGGCTTGGGCATCCCTCGATGCTAGTCGACCGGATCGGCGCCGGTGCGCACAATGACGCATGCTGCTGACGCGCGTCCCGCCCCCCTGCCTGCGGCCCTTCGTTCGTTCGATGTGGGCGAGCGCGCCCGGGCCCGAGCGTGCCGACCCGCGGCGGGCGCCGCAGCGCGAGCACGTGCTGCCGACCGGTGACATGCACCTGGTGTTCAGGCTGTCGGCTGCGCCGTTGCGGCTGTTCGCCGACGCGGCCGACACCGCCGGCTGGACCCTCGGCCATGCGATCGTGGGCGGTGCGCGTTCGGCCTTCTATGCACGGGAGCTGTCGATGCCGAGCGCATCGGTCGGCGTCCAACTTCATCCGGGCGCTGCCTGGGCCCTGTTCGGCATGCCCGCCTCGGCGCTGGCCGAGCGCCACACGCCGCTCGAGGCGCTGTGGAGCGCAGGGGCGGCCGAGGCGCTCGAACGGCTGCACGGACTGCGCACGCCCGAGGCGCGCCTGAGCGCGCTCGCCACACTGCTGGCCGAGCGCCTGGCGCGCCGGCCGCAGGCCCTCCATCCCGCCGTGGCGATGGCCCTGCGGGGTGTGGCCGACGGAACCCCGGTTCGCGCGCTGGTTCGCGCCAGCGGCTACAGCCACCGGCATTTCGTGGCCCTCTTCAAGGAGGCCGCCGGGCTGCCGCCCAAGCGCCTGCAGCGCGTGCTGCGCCTCCAGCAGCTCCTGGCCGAGGCGCACAGGACGACACCTCTGCCCTGGGCCGACCTGGCCCTGTCGATGGGCTACAGCGACCAGTCGCACTTCATTCGCGAGTTCGGCGACATCGCCGGCATGACACCCGAGGCCTATCGCCGGGCGTCGCCGAGCGCGGCGAACCACGTCGCCGTCGACGGCCGAAGGTCAATTTCGTCCGATACGGACGCATCGGACGGGCTCAAAATCGCGCCGACACCGCTTCATCGAGGACTCCAGCATGACCGTCCATGAACTGTTCCCCTATCTCTGCGTGAAGGACACGGCCGCCGCCATCGCCTTCTACGGCGAGGTCTTCGGCGCCACCGAGAAATTCAGGCTGACCGAGCCCAGCGGCCGCATCGGCCATGCCGAGCTCGATTTCGGCGGCACCACCGTGATGCTGTGCGACGAATTCCCGGAGTACGGCATTCGCAGCGCGAGCACGCTGGGCGCGACGCCGGTCACGCTGCACCTCCACGTCGACGACGCGGACGCGCTGGTCGAGCGTGCGCTGAAGGCCGGCGCGACGCTCGAGATGCCGCTCGCGGACCAGTTCTACGGCGAGCGCTCGGGCACCTTCCGCTGCCCCTTCGGGCACCGCTGGAACGTCGGCCACAGCATCGAGGACGTGACGGCCGACGAGATGCAGAAGCGCTACACGGACGAGCTCAAGTGAGCGCCCGAGTGGCTGGCGTCAGACGGACCACTTCTCGATGAGCTTCTCGACGCCCAGCGAGTCATAGCCCTCGAAGGGCTGGTGGATCCAGGGGTTGGTCTGCAGGAACTCGACCGAGTAGTCGGGCGTGAAGGTCGACAGCGCCTTGGTCCAGAGCACCGCGCTGCGCAGCTCGGAGATCGGCTTGTAGTTGCTCTTGAGCTGCTCCACCACGGCATGCAGCGTGTGGCCGGAATCCGCGAGGTCGTCCACCAGCAGCACCTTGCCCGCGATCTCGCCCTTGGGCGTGGTGATGAAGCGCGCGATGTCCAGGTGGCCCTGCACCGTGCCGGCATCGGCGCGGTACGAACTGGTCGACATGATCGCCAGCGGCTTGTCGAAGATGCGCGACAGCACGTCGCCGGGCCGCAGGCCTCCGCGCGCCAGGCACAGGATGGTGTCGAACTGCCAGCCCGACTGGTGCACCTTGATCGCGAGCTTCTCGATCAGGTTGTGGTACTCGTCGTAGCTCACATAGAGGTGCTTGCCGTCTTCGGTCAACATGGTCATGGTGTTCCTGCGGGTGGTTGCGTTCAGTCGGCCAGGTAGGGATGCCGCATCATGATCGTGTGGTCGCGGTCGGGGCTGGTCGACACCATGTGGATCGGCACGCCCGTGACCTGCTCGATGCGCTGCAGGTAGAGCCGCGCATTGATCGGCAGCTTGTCGTACTGGGTGACGCCCACGGTGCTGTCGCTCCAGCCCTCGAGCGTCTCGTAGACCGGCGTGCAGCGCTCGATCTCGTCGGCGCCCATCGGCAGGATGTCGGTGTACTCGCCATCGAGCTGGTAGCCGGTGCACAGCTTGAGCTCCTCGAGGCCGTCGAGCACGTCCAGCTTGGTGATGCACAGGCCGGAGAGGCCGTTGACCTGGGCCGAGCGCTTGAGCAGCGCGGCGTCGAACCAGCCGCAGCGGCGGCTGCGCCCGGTGGTCACGCCCTTCTCGGCGCCCACGTTGCTCAGGTGCCAGCCGACGGTGCCGGGCTTCTCCCAGTCGAGCTCGGTCGGGAACGGGCCGCCGCCGACGCGCGTGCAGTAGGCCTTGGTGATGCCGAGCACGTAGTGCAGCATGCCCGGGCCGACGCCCGAGCCGGCGGCCGCATTGCCGGCCACGCAGTTGCTGGAGGTCACATAGGGATAGGTGCCGTGGTCGACGTCGAGCAGCGTGCCCTGGGCGCCTTCGAACAGCAGGTTGGCGCCGGCGCGGTTGGCGTCGTTGAGCTCGCGCGAGACGTCGGCCATCATCGGCTTGAGCAGCTCGGCGTGGCGCATCGCCTCGTCGTAGACCGTGTCGAAGTCGATCGCCGGCGCGCTCAGCACCTGGGTCAGCACGTGGTTGTGCAGATCGAGCAGCACGTGCAGCTTGGCGGCAAAGCGCTCGGGGTGCTTCAGATCCTGCACGCGCAGCGCGCGGCGCGCGATCTTGTCCTCGTAGGCCGGGCCGATGCCGCGGCCGGTGGTGCCGATCTTCTCGATCCCGCCCTTCTCGCGGTAGGCCTCGCGGGCAATGTCGAGCGCGGCGTGGAACGGCAGGATCAGCGGGCAGGCCTCGCTGATGCGCAGCCGCGAGCGGACCTCGACGCCGGCCTTCTCGAGGCCTTCGATCTCCTCGAACAGCTTGGCCGCCGACAGCACCACGCCATTGCCGATGTAGCACTTGACGCCAGGCCGCATGATGCCGCTCGGGATCAGGTGCAGCGCGGTCTTGACGCCGTTGATGACCAGCGTGTGGCCGGCATTGTGACCGCCCTGGAAGCGCACCACGCCCTGCGCGCTCTCGGTCAGCCAGTCGACCAGTTTGCCCTTGCCTTCGTCGCCCCACTGGGTGCCGACGACGACCACGTTTCTTCCGGTGGTAACGCTCATGGTGTCTCGCTTCTCAGGATTCAGATGACTTGCACGCGCCATTGGCCGCCGGCTTCGACAAGCTCGCGGTCGCAATGGAATTCGTCGATTTCGTTGCCGTGGCCCGGCAGCACGCAGACCACGGTCTCGCCTTCGCTGCGCAATGCGGCGATGGCCTTGTTGAGCGTCTCGGCGTCGCTCCAGGGGGCGCGGATCGCGGCCCGCAGCGGCCGCGCCGGCAGCGCCGCGACCAGTTCGCGCAGGTCGAGGCTGAAGCCGACTGCCGGACGGTTGCGGCCGAACACGGCACCCACCTCGTCGTAGCGGCCGCCACGCACCAGCGAGTCGCTGGCGCCCTCGGTGTAGATGCCGAAGCGCATGCCGCTGTAGTACGCGTAGCCGCGCAAGTCGGCCAGGTCGAAACTGACGCGCGCACCCTCGAGGCGGCCGGCGAGCTGCCTCAGGTCGGAGAGCGCGGCGCGAACCCCGGGGGCATCGGGCAGCACACGGGCCGCCTCGTCGAGCACGGCGGCATCGCCGTAGAGTTGCACCAGGGCCAGCAGGCCGTCGCGCGACGACGCCGGAAAGCCGGCCGTGAGCTCGCGCAGCGTGCTCGCGTCCTTGGCCGCCAGGGCCGCGTGAACCCGCGCGATGGCGGCCGCATCGACCGGCACGCCGGCGAACAGCGCACGAACGATGCGCGCGTCGGCCAGGTCGACGATCACGGGCGACTGCGCGAACCCGGTCACGCGCAGGCAGTCGAGCGCCAGCCGCAGGACCTCGGTATCGGCCTCGAGCCCGGCGTGGCCGTAGATCTCGGCGCCGAACTGCAGCGGCTCGCGCGTCGCATGGGGCCGGTCGGGCCGGGTATGGACCACCGGGCCGCAGTAGCACAGCCGCGCCACGCCCGCGCGGTTGAGCAGATGGGCATCGATGCGCGCCACCTGCGGCGTGGTGTCGGCGCGCAGGCCCATGCTGCGTCCCGACAGCTGGTCGACCAGCTTGAAGGTCTGCAGGTCGAGCGCTTCGCCGGTACCGGACAGGAGGGATTCGAGATGCTCCAGCAGCGGCGGCATCACCAGCTCGTAGCCATAGCCACGGGCGGTGTCGAGCAGCTGGCGTCGAAGTTCTTCGATGTGGCGCGCCTCGGAAGGCAGCACATCGGCAATGTGATCCGGGAGGACCCAGGCGGACATGGGGATCGGGGGCGTGGTTAAACCGGGATTCTACCGGGAGCGCGGCAGGCCGGCGCCGGGCCGCCTGCGCGGCGAAGTCCGCGCTTCGCGCGTACGGGGCGGCCTGCTGACGCCCCCTCGGGGGGCAGCGACCCACACGCAGTGGGGAAGCGTGGGGGCAAACTCACCCGAGGAGCCAGAGCAGGGCCAGGCCGAGAAGAATGCTGCAAAGGCCGAAGAAGCGAAGCTGACCGTCGCGCAGCTGCATGAGCTGGCCGAAGCCCCGCCGCCATCCTCCCGGCGACAGGAAAGGCAGCAGGCCCTCGATCACCAGGACGAGGGCCAGCGCGCTCCAGAAGGTGTCGCCGTCCACGACGCTTGCGGCCGTCCTCAGCGACGCGGTGCGTTGCTGGTCGAGCCGGAGCCCTGCATCGCCCGGAAGAATTCCGACGACGGGTCGAGCACCATGACGTCGCTCTTCTTGTTGAAGCTCTGCTTGTAGGCGTCCAGGCTGCGATAGAACTGCGCGAACTGCGGATCGCGGCCGAAGGCCTCGGCGTAGATGCCGGCGGCGCGGCCATCGCCCTCGCCCTTGATCTTCTGCGCATCGCGATAGGCATTGGCGACGATCACCTCGCGCTGGCGGTCGGCATCGGCGCGGATCTTCTCGCCTTCGGCGAAACCGGTCGAGCGCAGCTCGTTGGCCACCCGCTTGCGCTCGGCCTCCATGCGGCGGTAGACCGACTCGGTGATGGCCTCGACATAGTCGACCCGCGTGATGCGGACGTCGATGATGTCCACGCCCCAGGGCTTGTTGGCCCCCTTCACCACGGCCAGCACCTCGCGCTGGACGTCGGCCATCAACTGGTCGCGGCGGGTCGAGATCAGGTCGCGCACGGTGCGCTTGTTGATGTTCTCCTGGAAGGCGTTTCGCACCACGCGGTTCAGCTGCACGGCGCCGGCGTTCTCGTCGAGGCCGACGTTGCGGATGTACTCCGACGGGTTGGTGATGCGCCAGCGCACGTACCAGTCGATCACCACGCGCTGCTTCTCGGCCGTGAGCATGGGCTCCGGGTCGAGGCTGGACAGCGTCAGCAGCCGCTTGTCGATATAGGACACGTTCTGGAACGGCGGCGGCAGCTTGAAGTTCAGGCCGGGCTCGGTGATCACTTCCTTGATCTGGCCGAGGGCGTAGACGACGCCGAACTGGCGCTGGTCGACCACGAAGAGCGTGGAACTCAGCAGCGCGAGCGCCACCAGGACCGACGAGACGATGAATCCGATTCTGTTCATAGCTTTCTGGTCCTCAGCGCACGTCGCGATCGCGGGAACGGCCGTCGCGGGCCCGGGCATCGCCGGCGGACGGAGCGACCGGGATCACCGACGACTGCGGCGCGGCGGTGCCGGCGACGTTGGGGCTCGCGGCATCCGACGGCGTGCCGGGGGCGTTGGCGCCCGTCTGCTGCATCAGCTTGTCGAGCGGCAGGTACAGCAGGTTCGAGTTCTGCTTGGAGTCGACCAGGATCTTGCTGGTGCTGCTGTAGATCTGCTGCATGGCGTCGGTGTACATGCGGTCGCGCGTCACCTGGGGCGCCTTCTGGTATTCGGACAGCACCGAGCTGAAGCGCTGCGCATCGCCCTGCGCCTGGGCCACGATCCGCGCCTTGTAGGCCTCGGACTCTTCCTTCAGGCGCGAGCCGGTACCGGTGGCGCGCGGCACCACGTCGTTGGCGTAGGCCTGGGCTTCGTTCTTGGCGCGTTCGCGTTCCTGGCCGGCCTTGAGCACATCGTCGAAGGCCGCCTGAACCTGCTCCGGCGGGCGCACGCCGCCCTGCTGCAGATTGATCGCCACGACCTCGACGCCGAGGTTGTAGCGGTCGAGAATGGTCTGCATCAGCGCGCGCACGCGCGGGGCGATCTGGTCGCGTTCGTCGGCCAGCGCCGCGTCCATGCGCATCTTGCCGACCACTTCGCGCACCGCCGTCTCGGCCACCTGCACCACGGTGTCCGTGGGCGCCTTGCTCTCGAACAGGAAGGCGCGGGCATCGTTCAGGCGGTACTGCACCGCGAACTTGATCTCGACGATGTTCTCGTCCTCGGTCAGCATCGCCGACTCCCGCAGGCCGGTGGAGCGCACGATGGTGTCGCGACCGACGTCGACCGAGCGGATCTGCGTCGTGACGACCATTTCGTGACGCTGGATCGGGTACGGCAGCCGCCAGTTGAAACCGGCGCCCACGGTCGCCTTGTAGCGGCCGAACTGGGTGATCACGGCCTGCTGGCCTTCGTTGACGATGAAAAAGCCGGTGCCGAGCCAGATCAGGACCGCGACCACCGCGATCAGCCCGAGCCCGAAGCCCGCGTTCTTCATGTCGGGGCGCATGCCGCCGCCATTGCCATTGCCGCCAGGTGGACGGTCGCCCCCGCCGCGCCCGCCGCCAAACAGGCCGCCGAGCTTGCGGTTGAAGTCGCGCCAGAGTTCGTCGAGGTCGGGCGGTCCCTGGTTCGGGCCCTGGCCCCGCGGGCGGTTGTTGTTGCCGGAAGGCGGTGGCGCGGGCGGCTCGCCGTCAGGCCGGTTGGCGGCCGGACGGTCGCCGTTGGGCGAGGAATCGTCGCCCCGGCCCCAGCGGCCGTCGTTCAGGTTGAACATCGCCGGAAACCGTCTCCACACTGGCTTTGAATTCATTCGAGTCTGTTCTTTGGTCAGTGAAGTGGGATTGTGCACAAACTCAGTCGGCCGCCTCGTGCAATTCGGCTCCGCCCTCTAAGGGCATCTCTTCGGTCACCGACTGTGAGCGCAAGGCCAATTCGGCCCGCAGCGCGGGAAGCCCTTCAGCGCTATGGGCGCTCAGGAAGATGCGCGACACCTGCACGCCATCGATGTCCATTTCGTCCCGCAGATTGAGCGGCCGCTGCGTGCTTTCAAGGGCGTCGAGCTTGTTGAACACCAGCAATTGCGGCACCACGTCGGCGCCGATCTCCTTGAGCACCGCCTGAACCTCGGCCATCTGCTCGGGATGGTGCGGGTTGGAGGCGTCCACCACGTGCAGCAGCAGGTCGGCGTCGACCGCCTCCTGCAACGTCGCCTTGAAGGCATCGATGAGCCCGTGCGGCAGGTCACGGATGAAGCCGACGGTGTCGGAGATCGACACCTGGCGACGCGCGTCGCCGAGGTAGAGCTGGCGCGTGGTGGTGTCCAGCGTCGCGAACAGCTGGTCGGCTGCATAGGCGCGGGCCTTGACCAGCGCATTGAACAGCGACGACTTGCCGGCGTTGGTGTAGCCGACCAGAGAGATGTTGAAGGTATCGCGCCGCTCGCGCTGCCGGCGCTGGGTGCCGCGCTGGCGCTGCACCTTGGTCAGGCGCTCGCGGGTGCGCTTGATGGATTCGCCGATCATCCGACGGTCGAGTTCGATCTGCTTTTCACCCGGGCCGCCGCGCACGCCGGCACCGCCGGTCTGCCGCTCCAGGTGGGACCAGCGCCGCACCAGCCGGGTGCTCAGGTACTGCAGCCGCGCGAGCTCGACCTGCAGCTTGCCTTCATGCGAACGGGCGCGCTGAGCGAAGATCTCGAGGATCAGGAAGGTGCGGTCGTAGACCGCGATGCCGAGCTGGCGCTCGAGATTGCGCTGCTGCGCGGGACTCAGCGACTGGTCGAAGACCACCTCGCTGGCGCGATGCAGTTCGGCCAGTTCGCGGATCTCGTCGGCCTTGCCGCTGCCGACGAAAAGCGCCGCGTCGGGCGCCTTTCGCTTGCAGACCAGGCGCGCGGCGGGCTGCAGGCCCGCGGTCTGCGCGAGCAGGCCGAGCTCCTCGAGTTCGCCGTCGAAATGGGGCAGTCCGAAATCCACGCCGACGAGAACGACGGCGCCTTCAATCCGGGGGATCAGTTCAGACAAGCGGAATCACATTTGAAAAGCGCGGCGGGTGAACCGCCGCGCTACGCGCCGATCAGGCGGCGGTATCGTCGTTCTCGGCTGCCGAGAAGTTGACGGCCCGACCCGGCACGATGGTGGAGATGGCGTGCTTGTAGACCAT
>Ga0247820_10001198_pt1 | contig 14591 bp, 15 predicted proteins | sample 13C_Glucose_Day1_2_FD_192480 | JGI IMG/M metagenome (GOLD analysis project Ga0247820, IMG submission 192480) | Soil microbial communities from agricultural site in Penn Yan, New York, United States - 13C_Glucose_Day14 | ecosystem: Environmental > Terrestrial > Soil > Agricultural land | place...
TACGAGCACCGCGGGCCAGAACAGCGAGGGATCGAGCTTGACGAGCCCGAACACCGCCGGCTCCGACCCGAGCGGCAGCAGCGTGGCCGACACGAGCGCGACGATGAAGACCGTCGAGAGCCCGAACTTCGGCAGCGCGAGCGCCGCGAGCAGCGTGTGCAGCCAGGCTTCCATCACGCCCATTATTGATGGAGCGCGATGGCGACCTCGCTATACTCCTGCCTCCTTTTTCAGCAGCCGCCTAAGTCGTACCTTCCATGCTGCCCATGCCGCTCCTGCCGTCCATGCGCATTGGCCCGATCGAGTTGCCGAACGCGCTCTTCGTCGCACCGATGGCCGGCGTCACGGACCGGCCGTTTCGCCAGCTGTGCAAGCGGCTCGGCGCGGGCTACGCGGTGAGCGAGATGGTCACGTCGCGGCGCGACCTGTGGGCGAGCCTCAAGACCTCGCGCCGGGCCGACCACGCCGGCGAGGCCGCGCCCATCGCGGTGCAGATCGCCGGCACCGACGCGCAGATGATGGCCGAGGCCGCGGCCTACAACATCGACCGCGGCGCGCAGATCATCGACATCAACATGGGCTGCCCGGCCAAGAAGGTCTGCAACGCGTGGGCCGGCTCCGCGCTCATGCAGGACGAGCCGCTGGCGCTGTCGATCATCGAGGCCGTGGTGCGCGCCTGCGCGCCGCGCGGCGTGCCCGTCACGCTCAAGATGCGCACCGGCTGGTGCGAGAGCGAGAAGAACGCGCTGCGCCTGGCGCGTGCGGCGCAGGAGGCCGGCATCGCGATGGTCACCGTGCACGGCCGCACGCGCGAGCAGGGCTACAAGGGCCGAGCCGAGTACGACACCGTGGCCGCCGTGAAGGCCGCGCTGTCGATCCCCGTCGTGGCCAACGGCGACATCGACACGCCGCAGAAGGCGCGCGACGTGCTCGAGCGCACCGGCGCCGACGCGCTGATGATCGGCCGCGCCGCGCAGGGCCGGCCGTGGATCTTCCGCGAGATCGCGCACTTCCTCGCCACCGGCGAGGCCGCCGCGGCGCCGGAGGTGACGCAGGTCAAGCAGTGGCTCGTCGAGCACCTGCACGATCATTACGCGCTGTACGGCGAATTCACCGGCGTGCGCAGCGCGCGCAAGCACATCGGCTGGGCCGTGCGGGCGCTGCCCGGCGGCGAGGCCTTCCGCGCAAGCATGAACCTGATCGACGACTGTGCGGCGCAGGTGCGCGCCGTGGCCGACTGGTTCGACGGCCTGGCGGACGCGCATCGCCTGCTGCCCGCGGCCGCCAACGACGACCTCATGACACTCGAAGCGTAGGATGAAACGACCCCCACGCTCCTCCCGTCGCTGCCGAGTTGTTGGCCCCCACGCTCCTCTCGTCGCTGCCCCCCGAGGGGGCTCTTGCTGCGGACCGGCGAAGCCGGATCCGCGCAAGGCCCTTGGTGGGGCGGTTTCGTGCCGGCGGGGTCGCGCTTCGCGACGGTGGCGAACTGAGATGCGAGCATGAGCAAGAGACACATCGAAGAGTGCATCCGCGAGAGCCTCGAGGCCTACTTCAAGGACCTGCGCGGCGCCGAGCCGCACTCGATGCACGAGATGATCATGAACACGGTCGAGAAGCCGCTGCTCGATGTCGTGCTCAAGCATGCCGACGGCAACCAGAGCCGCGCGGCCGAGTGGCTGGGCATCAACCGCAACACGCTGCGCCGCAAGCTGCTCGACCACAAGCTCATCAAGCCGTGACTACCGCCCTGATCTCCGTCTCCGACAAGACCGGCATCGTCGAGTTCGCCCGCGCGCTGCACGACGCCGGCGTGCAGCTGCTGTCCACCGGCGGCACGGCCCGGCTGCTCGCCGACGCCGGCCTGCCCGTGAAGGAAGTGGCCGAGGTCACGGGCTTCCCCGAGATGCTCGACGGCCGCGTCAAGACGCTGCACCCGAACATCCACGGCGGCCTGCTGGCGCGGCGCGACGTGCCCTCGCACATGGCCGCGCTGGCCGAGCACGGCATCGGCACGATCGACCTCCTCGTGGTGAATCTCTATCCCTTCGCCCAGGCCACCGCGCGCGCCGACTGCACGCTCGACGACGCGATCGAGAACATCGACATCGGCGGCCCCGCCATGCTGCGCGCGGCCGCGAAGAACTGGCAGGACGTGGCCGTGGTGATCGACCCGGCCGACTACCCGCGCGTGCTGGCCGAGCTGAAGTCCGGCGCCATCGGCCGCGACACGAAGTTCCGGCTCGCCGCGAAGGTCTACGCGCACACCGCCGCCTACGACGGCATGATCGCCAGCTACCTCACCGCCCTGCCCGCCGGCGCCGAGGCTGCCACCGCCTCGGTCCCCGAGCGCATCGAGTTTCCCGCGGTGCTGAGCCTGCAGCTTCGAAAGACGCAGGACATGCGCTACGGCGAGAACCCGCACCAGGGCGCCGCCTTCTACCGCGACGCCGATCCCGCGCCCGGCACGCTCGCCCACTGGGCGCAGCTCCAGGGCAAGGAGCTGTCGTACAACAACATCGCCGATGCCGATGCGGCCTGGGAATGCGTCAAGACCTTCGCCGACGCGCCGGCCTGCGTGATCGTGAAGCACGCCAACCCGTGCGGCGTGGCGATCGGCGAATCGCCGGCCGACGCCTACGCCAAGGCGTTCAAGACCGACCCCACCTCCGCGTTCGGCGGCATCATCGCGTTCAACCGCCCGCTCGACGTGTCGGCGGCCGAGCTCGTCACGCGCCAGTTCGTCGAAGTGCTGATCGCGCCGGCCATCGCGCCGGAGGCGCGCGCGGTGTTCGCCGGCAAGCCCAACGTGCGCCTGCTCGAGGTGCCGGTGTCCGGCGTCACCAACCGCTTCGACTTCAAGCGCGTGGGCGGCGGCCTGCTCGTACAGACGGCCGACAGCCTGAACGTCTCGCGCGCCGAGCTTCGCGTCGTGACGAAGGCGGCGCCCACCGAAGACCAGATGGCCGACCTGCTGTTCGCGTGGAAGGTCGCCAAGTTCGTCAAGAGCAACGCGATCGTGTTCTGCGCCGGCGGCATGACGCTGGGCGTCGGCGCCGGGCAGATGAGCCGCATCGACAGCGCGCGCATCGCCGGCATCAAGGCGCAGCACGCCGGGCTGTCGCTGCAGTTCTCGGCCGTGGCGAGCGACGCCTTCTTCCCCTTCCGCGACGGCCTCGACGTGGTCTGCGATGCGGGTGCCGTCTGCGTGATCCAGCCCGGCGGCAGCATGCGCGACGCCGAGGTGATCGCCGCCGCCGACGAGCGCGGCATCGCGATGGTGTTCACCGGCACCCGGCACTTCAGGCATTGATCACCCACCCCTGTAGCGGCCTTCGGCCGCCTCCCCCTCAAGGGGGCGACACCAGCGGACCGGCAGAGCCGGATCCGCGGTGTCCGCTTGGGGGGTCGGCGCGGTTGCGCCGCTGAGTCATGCAGCTCGCTGCGCGTTCCATGGGCTTGTTGCTGGCCTTCATCGCGCGGCTGGTCACGGGCGCGCAGGGCCATTGGCAGGGCTGTCCGCCGAAGGCGGAGCAGCGCATCTACTTCGCCAACCATCAGAGCCACCTCGACTGGGTGCTGATCTGGGCGGCGCTGCCGGGCGACCTGCGGGCCGGCACGCGGCCGATCGCGGCGCGCGACTATTGGACCGCCGGGCGCTTCAAGCACTGGATCACGCGCGAGGTGTTCAATGCCGTGTACGTGACGCGGCAGCGCACCGACGACGAGGATCCGCTCGATCCGCTGGCCGAGGCGCTGGCCAACGGCGACTCGCTCGTGATCTTTCCGGAAGGCACGCGCAGCAGCAAGGGCGAGCCGCAGCCGTTCAAGAGCGGGCTGTACCACCTGGCCGAGCGCTTTCCCGGCGTGCAGCTCATCCCGGCGTGGATCGACAACGTGCAGCGCGTGATGCCCAAGGGCGAGGTGGTGCCGGTGCCGATCCTGTGCACCGTGACCTTCGGGCCGCCGATGACGCTCACCCCCGGCGAGGAGAAGCGTGCCTTCCTGGAGCGGGCGCGCGCCGCGGTGATCGCGCAGCGGCCGCGGAGCGCCTGACCGATGCGGTCGTTGCGCGAGCTCTCCGTCGACCAGCAGGTCGCGCTGCTGTTCCTGATCCTGGGCGGCGCACTGGTGCTGCTCACCTCGGCCGCCGTGGTGATGGCGCTGCGCGGCGCGTCGTCCCCCGAGCGGGCGCTGCATCACGATCATTTCCGGCGCGAGCTGAGCGCACTGTGGGTCGGCGCCTCGGTGTTCTGGCTCGCCTGGGTCTCGGGCCCGCTGGGGGCGACGCTGCTCTTCGGCGTGGTCTCGTTTCTGGCGCTGCGCGAGTTCATCACCCTGATGCACACGCGGCGCAGCGACCACCGCAGCCTGCTGCTGGCGTTCTTCGCCGTGCTGCCCCTGCAGTACGCGATCGTGGGCGGGCGCTGGTTCGATCTCTTCACCGTGTTCATCCCGGTGTACGTGTTCCTCGCGCTTCCCATGGCCAGCGCCCTGGCCGGCGATCCGGAGCGCTTCCTGGAGCGCAACGCGAAGATCCAGTGGGGGATCATGGTCTGCGTCTACGGCCTGAGCCATGCGCCGGCGCTGCTGCTGCTCGAGTTTCCGCGCTACGAGGGCCGGGGCGCCTTTCTGCTGTTCTTCCTGGTGGTGGTCGCGTCCAGCGCGCAGATCGTGCAGCAAGCGGCCGGGCGGCGGCTGCGCCGGCGCCCGGTGGCGCGCCAGATCAGCCGCGACTTTTCGCTGCGCAGCTGGTTCCTCGGCGCGTTCACGGCCGCCTGGATCGGCGCGGCGCTGTACTGGATCACGCCCTTCAAGGCGGGGCAGGCGCTGGCCATCGGCTTCATCGCCGCGGGCGCCGGCACGCTCGGCGAGCTCGTGATGAAGGCGCTCAAGCGCGATGCCGGCGTGCTGTACTGGGGCAACCGCAGCTCGGTCACGGGCGCCGTCGGCCTGCTCGACCGCGTGGCGCCGCTGTGCTTCGCGGCACCCGTGTTTTTTCACTCGGTGCGCTGGTACTTTCGCGTGTAGGCTCCAGCGCATGCGCATCCTCGGCATCGATCCCGGCCTGCAATCCACCGGCTTCGGCATCGTCGATGCCGACGGGCCGCGGCTGGCCTACGTCGCCAGCGGCACGATCCGCACCGGCGAGGCCTCGCGCGGCGACCTGCCGGCGCGCCTGAAGATCATCTTCGACGGCGTGCGGGAAGTGGTGGAGCGCTATGCCCCGGCCTGCGCGTCCGCCGAGATCGTGTTCGTCAACGTCAACCCGCAGAGCACGCTGCTGCTCGGCCAGGCCCGCGGCGCAGCGCTCGCCGCGCTCGTGGCCGCCGGCCTGCCGGTGTCAGAGTACACCGCGCTGCAGATGAAGAAGGCCATCGTGGGCCACGGGCAAGCCCGCAAGGAGCAGGTCCAGCAGATGGTGATGCGCCTGCTCGCGCTGCCGGGGGTGCCGGGGCCGGACGCCGCCGATGCGCTGGGGATGGCCATCGCGCATGCGCATGCGGGCGCGTCGCTGGCGGCAATGGCGAAGGCGACGGGGTTGGCGCGCAAGGCCCACGCCCATTACGCAAAAGGCCGCGCATACTGACTGCCGCGCAGCGGGCGCCGATCAAGCGGCGACCGCGGATCCGGCTCCGCCGTCCGCCAGTCGCGCCCCCTAGAGGGGGGAGCGGCGGGCACCGCTTCGGGGGTGGGTTATCACGCGGGCACGAGCGGCTTCTTGGCTTCCATCGCCACCTGCCGCAGCGACGAATCGTTCGCCGCATCCATCTCGTGCAGGGGCAGCATGTCGCGCAGCAGCGCGCCGGACACCGTTTCTTCCTTCAGCAGCGACGCCGTGAGTGCCTGCAGCACCGGGCGGTGGCCCTCCAGCGTCTCGCGGCACGCGCGCTGCGCGGCCTCGAGCATCACGCGCGCTTCGAGCAGCACGCGCTCCTGGATGTGGGGGCCGATCAGCGGCTCCGGCACGCCCTGCAGGCTGAGCAGCCCGAACTCATGCGAGAACCCCATCGCGCTCACCATCTCGATCGCCAGCTCCGAGGCGCGCTTCAGGTCGTCGGACGCGCCGGACGTGGTGTTGCCGTAGGTGAGCAGCTCGGCCTCGCGGCCGGCCAGCAGCATGGCCAGGCGAGCCTTCAGCTCCTTCTCGCCGTACAGCGGCACTTCGTCGTGCCGGGTGACGAACGTGACGCCCAGCGCCTGCCCGCGCGGCTCGATGCTGATGCGCTCGACGGTGCCGGCCTGCAGCACGTGGGCCACCAGCGCGTGGCCGCCCTCGTGCACGGCGATGCGCTCGCGATGCGCGCCGGTGATCATCGACTTGATGCTCGACACCTCGCCGCCGAGCTGGTGGCTCTCCAGCGCACGGTGCAGATGCTCCTGCGTGACGGACGCGGCGTCGGTCTCGGCGGCAATCACCGTGGCGCGGTTCACGATGTTGGTGATGTCGGCGTGGGACAGCCCGCTGCTCGCGCGGCCGAGCGCTTCGGCGTCGATCGCGGGCACGTCGGCCTTCACGCGCGCCAGGCACAGCTTGAACAGGTCGCGCCGGTCGTGCACCGTGGGCAGCGTGACGCGCGCGACGAGGTCGAAGCGGCCGGGCCGCTTGAGCGCGTCGTCGACGTTCGACACGTGGTTGGTGGCGCCGATGACGACGACGTTCTCCGATGCCGCGAAGCCGTCCATCTCGACCAGCAGCTTGTTGATGATGCGGTTCTCTTCGGACTGGCCGCCCTGCACCTTGGCGCCGCTGGCGCGCTTGCCGATGCCGTCGAACTCGTCGATGAAGACGATGCAAGGTGCATGCTTGCGCGCGGTGGCGAAGAGCTCGCGCACGCGGGCGATGCCCTGGCCGTAGAACATGCTGGAGAAGTGGGATCCGTCCACCGCGATGAAGTTGGCCTTGCACTCGCCGGCCAGCGCGCGCGCCAGCAGCGTCTTGCCGGTGCCCGGGGGCCCTTCGAGGAGCACGCCGCGCGGCGGCCGCGCGCCGAGCGCGAGGTACTTGCCGGGGTTGCGCATGAAGGCGGTGACCTGCTGCAGCGCGGCCTTGGCCTCCGAGGCGCCGATCACGTCGTCGAAGTCGGTCTCGGGCCGCTCGGCCAGCTTGGCCTTGGCGCTGCCGCCCATGCCGCCGCTCTGGCGGACCAGGTAGACGCCCAGGAAGATCATGGCCGCCACGGTGAGCAGCGTCACGGTGCGCTCGCCCACACGGCCGATGCTGGCCAGCAGGCGCTCCTGCAGGCTGCGCGGATCGACCTTGATGCGCGTGAGCGCGAAGCCCTGCTCTCGGCTCTGCGCCTCCAGCCGCGCCAGCAGGCCCTCGGGGGCGCCGACGAGCTCGGCGCTGAAGCGCTCGCCGTTGCGCGTGGTGGCCAGCACGCGCAGGCCGTCGACGCCGACGGCGCCCAGCGTGCGGGAATTGATGGCCTGCTCGAATTCGGAGGCGTCGCGGGGCTGGTCCAGCCACTGGCGGGGCTGCGCTTCGAACTGCTGCGCCAAGGCCGTCTTGCCGCTGGCCACCGGCTGGCCGCTGCGGTAGTCCAGCGCGACGCCGGCGCCGAAAGCCGCGACGGCAACGACCGTGGCGCCGAGGTACTGAGCCCAGCGGGGCCAGGCGGAGAACAACTTCATGGACGCGATCCCGGTACTGCACCGCCCGGGGGGGTGGGCGGCCTTCGCGGAATTGTGCGGCACGCGCGGATCAACTTCCGTGCCCGACTGCCTAAAATCTTGGGCTTTGCAGGACTTTGCGCGTGACCGGGCGTTACAGCGGCGGGGTCAGGCGCCTTCCAGCAGCCTTTCGGCAATGAGCACGGCGAAGAAGCCGAAGGCGGCGATCATCGTCCACTTCACCACCACGATCCCGCGCCGGCGCCAGCCGTCCTGGCGGGTGCCGAGGTACATCACGAAGCACACGAGGCCGACGACCAGCAGGGTGCCGAAGACCGCGCGGAACCAGACCATCGGCGGAAGGAATTACCAGGCCGGTGCAAGTTCCGCCATGCCCTGCGGAGCGCGCGCCTCGTCCTCGAACGTGACGAGCTCGTAGGCGTCGGCGTCGGCCAGGAGCGCGCGCATGAGCTTGTTGTTCAGCGCATGGCCGCTCTTGAAGGCCACGTAGTGGGCGAGCAGCGGCCGGCTCGCCATGTAGAGGTCGCCGATGGCGTCCAGGATCTTGTGCTTCACGAACTCGTCGTCGTAGCGCAGGCCCTCGGTGTTGAGCACGCGGTAGTCGTCGACGACGATGGCGTTGTCCATGCTGCCGCCCAGGCTCAGGCCGCGCGAACGCATCATTTCCACGTCTTTCGTGAAGCCGAACGTGCGGGCGCGGGCAATATCCTGCTTGTAACGCCCGGACCCCATGTCGAACACCACGCGCTGGCCGGTGGAATCGACCGCCGGATGGTTGAAGCCGATCTCGAACGTGAGCTTGTAGCCGTGGTACGGCTCCAGGCGCGCCCAGCGCAGCGTCTTGCCTTCGCCTTCGCGGATCTCCACGGGCTTGACAACGCGGATGAACCGCTTCGGGGCATTCTGCAGCTCGATGCCGGCGGTCTGGAGCAGGAAGACGAACGACGCCGCGGAACCATCGAGGATGGGCACTTCGTCGGCCGTGATGTCGATGTAGAGGTTGTCGAGGCCGAGGCCGGCGCAGGCCGACAGCAGGTGCTCGGTCGTCTGCACCTTCGGGGCGCCGGGGTCGCCGCCGGCCGAGATGGTGGAGGCCAGGCGCGTGTCGCTGACCGCGTTCACCGTGACGGGGATCTCCACCGGGGCGGGCAGGTCGACGCGGCGGAAGACGATGCCGGTGTCGGGCGGCGCGGGCCGCAGCGTCAGCTCGACCTTGTGGCCGCTGTGCAGGCCGACGCCGACGGCGCGGGTGAGCGACTTGAGGGTGCGTTGCTGGAGCATGGGTTCGATTGTCCTTGATCGAGGTTGTTGTTGGCGTCGAGTGGGCTTGCGCGGTTTAGCCCATGATCGTCCGGCTCGAGGCGATCTGGCGCTCGGTCAGGAAGGGCTTCTGCAAGTCCGAGATGGCCGCATCCATCAGGCGGTGCAAGGCCTCGAGACCTTCGCGGCGCGCGAGGCGGTGAACGAGGTTGCCGGAGCTCATCAGCGGCCTATGATTCCTGCTCCGAATAAGCGCCAGAGAGGATATCCATGGACAAGCGCCGATTCCTGACAGTGGCCGGCATCGCGGCCGTCGCCCCCATTCGTTCCGAAGCCGCGGCGCCCGCCGCAACCGGCCCCACGCTGCTCACCGTGAGCGGCGCGATCGGCAAGGGCAACCGGGGCGCCCTCGATCCGGCGCTCGACCAGCTGATGAAAAAACACGGCATTCAGTTCGACAAGGCCTGGACCTTCGACGCCGCTGCCCTGGCGCGCCTGCCCGAGGTGTCGATCAAGCCGACGCTCGAATACGACGCGAAGCAGCACACGCTGCAGGGCCCGCTGCTGGAGACGGTGCTGCAGGCCGCCGGCGTCGCGCGGGACGCCAAGGTGCTCCTCGGCATGCGGGCGATCGACGGCTACAACGTGATCGTGAGCCTGGCCGACGCGCGCAGCTACCGCATGATCGTGGCCACGCGCATCGACGGCAAACCGCTGCCGCTCGGCGGGCTGGGGCCGCTATGGGTAACTTATGACGCCGACAACCTCCCGGCCTTCAAGGACAAGCCGCTGAAGGAACGCTTCGGGCTCAGCCCGTGGGGCATGTATCACATCGACGTCCGGCCAGCGTAAGAAACGCACGCCTCGACGTATCGGCGATGCCGCAGGCGCCAAACCCACGAAGTAAGGCAAAACACCCCGGCGCCGCAAAGCGCCGGGGAAGACGAAGGAAGCTACTTCTCTCTCTCGTTGTTCTGTCAGTCCGCCTGCTTTCTCAAAAAGGCAGGAATCTCGATCTCGTCCATTCCATTGCTGGCCAACGCGTCCACCTTCGCAGCAGCCTGCGTCCGACCATTGCGCCACACGCTCGGCGTGCTGAGCTGGCTGTAGTCGTGCTGCACGGGGGCGTGCGGCGCGGTGGGCTGGCTCGGCGTGGTCAACTGGTTCAGGATGGGCAGGTTGTCGGTGCCCGTGCGCAGGCCGCCCTGCACCACGCTGATCGGCGTGGCCATGCGCTTGGCCGGTGACAGGCCGGTGGCGATCACCGTCACTCGGAGCTGGTCGCCCAGGCCCTCGTCGTAGGCGGTGCCGAAGATCACGTGAGCGTCGTCCGCGGCGTAGCGGCGGATCGTGTTCATCACGTTCTTGCTCTCGGCCAGCTTGAAGGTGGCCTTGCTCGCCGCGATCAGCACCAGCACGCCGCGCGCACCCGACAGGTCGATGCCCTCCAGCAGCGGGCAGGCGACCGCCGCTTCCGCCGCCTTGTGGGCGCGGTCCGGGCCGCCGGCCTGCGCCGTGCCCATCATGGCCTTGCCCGGCTCGCCCATCACTGTCTTCACGTCCTCGAAGTCGACGTTCACCAGCCCCGGCACGTGGATGATGTCGCTGATGCCGCCAACCGCGTTCTTCAGCACGTCGTTGGCATGCGCGAACGCCGCCTCCTGCGTGATGTCGTCGCCCAGCACCTCGAGCAGCTTCTCGTTCAGGACCACGATCAGGCTGTCGACGTTGGCCTCGAGCTCGCCCACGCCGTTGTCGGCGGCCTTCATGCGGCGGTTGCCCTCGAACTCGAACGGCTTCGTCACCACGCCCACGGTGAGGATGCCCATCTCCTTGGCCACGCGCGCGATCACCGGCGCCGCGCCGGTGCCCGTGCCCCCGCCCATGCCCGCGGTGATGAACAGCATGTGCGCGCCGTCGATCGACGCACGGATGCGATCCACCGCCTCCTCGGCCGCCGCCTTGCCGGCCTCGGGTTTCGCACCGGCGCCCAGCCCGGTGTGGCCGAGCTGGATGATCTGGTGCGCGCTGCTGCGGTTCAGCGCCTGCGCGTCGGTGTTCGCGACCACGAACTCAACGCCCTGGACCCCTTGCGCAATCATGTGCTCTACGGCGTTGCCGCCGCCGCCGCCGATCCCGATCACGCGGATGGTCGTGCCTTGGTCGAACTCTTCGATCATTTCGATCGCCATGGTGCACCTCCTTCGTCAGTGTGTGCAGTTGCCATATGAATAGAAGCTACGTGTCGGGGCCTCGTGACGGACCCCTCTTTCAAGACCCCTCAGAAATTCCCCAGGAACCAGTCTTTCGCGCGCCCGAACATTCCCTTCATCGAGCCCGACTGCTGCGTCGCGCGGTGGCCGCGCGAACGCGCCAGCCGGGCTTCCTCCAGCAAGCCCATCACGGTGGCCGAGCGCGGGTTCGCCACCATGTCGTGCAAGGCGCCGGCGTACGTGGGGATCCCCTTGCGCACCGGCTTCAGGAAGATGTCTTCGCCCAGCTCCACCATGCCGGGCATCACCGCGGAGCCGCCGGCCAGCACGATCCCGGAGCTCAGCAGCTCCTCGTAGCCGGACTCGCGGATCACCTGGTGCACGAGCGAGAAGATCTCCTCGACGCGCGGCTCGATCACGCCGGCGAGCGCCTGGCGGCTCAGCATGCGCGGGCCGCGGTCGCCCAGGCCGGGCACCTCCACCTGCTCGGAGGGGTCGGCCAGCAGCTGCTTGGCCACGCCGTGCTCGACCTTGATCTCCTCGGCGTCCTTCGTGGGCGTGCGCAGCGCCATCGCGATGTCGCTCGTGATCAGGTCGCCGGCGATCGGGATCACGGCGGTGTGGCGCACCGAGCCGTCGGTGTAGATCGAGACATCGGTGGTGCCGGCGCCGATGTCGACCATCGCGACGCCCAGGTCCTTCTCGTCCTCGGTGAGCACCGCGAGGCTCGACGCGCTCGGGTTCAGCACGAGCTGCTCCACTTCCAGGCCGCAGCGGCGCACGCACTTCACGATGTTCTCGGCCGCGCTCTGCGCGCCGGTGACGATGTGCACCTTCACCTCGAGGCGGCCGCCGCTCATGCCGATCGGCTCCTTCACCTCGTGGCCGTCGATCACGAACTCCTGCGGCTCGACCAGCAGCAGCCGCTGGTCGTTCGGGATGTTGATGGCCTTGGCCGTCTCGACCACGCGCGCCACGTCGACCGGCGTCACTTCCTTGTCGCGCACGATCACCATGCCGGTGCTGTTCTGGCCGCGGATGTGGCTGCCCGTGATGCCGGTGTAGACGCGCGTGATCTTGCAGTCGGCCATCATCTCGGCTTCCTTCAGCGCCTGCTGGATCGACTGCACGGTGGCATCGATGTTCACCACCACGCCACGCTTGAGCCCGTGCGACGACGCGGTGCCGATGCCGGCGATGCGCAGCTCGCCGGACGGCAGCACCTCGGCCACGACCGCCATCACCTTGGCGGTGCCGATGTCGAGCCCGACGACGAGATCCTTGTAGTCCTTGGCCATCCTTACCTCTTGTTCCCCGTTCTGACGCCCTTGAGCCGCACCGCATAGCCGTCCGCATGGCGCAGGTCGGCCGATTCCAGCGGCCGCTCGAACCGCGCGCTGACCTGGCCGAGCGTGCGCACGAAGCGGCCGGTGCGCTCGGCCAGCTCCTCGTCCGTGCCGCGGCCGATCTCCACCACCGCCCCGGTGTCGAGCGCGGCGCGCCACGAGCCCCGGCGCGTGAGCGTGAGCCCCTCCAGCGACGCCTCGATCTGCCCGAACAGCGGCGCCAGGCGCGCATGCAGCGCGAGCATCTGCGCGGCGCTGCCGGCGGGGCCCTCGAAGCGCGGCAGCTTGTCGTCCTCGACGTCGCCCACGTTGGCCTCGAACACCTCGCCCTGGACGTTCACGAGCCGGTCGTTGCCGTCGTCGCCGCTCCACAGCGCGGCGGCGCGGTGCTCCTCCAGCGTGACCGCCAGGCGGTTGGGCCAGACCCGGCGCACGACGGCGCGCCGCACCCACGGCACGGACTCGAAGGCGATGCGCGCCGCGCGCAGGTCGAGCGTGAAGAAGTTGCCGGCAAGCATCGGCAGCGCGTTGGCGCGGATGGTGGCCACGCTGGATCGCCCGGTGTCGCCCTCGATGCGGATGGCGCGCAGCGTGAACATCGGCGCGCGCATCGCCGACGCCAGCAGCGCCGCCACGACCGCGATCGCGGCGAGCGCGAACACCACGCTAGCGACCGCGTTCATCAGGCGGACGTCGTTGGGCAGGGAGGGTGCGGCGGTCGCCATATCAGGATTCCACCGTGCACGGACGCAGCGCTGCGAGCATGAAAGCGCGCCACCAAGCGGCTGCCGCGGATCCGGCTTTGCCGGTCCGCTGGCAGCGCCCCCTCGAGGGGGAGGCGCCGCAGGCGCTTCGGGGGTGGTGATTCATTTCGAGGAGTCCAGGCGGGCGGCGGCGGCGAGCTGCACGCACAGCTGCTCGTAGCTGATGCCCGCGGCCTTGGCCGACATCGGCACCAGCGAGTGGCCGGTCATGCCCGGCGAGGTGTTCAGCTCCAGCAGGAAGGGCTTGCGGTCGCGCGCGCGGATCATCAGGTCGGCGCGGCCCCAGCCGCGGCAGCCGAGCGCGCGGTACGCGGCCACGGTGAGGCGCTGGATCTCGCGCTCCTCGTCCGGCGGCAGCCCGCTCGGCACGAGGTACTGCGTGACGTCGGTGAAGTACTTGTTCTGGTAGTCGTACGCGCCGTCGGGCGCGACGATGCGGATCACCGGCAGCGCCCGCGCGGCCGGGCCCTCGCCGAGCACGGGGCAGGTGACCTCGTCGCCGTCGATGAACTCCTCGGCCAGCACGTCGGCGTCGTACTGCAGGGACAGGTTCACGGCGTCCTGCATCTGCGAGTAGCCGACCACCTTCGTGACGCCGATCGACGAGCCCTCGCGCGGCGGCTTGACGATGAGCGGCAGGCCGAGGTCGTCGGGGATCTGCATCACGCGCTCGCGCTGCTGCTCGTCCGGCGCCAGGCGCACCCAGCGCGGCGTGGGCAGCCCCTCGGCCACCCAGACGCGCTTGGTCATGACCTTGTCCATCGCGATCGCGCTGGCCAGGACGCCCGAGCCGGTGTAGGGGATCCCGAGCAGCTCGAGCGTGCCCTGCACGGTGCCGTCCTCGCCGTGGCGGCCGTGCAGCGCGATGAAGCAGCGCGCGACGCCTTCCTGCCGGAGCTCGGCGAGGTCGCGCGTGGCGGGGTCGAACGCATGGGCATCGACCCCTTGCGCCTTCAGCGCGTCGAGCACGCCGGTGCCCGACATCAGGCTCACCTCGCGCTCCGCGCTGCTGCCGCCCATCAGCACGGCGACCTTGCCGAGCGACTTCGTGTCGATCGTCATCTCAGTTCTCCACCGCCGCGAAGCGCGAGCACGCCGGCATGAAACGGTCCCCCCAAGGGCCTTGCGCGGATCCGGCTCCGCCGGTCCGCAGCAAGGGCCCCCTCGGGGGGCAGCGACGGGAGGAGCGTGGGGGCCAACATTCCACGGCTCCGCCGGTCCGCAGCAAGCCCCCTCGGGGGGCAGCGACGGGAGGGGCGTGGGGGTCGTTTCACTTCATGCTCCCTTGTGCGTGCGCGGTCGCAGCCTCCACCAGCTGCGCCGGCACCGCGCCGATCGAGCCGGCGCCCATCGCGATCACGACGTCGCCGTCG